>Ga0209347_1000763_pt1 | contig 69167 bp, 63 predicted proteins | sample AutmiccommuBRH23_FD_187382 | JGI IMG/M metagenome (GOLD analysis project Ga0209347, IMG submission 187382) | Deep subsurface microbial communities from Mt. Terri, Switzerland - Autotrophic microbial communities BRH/23 (SPAdes) (version 2) | ecosystem: Environmental > Aquatic > Deep subsurface >... | reverse complement strand
GCTCAACAATATTACTCTTACTCATGGTGACGTATCCTTTTGGTTGCTTGATTGTTTGGCGATAACCAATCAACCAGATACGTCACTTCTTTTCAACTTGCCTGAACACCAGATTCAGTTATAACTCAGTAAGAAACCGGTACTACAAAAATTCCAAGATCAGTGAGGCCCGATTTCGGCGGCTACTGAAAGGTTTTGCCATGGATCTATCAGCATCCGATACAGCCCGGTTAACAGGGTTATCTACTCGATCTGTTAACGCGATTTACATCAAGATTCGCCATCGGATCGCAGAATACTGTGAAGCTCAGTCCCCATACTCGGGAGAGGTTGAGCTGGACGAATCTTATTTCGGCCCCAAACGCATTCGCGGTAAGCGTGGACGAGGGGCTGGTGGTAAAACCATCGTTTTCGGTGTCTTCAAACGGAACGGGCATGTGTACACAGAAATCGTTCCAGATGTCCGAAAACGCTCATTATTACCCGTGATTCGAGGCCATGTGAGCCTGGATAGTGTTGTGCATACCGATGGCTGGAGAGCCTATGATGGTCTCGTTGACGTCGGTTATGCCAAACACTTCCGTGTTCAACATAGTGAGAGTGAGTTTGTTAACAAGCACTCCCACATCAATGGTATCGAATCTTTCTGGGCCTATGCGAAACTACGCCTCAGCAAATTCAAAGGCGTACCCAAGCACACTTTTTACCTGCATTTGAAAGAAACCGAATACCGGTTCAACCATCGCAGGGAAAACGTGTACAAAACTCTTATGAAGTTGCTACGATTGAACCCAATTTAAACAATCTGCTTCCTAAGACCCTTATTTATATAAATGGGCTATAAAAATGGGCTATAAAAATGCGCGTTGCGACGCTGGTTTAAACCAGTAATTTACAGTCTGGTCAGTAGCGTCTTGCAGGCTGAAGAGTAGCACCATTGCACGCATGTTGAGCACCCCAATCATTTGCCGAATTGTAAAGATTGGAAAAGTCGGCCCCCTTTGGTTGTCTGTAATTTGACAATAAAGTACATTTTGAGATCGATAGCCTATGCCTTCGGGGGTTTGACGCTATCGAGAACCCACCATAAAAATTCTGATAAGGAGTGTTATATGAAACAGGTATTAGTATTTCCGGCAATGTTAATGGCGTTGTTCTTCGGCAGTATCACTGCCGCCTTGGCCGAAGATGTCGATCTGTCAGGCAACTGGTCCATGACTGTCAACGGTCCAACCGGTCCGCAAACGTCAGAGATGAGCGTGACACAGGATGGTCAGGCGATATCGGGAACCATCACTGGCTCCCAGGGTCCCCAAGCCTTCAAGGGCACTGTGGCAGGCAATGCAGTCACCTTCGGTTTTACCATGGAAGCGATGGGTTCTCCCCTGGACATCGCCTACGCCGGTGAAGTGAAAGACCAGGCAATGGCTGGCACCGTGCAGTTCGGCAGTTTTGGCTCAGGTGACTTTACTGCGGAAAGAAAATAATACAGCCGAAAGAAAATAATCCTCCACGCCGCTGCCACTGGATCGTGAGCACGGTGGGTATCGGTACAGGTTTACACCATTCTTTACAAAGTCCAAGCAAGCCCGGTTATGGATATTCCATAACCGGGCTTTTTTTGCACTGATGAAACCTGCCAGCTTGCTGTTCATTCTGGCCATAATCCGCTATAACCCTTATTCACTTCAGGATAAGGCGGATAATCCATGAACCTGCTTCGCAACATTACCCTCCTCGCCAGTTTGCTGCTGTTTAGCCTTGTGGCCGTGGCCGCTGAACTTGCCATAGGCGATATGGCCCCCGACTTCACCCTTCAGGCCAGCGATGGCAAAACCTACACCCTGTCCGACTATCGCGGCAAACAGGCGGTGGTTATCGCCTGGTTCCCCAAGGCCTATACCAAGGGCTGTACTATCGAGTGCAAGTCGCTGGCTGATAATGGCCACCTTATCAGTGAATACGATGTGACCTACTTTATGGCCAGTGTTGATGCACTGGAAGATAACACCGGTTTTGCCAAGGAAACCGGCGCCGACTTTCCCCTCCTCAGTGACCCCAGCAAAGAGACAGCCAAGGCCTACAACGTGCTGATCCCGGCCATGGGTTTGGCCAACCGGCATACCTTCTACATCGGCAAGGATGGGCGGATTCTCGACATTGACCAGGATATCCGCCCGGCAACCTCGGCGGAGGATATGGCGCGGATGCTGGGGGATCTGGGTGTGGATAAGCGCCAGCCCTAGCCCTAGCCCTGGCAGACTTGCGTAGGCAGAAAAGTGGCGAGCGCTGATAACCGTTCAGCGCTACAGCCAACTTTTTATCACTGATACGGATTCGACCCAAAGCAGAGCAGTTAGAATAGAGGAGAGCAGTTATTGATCCGGCGAAACGTGAATGCCGTTCGCCCTGAGCCTGTCGAAGGCCTTGTTGACATGCTTCGACAAGCTCAGCACGAACGGACTCTCAAGCTCAGCACGAACGGACTCTCAAGCTCAGCACGAACGGACTCTCAAGCTCAGCACGAACGGACTCTCAAGCTCAGCACGAACGGACTCTCAAGCTCAGCACGAACGGACTCTCGAATAAAACGTACCGCATCATTAGAATAGAGCCAATTCGTCATTTCCCAGTATTCACGTATCCAGGATAATCCCATTATGAAAGCCGTTTTTTCAGCCACTGCCCGGGCGGCATTGCTGGCTGTATCCCTGTGTTCATGCCAGAGCGTGAGCGCCACAGCCCCCGCCGCAACCGATTTCGGCAGCTGCCTGGCGCAGCTGCAACAGCAGGCCCGCCAACAGAATTTGTCCGACAGGGCGGTGACCACGGTTGCCGCCATGCAGCAGCAACAGCAGGTGCTGGAGCTGGATCGCAAGCAACCGGAGTTTGCCCAAACCTTTGGTCAGTACCTCAAAACCCGGCTCTCCGAGGATCGCATCCGCAAAGGGCAGGAAATGTATGCCCGCCACCGTGTATTTCTCGACCAACTCACTGCCCGCTACGGCGTACAGGGCCAGTATCTGGTGGCGTTCTGGGGGCTGGAAACCAATTACGGCGGCTATCTGGGCAACAGCCCCACCCTCGACTCTCTCGCCACTCTCGCCTGCGACCCGCGTCGCAGCGAATTTTTCACCAGTGAGTTTCTCACCGCTCTACAGGTGATGGACCGCGAATCACTGCAACCGGCGCAAATGCGCGGCTCCTGGGCTGGCGCCATGGGCCACACCCAGTTTATGCCCTCCAATTACATGCGCTATGCGGTGGATGGCGACGGCGATGGTCGCGTTGACCTGTTTGGCAGCGAAAAGGATGCGCTGGCCTCCGGCGCCAATTTCCTCAGTCATCTGGGCTGGCAGGCGGGTTTTCGCTGGGGGCGTGAAGTGATCCTGCCCGAGGGTTTTGACTATTCGCTGATGGGCAGGAAAAACCCCAAAACCCTCAGCCAGTGGGCCAGCCTCGGTGTGCGCCAGGCCGATGGTAGCGCGCTGCCCGACGCACAGCTGCAGGGCAGTATTCTGGTGCCCTCCGGCCACCGCGGCCCGGCCTTTATCGCCTACGACAATTTTGGCGTGATCATGAACTGGAACCGCTCCGAGTCCTACGCCCTGTCGGTAGGCTTGCTGGCAGATCGTATTGCTGGGGGTGGCGACCTACACCGCCAGCCACCGCCAGATCAACAGGCGCTGGCGCGCAGGGAAGTGGAGAGCTTGCAGCTGGCACTGAACCGCAAGGGCTACGACGTCGGTGAGCCGGACGGCATATTTGGCTCGGGTACACGCAAGGCGCTGAGTGCCTACCAGAAGGATACCGGTCGCATCAGCGACGGCTTCCCGGACCGGGAAGTGCTGGATTCACTGCTCAAATAAGCAATAAAAAAGGGGCCTGAATCAGGCCCCTCTTAGCATGTGGCGTTTCAGCCTGTCAGCAATCCCACTCCAGTGGCAGTGAGGTCGGCTGAATCACACCGCCCACCAGATTGGTGATCTGTGCGCCGGGTTTGATGCGGAACGGTGGCACCGCCTTGAGGAACTCCTCCAGTGCAATACGCAGCTCACGTTTCGCCAGGTGAATGCCCAGGCAGGCGTGGGCGCCATAGCCAAAGGCCACATGGTGCGAACCGCGGTCGAGCTGGTATTCGTGGGGATTGGGGTAGGCATCCTCATCGCGGCAGGGCAGGGCGGTGAGCATCGACACCTTGTCACCGGGCATGATGGTTACACCAGCCATTTCGGTTTTTTCCACGCAGGTGCGGTAGATGGTGGCGGGGGCGTAGAGGCGCATCAACTCGTTGGCCGCATCGCCAATGCGCTCGGGATGGTCGCGCAGGTACTGCTGCTGTTCGGGGTGCGTGGCCAGGTGGCGGATATGATTGCCAATGCTGGCCGATACCGTGTCCAGCCCGCCTATATAGAGGTTGAAAAAGTAGCCGATCAGACGGTCGTCGCTGAGTTTCTGGCCGTCGATTTCCGCCGCGATAGCCTGGCTCACCAGATCGGTGCCGGGGTTTCTCTTGCGCTCCTCGATCAGGCCGCGCAGATAATCCGTCACCTTGCGGATGGCCGTTTTCACGCCGTCGAAGTTGCCCATGTCCATGATCATGTGCTCCCATTCGAGGAACTCATCCATCCTGTCCTGGGGCAGATTCAGCATATCCAGCACAACGCTGACCGGGAACGGAAACGCATAATCCACCATCAACTCGCATTCGCCCTTGTCCTTGAACCTCTCAATGCAGTCACGCGCAGCGGCGCGGGCCTTGTCCTCCAGCTTGGCCATGGCGGGCGGTGAAAACTCGCGGTTCAAAAAGCCGCGCATCTGGGTGTGTTCCGGCGGGTCCAGCTCGGCGGGCACCAGATCCCAGCTTTCGCCGATAATATGGCTGAGGGCGCTAAAGGCCTTGTTCGAGAACCGCACGGTGTCCATAAAAATCGCGCGCTGATCCTTGAGGCGGCGGAATACCCAGGCCGGTCCACGGCCGGGAAACAGGTTAGTGGCATAGATCGCATCCGGCCCTTCGCAGATGCCGGGCAGCATCGTCTCCCAGGGGTTCTGGTCGCTGAATTTGCCAAACACCAGGGGGAAATCGTGGGTGACCAGTTCGGGCGGAACGTGGGCGGGTATTTCAATTGCAGCTGTATTCATGGGATTGTCTCGCTCTGTGCCTGTTGTCAGGCAGTTACTTATTATGGAACCATTGACCGGCCAAACTGTACCGATTCTGCGGCCAAAAGAACAGAACCGGCTGGCAATTAAAAATTGACTGTTATGTAACGTTTAGAGGTTGTTGCGTATTCTCCGTTTGGCAGCCACGCCAGGCAACGCTGTCATGGCGGTTAATATCAAGGAGAAGTCGCTTCAATCCCCACAGTGGCAGCATCGTCAGACATGGTGTCCAGATCGGTATGCATGGTTTCCTTGCTCAGCCACAGGGCGATAAATGACAGGCCACCCAACAGCGCCAGGTAATAACCCACATGGCCCACACCGTAGCTGTTTGCCAGCCAGGCAGCGGCGAAAGGGGTGAGCGCCGCGCCGATAATCGACGCCATGTTGTAGGCAACGCCGGAGCCGGTATAGCGGGTGTTGGTGGGGAACAGCTCCGGCAATACCGCCGACATGGGCCCAAAGCTCAACCCCATCAGCGCCATGCCAAGGCTCAAAAACAGCAGCATCAGCCCGGTGTTGGCCTCTGCCCCGGTGCCCATTACTTGCGGATTAAGGAAGTAGCTGAAGCTGAAACCAAACAGAATAATACCGGCGGTAATCACCAGCAAAAAGGCGCGCCGCCCGACGCGATCGGCCAAATGCCCGGCGACGGGAATAAACGCAGCAAACAGCACCACGGATATTAGTTGCAGGATCAAAAATTCCTGGTAGCCGATGCCCAGATAACCGTGCTCAATACTGCCGATGGCGTAAGACAGCACCCAGGTGGTCATCAGGTAAAAGATGCCGTAGGTCGCCACCATGATAAACATGCCCAGCACCAGCTCGCGGAAATTGCCTTTGAACACCTGAACAAGAGGCGACTTGAGCTTTTCACCGCGCTCCAGTGCCCGGGCAAATACCGGTGTCTCATTGAGCTTGAGGCGCACATAGAGGCCAAGCATCACCAAGCCGATGGATACCAGAAATGGCACACGCCAGCCCCAGGTAAGAAAGGCGTCGTCAGTGGTTGCGCTGGTGGAGTCGTAGCCAAAGCCCACCGTCAGCAGCAGAAAAAAACTGTTGGCAAGAATAAAACCAAAGGGCGCACCCAGCTGCGGCCACATCGCCGCCCGCGCGCGCTTGCCCTTCTCGGCGGTTTCCGTTGCCAGTAGCGCAGCGCCCGACCACTCACCGCCCAACCCCAAACCCTGGCAAAAGCGCAGCAGTGCCAGCAGCGCCGGAGCAAACAGGCCGATCTGGTGATAGGTAGGCAGCAATCCAATCAAAAAGGTCGCAATCCCCATCAGCAGCAGCGAACCCACCAACGTCGCCTTGCGACCCGCACGGTCGCCAAAATGCCCGAACAGGATCGAGCCGATAGGCCGCGCCACAAACGCCACGCCAAAGGTGGCCATGGATGCCAGCAGCGCGGCACTGCCCTCACCATTGGGGAAAAACAGCAGCGGAAACACCGACACGGCAGCGGTGGCATAAATATAAAAGTCGTAAAACTCGATAGTAGTCCCGAGGGTGCTGGCCATAATGATACGGCTGCGGGGGACTTGCTGCTGTTCGTCGGTGGTGTTGGCTGGGTTGGTTGGCACGACAGGCTCCGCTGGTTATGTTGTTTGCAGGGCATTCTAAGGGGAGTAGTGCTCTGGGTATAGCGCCTGGTCAGACTCAGGCCGTTGGTGGTCTGTGGCCCGGAAAGTTGAGGGTATGCAGAGTTGATTGCGGGGCCGTAAGCTTTGCCATATATTTCTGCCTTATAACTGACAAGAATAGACTCATGACCATCTCAACCGTCTTTACCAAAAATGGTAACCAGGCAGTACGCCAGCCAGCCGATGTGCGTCTGCCTGAGATATTGAAGAAGGTTCGAGTGCGCGCCCTGGGCAAGGAGCGCATTATCTCGCCAGTGGATCAGAGTTGGGACAGTTTTTTCCAGGGAGGCCCGCAAGTCAGCGAAGATTTTATGGCAGCGCATAGGATGGGTGGAGCGCAGTGATACCCATCGGATTTTTCTTATGCCGACGGGGCAATTTTGGAGTGATTTCTTGAGAGGGATGTGCGAGCAGGAGTTGTAGTACATATCAATTGATGGGTATCACTGCGCTCCACCCATCCTACGGGCTACCTCTATTTGTCAATCTGGACCACAACTGTAGTTTGTCCCCGATTAACCTGAAAATAAATCTGTCCCGTTTCTTTTCAGGTCCAGCTTTGCCCACGCCGTATTCGTCCCCACCAGAAAACCCCGGATAGTGCTCACTTCTGCTAAACAGTGCAAAGGCGCGCCAAGGCTTGGGCTGGCCAGTTGACTGAAATGGGCTGGGAACGGGTGGCAGCGCCAGGATAAGGGCTGTATTCACAGCGCTGAGCGGAGCAGCGATAAGCCGACAGCCTTGCTATCGCACTACAGATCTGCGTCTGACCTATAAAAAAGCATGTCATCATAGTGGCGTGGCATTGTAGCGGGCTATATAGTGGGCTATGGATAAAAACCCGCCTATCCCCAACGAAAAACTCCTTGATCTACTGCTCGACGTCGTCTGTGTGGTTGATATAGAGGGTCGTTTTTTGTCGGTCAGCGCCGCCAGTGAACGGGTTTTCGGTTATCGACCGGACGAAATGATTGGCCGCACGGCCTTTGAGATGATGCACCCCGACGATCGCGCTGCCAGCCGGGCGTTGGTCGAAAGCATCAACGCCGGCATCCCCTCCTCCGACCATGAGAACCGCTACCTGCGCAAAGATGGCAGTATTGTTCATATCATGTGGTCTGCCCAGTGGTTTGAGGAAGAACAGGTCAGGATCGGTGTGGCCCGGGATATTACCGTGCGCAAACGCGCCGAGGCCACACAAGCGGCGCTTTATGACATCACCCGGGCAGCACATCAGGCAGAAGATCTGCTAGTGTTATTCGAGCGTGTTCACGCCGCTGTCAGCGACTTGCTGCCCGCCAGGAATTTCTCCGTTGTGCTGTACGACGCCAGCAGGGATGAGCTGAATTTCTCCTATCACGTCGACCACGTCGACCCGGTTCCACCGCCACAGCCGCTTTCATCCGGCACACTGATTGCCGAGGTTGTGCGTTCCGGCCAGCCACTGCTGTTGAGGTCAGGCAACGCGGATGAATTGCTGGCACGGATCGGCATGGTCGCCGGTCGCCATTCCCTTGATTGGCTGGGGGTGCCCCTGCTGGCTGACAGTCGAGCCCTGGGGGCGTTGGTGGTGCAAAGCCACGATGGCCATGTACGTTACAGCGAGCAGGACAAGGAACTGCTGCAGTTTGTCTCCAGCCAGGTTGCTGCGGCCATTGATCGCAAGCACACCCACGCCCGCCTGCGCTATATGGCCGAGCACGACCAACTCACCCAACTGCCCAACCGCGCCCTGTTTCTTGATCGCCTCCAGGCTTCCCTGTGCCGTGCCCGGCGGGGCGGGCTTAAACTCGCAGTGCTCTACCTCGACATGGACCAGTTCAAGCAAGTCAATGACAGCTACGGGCACACCACCGGCGATCACCTGCTGCGGGAGGTGGCCGGTCGTCTCCAGGGCTGTGTGCGGGAAACAGATACGGTGGGACGTCTGGGTGGCGATGAGTTCGCGGTGGTATTGGATAACATTTCCCGCCTTGAGGATGCCATCCTGGTGGCTGACAAAATCCTCGTCAGCCTGAGTGAACCCTACGCGCTGGCTGGCCGCATCCTGCAGATAACCCCCAGCGTGGGAGTTGCGCTTTACCCCGACCATGGTGAGGATGAAATGCAGTTGGTGCGTCATGCCGATGATGCCATGTACGCCGCCAAGCGCGGCGGGGGTAAACGCTACAGCGCAGAGATTGAACCCCCGAAAAGCCGAATGCCGTTCCGGTCTGCCAGTCAGGATTGAGCACATTGGTTGATGCTCAAACCTGGAAATGCAGAAAAGCGACGCAATCTCCGCCCTCTGCCACCCCCGTTTCACCCGAGGTTTGGGGCCAGAGTAAAAATAGACAAATCTCGGGGAATTTCAGCACTTTTTTGCACGCGTCAACTCAGCTTGTCAAAGCAATTGATTGCTGAAAGCCTCTTTCTGGGGTGTCTGCACTGTAATCCCCCGCTCAAGCCGACGCCGGTTCCTCGCGCGCTGTGGCTGTGCTTCGTCGTTAGGCCGCAAAAAGGTATAGTCTGTGGCCTGCGACCATTGGACTAACAGGCTGTTGAAAAACGTAGGCGAGGCAGCCGAGACAAGGCAAAAAGGGCCGAAAAAGCGGAGTTTACACGGAGTAAATGAGCATTTTGAGGACGTTTTTAACGCAGTGTCGGCAACGCAGGTAGTTTTTCAACAGCCTGCTAACCCTGTCCACTGACTTACATAGAGGTATACGCCATGAGCAAGGCAATTGAGAATCTCGAATCGGCCCAACAGCGGGCGATGGCAGGCAGGCCCAAGGCAGGCGGCTTCCCCTATCTTGCCGAGACGCTTCGCAGTGCGGGGGTGACGCGCAACCTCTGGTCGCTGCCCGCCTGCCAAAGCTTGTACTTGACGCAGATGGGACCGGTCGTACAGCAAGGAACTCCTCTTATCACCGGCATGGCGGATGTGCCGCAGTTCGATCGTGATGCACTGATCACGGCGCTGCGGTCTGACCAGTCGGGTGAAAGTACATTCCCGGAGTTCTTGATGGCGGCCTGGAAGGCTGGCGTCGTAAGCTACGACGTGGATTTCATCGCGAGAAATGTCACCTACTACGGCTCCGGTGGAGAGAGCTACGTCGAGTCATATGCTGCCGTTAGCTCCAGGGCCTAATAAACGTCAGTGAGCCTGCCCCGCGCAGCCACGGCACTCGTTTAGCTCTGCAGCTTGGCGCAGCGAGTGCCATGGATTTTGGCCGCTCCCCTGCTGACTCGCTCCATATCCTTGGCGATGCGCGCCAGTTCCGCTCCCCCAGCTCCTCAAGAATTGCAAGCCTGCTTGCGCGCCAACTCAGCTGGTTGCATGCAATTGATTGCTGGGAGGCTCTTTGCGGGGTATCTGCTGTGTAATCTGTAAGCCAAGCGCCTTTGCCAGGCTTTATCTGCTGCGTCATCGCCTGTGGCGATGTTTCCTTTTATTCTTCACTTTCGCGGTCGGCCTGGCGACTGGCGCTGATGTTGGCATAAAACCGGTGCACGTTGTCACTGAAATTGACGATGCTGTAATTTGCCGCGCTGGACTCGGCATTGGCCGAAAGTTGTTGGTACAAAGCTGAATCGTCGAGCAATTGCTGAATGCGAGCGCACCAGCGGGTGATATCCAGCGGTGTCTTGAAACCGTTGAAGCCCTCGTCGACGATATCATCGATGCCGCTAGACCGCACTGCCACCACCGGCATCCCCGCAGCCATGGCTTCCAGAATCACCATGCCCTGGGTTTCGGAGCGAGAGGCGAAGAGGAAAATCTCCCCGATACGACAGTACAACGGCATTTCCTCTGGTGAGATAGCGCCGAGTAATGTAACAACCTGTTGCAAACCCTGGCGTTGAATTCTGCTTTCAATCCGGCGGTGTTCCGGCCCTTCACCGATAATCAGCAACCGGAAGGGCTGGTTGCAGTTCTCCTTCAACTTCAGAACAGCGTCGAGCAGGAAGTCGATGTTTTTTTCCTTGCTCAGCCGGGAAATACTGATCAGCAGTCGTTCACCTTGCGGTGCATATTTTATCCGCAGCTGGTTAATTGTCTCTTCACAAACCGCGCGGTATTTGTCGATATCGATGCCGGTGGGCTGAACCAGTACCCGACGCCTGACGCCAATGTTGCGAAGGTATTCCTCCGCAGATTCCGTCGGCACGATAATGCCATCACAGCGATTGGCAAAACGGCGTACCACGGCATGGGATACCAGGTTTCGAAACAGGGGGCCGGGCAGGGGAACGTAGTGGGCGTAGTGTTCCAGCCGGGTGTGGTAGGTGTAAACAACGGGAATGCCCAGACGTCGGGCCAGAAACAAGCCGACGCTGCCAAGCCAGAACGGGTGATGGACATGGATGATATTCGGACGAAAACGCAAAACTTCCCGGTACATCCGCACTGAAAAAATATTCGCCAGTTTAAATTCCCTGTGCCTGCCGAGGGGCAAAAGGGTGCGCACTCGCACAACAGAATTCTCATTGGCCGCTGTGGCCGCTGTGGCCGGATAGCGGGGGGCGACTATCAGTACTGTATGCCCCAGCTGCGTCAGCCCCCGGCGCAGCCGTTCTATGGACAGGGGAACGCCGCCAATAAAGGGCAGATAGTTGTTGGTAAACATGGCAATACGCAAAGGTGTATTTCTCAGCGTAGCGGGGTCAACATCAAAATCGGGGTAGTAATCCCTCTCGGTGAATATCCGCTTGTGCAGCCAGATAGCAATGGCAATAAACAGGCTGATCAGCAGGATAAAGTTCAGGTAGTCGGTATAGAACAGCGAGTGGATAAAAAACCAGAGGCTTTCCAGCGTTCTCCACAAGGGGTGTTGAGCGATTTTCAGCTGTCGCTCTTCGATATCAATTTGATCATCCTGTACGCTCACCGACACATAGTGATAGCGACTGTGACCGTTATTGATGACCAGGCCGCCGGCACCACCGGTGATGACATACTGAGTGCCGCTGTGCCTTTGAAAGTCAAAGCGGGGCAAATTGGCCGAGAACACCGCATCGACATTGAACCGCTCGATCATGTTGGTGAACTGTTTGCGGTCAGACGTGGGAAACAGATAATCCCTGTCCAGACCAAACAGACCGGGTCGATCCACCGGGTAGAGAGGATGGGCACTGAACAAAAACAGATTGGCTTCATTGGCCTCCTCAAGTTCTTCCTCCAGCCAGCGGCGCTGCCAGCCAAAATCGGTGGTGCCAGTGCTGTCGAGAAAAATCAGGCGGCTGTTGCCCGCTGGAAAGCTGAAGTGGTAAGGACCAAAGTGGTCATAAAAGCGAAAACCCCCGATGCGGCTTTGCTCCTGGGGGCCGAAGGTCAGCAAATACGGCATATCCAGCCGCGTCAATGTGCGGTAGATGGCGCGATATTTATCCTCTCCCCCGCTCGACACAGCATTGCCGGCGGATACCACAAAGTCGTAGCCCTCCCGGTTCAGTTGCGGAATGATTTTGCGTTCAAAAATGCCCACCGAGTTGCTGATATTGCCCACCACTGCAAAGCGGAATGTTGTGCGCCCAGCGAGCGCTGCCTCGATGTTTTCCACCTGAACCGCGTGTTCCGCTGCAAAATCCCGCTCAAAGAAGTTGAGGTAGACCTTGTAGGCAACCAGAACAATCGCCATCGTCAGGCTGAGCCAGTACAACCAGCGAAGCACTTTGCTACCCATGCGCGGGTTTCCTCCCGAGCGCATGGAGCGCCACAGGTACACCAATCAGCATCCCCAGATGGATGGTCAGAAAGCGCCAGCCAAGAACCAGCAGCAGAAGGTCGCCGATTGCCAGCTGTGACGTGAACAGCATCGCGAAAACGCCCTCGGCAATACCGGCCGCTCCCGGCGTGGGGGCGAAGTACATGACAAAGGTGTTGACCAGCATCAAACCCAGGACAAGAGGATAGTCCACCGCATAACCCAGGCCCCAGAGCAGCAGCGCCGGGAATGAAAACATGGAAACAAGAAATACCAGCGTCGACACTATTGCCAGAAAACTATCCAGGCGAGCACCTTGAAAAAATGCGCGAAAGCTGTAACCGAAACGAATCATTTCGCGGCGCAAACGACTTCGCCAGCGGCGCTGACGGGATTTCCCGATCAGATGCAGTCGGTTCATCGCTGCCAACCCTGTGGTGACGGCAGCGATGAACCAGCGCAAACGCCAGAGTAGCAGCATAAAAAATGCCACATAGAGTGCGGCAAACAGCGCCAGCCAGCCACCCCACTGGGTTGCCAGTGGGCTGTCCACCAGCCTGTCAATGCTGAACAGCAGCACCGGCGCTGGCAGGAAGATCATCACGCTTGCCAGTAATGTACGCAGGGTAGTAGCGGCGGTGGCGACGCCGAGAGGGGCGCCACGGCGGTGCAAGTACCAGATCTGTACCACGCCACCGCCAGTCGCCATGGGCGTGATATTGGAAAACAGCACGTTGATAAACACCAGTGGCACGATAGAGGTCAACGGCTGTTGTTGACCCAATGCCCGCAACGTGAACCACAACCTGAGACCATCGCTGAGGTAGTACACCAATAATAGTGCCAAAGCCGACAGGATGAATTGTGGGGTAAACAATGCCCGCCAAAGGAGATTGAACTGGCCATCAAGCTGCTGCTGAATCGTCACTGGAACGAGGACACTGAGGGCGATAAACAGCAAGGCGAACCCTGTTGTTTTGTATCGATTGATGTCCAGTGGCTGGCTGGATTTAGGTGCGAGTGGCGGCGTCATTGTGAAGGCACTGATGATAGGGCTGGCCGACAGGTGTCTCCAACGCCCGTATCCAGCCAGTTAAGATCCGGCCAGTTAAGATCCGGCCAGTTAAGATCCTGCCAGTTAAGCCCAGCCAGCTAGTGTTTTCCAGCATCTCCATTGGTTTGCTCCGCTTGCTATTCACACAGAGGCTTAACTGACGAAGGCTACGCGACTATTTAGCCTGTCGCCTCGCAAGGCAATAGCAATCTTACTCCTTGGTCAGCCTAACCTTGAAGGTAGTCTATAGGCGGCAACAGTCGAGCAACAACAGGCCCGACTTCAGCGAGCCTGTCCCACGCACCCAAAGCGTTTGCAAGGCGAAGTGAAAGGCCTGGGCGCGTCTGATCCGTATGTTACAAGGCTTCAATCTCCGCCTTCTGCGCAGCCAGCTTCACCAGCACCGACTCAAACTCCGCCAGCCTGTCCTTTTCCTTCAGCACGACAGCTTCCGGTGCCTTGTCCACAAAGGCGGCGTTGCCGAGCTTGGCGTGGATTTTGTCCACTTCCTTGCTGACGCGTTCCATCTCTTTGGCGATGCGTGCCAGTTCTGATTCCTTGTTGATCAGGCCCGCCATAGGTACGAGGATTTCCATCTCGCCTGCCAGGGCGGTGGCGGAGGTGGGGGCGGTTTCACCGGATTGCAACCAAGTGATGGATTCGAGGTTGGCGAGGCGCATCAGGAACTGTTTGTTGGCATCGAGTTTTTGCCGGTCGGCGGCGCTGCCGTTTTTCAGGAAGGTGGGCAGCTGCTTGCCTGGGGAAATATTCATTTCGCCGCGAATATTGCGGATGGCGAGGATCAGGGTTTTTACCCATTCGATATTGGCGATGGCGTCGTTATCCACTTTGGCCATATCCGCCACGGGGTAGGGTTGCAGCATGATGGTATCGCCGCTTTTGCCGGCGATGGTTTTTACCCGCTGCCAGATCTCTTCGGTGATAAAGGGCATCATCGGGTGGGCCATGCGCAGGATGGCTTCGAGCACGCGGATCAGGGTGCGGCGGGTGCCTTTTTTCAGGGCCGGGGATGCGCTGTCGCCCCACAGCACGGGCTTGGAAAGTTCGAGGTACCAGTCGCAGTACTGATTCCAGGTGAATTCGTAAAGGGCCTGGGCGGCGAGGTCGAAGCGGTAGCTGTCGATGGCTTCGGCGATGGTGTTTTCAGTCTGTTGCAGCAGGCTGATAATCCAGCGGTCGGCCTGACTCAGTTCGTAATTTTCACTACCATCCTGGCAGCAATCCTGCTCTTCACAGTTCATCATCACATAGCGGGCGGCGTTCCAGATCTTGTTACAGAAATTGCGGTAGCCCTCGATGCGGCCAATATCGAATTTGATGTCGCGGCCGGTGGAGGCCAGTGAGCAGAAGGTAAAGCGCAGGGCATCGGTGCCGTAGGCGGCGATGCCGTCGGCAAATTCGTTGCGGGTCTGCTTTTCGATCTTTTTCGCCAGTTGCGGCTGCATCATGCCGCTGGTGCGTTTTTGCACCAGGGTTTCGAGGTCGATGCCGTCGATCAGGTCGATGGGGTCGAGCACGTTGCCCTTGGATTTCGACATTTTCTGGCCTTGCGAATCCCGCACCAGACCGTGAACGTACACCGTCTTGAAAGGGATTTGCGGTGTGCCGTCCTCGTTTTTCATAAAGTGCATGGTCATCATGATCATGCGCGCCACCCAAAAGAAAATAATATCGAAGCCGGTGACCAGTACCTCGGTGGGGTGGAAGGTTTTCAGGTCGTCGGTGTTGTCCGGCCAGCCGAGGGTGGAGAAGGTCCACAGGGCGGAGCTGAACCAGGTGTCGAGCACATCGTCGTCCTGGCTGAGAACGGTATCGGCGGGCAGTTTGTATTTGGCGCGCACTTCGGCTTCGTCGCGGCCCACATAGACCTTGCCGTGATGGTCGTACCAGGCGGGAATGCGGTGGCCCCACCACAGCTGGCGGCTGATGCACCAGTCCTGGATATCCCGCATCCACGAGAAGTACATGTTTTCGTACTGCTTGGGTACAAACTGGATGCGGCCATCTTCCACCGCCTCGATGGCGGGTTGGGCAAGTTTTGCCACGGCCACGTACCACTGGTCGGTGAGCCAGGGTTCCACTACGGCGCCGGAGCGGTCGCCACGGGGGACTTTTAATGTGTGGGGTTCGATTTTTTCCAGCAGGCCGAGCTGTTCAAATTCCTCAACGATTTTTTTGCGTGCCTCAAAGCGTTCGAGACCGGCGTAAGCCTCTGGCCCTTTTTCACCGTGCACGCTGGCGTAGGCGTCGAAGGTGAGCACGGTGAATTCGCCGAGGATATGGGCGTTGCGGTCGAGCACGTTGATCAGCGGCAGGTTGTGGCGCTTGCCCACTTCGTAGTCGTTGAAGTCGTGGGCCGGGGTGATTTTCACGCAGCCGGTGCCAAAGTCCTTGTCGACATACTCATCGGCAATAATCGGAATCAGCCGCCCGGTGATGGGCAGGCGCACCTGCTTGCCGATCAGGTGGGTGTAGCGTTCGTCGTCGGGGTTAACCGCTACGGCGGTGTCGCCCAGCATGGTTTCGGGGCGGGTGGTGGCGACTACCAGATGATCACTCGTGCCATCGATGGGGTAGCGGAAGTGCCACATGGAGCCCTGTTCCTCTTCACTCAATACTTCGAGGTCGGAGATGGCGGTGTTGAATTTCGGGTCCCAGTTCACCAGGCGCTTGCCGCGGTAGATAAGGCCGTCGTCGTAGAGGCGCACGAATACTTCCTGCACCGCTTTCGACAGGCCCGGGTCCATGGTGAAGCGCTCGCGGCTCCAGTCCACGGAGGAGCCGAGGCGACGGATCTGACGGGTGATATTGCCGCCGGATTCAGCTTTCCAGTCCCAGACTTTTTCGAGGAATTTTTCGCGCCCCAGATCGTGGCGGTTGATGCCTTCGGCTCCGAGCTGGCGTTCCACCACCATCTGGGTGGCGATACCGGCGTGGTCGGTACCCATTTGCCAGAGGGTGTTGTTGCCCTTCATGCGGTGGTAGCGGATCAGGCTGTCCATGATGGTGTTGTTGAAGCCGTGACCCATGTGCAGGCTGCCGGTGACGTTGGGCGGCGGGATCATGATGCAGTAGGGGTCGCCCTTACCTTGTGGCTGGTCGGTCGAGCGATCGCCAGCCGGTTTGAAATAGCCGTTCTGCTCCCAGGTCTGGTACCACTGCTGTTCGATGGCTTGGGGGTCGAAAGTTTTTTCCATGATGAAGTCGTCGCCTGATGGCCGGGAGCGCGCTGCCGGCAAATGGGTAAAAAGAGCGAAATTATACGGGCTGGGGGCGGCGCTAACCAGCGTTGGCCGCGTCATTCACGGGATGGGAAATGATGGCTGCTGAGGGGAGTCACGCTGAGGCTGTTGCGATATGGATTCAGCTGGCCTTGCTGCTGCGGACTGGATAGTCCGGTTTGACAGCGGGGTTGGCTGCTGGCTGGCTGGTGTGGAGCGTGGTGAGAATGGGAATATCCAGTGCGGCCCTGTCCCGCGCGCTGCTGCCAAGCGGGGTGTCTACGACCGGGATAGCGCTGATGGTGACAACATTGGATTGCACAGCTGGATTGGATTGCACAGCGGGATTGGATTGTTCAGCAGGCGCAGCACTGGCGGCAGCATGCGTCTTCTCCACAGGGGGGGTATTCCGGGGCTGTGCATCCAGGCAGATATCCAGCTCCAGATCAAACTCATCGAGCATGGCGCGTTGCGGCGGCAGAGGTGTGGTGGCGTCGTTCATCAGTCGATAGTCAGCAGATCACGGGTTTTGCTCAGGTCATGAAAGTGTAAGGGATAGCCCCGGTCGCGGTAAAAGCGGTAGCTGGCCCGTTTGTCGGCCAGCAGGCCCGGCTGGTCGTAAACCAGTTCGGCCATGCGTTCAAAACGGCTGAACCAGGGGGGAATGGTCGCGGCAAGGTTGATCAGCAGGCCGTGGTGATGGCCCGGTTCCCGGGGGCAGGCGAGGGTGACGGGACGGCAGGCATCCACCGACAGCGCCAGTGGCGCGGGGCACAGTTGGGCGAGGCGCGGTTCGATGATGGCTGCCAGGTTCTGGTCGCTGACATGGATCAGGACATCCATGCGCCTGGCGAGGGCATCGGCAATCAGCTGTGCCAGCAACAGCGGGGTGGCCTCAGGCCCCCCGCTGATCTGGTAGAACTGGATTTTGGTCACAGTCGGCGGTTAGCCCGCCTGGCGGCACAGGTATTCCACGAGTAATGGTACGGGACGCCCGGTGGCACCCTTCTGGCCGCCGCTGTTCCAGGCGGTACCGGCGATATCGAGGTGAGCCCAGGGGTATTTTTTAGCAAAACGTCCGAGGAAACAGGCGGCGACGACACTGCCTGCACCCTTGCTGCCGATATTGGCCATATCGGCAAAGTTGCTTTTCAGCTGCTGGTCGTAGTCATCCCAGATGGGCAGGCGCCAGGCGCGGTCGCCGGTTTCTTCGCCGCAGGTGAGCAGGTCTGTGGCGAGGTCATCGTTGTTGCTGAACAGGCCCGAGGCGTGGCTGCCCAGTGCAACCACACAGGCGCCGGTGAGGGTGGCGATATCCACCACGGCCCGGGGTTTGTAGCGCTCGGCATAGGTCAACGCGTCGCAGAGGATCAGGCGGCCCTCGGCGTCGGTGTTGAGAATTTCAATAGTCTGGCCGGACATGGAGGTGACGATATCGCCGGGCTTGGTGGCCTTGCCGCTGGGCATGTTTTCCACCGCCGGGATCAGCCCGACGATATTGATGGGCAGTTTCAGTTCGGCAGCGGTGACCAGGGCGCCAAAGACACTGGCGGCGCCGCACATGTCGTACTTCATTTCGTCCATGCCTGCGCCGGGCTTGATGCTGATGCCGCCGCTGTCAAAGGTGACGCCCTTGCCCACCAGGGCAACCGGGGCTGCGCCGCGGGTGCCGCCCTTGTACTCCATGATGATCAGGTGAGCGGGAATATCGGTGCCAGCGGTGACTGACAGCAGCGAGCCCATTTTCAGCTGTTCCATCTGTTTTTCGCTGAGAATTTTGGTGGTCAGCTTGGGCGTGGCAGTGGCCAGCTCACGGGCACGGTCGGCCAGGTAGGTGGGGGTGCAGATATTGGCGGGCAGGTCGCCCAGTTCGCGGGCATAGTTCATGCCTTTGGCCACGGCCAGGCCCTTGTCGATGGCGGCATTGAGCAACGCGGTGTCCTTGCTGTCACTGAGCAGGGCGGTTTTGGCCAGTGCGGGACGGTTTTGCTCCTGCTTCGATTTGCACTGGTCAAACAGGTAGAGCGACTCGCCAGCGGCGCGGGCCAGCTGCTGGGCAGTCCAGACCAGGTCGCGGTTGTCGGGGCAGACACCATTGAGGCAGACCGCAGCGGATTTGGTGCCGGAGGCGGTGATCAGGCTGGCGATCTTGCCGGTCAGTTTGGCGAACTGGCTGTCAGTAGGTGTTTTGTCGCCAGTGCTGACCAATACCAGTTTTTTGGCTTGCAGCCCGGTCGGCGCATACAGGCTGACGCTGCTGCCACTTTTGGCCAGCTCGCCACTTTTGAGAATGGTGGCAATCAGGCCGCCGCTGGCGCGGTTGAGGGCGGCCGCCATATCGCTGAGATTGCCGCTGGCGGGCAACAGCACCACCATGCAGTCGGTTTTGAAGCTGGCGGGGTCGAAGCTGCGGGCTTTGAAATCCATGATTTTCTCTCAAGACAAAGGGGAATGATTGCTGGATAATGGCTTTTTCTACAGCCTGTAAGTGTAAGTCATGCTCCCGGTGAGACCAAGGGTCTGGCGGCTGACTGTTTGTCCATGGGCACACCTGCAGGCTCTAGCCCAGTCACAGGCAGGGCGGGTTCCTGATCCGCCAGTCCATCATGTTTACCAGGTCGTATTATTGCTGTGATTATTTTTCGTTATTTTGCCCGCAATGTTCTCGCCAGCACGGTTGCCGTGTGCGCCGTATTGATGCTGGTGATTGTCAGCAGTCGCTTCGTCAAATACCTGGCTGATGCCGCCTCCGGCAAGCTCGACCCCTCGGTGCTGTTTGCCATTATCGGCTATCGACTGCCGGGTTTCCTCGAGCTGGTCCTGCCCCTGGCGTTTTTTCTGTCTATTTTGCTGGCCTACGGTCAGCTCTATGTGGACAGTGAAATGACCGTGCTGCAATCCTGCGGCATGGGTGAGAACACCTTTGTGCGCTACACCCTGGTGTTTGCCCTGCTGATTGCCGGCATTGTCGCCTGGCTGAGCCTGGCAGTGAGCCCGGCCGGGCTGGCCAAGGCGGAGGAGTTGTTCAATGCCCAGAAGCAACGCGGCGAGATTGAAAGCCTGACTCCCGGGCGTTTTTACAGCCTGCGGGCTGGCAAGGGGGTGACCTATGCCGAGACCATCACGCCGGATGCCATGATGCAGCATGTGTTCCTCGCCCAGGGCAATGAACGCGCCGACGGCAAGGGCATGGTGGTTGTGGTGGCTGACAAGGGCTTTTCGCGCCAGTCGGAGCAAACCGGTGAGCGCTACCTGGTGCTGCAGGATGGCTTGCGTATCCAGGGTGTTGCCGGTCGCGGCGATTTTCAGCTGACCCGCTTTGAGGAATACGGCCAGCGCCTGGACTCGGTCAAACCCTGGGAGTTGCGCACTGACAGTGATGCCCTCAGCACCGCCGACCTGATGGATTCCGACGATCCCGGCCACCGCGCCACCCTGCAGTGGCGCCTGTCGCTGCCGGTGCTGGTGATGGTGGTGGCACTGCTGGCGGTGCCGCTCAGCCGCACCAATCCGCGTCAGGGCAAATTTACCAAGGTCCTGCCCGCCATCCTGCTGTACGTGCTGTATCTGCTGTCGCTCAATGCAGCGCGCGGTGCTCTGGAGGAAGGCAGCATTCCTCCCTGGGTAGGGATGTTATGGATTCACGCGCTCTTTATTGTGATCGGCCTGGGGCTGGTGGCCTGGAATGGTGGCTGGCGACCCCTGGGGCGCCGCCTGCCGGGTACCAGTACTGGAGGGGCACACTGATGCGACTGCTCTCACGTCATGTCTCTTCTACGGTACTGTCCTCGATTCTGATTGTGCTGCTGGTGATGGTGTCCCTCAATGCGGTATCCGCCATTATCGACAGCGTGGATGACATCCGGGGCGATTTCACCTTCCTGGCACTCCTCGCCCATGTGGGTATTACCCTGCCCGGTACCATCTACGAGAACATCCCGTTTTCGGGCCTGATCGGTTGCCTGGTGGGGCTGGGCCTGCTGGCCAGCAACAGCGAGCTGGTGGTGATGCGCGCCGCCGGGGTGTCGCTGCTGCGGATTGTCAGTTTTGTCCTCAAGCCTGTTATTGCGGTGATTATTGCCGGCGCCCTGATCGGTGAATATCTGGTGCCCTACACCGACCAGCTGGCGGAGGGCAGAAAAGCGCTGCTACAGGGCCGCCAGGATCATATGGCCAGCGCCGGCGGTTTCTGGAACAAGGAAAACAATGAGTTTGTTCATGTGGCGGTGATTCTGCCCAGTGGCGAGCTGTTCGGTGTCAGTCGCTACAGTTTCAACCCTGAGGGTGATATCGACACCGTGAGTTTTGCCGCCAGGGCCGATTTTCAGGGAGATAGCTGGCTTGAGGAGGAAGTGCGGATAACCCGCTTTGAGGAGCAGGGCACCGTGACTGAACAGGTGGGCCAGCGGGTGTGGGAGAGCAACCTGTCACCGGATTTGCTGCGTCTGGTGATGCTGGAACCCGCCTCGCTGCCAATTTCGGATCTCTACGAGTACTCCAACTACTTGGAGGCCCAGGGCCAGAGTGCGTCCCGTCACTGGCTGGCATTCTGGTTCAAGGCGCTGCAACCGTTGACAACCGCCAGCCTGGTGCTGATTGCCGTGTCGTTCGTTTTCGGTCCGCTGCGGGAGTCCACCATGGGCGCGCGCATTTTCGCCGGGGTGGTGACGGGGATCGTGTTCAGTACCAGCCAGGAATTGCTGGGTCCGGCCAGTATGGTGTTTGGCTTCTCGCCCCTGTGGTCGGTGCTGGCGCCGGTCGGGCTCTGTGTGTTGGTGGGGGCAACCCTGTTGCGCAGGGCGGCTTGACAGGCTTCACGCTGACATTGAATCCTGCTTCAGACTTCAGACTTCAGACTTCAGACTTCAACCGCTTGGGCTTTTCCTTAGGCAGTACCAGCACCCTGGTATTGGTCCAGCGGTCGTGCCAGCAGCCGTGGCGCTTGTCGAACCAGCACCAGATATAGCCCAGTCCCGCCACTGCGGCAGAGATCGGCGCCAGCAGGCAGCGCAGCCAGCATTGGGCCGTAGAGGGATGGCGGCCCCGTTCATCCTCGACAATCAGTCGCCAGGACTTCATGCCCAGGGTCTGGCCCCGCTTCGACCAGCACAATACGTAATACCCGGCCAGGGTCAGCCACAATCCCAGCAAGACCAGTGAGCCGCTGATGCCGCCCGGCGCCGTTTGCAGGTTCGCACCCGCCAGTTTGCGCAATAGCCAGATAATCACCCCGTAGGCAAAGGCCACGCCCAGCAACAGCAATGTGTCGTAGACCATGGCCAGCAGGCGGCGGATCAGCCCCGCTGTGGGCAGGGTTGCAGTGGTGGCTGGTGGCGGTACGGGCAGTTCGGGCATGAAGGTTACCGGCGTTTGAGGCGGCGATTCTAGCAGCAAGCCGCGCTGGTCTCCAATGCGCTGGTGCTGCATGCCTGGCTGCCGGGCGATCTGTGGCAATGGTGGACATCATGGGTTTTAATACCGCACTGATTTATAGTCGCAAAAACCCTAATGAAACTGGAGAATTAAACCATGACAGAGAACGACAAACCCAAGGATGAACTGCTGGCCAAAGGCCTTGCCATGATGGATGAGGTCTATGGCCCCGGTGTTTCTGATATGACCGCCATGGTTGCCGACTACCCCTATCCCGGAGAAACCGTGCGTCACCTGTTTGGTGAAATCTGGAACAGGCCACACCTGTCCATCCGTGACCGCCGCCTGCTGGTGCTGGGTGCCACCGCCATGCTGGGCCGCCCGGATCTGGTGGAGGTGCAGGTGCGCGGCGCCATTCTCAACAATGAGCTGGACGACAACCAGCTGGAAGAAGTGGCTCTGCAACTGGCCTTTTATGCTGGTTGGGGCAATACCACCGCGGTCTGGAAAGGTATCCAGGAAGCCAAGAAAAAAGTCGCTGAGGAGCGTGCTGCCCAGGCAAAAACCTGAGGCTGAACGCTAGCGGAAATAGCGGCATCAACGCCTGCTTAATCCGCAACCCCTCCACTGCGGGCCTGCATTCCTTGACGGAGTTCAGGCCCGCTGCTTATTTGAATGTCCGCTATTGATGGTTGCCTCCACGTTGAAGGCACTTGTCTTATTGGCGACAAAGACGTCTTGCTCCAGCCACAGGTTTGGATTTTACCGTTTCCCTTCCCGAGTACTCTACGACCTGCCGTGACCTGTTCTGACAGCCGTGCAGCGTCATGCATCCATTGCATAACATAATTGGGGAAGAAACGACTATGAAAAACCATACAAACAACATCGGGTTGCTGAGCCGTCGCACGCTCGGAGTTGCCATCGCCTCGGTGCTGGTGGCCTCCGGCGCGCTGGCACAACAGCAGCCGCAAAAACGCACACTGGAAGAAATCGTTGTCACCGCCCGCAAGGTGGAAGAATCCATGCAGTCGACGCCAGTGGCGGTCTCGGCCATGACCGGTGAGGACATGAAAGTGGCACAGATCCGCGACGTCAAGGACGTGCAACGCGCAGTGCCCAACCTGTCGATTTCCACCAAGAGTCCAGCCAGCGGCGCCATGACGTTTATCGCCATTCGCGGTCAAAGCGGCCTGGCCGGCACCCTGACTGCCGACCCCGCCATTGGGGTTTACATGGATGGCGTTTACGTGGCGCGCCACGGCGCATCCCTTGCCGACCTGGTGGATGTCCGCCAGGTGGAAGTGTTGCGCGGCCCCCAGGGCACCCTATTCGGTCGCAACACCACTGGCGGCGCACTCAATATCACCAGCAACGCTCCAAGCGATGAGCTGGAAGGATCGGTTGAAGTTCAGTTGGGCAACTACGATCACCGCGAAGTGACCGGTGTCGTCAATGTGCCGATCACGGACAACCTGGCTGGCCGTATTGCCTACCAGCACTCGGAGCACGAGGGTTATGGCGACAACGAATTCCTCGGCAAGGACAACCTGCTCGATTCGTTCGACAATGACTTTGTGCGCGGCTCCCTCAAGTACACAGCCCCCAGCGGTAACTGGGATATGACAGTGGTGGCCGATCACACCAAGCGCGAATCCGACGGCCAGTTGACAGTGCTGACAGGCTTGTCACCCAGTTCATTCGCCACCGGTTATGCCAATGCCAGGCCGCCGGAAGGTGATGTGCTGCAGGACTACCTCAGTGAGAATACGGATTTCTGGTCGACCTTTGCCAACGAAGAGCAGCCATCCAGTGTTGAAACCCAGGGTATCTCCGCCACCCTCAATGCCGATTTTGGCTGGGCCGATTTCAAGTCCATCACCGCCTGGCGCGACATGGAACTGAGTGGTATCAACGACACCGATGGCACGCCCTACCGGCTGCTGTTTACCCGCTATCTCAATGAGCAGCGCCAGGTATCCCAGGAGTTCCAGCTCTCCGGCGGCGAAGCAGAACTGCGCTGGATAGCCGGTGCCATGTGGTTTGAGGAGAAAGCCAGGGATTTGACCAACTCCATCAATTTCCTGCGTGCCGGTACCAGTGAAAACCATGCCAGTGCGGTCAACACCTCGCGCGGTGTCTTTGGCCAGCTCTACTATGACGTCACGGAATCCATCACCCTCACCGGCGGCCTGCGCCACACCATGGATCGCCGCGAAGTGGTGATCAAAAATCTCACCGCCATAGAGCCACCTGTGTGCGCCGTGGCGGTGGCAGACCGGGATGACGGCGTGAGCTGCAAGCAATCGCGGGACACGGATTTCGATTACTGGTCCTACATGCTCGGTGCCGATTGGCAGCTGAGCGATGATGTGTTCCTGTATGCCAAGACCAGCCGCGCCTATATGGCCGGTGGCTGGAACAATCGCCAGGGCTCCATCCCCGCCTTTGAGCCGGAACGGGTCCGCGACGTTGAAGTGGGTGCCAAGGTCGACTGGCTGGACGGCATCCTGCGCACCAACATCGCGCTGTTTCGCGCCGAGCAGGATGGTTTGCAGCGCACCATCAATACCGTCACTAACAACACCCCGGCCCAGTTTATTGTCAACGCCGGTTCATCCACCGTGCAGGGCGCCGAGTTTGAAATCAATGCACTGCCCTGGGAGGGCATGGAAGTGCGCATGACCGTTGGTCTGATGGATGCCGAGTACGACAAGTTCGAGGACGTGCGTTTGATCGGCGGCCAGTTTGTCACTGTCGATCGCAGTGCTGAGGAGCCGCGCCAGACCCCCGAGCTGACCTGGTCGCTCGGCGTTACCCAGCGTGTACCGGTCAATTACGGTACCTGGCTGTTGCATGCGGATTATTCCTACATGGGCAAGCATTCTTTTATTTCCGATACCGCATCCCCGGGCGCCACTCCGGAGCAGCAGGCACGGGTAGACGAAATGAACAAGCTGGGGTACGTGGACAGCTATGGACTGGTGAATGCCAAGGTGGGGCTTGAGCTCAACGATATGCCGTTAACCTTCGAGCTGTGGGCGCGCAATCTTGCCGATGAAGAATACTTCACCCGCACTTTTGCCGACCTCTACACCGGGCCCTTCGGCTATGCCATTGGCTACACGGGTGACCCGCGCACCTTTGGCGTAACCGCGCGCTATGAGTTCTAGAAGAGAGCGATAGTCACTGTAAAAGCGGCAAGCAGGCCCCGGCTGAATTCAGTCGGGGCCTGCGTGTATACAGCCCGGAAAAAAATGCTAAGGTTGCGCGAATCGGGCAGTCCTGGCCTGCACCGGACACCATAAAACCAAGCGGAGAAAACCCCATGAGTGATGCTAACAATAACGATGAATTACTGAGCCTCGGCCTGGCCATGATGGATGAGGTCTACGGCCCTGGCGTATCGGAAATGACTGCGCCTGTGGCGGATTATCCGTTCCCCGGTGAAACCATTCGCCATCTGTTTGCCCAAATCTGGAACCGGCCACATCTGTCTGTGCGTGACCGGCGCCTGCTGGTGGTCGGCGTTACCGCTATGCTCGGGCGCCCGGAGCTGATTGAAACCCAGGTGCTGGGTGGGCTGCGCAATGGTGAGTTCGATGACGCGCAGCTGGAGGAAATGGCCTTGCAGCTGGCATTCTATTCCGGCTGGGGCAATACCACGGCGGTGTGGCGCGGCATCCAGGCAGCGAAAAAAATCTTTGCCGACGAAACTGCGGAAAAATAAGCACGCGCGCCAAGCCGCAACCGGTGATCAATCCATTGCCGGTTTAACGCCGCCGCAGTAGATCAGCCCTAAGTCCGACAGGCTGCTAGCGGGTAACGAAACTGCAGCCATAGACCGTTCAGGATATTGCCATGCGCCAATCCAGTACCCCGCTTCCTGTGCCCCCGGCGGTCGCGGCTGAAAGCAGCAATTATCGCTGGTATGTACTCTTTGTTCTTACCGCTGCCCAGGCCTGCCACTACCTCGACCGCACCATTATCGGCCTGGTGGTGGAGCCGGTGCGGCTTGAATTCGATCTTTCCGACGGGCAGATCGGTTTTCTGTCCGGGCTTGCCTACGGTGTCGCCTTTGCCATCGCCGCCATACCCCTGGGCTGGCTGGTGGATCGCACCAACAGGCGCAATCTGCTCGCCATTATTCTCACCCTGTGGAGCGGCCTCACCATGGTGTGCGGGCTGGCGCAAAGCTACACCACCTTACTGTTGAGTCGGATGGCGGTGGGCGCTTCGGAGGCGGGTGGCTCGCCGACCGGCATGTCGATTCTGTCCGATTATTTTGGCCCCAAAGAGCGCTCTTCCGCCGTGGCCATCTGGTACGCCAGCGCCGCATTCGGGGTGATGATGACGTTCCTGGTGGGAGGCTATATCGCTGAGCATTATGGCTGGCGCTACGCCTTCTTTTTTGCCGGGGTGCCGGGTTTGATTGTTGCGGTGCTGATTATGTGCACCCTGCGCGAGCCGGTGCGCGGCGCCATGGAGGAAACCCGCAGCGAGCTCAAGCCCTTGCCGCCCGGCCAATCGGCGCTGTATTTGCTGCGCAGGCCAGCGGTGGTCCACTGCATGCTGGGGATTATTCTCGCCGGGCTGACGGTGTCGGGATTTTCGATCTGGACCGTGTCTTACTTCACCCGCCAGCACGGGCTCGATCTCTCCCAGGCCGGCGTGCTGGCCGCCGTGGCACTGGGTATTTGCGGCGCTATCGGCGGTGTGACCTGCGGCTTTTTTGCCGACCGGCTCAATAGTGGCAGCGGCGGATATCAGCCCCAGCGTATTGCGCTGTTATGCGCCTCGACCGCATCACTGTCGATTCTGGTGGGGGTGGCGGCGCTATTGGCCAACTCCTTCTGGGCGGCCATGCTGATCTATTTTGTCTACGCCATGCTGAATACGGCCCACAACGGTCCGGCCAATGCGTTGTTGCTGTCCCTGGTAGGGCACCATATGCGCGGCTTTACCGTGTCTTCGGTGCAGATGTCCGCCAACCTGATCAGCTGGGGTTTGGGGCCATTAATTGTCGGCACTATCAGCGATATGATCGACCGCCCGGATTCCCTGCGCTGGGCGTTGATTCTCACCCTGATGATCAATATATGGGCGGCGACCCACTTTTTGCTGGCAGCCCGTCATGGCCGGGCGGATATGGTGCGGGTTGGGGAAGCCTGAAGGGAAAACTAGACGAGGAGTTTGGCGGGATTGACCACGGCGACTGCGTCGCCATGGTCATTCGCCATCGTCATAGCGACCCGGTTTACTTGATAAAACAGCGCTCTTGTGATGACTTCATGATGTTGTCGAGCACCTTGTGCAGTGCCAGGGCATCGTTAAAGTCAGGCACTTTGTCACCATGGCGGATAGCGCCTGCCAGCGACTGGTAGCTCTTCGCCACATTCATGGGCGGATTAAAGCGTATTTCGCCGGGAATGCCGTAGTACTCCTCGGGAATGACCAGCAGCTCCTGCTGGGCCGATCCCGAACTTCTGAACACACTCAGGTCCGACATCTGGATACCCCGTGCGCCGGGGCCTGCCTGCACCACCAGATCACCTTTTTCACCGTTGATTTCCAGGCGGATGCCGGAACCGTGGGGCGAGCTGCCCTGGATGCGCACCGAGGTTACGGCGCCGTTGGCGGTGATGCCGGACAGCAGCACCTGATCCGGTGAGGTGCGGGGGAATTTGCCGCCCGTATCCACCACGGTGATTTCCGGGATCTGGGTGGCGGTAAAGGCCGACATGTCGACGAAATCCCCCATCAGCCAGCGCACTGCGTCGATGGAGTGACCGCCGGGAATGCTGAGCATATGGGCGCCGCTGGAAAAATCCTGCAGGTAGGTCATGGAGGAGGGCAGCATCGGCATCCAGTCGACGGAGTGATTGAGCTGGCAGGACATCACCTGGCCAATCTCGCCAGCGGCAATCAGGTTGCGCACAAAGAGCAGAGCCGGGGCATGCCTGGCCTGCAGGCCGATCATATTGACCAGTTTTTTACTGCTCGCCAGCTGGCACAGTTCGGCGGCCTCGGCACTGTTGCGCGCCAGGGGCCATTCGCAGTACACATGCTTGCCCGCATCGAGGGCCATTTTTACCAGCTCGAAGTGGGCGGGCACCCGCACGCACACCGATACCACATCCACATCGGCACATTCCACCAGCTTGCGCGGATCGCCAAAAGCGTGGGGGGCGCCAAATTTTTGGGCGCTGGCGTCGGCGGTTTCCTGATGGGAGGTGGCCACTGCGGCAATGGTGAAATCATCCAGTGCGGCGAGGGCGGGCAGGTGGGCATTGGTGCCCCAGCTGCCATTGGGGTTGGCGCCGATAATACCGACGCGGATTTTGTCGCTCATGGTTATTGCTCCGGATTATCGAGAGTCGTTTATTTGTGAAACTGTTTATTCGTATGCCATAGGGCTGGCCGCAGCGTAGCAAAAGGCGAGGAAATCCGGCGCCATGGCTTCAGTCAGACCGATGACGCCGGTCTCGACTCGGGTCTTCATGTCATTGAGGGCTTTTTCCGGGTCGTCGGTAACCATGTTGTAGAAGGCCACGTACTGGTGGGAGGGGTCAGGCATGGCTTCATCCAGTTTGAAATCGGTCAGTTTGAAGCGGCGTGCAGAAATATAACCCGGCTGGGCCAGTACATCCTTCAGGTGCTGGTTGTTGTACCAGTCGTTATATTCCTGTTCCAGGCCGGGGGCGGGGTTGCTATAAACTACCAGGACGTACTCGTTCATGGGGCTTCTCTTCAGGTTAATGGTCTTCAGGTTATTGGTTTTCAGGTAAGTGGTTCAAACGCGCCGTACTATAACAAAGACCGGGGAGTTGGCTAATAACAAACAGGGATGACAATCACCTGGGTTGACTAGCGGCGGATAAACACCAGGCCGTTGATGGTGTCGATGGTTTTTTGGGTTTCCTCCGCGCTGAACAGGTCATGACCGGAGATGGCCTGCAATTCGGCGGCCTGTGAGGTAATGGTGGCCATCGCTACGATGGCATGTGACAGCCGTTCCGGCGCAAGCGGCTGGACATTGCCCTCGGCCTGCGCGGCGCGAATGATGGCAGTCATCGCTTCCAGGTGGCGCCTGGCAAAGCGCTCGCACAGCCAGTGGAGGCGATGGGTGACTTCATGGCTTTCCTGGGACATCAGGCGGTGGAACTCGGGAAACTCATTGTGTACCTGCACCAGGGCAAGGATGATCTGGCGCAGCTTTTCGGTGGCAGACAGGGCGCTGTCGGCATTGAGGTCATCAAGCCGCTGCTCAAACTGGCTCACCGCTTCCTCAACCGTTGCTTGCCAGAGATTTTCCTTGGACTGGAAGTGGTAAATGACCAGCGGCACACTGACAGCGGCCATGCGGGCGATTTGCAATACGCTGGTGCCGTCAAACCCGCTTTTGGCAAAACAGGTGAGCGCGGCGGCGATAACGCGGGCGCGCACTTCCTCCGGCTGACGCCTGCGCTTGGCGGGGGCGGTGGCTCCGCCAACGGCCCTTTTGGCGCTGGTCATGTTTTTGCTCCTGTGCTGATGGGTGCCCGCAATCGCTCTGCAGTGGTTGTGGTGCAGGGGGCAAGCCGCCGCCAATGTAGCATAAATAAAAAACCGGTTGACACCTGAAGGCACTGGCCCTAGATTCTTACTTATCTTCTGGTAAGTAAGAGTCGGCTGGGCGAATAAGCTGACTCGAGGCCGTCAAGCAGGCTGAAGCCAAACAATAAAACCGCTGATCAACAACGCCGGTAAAGTCCATGGATCAAAAATCTATCAACCGCTGGTGGCCGCTGGCTCTGTCATCAGAGCTGGATGGCAGCATCCCGCTTGCGCGCCTCTGCGCCGGGCGCGAATACGTGCTGTTCCGCGATGGCAGAGGGGTGGCGCGCATTCTGGAAGACCAGTGCGCCCATCGCCGTGCGCCCCTGTCCCTGGGGCGCATCACCCCGCAGGGCTGGTTGCAGTGCCCCTATCACGGCTGGTGTTTTGAAGGCAAAGGCGGTGAGTGCAAGCAAATACCCAACCTCGGCAAGGGTGAAACCATCCCCGGTCAATACCGTGTCGGCCATTTTGTCAGTGCTGAGCGCAACGGCATGATTTTCCTATGGAGCGGCGATCCACTTGAGGCGGATGAGTCTGTATTGCCGGATTTCAGTGTCAGCCCGGCAAAGAAAACGGCGCACAGCGGGGGCGAAGGTTTGTGTCTGATAACCCTGCCCCAGCAGCATTTTATCGCCACCCTGCTCGACGGGCCGTCACTGGTGATCAACGCCAGCCAGGTCACAGTGATTGACGATCATATGCTGGGTGAACCGCTGTTCAGCGCCAATCATCTGCTGGTGGAACGGGTCGCCGACTGGACGGAAAAAGCCCGGCGCCGTCGGCGTGTGCCCAGTGACTATCCCCTGATACTGCGCACAACCCTGCACAGTGAAACCGATATGGCCCTGCTCGAATGGCGCGACGCCGCCACCAACACACCGCTGCTTTCGGCACTAGTCGCCAGCATGCCGGTGACGGATTGTGTGACGGCGGTGCGCTGGCAATGGAGTCGGCATTCCTTGTCTAATAAGCAGTTATCCCTGGTTCCGCACAGGGCGTTTGAGCGGTTGCAGTTTGCTGTCAACGGTACGCTCGATGCTGCTGCCCTGACCAAGCTGCACCCCTATGTATCCAGTATCCGCAGCGGCCAACTGGATACCCTGGCTGCGGATATCATCCCTGCAGCCCGTCTGTAAGTGAGGTTGAATTCTCAATGACAACCATCGGCACCTCGGAAAAAGTAGAACTTGGCGATAAGGGCAAACAGGCCAGGCTGGTGAAGTGGGAGCCGGGCAAGCATATCCTGCGCGATGCCTGGTTTCCGGTATCACACAGCCGCAATGTTGGCGCTACGCCGGTGCGGCGTTTTGTGCATTCCCAGCCCTATTTCTTATGGCGCGATAGGGGGCGTCTTCGCGCTGCCGAATTTCATCCCGCCGAATTGCCCGCGCAGCGGCGCAATGCCAGTGAGTTTACTGCTGGCAGCGGTGAATACCTTGTGGTGGAGCGCTACGGCTTTGCCTGGGTCTGGTATGGCAATCCGCACAATGCCGATCCGCACCTGATTCCGGATATTCCTTTCCTGGCGCCAGACCGGCCAGGGCCTGCCTATGCGCAACTGAGCAACTATTTTCACTGCACCTATGAGCTGGTGCTGGAAAATATTCTTGATCTCACCCATGTGGATTTTATCCACGGCAACTACAGTGGCAGTCACGAGTCGGTTCACGACAGCATTAGCGTTGAGTCGACGTCTGAAACAGTCACCATGATCCGCCGCACCGAGAAAAAACCCACCTCTGAGTACCAGAAGAAAGTGCTGGGTATTCGCGCCCCCTTCCAGGATGTGGTGTTTTTCACTCATGTGTTTATCCGCAGTGGCGTGTGCTTTCTCCATGCCCATTACAGCGCTGCACCATCGATGCCGCTGATGCAGAACAATATGCCGGAATCGCGTTTTCTGACCCGCGCCGACAGTGTGTTCGGTGTCGAGCAGTGCAGCGATCCGGCCTATCGCCGCAACTGGCCCAAAACCGGCCCAATGGTGGCGGCACAGGATGAGTCGATGCTCAATCCGCAAAACCCGCGCTATGTGCTCAACGCGCCCAAGGCGGATATGAACACCCGTTTTGATACGGCCGGATTGCTGTACCGCAGGCGCCACCAGGAGTTGCTGGAGCGCCAGCTAAAAGGGGATTTTTCCTATGCCAGTGACATGTCCGGCGCATCGGACATCGGTGAAGTGCTTAACGTAAAGCGCATTGGCTGATCGGAATGGCCAGTTGTGCCTTTAAAAGCAGGATTATTCACGCGCTTCCATTTTTCTGACGGATTTTGATATGACAGCGGATTTCAGCTGGGTACCAGCAGACAATATCGTCGACGTGGATCTGGCCGGTGAATACCTGCGCCAGAATTTTGCCACTGTGCTGCCAGAATGGGCAAAACGGCCACCCTTTTATGTGATGCAGGGCGGCTATCCCCAGCTGGTCTGTTCGCGCTACAGGGATGTCACCGAGGTGCTTACCGATACCAGCCGCTTTTCAACGGTGCGTCCCAGCGATCCTGAAGCGGCGCGTTTTGTCAAATTCAAACCGGATAAATTCGCTTCGGTGGAAACCTTGCCGCAGATGGATGGCGAGCGTCATGCGCGTATCCGCCGTCTGATTGCCGAACCCTTCAGTGCGCCAGCGGTGGCTCGCCTGCAGGGGGATATTGACCGGGCGCTGGACAGCCTGGTCAGCGCCATTCCCGTCAATGATGGCGTGATAGACCTGATGCCTGGCTTTGCCAGGGAGTTGATGGTGGTGGCGCTGCTCGATACGGTGCTGCAACTGGATGAAGCGCAAAAGGCTGTGTTTATCCGCATGAACCGCGCTTTGCCACTTACCGCACGGGTCAAACCGGGAGAGCCGTTCCCGGAGGAATACCACAGCGCCTTTGCCGCCACCGCTGCGGCCATCAATGACCTGATTGCCACTCGCCGCGCCCATCCCGGCAGTGACCTGCTCAGCCAGCTGATTTTGACCCGCGATGGCTCCGATGTGCTGAGTGACAAGGAATTGTTTGACCTGATTTTCACCTTCAGCGCGGCGGCGCTGGAAAGTACCGCCGCCTCCATGGGCGCCATCGTCCTGACCCTGTGTCGCCATCCCCATATTCTGGCGCAGATCAGACAGGACAGCGCCTTGATACCGGCAGCGGTGGAGGAATGCCTGCGTCTGCAAGGGCCGGGCTACATCATCGTTACCCGCTATGCGCTGCAGGATACTGACATTGGTGGTGTGAAGGCGCCGAAGGGTATCCCCGTTTATATCTCACCCCAGGCGGCGTCCTATGATCCCGAGCGGTATGCAGATCCCCTGGTCTTTGACCTGCAGCGGCAGAACCGCAAAATTCTTACCTTTGGCGGCGGTATACATTTTTGCGCGGGCAGCAGGCTGGCGCGCCTGGTGTTGCATAAAGGCCTGGAAAAACTGCTGGCGCGTTTTGCCCGCCTGGCATTGGCGGATAAGAATTTCGTGCCCCATTATTTCGGGGCTGCCAGTGAGGCCCAGTTGAGCAGCTTGCCGTTGCGAGTGGATGTCTGAGCAGTCAGCGCCAGGACTTTTCGGGGAATAACAACCGGGTCAGGCGGGTATGCGCAGCAGGTCGCAAATGTCCCTGATGGTGGTTTTGATTTCCTTGGGACTTTTGGGATCAATGCCGGTGAGGTATTCAAATTCGGCGGCATTATTGGAAATTCTCGCCATCCCGATCATCACATAGCACAGGCGCTCGGCGGCAATCTGGCTCATCTCGGGGTTGTGTTTCTGGGCGTTGGTGATGATTTCCATCATCGACAGGTAGTGGTGCTTGGCGCACTGCTTGCACAAAAAAATCAGCCGCTTGGACAGTTTGTAGCTCTCCATCGACATGATGCGATGAAACTCGGGGAATTCAGCGCAAACGCTCACCAGGGCAATCACCAGCTGACGCAGTTTGTCGGTGGGGGAGAGATCGGTGGCGGCATTGAGATCGCGGATTCTTGCGTCAAGCAGGCCAGCCGCCTGGCGCATGGCGGTTTCCCACAGATTTTCCTTCGACTCGAAATGGTAGACCAGCAACGGCAGGCTGATATCGGCGGCCGCGGCAATGTCCTTGAGCCGCGCGCCTTCAAATCCGTGCAGGGCAAAGGCATGCAGAGCGGCCTTGATAACGCGGCTTCTGACGATATCGGCTTTTTCGTGGCGCGAAGTTATCTTTGCTTCGGGTGCGGTGAGCACCATATCGTTATCCGCCATGGATAGTTACCGGTTGAAGGGTTGATGCTGATTTAGCGTAGATGCTTTATAGCCACTACTACTGTGCAGGGGAATGGTGCCCTGAGGGTTAACGCGGTAACCGTAACAGGCCGTGGGGCGATTATCAATAAATAGCCTCGACAAAACTGATTGACCGGTTAGTAAGCCAAGGGTAATGTCTGGCGAGGCCATGGTGGTAGGATTTCTACTCTATTCACATGGCAGTTGTCGCGACAATAACCCATTCGATTGTGAGGAAAACGTGAATTATCCCGTTAAGGATTCTGTATTTGACACCCTGTTTGAAACCGCTCGCACCTATAACCAGTGGCAGGATCGGCCCATTGACGATGCGTTGTTAAAGCGCCTTTACGATCTGCTGAAATGGGGGCCCACCACCGCCAATACCTGTCCTGGGCGTTTTGTCTTCGTGCGCAGCCAGGAGGGTAAAGAAAAGCTCAAACCCCACCTCAATGCCGGCAATGTCGATAAAACCATGGCTGCCCCCTGTTGCGTTATCGTGGCCTATGACACGCAATTCTATGAACTGATGCCGCAGCTGTTTCCGTCCCGGGATATGAAGCCGATATTTGAGGGCAAGCCCGAGCTGATCCAGGAAGTGTGCATGCGCAGTTCATCCCTGCAGGGCGGCTACCTGATCATGGCGGCAAGGGCGCTGGGGCTTGATTGCGGACCCATGTCGGGATTCAATGCACAGACCCTGAATGCGGCGTTTTTCCCCGACGGGCGCTGGCAAGCCAACTTCCTGTGCAACCTGGGGTATGGCGCTGAAAATGGCGCGCATCCCCGCAATCCCCGCCTCGATTTTGAGCAGGCTTGCGAGCTTCTGTAACGAGCTTCTATAAAAAGTCCCGCCTACTTTTGTAAGGATAAAAATAATGACGACGACGAACACCGCGACCGCTGACGGGAGTCTCACGGCAGCACCTGCTTACGGTGAGCAGAGCAAGGTAAAGATTATCCTGGTGCTGATGCTGGTCTACACCTTCAACTATATGGACCGGGTGATTTTTGCATCGGTAGGTGAAGCGGTAAAACAAGACCTCGGCCTCACCGATATGCAGCTGGGCCTGCTGGGCGGGCTGGCCTTTGCCGCCTTTTACACGCTGTTTGGTCTGCCTCTGGCGCGCCTTGCGGAGCGTTTCAGCCGGGTGGGTATCATCGCCGTTTGTGTGGCGGCCTGGTCAGTGATGACGGCACTGTGTGGTACCGCCCAGGCCTACTGGCAACTGCTGATCTTCCGCATGGGTGTGGGTGTGGGCGAGGCGGGGTTTACCCCCACGGTGGTGTCGCTGATATCCGATTATTTCAAACCCAACCGTCGTGCCACAGCCTATTCCATTATTATCCTGGCGGTGCCCATCGGCTCGTTTCTCGCTGCGTCACTGGGCGGATGGATTGTCGAAAATTACAGCTGGCGCATGGTTTTTTTTGTGATCGGCCCGCCCGGCATCCTGCTGGGGCTGCTGGTGAAATTCACCCTGCGCGAACCGCCACGCGGTCATTCCGATGGCAAGCTCGATCAGGATCCGGTGCCTTCCCTTGTTGAAGTGCTGAAATACCTGGTAAAAAAATCCGCCTTTATCCACCTCACCATGGGGGCTGCGCTGATCGGCTTTGTGGCCTACGGCAACAATTTTTTCCTGATGCCCTTCCTGGTGCGCAACTTTGATCTTGATCACGCCCAGGCCGGGATGATCCTGGGGGTGATTCTGGGCGTGTCGGCCGCAGTGGGTACCCTCTCCGGCGGACTGCTGTCGGACTGGGCCGGGCGCCACAATATCAAGTGGTACGCCTGGTTGCCCGCACTGGGTCTGGTTTGTTCCTGGCCGATATATGTGCTGGCGCTGTACCAGGACGTGTTGCTGATTGCCGTTATCCTGATGGTTCTGGGCAGCATCACCTTTTATGCCTTTCTGCCGACTACCCAGACAGTCACCCAGGGTCTGGTGCGCCCCAAGATGCGCGCCTCGACGTCCGCGATCCATGGCATTGCCTCAGCGATGGTGGGTTTGGGAGCGGGTCCGGTGTTCCTGGGTTTTGCCAGCGATGGCTTTGCCCAGCGCGCTTTTACTGCGGCTATCGGTGAAGGCAGTTTCAACAGTCTTTGTACGAACTCTGCCCAGATGGCCAATCTGGCTGACAATGTGGCTCAGGCCTGCGCGGTGGCTTCCGCCCAGGGGATCAAGTACGCCATGATCACTGCCTCGGTGGGCCTGATATGGGCAGCGGGGCATTATCTGTTGGCGGCCAGAACCCTCAAGTCGGAAGTGGTATCGCCCTATATTCAGGGCAAGGGCTAGAGGACTGCGCTAACGTACATAAAAAAACCGGGCCTCAGAGCCCGGTTTTTTTATGCTCAGACAGCTACGCTGATAGATTACAGGTCGGCCACCTTGGGCATGATTTCACTGGCTACCCAACGCATGTGGTCTTTGTAGGCTTCCACACCTTCGAGGGGGGGGCGGGGAACGATGGTCTCTGTGACCCCCAGCTCTGCCAGCCAGCCGCACTGGTCGATAATCTTGGCGGAATCCCAGGCGCCCTTGGCGCGGTCATCGCCCTTGATCTCGTGGTGGGCGCCGACATTGAGCATTTCCAGGGCAAAGAAAATGTCGATATGGCGGCCATCGTATTCAGGCTGTGATTTGATGATGTCCATGCACTCTTTGAATTTTTCAGGTGGGGTCTGGAAGGGAGACCAACCGTCGGCAAATTTGCCAACCCGCTTCAGTACGGGTGCGGCATCACCGCCGAGCATGATGGGCAGGCGCTTCTGGGCGGGCTTGGGCGCAAAGGCGGCATTGTCAAAGGCAGTGAATTGGCCGCTGAATTTTGGCTTGTCTTCGGTCCAGAGAATGCGCATCGCTTCAAGGTATTCGTCGCACATCTTGCCGCGCTGGTGGAAGTCCACATTGAGGATATCGTACTCCTCCTTGAGCCAGCCCACGCCAAAGATCGGTGCGCAGCGGCCACCGCTGAGCCAGTCGAGGGTGGACCAGGCCTTGGCCTGCACCACAGGGTTTTGCAGCGGCAGCACGGTGACGGAGGATTTGAGGCGAATGCGCGAGGTGTGGCCGGCAATCACACCGAGGGCTACGGTGGTGTGCAGGTAGTGGTCACCGGACAGGGGGATATGTTCGTTGGGAACAATAAAGTGCTCACCGAGCATGGCGGCGTAAAAGCCGAGTTCATCCGCCAGCTTGACGGTGTCGAGCATCTGCGCGGTGCTCATGTCCTGTTCCCAGGGCTGGCTCATGGCGGCGACTTTCATGGTGTTGGGTACAGCGAAATTTATTCTCATTGAATACTCCTGGAAGGAAAACAGCGATTGGCTGAAACAGGCCGGTCAGGGGCTTATTGTGGTCTGGATTCTGATTCGGGTGCGGGTTTCATTATAGGGACTGCCGGAGTGTTGGCAAGACAGCTGTCTGATTTTCAGGGGCTGCGTCGCCCTGCGTGCGGGGGCGACGGCAAAACCGTCACCCCATCTGCAAATCATGAGCCTATGCCTACCCCCATGTCCCGCATCATGCGGCGCTCGTCGGATACCTGTGAGCCCTTGGCCTGGATGCCGCCATCCACGCAGTAGGTCTGGCCGGTGATCCACACACTGCGGTCCGAGGCCAGAAACGCCACCATCTCGGCAATATCCTCGGGCTTGCCGAGGCGCGGTATCAGCTTGTGGTTGATAAACATTTCCTGCATGGGCAGGGGCATGGTTTCTGCCAGGCGTTCGGTTTTGATCAGGCCGAGTGAGATGGTGTTGCAGCGGATACCCTGTTCGCCATACTGGGTGGCGACGTATTTGGTGAGGGTGTTGATGGCGCCCTTGCTGCAGGCGTAGGCGGTCTGGTACAGGTGGCCCGCGATGGCGGTGCCGGAGCTAATATTGATGATCGAGCCGCCGCCGGATTTCAGCATGGCTGCGATGGCGTGCTTGCACATCAGCATGGTGCCGCGGGCGTTGACGGCGAACACGCTGTCCCACAGGTCAACATCCATATTGAGTACGTCTGCATCTTCCATAATGCCTTGGCGAGCAGCATTGTTGTCGAGTGCGTCAATACGGCCATAGGTGTCGAGGGTGAACTCCATCAGCGCCTTGACGCTGTTTTCGTCAGCGATATCCACCGAGCTGTGGGCCACTTCACCGTATTGCGCTACCTGGGCGGCGGAGTCGGTCATGTCGAGGCCGGGCAGGTCAGCGATCACCACTTTGGCGCCGCCCGATGCCAGGCGTTTGGCGGTGGCAAGGCCCACGCCGCGCTGTGAACCGCTGATGATGATGACCTTGTTCTCAACATCCCGTAACGTATTATCTGTCATTGATTATTCCTCATTGTATTGGCTGGCCCGCGCTCGGGCGGGCAATAAAAACCCTGTGGCTGCAGACCATGTGGCTGTAAAAAGTCAGCAACGTTGCTGTAAAGGGTGGCTGCCTGCGCCACTGGCAGGTGGTGCGGAACTGGCAGGTGTTCAGGGTTGTTGCTGGCCGGGCGGAATATTATGGCGATGCAACGAGATAGTATGGCGATGCAGAAAGTGCGCCCGGCAGCTGCGGCCAATAGTGGCGCAATTTCCCTGGCCGGTCCAGATACAGGAACGGATGATTGTCCGGAAATGTCTGAGTATTGGCCGTGAATTGCCACTCAATAGTCACAGGGACAGCAGAAACCAGCGAGTCAGCCATATGAACAAATTGCCGTTTTTGTCGGATTCCGGTAGTTGACGTCTCTGTCAGAATTCAGTGAACTGCTACACCACAGACTGATCTGTCCCGGCACGGTGCATGACTTGCCCGGGGTTACCCGCCAGATGCGCGGGCAGTGATGACTATAATGATTGCAGAACCCGGTTTTGAGAGGAAATGATGCCAGCGAGCGAACTCTGGTGGCCCGTTTGCCACAGTGAAGATGTCAGCACTACCAAGCCCCTGGGTATCCAGCTGGGCAGTGAGCGCTATGCCCTCTACCGCGATGACAAGAATGTGGTGCGGGCGGTGGAAGACCGCTGCCCCCATCGCCGTGCGCCCCTTTCCCTCGGGCGTATTACCGCCCAGGGGGAGATCCAGTGTGGCTATCACGGCTGGACTTTCAACGGCGAGAGCGGCGAGCTGTGCGGTTTTCCCAATCTCGCCCCCGGTGAGCGCATTCCCCAGTGCAGCGTTGATACCTTTGTGGCAGCCGAGCGCCTGGGTCTGGTTTACCTGTGGACTGGCAAGACTGCCGCCAACCGTGCAACCATGCCCGAACAGCCTTACAGTGTTCATGGACGCGAATTCCATGGCTCGGTGATTCACCCCATGAGCCACGAGGAAGTGATTGCGGGCCTGCTCGATGCGCCTGGTCTGTTCCTGAATTACCTGGGGGCCTATTTTACCGACAAGCCCCAGGGCGATCCGCGCCTGGAGAATGGCCTGCTGGTGGTGGAGCGCGCGGCGCGCTGGAACCTGGTGGGCGAGAAAGCCCTGCATATGGGGCCACTGCGCCATCGCGCGGATTTTCCCCTGCTGTTCCGCACCCACACGGCGCTGGTCACTGGCGAGACTACCGCCCAGATGCTCGATGCCCGCAGTGAACAGCTGATGGCGGAAATTCTCATCGCCGCCCGTCCCTGCGCCCGCAACATGACGGCCCTGAACTGGCGGGTGGTATTCAACCCCGAGGCCCACGGCAAGCTGGCACCCCTCTACAAGCTGTGGATTGCCCGCGGCAAGAGTCCGGTATCCATGTCTGCCCAGGTTGATACCAGGGCGCTTGCCCAGGTGCTGCCCGGTCCGGCGGAGGACTGGCGGGCCCAGTCGGGGCAGCTTGCCCGCAACACCCATCCAGATAACAGGATCGCTAACCTGGTGGCAATCGGTTGACGATCCATAAGCACTACTTTTTCCGAAAGGCCACGGCCAGGAGGTAATCACCATGACCCAAGCAATGTCCAGAACCCCCCAGGGCAACGATGCCGATAAATCCAGCGCCATTGTGCGCGAGGAATTTATTCCGGGTTCATTCGCACTGCGCGATGCCTGGTTTCCCATTGCCCACGCGCCTCACGTCAGCGCCAGTCCCATTCGGCGCCTGATTCACTCCCAGCCCTACTATTTATGGCGCGAAGGCGCAAAAGCGGTGGCGGCGGAATTTCATCCGCTCCAGATCCAGGCCAACAAGGCCCGCGCCAGTGAATTTACCGGCGGCAGCGCCTTTTATCCGGTGCTGGAGCGCTACGGCTATGTGTGGGTGTGGTACGGCAATCCGCAAAATGCGGACGAAGCACTGATGCCGGATATCCCCTACCTGCCGCGCCAGGGCGCCAAGCTGTCTGCCAACAAGTGGGGGCAGATTTATTTCAATTGCAGCTATGAGCTGGCTTCCGAAAATCTCCTCGATCTGGTTCACGCCGATTACCTGCATGCCAATTTTGTCGGCAACGAAGAGAACGAAACCGACGAGGTGACGGTGGAATCCACGTCCGAAACGGTGACCATGATCCGCACCGTAACCGGTCGCACCATTCCCCCGGCATTGCGTCGCCTGGGTATTCCCTGCGACAAGGCTGACTACTCGGCAGTGGCCCATGTGCATCTGCGCAGCGGCGCCATCGTGCTGTACGGCAAATTCACACCGGGATTTTCCCAGCCCCTGTTCCACCCGCTGATTCCCGAGTCCAAGCACCTGTGCCGCAACAACTACACCTTTAATATCACCGATGCGCCGTTTGTGGCGCGCAACTTGTTTCCGCTGTTTTCCTACGGTATCGGTCCCCAGGACGACCAGATGATGAGCCAGCAAAACCCGCTGTATCAGGCGGAGCGCGGGCGTCGCGATGTCAGTTCGCGCTTTGATGCAGCGGGCAGCCGTTACCGTATGATTCTGGCCAAGCTCATCCGCCGCCAGCAGGAGGGTGATTTCAGTTACCAGTCGGATGCCGATCCCGGCAAGGATATTTCCGGCGTGCTGGGCTGCGAACGCGCTGACTGAATAACTGTGGCGCCTTGTGCGCTGTCATGAGCATAGAAACCCTTCACTGCCAGGCGGCGCTGAAGGGTTTTTTACGTCTGCACGTTAATCCTGCGGGCTCTGCAGGCTGGGTTCAGGCGCCAGATGCAACAACCCCTGTAATCCCGATACCGCGAGGCGGTTAAAGTGCTGGCTGATGGTGTCGGCAGGGTAGGGGAAGTTGTTGGATACCCACCAGGTGAGTAATCCCTGCAGGGCGCTGGCCAGGTAGTGGACTGTGGATTCGAGGTCCGATTCAGGCAGCTTGGGGTTGATGGATTTGAGCCATTCCCGGGTTTTGATCACCAGCATGTTGCGCATATGCAGGGAGGCCGGATTGCTGGATTCGAGATTCAGCAGTGCCCGCGACATATCCTTTTGCTGCTCCGAGCCGCGGAACAGGACGATGGCAAAATTGGGGTAGTAGGGATCGTTGTCGTTAACCTCGAACAGGTCGTCGTAGGAGGTGACGCCAATTTCCTCGAAACCGCTGATCAGCAGGTCATCCTTGTCGCGGAAATACACATAAAAACTGGAACGCGAGATGCCCGCGCGCTGGGCGATATCCTGCACACGAATATCACCGTAGGGCTTTTCCACCAGCAACTCAATCATGGCCTGACGGAGGGCGTCGCGGGCCTTGTTGGTGCGGGGAGTTGTACGGGAGTTATTCATGAGGGCCGGGAAAAAGGAAAGTCCGAATATAGACGAAATACCCCCTATTGACCAGTTGGAGCAATTGAATTTGGCGGGGCATGGGATTAGGATTCAGAGGCTCCGTCGGGCCAAGACAGGTGTTTTAATCCTGTCGGTGATGGAGGTGAAGCTGTTACTCTCTCACCGCCTGACACATAACAGAATCACTGTTTTTTTATGTCTGTCCCCAGGGACAACCTGATCGATCAAACGGCTTTGTCTGCGGCTGGCGGATAAACCACCCTGATTTACAACACAATAAATCCCGCAAGCTGCACTGCTGACAGTTGCAGCACGGAAAATACTTCCCGCAAGGAGTCGTACATGTCGCAAAAACTCAACGCCAACGGTAACGAGAGAGAATTCTGGGGAGTCATTCCCGTCGCTTCTGCGCAGCAGACCACGGAAATGGCCAAAATCATGGAGGATATCGGCTTCTCCACTGCCACCTGCCTGCAGATCTACGGCCCTCCCTTTGCGCCGTTAGTGCCCATTGCCTGTGCGTCACAAAAGCTGAAAGTGGCTTCCGGTGTGGCTGTGGCGGCATCGCGCAGCCCCTTTGAAACCGCTTTCGCCGCGATGGATATGGACCGCATCACCGATGGCCGCTTTATCCTCGGCCTGGGCAGCGCGGTCAAATCCGCCACCGTTGGCCTCTACGGCATGCCCGACTACAAACTGATGACACACCTGCGCGATACCGTGCAGGCGGTGCGCCATATCATCGCCGGCGCCCACAAGGGTCTCGAACCCTACGACGGCGTGTACTACAAGGCCGATTACGCCGAAATGATCGTCACCGCGCCGCCAGTGCGCGAGCATATCCCCATCTGGATCGCGGCCCTGCGCGACAACATGACCCGCCTTGCCCTGGAAGTATCCGACGGCCTGATGGCCCACGCCCTGTGGACTGTGAGCTGGACCAACGACCAGATGGCGCCGCTGATTGATCGCACCCTCAAGGAATTTGGCCGCGCCCGCAGCGATATCGATATCAACTGCTGGCCCTGGGTGGCAGTCAACAATGACAAGCGCCAGGCCATCAACGACTCGCGGCCCACGGTGGCGGCCTATGCCGGTATTGATGTGTACGAACATATCTTCGAGGCCCACGGCTTCCTCAAGGAAGCGAGAATCTGCCAGGAGGCCTCCAAGCGCCAGAGCGATGTGCTGTCGGTGCTCGACAAGGTGCCGGACGAGATGGTCGAGGCTTTCGTATCCTGTGGTCCGGTGGATGAAGTGCTGGAGCGTATCGAACCGTTCTGGAATGTCGCTGACTCCCTGTGCCCGATGTCACCCTACCGCCACATGACCATGGAACAGTTGCAGTTCTACGGCGGTGGTATTTACCAGCTGGTGGCTGCGGCCAAGCAGTAAACCGGTCGCCATTTGGCCCGTCGCCCGGCTCTGTAAGCTAGCTCATTAGTAAAGCTCAGTTATGAACGGTGCGACGGGCCAGTTCAACCTGCCTTCGCACCAACAACCTGACTTCGCTCAAATAAGTACAAGAGGCTCACGCCCTATGACCATGACGCTGCAAACCCTGTCCGACCGCATCGAGATCAACGACTTGCTGATCAGTTATTGCACTGCGGTGGACAGCGGAAATATCGACCGTTTCGACGAGATCTTCACCCCCGACGCCATCATTGATTATTCGGTGTTCGGCTTCGACCGGGCCGGGCTGCAAGCCACCAAGCAATTTCTCAAGCAGTCGCTGCCCGCCGTGCCGAACAAGCAACACATGATCAGTAACAGTGAGGTGTTCCTGGATGGCGACAGGGCCACCGCCAGAACCCTGTGTTTCAACCCCATGGCGGTGCCGCTGGAGAGCGGTGGCTACCAGATGACCTACTACCACCTGTGGTATGTAGACAGGCTGGTACGCACCGACAAGGGCTGGCGCATCAGTGAACGGGTCGAGGAAAAAAGCCATATTTTCACTGCCGAGGGTGTGATTTCCTGACTCCCCGGTTAGGGCCGGGAGTAGGGTGGCAGCTGCTTCAATGGCGACAGCCATAAAGCGGTTGTCTTAAAAGTGCCTCTGGCTCTAACATGGGCGTCCTCCTGCTTCTGCCTGCGGCGCCGGATCGACATAACCACCACACAACTAAAAGACGACCGACTATGAATCAGCGCAAAAAAATCTGGGCCCAGCTGCCCCCCCTCCCCAAGGCCATGCTCGCCGACCTGGTAAACCAGTACGAATCCGCCAATCTCGAAGGTATCTGGACCTCCCAGACCTTTGGCGCGCCATTTCTCGCGCTTTCCGCCGCAGCCATGGTGAGCGACAAACTCAAGCTCGGCACCGGTATTGCCCTGGCCTTTGCCCGCAGTCCACTGGAAACCGCCCTCAATATCATGGACCTGGACCGCATCAGCGGAGGCCGCGCGGTGCTGGGCCTCGGTTCAAGTGCCAAGAGCCTGATCGATGCCTTTGGCATGGAGTACGGCAAACCCCTCGCCCATATGCGCGAAGTCATAGGCCTGATCCGCGCCATCATTGAGAAGGGTCACACCGGCGAGCTGGGCATTCTCGAAGGGGAATACCACCGCCTTGACCTGAGCCATTTTCGCACCACCCAGCCGCCGCTGCGCACCCATATTCCGATCTACCTGCCCGCCGTGTTCGAGAAAGCGGTGCAACAGGCCGGTGAACTGGCGGATGGCCTGTTGGCTCACCCGCTGTGGTGCGAAAAGTGGATCACCGAGGAAGTGGACGGCAACCTCAAGATCGGTCTCGACAAGTCCGGGCGCAAGCGCGCCGACTTTGACGTCAACCTGATGGTGTTCGTGGCCATCAATGACGACAAAAAAGAAGCGATCAACGATACCCGCACCAACATCGCCTTCTACAGCCAGTCACCCCAGTATTTGCGCTACTTCGAGGCCATCGGCTTTGGTACTGAAGCCAAGGCCATCCAGGATGCTTTTGCCGTCAATGACTTTGCCGCCATGAACGAGGCCTGTAGCGACGAGATGGTCGAGGCTATTGCCCTGGTCGGCCCGGCGGATGTGGTGAAAAAACGCATGGAGGGCCGCGCCGCCTACGCCGATTCCATCACACCGGTGGTGCCACAGTTTGGCCTCAGCCCCGAGAAAACCGTGTTCTACACCAAAAATATTGCCGACACGTTTTACGGCTGACAGGGCTGCTCACTGCGCAGCGGTGCAGGGCCAGGATACTGAATGCAATTAAATCAATAAGATAGTGGAGTAAGTGATGAACTGGTATGCGATTGTCGATGTGGTTTGTGTGGGCTCCGGCGCTGGTGGACTGGCGGCGGCCATCACCGCCGCCGAGGCGGGCGCCAATGTGCTGGTGCTGGAGAAGGACTCCAAGGTCGGGGGTGTCACCGGCATCTCTTCCGGCCAGTGCTGGATTGGTGGCTCCAAGCTGGAGGAAAAAGCCGGTATTGCCGACAGCCGCGAGGAAACCCTGGCCTATCTGGAACATCTGTCCCAGGGCTTGGGCGATCCGCTGCTGCGGGAAAACTTTGTCGACAAGGGCAACGAGGTTATCGAGTTTCTCACCGACAAGATCGGCATTCCCTTCCAGGTGGTGGAAAACTACCCCGACTATTACTACCCGGCTCTGGCCAGTGGCAAGGGCGGTGGCCGCTACCTCGAAGTGGCGCCCTTTACCGCAAGCAACCTGGGGGAGTGGGCTGACCGCTGCATCGTTACCTCCTACGGCCACCACTATGCCTATTCCATGTCCGGCGAATGGGTGCGCCATCAGGATGGCACCGGCCCGCGCATCTGGGATGTGCTGGCGGATCACGTCAGTAAGGACGAGCGCTGCGCCGGGGCTGGCCTGGCTGCCTGGATGCTGAAAGCAGCCCTCGACCGCGGCGTTAACTTCTGGCTCGAAACCCCGGCGATTCGTCTGATTGTTGAGGACGGCGCCGTGATCGGCGTTACCATCCCCGGCCCCCAGGGTGAGCGCCATATCCGCGCCCGTCGCGGCGTGCTGCTGGCCACCAGCGGCTACGACTGGAACAAGGAAATGGTCACCCGTTACGAGTCGCTGCCCGAAGCCGGTACCATGTGCCCCCCCACCGTGACCGGCGATCACCTGGTGATGGCGGCGGATGTGGGCGCCATTCCCTACGCGGCCAGGGCGCCGGCGCAAAACTCGGTGTTTATCGGTTACAAGGTGCCCGGCGAGTTGGTCTATGGCTTGCCGTCGTACCGCATGCTGCTGCCCGGCAGCCCGCACTCCATCATCGTCAACCACCACGGCAAGCGTTTTTCCAACGACAGCTTTTACCCCGATGTGGCCACCAAGGTGGGTCGTTTTGATGGCCAGGAGGAGGGCGCTCCCAACTGGCCGGCATGGTTGGTGTTCGACCAGAACATGCTGGATAAATACAACCTGCTACCATTCTTCCCCGGCCAGCCGCTGTCCGAGGGCATGGCGGAAAGCGCCGACAGCATTGAAGAGCTGGCGCAGATTACCGGCATCAATGCCAGCGGTCTGGTGGAAACCGTGCAGCGCTTTAACGGCTTTTGCGACTCTGGCGTTGACCCGGATTTTGCCCGCGGCACTGTGCCCTGGGGTGCCCTGATGACCGGCGATCCCAGTCTCGAGAAAAACCCCAATATGGCGCCGCTGGTGAAAGCACCGTTCTACGCGGTGAAGCTGGAGCGGGTGGTCATGGGTACGCCCTCCACCGGCCTCAAGGTCGATAAGTATTCGCAGGTCATCAATGCCCGTGGCGATGCGGTCAAGGGGCTGTACTGCGCCGGTAACGCCGCTGCCTGGATCGATATCGGTGGCGGCTACAACAGCGGCATTTCCAATACCCGTGGCCTGTTGCAGGGCTATGTGGCGGTCAAGGACATGATGCGCAAGGGCGGCAGCGCTGCACTGCCGTTGTAAGCCCTTTGCCGGGACTGTTTGCGCCGACTTCCCTGCTCCCATACTCTGTACGGGAGCAGGTTCGTTTTCCATCCAGCCCCACCTAACACCAGCACCATAGAATAATGAGGAGTTACAGCGATGCTGACACTGCGATTTGATTTCCGCCTGGCGCCGTCGTCGCCAGCCACCATGGGCGAGCTCTATGCCGCATCCCTCGACATGATCCGCTGGGGCGAATCGGTGGGAGTGATGAGTACCCTGTTTTCCCAGCACCATTCTTCCCCCGATGGTTATCTGCCGTCGCCCCTGCTGATGGCAGCGGCAGCAGCGGCCCAGACCACTACCATGCCCATCACCGTAGGCGCGCTGTTGCTGCTGATGTATGAGCCGGTCAAGCTGGCCGAGGATATCGCAGTGCTCGACCACCTCAGCGGCGGGCGGGTCAACTACATCATCGGCCTTGGCTATCGCAACGCTGAATACGCCATGTTCGGCGTTGATCCGGCCACTCGCGGCAAGCAGATGGAAGAGTATATCGACGTGCTGATGAAGGGGCTCAGCGGCGAAGCCTTCGAGTGGCAGGGCCGTACTGCGCAGGTGACACCCAAACCCAAAACCCCCAGTGGCGCCATGCTCGGCTACGGTGGTGGTACTGTCGCCGCCGCGCGCCGCGCCGCCAGTCGCGGCATGATGTTTATGCCTCAGAGCGCCGACCCAAAATTGCAGCAGGCCTACGATGATGAGGCTGCCAAAACCGGCAACCCCACCGGCAACTACCGGGTGGTGCCCAAGGGCTTCCCGACATCACTGTTTGTGGCGGAAGATCTCGACAAGGCCTGGGCCGAATACGGCTCCTACATGCTTCACGATGCCATGGTCTATGGCGAGTGGCTGGATGCTGCTGGCAGTGGCGCCAGCACCTATTCGGCAGCCAAAACGGTCGAGCAGTTGCGGGCGGAAAATGGCAGCTACCGGATTGTCACCCCGGAGCAGGCGGTGGAGCTGGTCGGCCAGTTCGGCTTTCTCGGCCTACAGCCCCTGTGTGGCGGCATTCCCCCCGAACTGGCGTGGAAATCCCTGCGCCTGATCGAAGAGAAAGTGTTGCCAGTGCTGCGTTCCTGAGACTCGCTACAGTTTGTTGCAAGAGCCGCGCAGGTAAAATCGTGTAAACAGGAGGGTGTCGAAGATGAGTTGAAGGTATAAACCGGCAACTCATCGGCGACACTATTTTCAGCAATATAACGACAACCGTGGACTCTGAACAACGCATGGCCCTGAGCAAACACAAATCCTTTTGCCGTATCTGCACCGGACACTGCGGCGTGGTGGCAACGGTGGATGAAAACCGCAAGCTGGTGGCCATACAGGGGGACAGGGAGGATACCCAGACCCTCGGCTTTATCTGCTCCAAAGGCACCGATGCCGTGGACAGTCACAACAGTGACCGGCGCATCCTCCAGCCCCTCAAGCGCATGGACGATGGCAGTTTTGCCCCCATTCCCCTTGAGCAGGCGCTGTCCGAAATCGCCAGCAAACTGGGAGTGATTATTGGCCGCGATGGCCCTGCGGCAGTGGCAGCCTATCGCGGTTCGGGCGGCTTTTTTGCCTCTGCCTCGATCCAGGTGGTGAACGCATTCCTGGATGCCATCGGCTCACACCAGATGTATTCCAACCTCACTATCGATCAGTCCGCCAAATGGGTGGCCATCGGTCGTGTAGGCTGGTGGCCGCCCGGCCCGCAGCCGTTCCAGACCAATGATGTCGCCATGATGGTGGGCTGCAATCCCCTGGTCTCGATCGCTGGCAGTGGCTTTGATACCCGCCATCCACTCAAGCGCATCCGCGACGCCAAGGCGCGCGGTATGAAAATCATTGTCATCGACCCGCGTCGCTCGGAAACCGCCGAGTACGCCGACCTGTTTATCCAGCCCCTGCCAGGCAACGATGCCGGAATTCTTGCCGCCATTATCCGCATCATTCTGGCCGAGGGCTGGCACGATGCGGAATTCTGTGCCCGCCATGTGGCTGATCTGGACCTGTTGCAACAGGCTCTTGAACCGTTTGATCCCGAGCGGGTGGCAGCGGTGGCCGATGTGCCTGTCGATTCCCTGCGGCAAGCAGCGAGGATCTTTGCCCACGACTGCAAGCGCGGCACGGTGAGCACCGGCACCGGCCCCAGCATGAGCCCCTTTTCCAACCTGATGGAGCACATGGTGACCTGCCTCAATGTAGTGTGCGGGCGCTTTGTGCGCGAGGGCGAGCGCATTGGCAATCCGGGGCTGGTGCTGGGCTGGGGACCAAAGCGCGCCCAGGTGATGGATGTGGGTCGCTCCTGGGACACCGGGCCGAAAAGCCGCATCGGTGGTTTTGGTACGGTGGGCGGCGAGATGCTGACCGGCCTCTTGGCAGACGAAATACTCACTCCCGGCCCTGGCCAGATCAAATGCCTGTTCAGTGTCGGTGGCAATCCGGCGGCAGCGGTGCCGGACCACAACAAGATGGCCAAAGCCCTCGAAAGCCTCGAATTGCTGGTCAGCCTCGAACCTTTTATGACGCCAACCGCCATGCTGGCGGATTATATTTTGCCGCCGCGCATGCCCTACGAGCGAGCAGACCTGCATCTGGCGCTGTTTGAAACGGCTATTTATCCCGATGCCTATGCCCGTCATACCCAGCCAGTGGCTACACCGCCTGAGGGCGCCGAGCTGTGTGATGAATGGTTTGCCTTTTGGTCGCTGGCGTCGCGGCTCGGGCGCCAGCTGGTGTGCAACGGGGTCGAGCTGGATATGCAAACGCCTCCCGGTGACGATGCCCTGCTGGCCATCATGGCGCGCAACGCTCCTGTGCCCTGGGAAACCATCAGGGATGCCCCCGCCGGTTACCTGCACGAAGAAGCGGTTTTTGCCCTGCCGCCCGATCCTGCCAGCACTAGCCGCTTTACCACTCTGCCTGCAGATGTGCAGGATGAGATCACTGAGCTGCGGGATTACTGCCTGCAACCCTCCGCAGACCGGGCTACTGGCAAATTCCCCTATCGTCTGACCAGTCGGCGCAGTCGTCACCGCTTTAATACCGTTGGCCATTTTTCCCCCTACCTGAAGCGGCTGATGCCCTACAATCCCGCCTACCTGAACCCCGCGGACATGGCGCGGGAAGGCATCGAAAACGGCGATTGGGTGGAGATCAGTTCCGATCACGGTCTGATCCGCGCCAGGGCTGAGGCGGATGACAGCGTGCGCACAGGGGTGGTATCGATTTCCCACTGTTTTGGTTTCCTGCCCGGCGAGTCGGATTTCGATACCTACGGTGTGTCTACCAATCTGCTGATCAGCACGGATCGGGATTTGCAAACCATCAACGCCATGCCGCGTATGTCGGGGATACCGGTGGCTATCCGCCCTATGGCAGAGCGTAGGTTGGGTTGACGAAGGAAGCCCAACATAGACCAGAGATCATTGTTGGGCTTCACAAAAATCGTTCAGCCCAACCTACAGTAAAGTGGCAATTTGTGCAGTTAAGAATAATCAGAGAGGTTAGGGATGAAAGTAGTGATGGAAGCAAAGGTGAGAGAGTTTCTCCGCCTTTTCCATGAAGTGGATATCGATTTTGAACGCGTTGCCAGCTTCCTCAGCGCTGACGCCCGCTACCAGGCCCATGTGCCGGGGGTGGAGGCGCTGGTGGGCCGCGAAACCATTCGCGCCGAACTGCAACGCCAGCTGCAACTCTATGGCCAGTGCGATTTCCGGATTATCAATCTCGCCTTCAACGACCACCAGTTGTTTGCCGAACGCCGCGATTACGTTACCCAGAACGGCGTGCGGGTTGAGGTGCGGGTCAACGCCATCTTTGAATTCAATGATGCCGCTGAAATCATCAACTGGCGCGAATACTGGGATATGGGCAGCGTACAGCAGCAGCTCGGTATATCATCCCGGGAGATGTCGGGCTACATGGAGCAGGCCTAAAAAAAGGGTTTTGCCGCAAATACTGTGGCCGGTGAGCGGGAGCTGATGCTCCCGGAACCTGTCGAATCAACATAACAAACGAGTGAATGCTATGTCTCACCCCAAAAATACCGTCGCCATCGATCTGGCTGAATTCAAAGTTGGCTGGCGCTATATCATTCTCGCCCTGGTGGGCGTGGCCACCTCTTCGGCGGTTATGCCGCTGTACGGTTTTGGCGCCATGGTGGTGCCCCTTGAGGAGGCTCTGGGCTTTCGGCGCAGCGATCTGCTGGCCACCATCACCTTTTCGTCCTTTGGCGCGGTGTTCTCGTCCCAACTGGCGGGCATGCTGAATCGCCGTTACGGCATCAAACCGGTAACGCTCGCTTCGCTGATCGGCTTGCCGCTGATGTTCGTGGTGATGTCCCAGGTGGATCGTATCGGCGGCTCTATCTGGGTACTCTACGCACTGTTTTTCCTCGTCACTTTCGCTGGCGTCGGCACCCTCCAGGTGACCTGGACCCAGGTGGTCAACCTGTGGTTTGACAAGAACCGGGGGCTGGCCCTGGCCATGATTCTCTCCGGTTCCGGGGTCGCCGGGCTGGTGTTGCCTTCCATGGTCACAACCGCTGTCGAGCTGTGGGGCTGGCGTGCCGGTTTTCTGTCCATGGCGCTGCTGCCCCTGCTGATCACCTTGCCCCTGGCGCTAATGTGGCTGTCCGGGTCGGAGCGCAGGCCTGCCGCTCACGGCCCATCGGATGCCCCCGCCGAGCTGCCGGGTGTGCTTTTTCCTGTCGCGGTGCGCAGCTGGAAATACTGGGTTATCAACAGTTCCATGGTGTTGGTAGCCGCTGCCATTATTGTCATGGTGGTCAATACCGTGCCGCTGTTGCAGGGCAAAGGCTATTCCGCTCTCGAGGCCAGCCAGATCTTTGGAGCCTTCGGAGTGTCATTGGTGGTGGGGCGGGTAATGGTGGGCTATCTGGTGGACCGCCTGTGGGCTCCAGGGGTGGCCTTTGTGGCGCTGGCCACACCCGCCGTGGGCTGCTTTATCCTCGCGGCCATGTCCGATAACCCTCTGCTGGTTGTGGTGGGCGTGTCGATGATCGGCATTGGCGCCGGCGCCGAGTTTGATCTGGCTGCCTTTCTTGTCGCCCGCTACTTTGGCATGCGCGACTACGCCCGGCTGTTCGGGTTGCAGATGGCGGTGATTTCCGGGGGTATCTGCCTGGCACCCACCATGGCGGCATTCCTCTACGAGACCTTTGGCAACTATGATGCGGTGCTGACTGTCAATATCGTGCTGTTCATGACCGGGTCCATCATTCTGCTCTCTCTTGGGCGTTATCCGCATTTTGAAGTGAAACACTGATTGCCCCGTCTGCGCCCAGTCAGAGCGATCAGCTGACCGCTCTAACTGGGCGCCATTGGTTGCCCACCTTCCTCTGTCAGCCCCCGATCGGTAACATATAAGTCTGTTGACTTAATTAAGGCGCGTGGCTTACCATGCCCCGGCCTCAGGATTCGGTCTGCAGTCTGCTTGTATCTGGCACAATGCCACTGGACACAGCATAAAAGTGACAGAGGGGGAGTCTTCAGCACTATGGCTTGCTGTATTCAGGTCCGGGGTTGCTCAATTGGTTTCAAGAATCGGTTTCAAGAATCCGTTTCAAGATGGTTTCCCATCACAGAAAGATCGTAGTGTTTCGAATGGGCAGTCTCAAAGGGGCTTTGATCCCGCGCAGTTGAGTTCTCCCCCCGTCGGAAAGCAGGCGACAAGGGCCGCAGTTGCAGCCTGAGCGCCAGCGCTATGATCGACACAACAATTACAGGAGAGGCATATGTCCCAGTTCACACATCACGCACTTTTTTCCGTTAAAGCTTTGGCTGTAGCCGTGGCGCTGACATCCGTCGCCCACGCGCAACAGGGCCAGCCAGGTCAGACAGCGCGAGGCCTTGAAGAGATCGTCGTCAGCGCGCGCCGTACCGAAGAGAGCCTGCAGTCGGTTCCCGTTTCAGTGACTGCACTCGACACTGAAATGCTCCGTGAGAGTTCAATCAGCTCCACCGAAGATATCCAGTACAGTGTTCCCGGTGTTCACCTTGCCGGTTCCGGTGGCCGCCAGAATGTGGTGTACGTGATTCGCGGCCAATCCAAGGCGTTGTCCGGCACCACATCACCTGCTGTTGTCAGCTACTTTGCCGAAGTGCCCGATCCTGTCTGGGGCAGTTCCGTACCCCAGTTTGATATGGCCAGCATCCAGGTGCTGAAAGGCCCGCAGGGCACCCTCTTTGGTCGCAACACCACCGGTGGCGCCATTCTCTATACCCCGCAGGCGCCCGAGCATGAGTTCAGCGGTTATATCGGTGGCACTGTGGGCGATTACGAACACAACCGTCTGCAAGGTGCCGTCAATATTCCCCTCATCCAGGACAAGGTAGCCCTGCGCGTGGCGGCGGATATCAACAACCGTGACGGCTACACCAAGAATATTGGCGTGGGCGGCGATCTGGATGGTATTGGCACTCAATCCGTACGGGCCTCCCTGCTGGTTGAACCCACTGCGAACATATCCAACACCACCATTTTCGACCATTTCAAAAGTGAGAATGACGGTATTGGCGTAGTGCTTGAAAATGTGTTCCCGGCCGATTCATTCCCAGGCGGTACTCTTATTTCCCAGCTCGGATTGCAGGCCGGGGCAGAAGAGCAATTGGCATTGTTCCGTGAGCGCGGTCCTTTTGTTAATGATCCCTCCTTTGACCAGTACGAGAACAACGAGCGCAACTCCCTGACAAACCGCACTGAAATTGATTTCGGCGCCTTCCAGCTGGTGAATATTTTCGGTTATCGCCACACGGATCTGAACTACGCCATCAATGTGGATGCAATGCCAACCATAAATGCCTTTGGTTTCATTCCCACCAATTTCATCAAGGCCGACAAGTACGATCAGTCCGAACAATACAGCAACGAGCTGCAATTCAAGGGCACTGCCCTGGATGACAAGCTGAACTGGCTGGTGGGCGGTTTCTGGCTGAAAAACGAGCCCAATGGTTACCAGGGCAACTCTGTCGCCTTTGCCGTGGAGCTGGTCGGTGCATCTCCCGCAGCCTATACCTTTGTCACGGAAGAAACCCAGGCGGTGTTTGCCAATGTTCAGTATGATCTCAGCGAGCTGGTAGTTGAGGGATTGCAACTCGAATTGGGCGCTCGTTACACCGAAGACGAAGTCGAAGCCTGCGCAGGCATCGGTGCTACGCCCTTCAATAACGGCATGAACGGTGCGAATGAAGCCGAGCTGAGCGACTGCGAATCAGCCAATGCAGCCAAAATTACCAACACGGCCACCACCAAACTCAAGTCAGACGCCACCACCTGGTCCATGGGCCTGAACTGGCAAGTCAACGATGACCTGTTCCTCTACGGTGTAAAACGTCACGGCTACCGTGCCGGTGGTGTCAATGGTCCGGTATTTACCGGTCGTTTGATTCCTTTCCAGACCTTTGAACCAGAGACAGTGACTGACTACGAACTGGGTATGCGCGCTGACTGGTATGTGGGCGATATGCTGGTGCGCACCAACCTCTCTGCCTTTATCGGTGAGTACAAGAGTGTCCAGGCATTCCTCTCCGGCATCCAGCAGGGCGCAGGTTGTTCACCCACCAATAACGGCCCGGAAGTTACCCCCGATGGCGACTGTGATCCCAGCAACGACCCCGCCGGTGGCACGCTGCTGACCAATCTGGGTAACACCGAGGTGTCAGGTGTGGATATCGAGATTGTGGTTGCGCCTACCGAGCGCCTGACCTTGAGTCTCGCCTCCACCATTCAGGATTCCGATACCAAGGAGTTCAACAAGCCAGCGGATCTTGCCCCCTACATACCCGGCAATGAGATCGCCTTCAACTTCTTTGCTCCAAAGACACTGCTGGCGGGTGCGCGCTATGAAATGCCTCTGGGCGAGATCGCAGAAAGCCTCGTGCTGAACGTGGATTACTACTGGACAGACGATGCCTCCAAAGGCGACGGACTGGTCATTGAATCCTACGATGTCACCAACCTGCGTGCTGACCTGAATGGTTTGGGTGGCACGGCGTTCGACTTGGGCGTGTTTATCCGCAACGCGTTTGATGACGAATACATGGTTGCTTCCGGCGCCAGCGGCGGTCGTCTCGGCTTTGAAACCGGTATCTACGGTGCGCCAAGAATGTGGGGTCTTGAGGGCCGTTACAGCTTTTAATTTCCCGCTTTAATCCGCTCTACAAAAAACCGCCAATAAGTCACAATGATTATTGGCGGTTTTTTTATATAACAATTCCACGGGGTAAATGTCATGTCGACCACTGCAAAAATTGATAGCAATGAATTCCGCACAAAATACGGTCCCTGGGCCTTGATCGTGGGTGCCTCCCACGGCTTGGGCGAGGCGTTTCCCCGCCAGCTCGCTGCGTTGGGAATGAATTGCATACTGGTGGCGCGTAGCGCTGAAAAACTGCAAGCCCTGCAGGGGCAACTGGAAAGTGAGTTTGGCATTGAGGTGCTGAGCCTGACACAGGATCTTTCCCTGCCCGGCGCAACTGAACGCATGGTCGAGGCTGTCGGCTCGCGGGAGATTGGCTTGCTGGTGTACAACGCCGGTTCACCACCCTACGCCAAACACTTCCTCAAAGGCGACATGGCGGACTGGTCCGGGCTGGTAGTGAAAAATGCCCAGACGCTGATGGAAACCTGCTTTCATTTTGGCGGCGAAATGGTCGAGCGCGGCAGGGGCGGCGTGGTGCTGGTGGGTTCCCACGCCGCCTTTGGCGGCACCAAAAAACTCAGCGTCTACACCGCCACCAAGGCCTTTGGTGCCAATCTCGGCGAATCCCTGTGGGCTGAATGGTCAGACAAGGGCGTGGATGTGATCAACCTGTTGATCGCCAATACCGATACACCCACCCTGCGGGCGCACATGGCGGAGCACGGGTTGGAGGTGACACCCGAAATGAATATTCCCATCCCTGAGCATATTGTCCGCGTCGGCTTGGCGCAGCTGCCCAATGGCCCGAGTTTTGTTTTCCCCGATGATGAACATCCACAGGAAGGTAAACCCACACGCGGCCAGCACCGCCGCGATTATGTGATCGAAAGTACCAGAATTACCGCTACATTTGTTGGCGATGATTGACAGGGTGTCCCTGTTATTTTAAGCGATACAGACTTGTGCTCAGACAAAGCAGCGATTTTCATAAAGGCATTTTGGGCGAGGAATAAAATGAATAATAACGGTCACTACCAACCGCGCAGCGAAAAGCTGCCCACCAGCCTCGAACAAGTCACTCCCGCCTGGCTCAACCGCACCTTGCGCTTGCGCTACCCGGATTTGGAAGTGCGCGATTTCGAGATTGTTGAAGTCAATAACACCCACACCACCAAATTGCGTCTTGCGCTGGATTTGAATCAGGCTGCATTGGATGCAGGTTTTCCAAAAAATGTCTGCCTGAAGGCCAACTGGTCCGGCAGCTCGCTCAGTAGTGGCTCCGGTATCTGTGAACTGGAGGCGCGCTTTTACCGCTATTTCCGTGAGCAGCTAACCGTGCCCGCACCGCTGAGTTATTACGCTGATTGGGATGAGGATGAATTCAATCAGGGGCTGGTGGTAATGGAGGATCTGGCACTGTCGAGCGTGACATTTTGCACCGCCATTGATCCCATCGATGCCACTGAAATGGCACGCTCGCTGGAGGGAATCGCCGACCTGCACGTCAGCTGCTGGGGTAACGGTATACTCGATCAGCACACTTGGTTAAAGACGTCGATGGGAGTCAATTCCTCCGACGCCAAAATGTATCGCTCCCTGGAAGAACACATGCTCTACAACAACAGGCTGGCGTCACGCCGCGCCGTGTTGCCGGGCTGGTTTCTCGAAGATCCCGAGCGCCTCAGCGATGCTTATGATCAGCTGGTGGCCTATGAACGGTCCCAGCCAAGTCCGCGCACCCTGATACACGGCGATGCCCACCTGGGTAACAGCTATGTCACCAGTAGCGGTGACCGGCGCTGGCTCGATTGGCAGATCGTGCGCAGGGGCACGCCCTGGCGCGACCTCAATTATTTTATGACCAGTTCGATGACTGTGGCGGAGCGGCGCAGCAATGAAGCGGCGCTGTTAAAACACTACCTGATGCTGATGGCGGCGAGGGGCTGTGAGATGCCGGGGTTTGACCAGGCCTGGGAGCAATATTGTCTGTGGCCGATTCATGGACTGGCGTCCTTTAACGGCAGTCGTGACGAGTGGCAGTTGCCGGGTTCCATCCTGGCCGGTGTTGAGCGTTTTTCCGCCGCCATTGAAGATCATGAGTCAGTGGCGCGGATGGCAAGGCTGGCGCTTTAGCAGGGGTTTGCGTTGTCGTGACTGTGAAACAGTGATTACCCGAAAATCAGGGCTTGGGTGGATAGGGGGCAAGATAAATGCCGATGGTCAGTTGCAGTATGTCCTGCCAGAAACTTTCCACCGTGCCATAGGGATTTTCGCCGGTGACGGTCAAGCGCCGGTGTTCGTTGAGGCCACTGAGAAAAATTTCCGCCGCGAGTCGATAGCGGGTGTTGAAGACATCGGCCGGCATATCGACAAGGCAGTCTTTCAGCATCAGGTTCAGTTCTTCCACCGCGGGCGCGATATCCTCATAGGGGGGAATATCATCCTTCAGTGAGCTGCCCGGCTTGAGTTTGTTGCGGTGAAAAAGTTCGTAAGTGAAATCGGCATACAGGTGCTGCTGTTTTTCATCGAATGCTTCGAGTATCGGCAGGAAGATGGCACGCACAATATCCTGTGGCTTGATGCGTTTTTGCTTTTTGATTTTTTCCAGGGCGAGGCTGCGGGCGATATCCAGCTCCGCCATACGGATGGTGAAGATGGCTTCCACCAGCCCTTCCTTGCTGCCAAAGTGATGTTGCACGGCGTAGTTATTCGCCTGATCGGCAGCGACCACAACCTGGCGCAGGGAGACATTGTCGATACCGTGCTGGCTGAAGAGACGCTCGGCAGCCACAATAAGCTTGCGGGCACCTTTCGGGTAATCCTCAAGCCTGGTCCTGATGGCGGCTTTTGGTTTTTTTTCTAATGGCGCTACAGGGGTCAAGTTGATGTATTTCCTGAGGTTGGGTTAGCCGTGTCGTGATGAGTGCAATGATGCGTGCAGTGATAATAGTCCCTTGTCTGCCCTGTTAAAAGTCTGTCACTGGCAGAGGGCAAAGTCACCGCTAAAATTGACCGTGCCGGGTTATTTTAAGTCGCTTGACTTATGCAGTTTGCACAACCTATCATCACTTTTCAATATTCACCGCCAAACAGTTTATCGCCATACAATAACAGCTGTGCAAGTGATATCCAGATTGCGGTAAATCACAGTCATCATCGCCTCCGCTGCCAGTCCTCTGGCTGATGCGGAGCATTTCATATTGATAACGAAAGGAGATCCAAATGGGGCGTTTGCAGGGCAAGGTGGCGGTTATCACCGGTGCGGGCAGTGGTATTGGCAGGGCTACCGCGCTGCGTTTTGCCGAGGAGGGCGCCTCAGTGGTGGTTACCGACCTGTACGCCGAGAGTGCCGACAAGGTCGCCGCTGAGATTACCGACAAGGGTCAATCCGCCATTGGCCTCGCGGTGGATGTGGGTGTCGAAGATGCCATCAAGGGGATGATCGAGCAAACGGTAAACCACTTTGGCCGTATTGATATCCTCTATAACAACGCCGTCAACAACAATCCCGAGCGCTCGCGCCGCGACCGCGACCTGCTCAATTTCGATGCTGAAATTTTCGAGTGGACCATGCGCGTCAATACCCTCGGTGGTGTGCTGGCCTGCAAATACGCGCTGCCCCATATGCTCAAGCAGGGCGGCGGTGCGATCCTGTTTACCTCGTCCACCAGCGCCAGTGCCGGTGAAGTGACGGCGTTTTCCTACGGCGCATCCAAGGCGGCGGTCAACTGGTATGTAAAGACCATTGCCGCCACCTACGGCAAGCAGGGCATTCGCTGCAATGGCATTATTCCCGGGGTGATTCGCACACCTTCACAGCGCGCCTGGTCCAACCCGGACATGGATGCGGCTTTTCTCGATATTCACAACTCCACCCGTCTGGGTGAGCCGGAAGATATCGCCAACATGGCGCTGTTCCTCGCCTCCGACGAAGCGGCCTTTGTCAACGGTTCCCTCTATCAGGTGGACGGCGGTATTTCCTGCGCCACACCCATGGTGTCGGTGGTGCGCAAACTGCTGGTTTAAGCGGGTCTGAGGCACGCGCCGCCACAGCGGCAAATGATTCACAAAAATGTAACGATTTTGATAACAGGGGATTTTGATGAAACGTCTTGAAGGCAAAGTTGCCATCGTCACTGGCGGCGGTGGCGGCATCGGTTCTGCCACGGCATTGCGCCTGGTACAGGAGGGCGCCAAAGTTGTTTGCGCCGATATCAATCTTGACGCGGCCCAGCGCGCGGTAGATGCGCTAAATGGCAATGGCCTGGCGGTTGAATTCGATGCCCAGAATAGCGACAGCATCGAGGCCATGGTGGCGAAAACCGTCGAGCGTTACGGGCGCCTCGATATTCTCAATAACAATACCGCCGTCACCGACCCGGAGACCCAGCGCCAGGACACAACCGCGGTCGATATCCCCATGGAGGTCTGGCAAAAAACCCTCGACGTGAATCTCACCGGTTACCTGCTGTGCTGCCGTTTTGCCATTCCACACATGATCAAGGGCGGCAGTGGTTCGATTATCAATACCGCGTCCAATTCCGGTCTGCGCGGCGATCTGGTGCGGATCGCCTACGGCACTACCAAGGCGGCAGTGATAAACATGAGCCGCTACATCGCCACCCAGCACGGTCGCCAGGGTATCCGTTGCAATGCCATTGCTCCGGGCCTGATTGTCACCCCGGCGCTGGAACGCACTGCGCCGGAAGTGAAAGCCGTGATCGGCAAATACACCCTGACGCCCCGCCTGGGTACCCCCGAAGATATCGCCGCCCTGGTGGCCTACCTGGGTGCAGACGAATCCGGTTATATCACCGGTCAGTGCATCGAGATCAACGGCGGCACCTCGGTGCCCCAGCCGCACTACGCGGAATTCTATGCCCAGAGCCAGCAGTAGTCGTAACTGCCCGGCGTACCCTGATGGGCTTGCCCTCCACATAGCAGAGGTTAACAGTGACCAGTAACAGCGATAATTCATCACAAGTCAGTGGCGGTTTTGGCCCCTACAAGCGCGCGCAAAAAATCCCCCGTCACCTCGACAGCATCAATGCCCAGTGGCTGACCGGCATGCTGCAAAACCGCTATCCCGGCCTGGTGGTCGAAAACATGGAAGTGGTCAATGTGCGTAACGGCCATACCACCAAGATGCAGGTAAAACTCAGCTTCAACGAAGTGGGCAAAAAATCCGGCATTCCCGAAAATGTCTGTCTCAAGGCCAACTGGTCTGAAGGTTTTGACAGCGGCGATATCTGCGAGCTGGAAGCGCGCTTTTATCACTATGTGCGCGACGACCTCGGCGTGCCCGCACCGCGCGCCTACTATTCCGACTGGGATGGCGACGGCAGCGGCCAGGGCCTGGTGGTGATGGAAGATCTGGTGCTGGAGGGCGGCACCTTCGGCCACAGCACCCACCATATTGGTATCGACGGCGTCGCCCACGGCCTTGAAAGTCTCGCCACCCTGCACGCAGGTTGGTGGGGCAGCGCCAAGCTCGATCAGCACAGCTGGTTGCAGCCCTCCATGGATACGCCCATCGACACCGGGCAGCTCGACATGATGTGGCCCTGGGCGGAAAAGAATATCGTCAAACCCGAGTACCAGGCATTTTTGCCGCGCTGGCTGCTCGATGAGCCCAAGCGTTTTTTCCGCGCCTTTGAAAAGCTCGGGATCTTTGAACGCCAGCAAACCACTCCGCGCTGCGTGGTGCACGGCGATTCCCACCTCGGTAACAGCTACCTGCGCACCAACGGCGAACGACTGTGGCTCGACTGGCAACTGGTGCGCAAGGGACGCCCCTGGCGCGATGTCACCTACTTTATGCTCGGCTCGCTCACCATCGAGGAACGCCGCAGCGCCGAGCGCGACCTGCTGCGTCACTACCGCCAGGCACTGGTGGCGAAGGGCGCACAGCACGTGAGCAGCGATGACGAGATTTTCAATCAGTACCGCCACTGGCCTATCTACGGCATGCAGTCGTGGATTGCCAATATGGACGAGTGGGGCCAGACCGGATTCCCCATGGTGCAGCGCTTCTTTACCGCCGCCGCCGACCATGACACCCTGAAGTTGCTCGAAAGCGTCAGCTAAATACAACCGCGATCACAGACAAATATCGCTCACGAACGGAGTGAAGCCAACATGAACAGAGATTACGACGTCATTATCATCGGTGCCGGCCACAACGGCATGACGGCTGCGGGCTACCTGTCCCGCGCCGGTAAAAAAGTGCTGGTAGTGGAGCGCAACGCCAAGGTGGGTGGCATGACCACTTCCGGCTTTATGATCCCGGAAGCGCCCAACCACATGGTTACCCCCTGCGCCATCGAGATCATCTACCTGCGCCAGACCGGCGTGATCGAAGACCTGGAGCTGGCCAAACACGGCCTGCGCATGATCGAGCCAGATCCGCCCTATGCTTACCTGCACCCGGATGGCAGCTCTATCTGTCTGTTCCGCGATCCCAAGCGCACCGCCGAGGATATCGCCCGCATTCACCCCGCCGACGGCAAGGCCTACCTCAAATTTATGGAAGTGCTCAACGCCCTCTACGAGATCGGCAGCCCCATGATGGCCCTCGATCAGGGCCGTCCCCAGCCCAAGGTGCTGTGGCAAATGGTCAAGGCCCTGGTGCGCAACCGCAAGCTGCGCAGCGAGCTGGAAGCGATTACTTCTTCCACCTCCGACCAGGTGGCCTGCGAGTGGTTTGAACACCCGGCCACCATCGCCTACCTTACCGGTATCGCCTCCGGCGCTGGCCCTATCGACCAGGATGGCAACGCTGCCGCCTACACCATGATCAGCATGCTGCACCGCATCGGCACCGGCAAACCCATCGGCAGCCTGCAGGCGCTGTCCGACGCCTTTGCCTCCAGCATCAAGGCCTCCGGCGCTACCATTATGGTCAACGCCTCTGTGGCCGAGATCATTGTCGAGAATGGCGAAACCCGCGGTGTGCGCCTTGAAGATGGCAAAGTGATCGGCTCCAAGGTGGTGGTTGCCTCCTGCGATCCGAAGCTGGCCTATCAGATGGTCACCCCCGGTGGTATCGAGCGCCGCCTGATGCAGCGCATGGACCACGCGCCCATGGCCCGCGACAACGCCGCGCCCTTCCTGGCGAACGTTGCTATTTCCAAGCCGCTGACTCTGAAGCGCCACCAGGATCTGCGCCACGACGATGCCGATCTCACCAAGGCGGTGGGCATGATCGGTCTGGTGGAAGATGTGCGTGAGAGCTTCTGGGCCGCGCGGCGCGGCGAAATCCCCGCCCGTCACTGCCTCTCGGTCACACCCACCAGCAACATCGATTCCTCCCAGGTGCCACCCGGCGAAGCCGTTGCCTACATCTATCTGCCCTCCATCGCCGTCAAGCTGCGCGATGGCGAGTGGAACCAGGAGCGCAAGGACTACGCCATGCAAACCATCATGGCCCAGGTCAACGAGTTCTATGACGGGTTTGATGCCGAAGTGGGCCGCTTTGTGGAATCCCCCATCGACCGCCAGAAGCGCGTCAATATCACCAACGGTTGCGTAACCCATATCGACTTTGCTGCCAGCCGCTCAGGCCTCAAACGCCCGGCTTATGGCCTCGGTGGTCCCAAGCCGGTGGTGCCCGGTTTCTTCCTCGGCGGCGCCAGCATCCATCCCGGTGGCGGCGTAACCGGCCTGCCCGGCAAGATCACCTCCGATCGCGTCAAGCACTACCTGAAAAAGAACCCCTAGCGCATTTTCGGTTCAGACGGTTATAGCGCATCCATTCTCCCGTCGCCGTGCAAGCGGAGACGGGAGAGGCAGATGACTGAATGGGAGACGGCAGATGACAGCATCTCTTAGCAGGCTCCCACCCAGAGCATAGCAGCGAGACATCTCCCGTCTCCCATTTCCACATCTCCCTGGTTTTCTCGTTCCCACCCAGAGCATGGGAGCGAGATATCCATCTTGCGTGCAACGTGCAACTCAAATTTGCCACGCTAAACTGAAACCCCACAAAAAATAACAGGAGCCAAAAATGCCACTGGATCATTATGTAACCTTGGGCCGCTCCGGCCTGCGTGTCAGCCCCCTCTGTCTCGGCGCCATGACTTTTGGCGAAGACATGGGTATCGGCTCCAGTGTCGAGGAGAGCTGCCAGGTGATGGATCGCTACCGCGAGCTGGGCGGCAACTTTATCGACACTGCCAACGCCTACAACTTCGGGCACTCCGAAAAAATCATCGGCGACCATATCGGCAGGCATCCGTCCCAGCGCCAGCAGATGGTGATCGCCACCAAGTTCTTCGGCAATATGCGCGCGGGCGATCCCAATGCCGGTGGCTCGGGTCGCAAGAATATTGTCTGGGCCTGCAACGAATCCCTGCGCCGCCTGCAAACCGACTATATCGACCTGTACTGGATGCACTGCTGGGATTTCCACACACCCATCGAAGAGACCATGCGCGCGCTGGACGATCTGGTGAGCGCGGGCAAGATTCGCCATATCGGTTTTTCCGACACCCCGGCCTGGAAAACCACCCAGGCCCAGCTGCTGGCCACTCTCCATCACTGGGAGCCACTGATCGCCTTGCAGCTCGAATATTCATTGCTCGAGCGCACCATCGAAGGAGAGTTTTTCCCCATGGTGAAGGAGTTTGGCCTGGGCATTACTCCCTGGAGTCCGTTGCGCTCGGGTCTGCTGTCAGGCAAATACCGGCGCAACGATCATGAAGGTAAAAGCGGTCGCCAGGCCCTGGGGATGAACAAAATCGATGATAAAAGTTTTGCGGTGATCGACGCCGTCATAGCCATCGCCGAAGAAGCGGGCGCCACCGCGGCTCAGGTGGCACTCAACTGGGTGTGCCAGCAGAAGGAAATTACCTCACCCATTATCGGCGCCCGCACCCTCGCCCAGCTCGATGACAACCTTCAGTGCCTGGACCTGACACTGAGCGACGAGCAGATGCAGCGATTGACCGACCTGACCCGCCCGACGCTGAGTTTCCCCAGCGACTTTATCAAATACTCGGTGGCCTTTCGCAGTGGCGGCACGGTCGTGAATGGTGAAACAGCGCAGGCCAATCGCATAGCGCTGCCGCAGGGGAAGGAGACGTATTGATTTTGTGTCTGAAGTCTGACGCTAAAGCATTAGCACATAGGTTGATGCAATAGCTGATCTGTTTTCCATGCTCAAAATTGCGCAGGGTAAAAAGCAAAAAACCCGGTGAATCCCCCCGGGTTTTTTGATTTCTTGAAAGGGAAAAGACGATTGAATCTGCCTCGGGTCTTCTTGGCTTCAGACTTCAGACGTCCAACTTCAGACCAAAGAAAATCACTCCGGCACAGTATAAAAATACCGCTCATGCAGCGTGCCATCGCCAATCTGGTAAATCTCCACCGTGGTGGTGTAAACCCCGGGCTGGCTGCGGCGGTGGTTCTTGATATAGCAGGCCACTTCGTTGCCGTTGATCAGGGTGTCTACTACTTCCATTTCGATTTCGTTGCCGAACCGTTCCCACATATCTTCGAGGGCGACATAGCCATCCAGCACAGGGCCGCCGACGTATTCAAAAGTCATGGAGTTGGGGGCAAACTCTCTGTACAGGGCGGCCAGCTCGGGGCGTTTGCCGGTATTCCACATTTCGATCTTTTTGGCCATAAATTCGCGGATGGCGTTGTTGTCTGGTCTGGACATGGTGACTTCCTATGGGTTATGGATTGTAGGTTTTGGGTTGTAGGTTATGGATTGCAGGTTGTGGTGGTAATTTCAGCGGTAAAAAGATAGTTCTCAGATTTGTCGCCACCAGGGTAGTTCCTTTCCCTTTTCTCCAAGCAGTGCCCAGGCGCTGTTGGCAGCCTTGGTTGCATTGCCTGGTGTCATGCCCAGGCCGGTCATGCACAGGGTGGTTATTTCGAGAATATATTCCCGGTTACGCTGTTCACCATGGGCAAGTCGCTTGATCGCGGCGACAGTTGCGCCCACTGCCATATCGGCGGCGGCGTCGATAGAGTCAAAGCGCAATACCCCCGCCGTTTTGCCATCGAGCAGTGTGGTGGCAACAATGGGGTAGAGCGAATCCTGCCGCGACACCTGCTCAATATAATCCACGCTGGCGGTAAACAGTCCCCAGCGCGGCTCCATGGCGGCCCGCGAGAGGGTGAGCACCGGGCCACCGGCAGCGCGGGTGGCAGGGGCAACCTTGTCGTTGAACAGATCCCTGTAGTTGGCGAGGGTTTCTTCCGCAAGGCTCTGGCCCAGCTCAGCCACTGCCTCTTCAAGAGTTTCAAAATACTTGTAAAACGTACCGCGCGAAACCCCGGCGCAGCGCACCACATCATCAATCACCGCAGCGCGGCCCCGGTCATTGGGCTCGTACACGGCAAGCGTTGCCTCCAGCAAACGCGCGCGCATGCGCCCACGCTTTTCTCGGGCAACACGCACACGAAAATCTTCACTCCCTGTGTTATTGACGATTTTTTTTCGCGCTGCTGGTTTTGGTTTGATCATGTCCATGTCTGGCAATTATCGTTTGCATCACCGGTAGGTTGGGCTGAACGCTTTTTGTGAAGCCCAACACCTGGGAATTGTTGGGCTTCCTTCGTCAACCCAACCTACGCTAGTGTACCCCGTACACGGGCAATCAGGGTTTGATATCCGCCAGCAGCATCAGGTTTGATGGCTGCCCCAGCAAACCGCGCCCATACAACTCCAGCGACAAGCGACTATTCAATGCATTGTGGCGGCTGGCAAAATTCACATCGCGCCAAAAGCGTACCAGCGGATTGCCATCGGCAAAACCCGAAGGCCCGGCAATATCCATCAGCCGTTCACAAGCGCGGCGCAACTGCTGCATGGCGTAACCGCAATCTGCCTGAATGCGCGCCTTCTCAAATCCCGTCAGCACCCGCGTGGGCGCCACCTCGTCCATATAGGATGTGGCGCGGCGGATGTGCAGCCAGGCGGAGTCGATTTCCATGGCCGCTTCGCCCAGCTGGTATACCAGCACTTCAGAGCTCGCCTGGGTCTGGTAATGCCAGCCCACCACAGATTTCGTTTTCATGTTTTCCGTCACCAGCTCCAGCAGGGCAGTGGCTGCGCCCAAAGTGGGGCTGAGCACACCGAGGGGGAAAATCGGCTCCTGGGGCACCCGCTCCTTGTCCTCAAGGCCGGGAATCGTCAGCAGCACCGCCTGGCTGGGAGTTTGCGAGCGCAGCATCATCAGCGCGTCGGGCACAAATACACCGTCGGCCACAATGGTATTACTGCCCGAGCCTTTAACCCCCAGCACATGCCAGGTGTTGTTGATAACAACCTTATCGGTATGGGTGAGGGGAATGATGGCAAAAGCGCTATCCGCCATCTGGCCGCTGGCGTCGAGCACCTTTACACCATTCATGGCCCAGTCGGCGTGCATGCAGCCCGAGCCATAACCCCACTGGCCGCTGACAATATAACCGCCCTCCACCGGGGTGGCCGTGCCGGTCAGGCTCGCCACACTGCAAAACAGCTCCTCGCCGGTTTTGAACAGAACTTGCGTGGCTTCCGGCGCCATACCCGCCGCAGAGCCGGTACAACCAGACAACAAACCAAATGCCCAGGCGCTGCCCGCGCAACCCTTGGCCAGCTCCGCCACAGTTTGCATATGGGTCAATATGTTGCAGGCAAAACCACCGGCACGGCGCGGCGCCATCATTCTCAGCAGGCCGGTTTCCCGCAGTGCCTTGAAAACCGGGTCAGGGATGCGGCCCTCACGCTCCGCCTCATCCGCATGCGCCATCAGCAGTGGCCGCAGTGAGGCGGCAATCGCCACCGGGTCAAAGGCGGGTTCGTCGGCGTTGAACTGGAAGTTGAGGTGAGTGCGCATCGTCATGGTGGTTCTCTTATTCGGGTTGTGGATGTGATGCATCCATAATGACACTCGTGTTTATTCTCAGTCAACGGGTTTGGCACTGCTGTTTCTGGTCACAGGAGGCGATAATGTCCGGCAGCCGATATCTACAGACGGAGAGCAGACTCTGTATCAAAAGAGGCGGTTTTGCTTACCGTCGCACCTGCGACCCAGCTGTCGAAAGAACGATTGCCTGCGCCCACAAATTGTGGAATATTCAGCGACTGAAAGAGTGGGCCGTTCTTGAGCCGACGGAATCAGTCGGAGTGCCGCAAATGCTTCAGTGGATTGAAGAAGGGAGATGGTGCCATGGAGCAAGTCCTGTCAAAAATACCCGTAGTCAATGCCTCTCAGGCTAGCCTGAATGGCCTGCTATTATCACGCTGCTGGCCTCAATTCAGGTTCTCTACAGAAATGTTGAAAAGGAAAGCCGGTGTTTTCATTCACTTATCAGCTGCAAACTCCTTTAGCGAAAAATCGAAAGGCCGCCTTCTAATAATTATTATGAGGCCGCAGGCCTCATTAACAGACTGTTATTTTCTCACGGAGTAAGAATGCAGAAAACGCGGATTTCGATGGCCACGATTGGTCATATGCCGATCAACTTTGAGGTCGGAAAAGTAGCGAAGTGGAAGTCGTCACTTTTCGAGGTTGTCGGGAATATTGAAAGCTATTCATTAAATATCAACTCCGATGGGGATGATTGGGAGTATACCGACAGCGCTCTTAGTCAAAGGCTTCCAGTGTCTGGAGCCGGTGAATTTATGATTGCCATCGTTAATGTTCGGCTTGAGCTCAATTGGTATACGAGAGGGCTCGACAACAACCGTGTCGTGTTCACATTCCATGAGATTCAGGAGATATTGAACCTCAATAATATCCCGTTGGAAAACGTGATCTACAGGTTGCTTTATGCCTATACTTTTGCATACCGCAGCCACGGAAACAGAATTCCAAGAGCCGATGAGAGGGCAAGTTTCGCGCACGATGAAACCAAGGGATGCTTATTCGATATGAATGGCCTCAAGTCAGATATTGTTCATTCTTGCCATAAGCCGATCATCTGCCCTGAATGTGTGGCAAAGCTCAGACAGAATAGAGTTTCGCATAACGCTATACAGTCTGCGCAGCGGGATATTCAGAAAATTCAGAAGCCGCTTTTTTACAGAATGTCCGGCTTTATTAAGCGTCATCCTGTTTGGTCGATTGTCATTTCATCAGTTGCAGCAATCGTCTTGGGAACAATCGGGTCGATTATTGGTTCATGTATCTATGAAGCAGTCCGAAATGGAACGTAACAAAGTGCCCAAGAGCGACAAAGCAAAGCTGTCATACCTTTTGCTGGCGTAAAGGCTGCGCCAGCTTTCTTTGATCCCCTTTATTCATTTGCTAGATGCTAAGTAACATACAGGAAGTCACCATGGAGCAAATAATCAACATCTTATTGGGCGCAGGAATTGCGAGTATTGTCCCCATTATTACACTCATGAATGAATCAAAAAAATGGAAGATAGAAAAAAGGATTGAAATATTAAGAATCAAGCATGATCGCCTAGAAGTAATGTATACAGATATACTATCCCGGCTAAATGACGCCATTCTCAACAATTCCTGGCCATCAGATATTACGAGTAAATTATCTGTATATGGGTCTAAAGAAGCATGGAATATATATTTCGATTTCGTTACAAATAAAGGAAAAGACGAATCTAATACTAAATCGTTCTACCTGGATATGTGTCTTTCTTTTAATAAGCACCTGGTAGATATCCAAGATCAAATTGAAAAGGCTCTATGAAAAATCATAGTGCTATTCGGATCAGATAAGGGTTAATCATGGTCGTTTTTTTGAAGGAATCGTTCATCTGCCCCTCCACCCTCATTTTCGCCAGGCTGCTAATCCGGCCAACGGCACTGAAGCCACAAAATCTGTCCACCTCGTTCGGCACTGCCTTCCTCAACAAGCTTTTCCAGTTGCCGCCTGTAGCTATCAGAATCCCTGGGAAAGCTGATTTTGCCGCGGGCATTGACCACGCGAAACCAGGGCAGGCGACTGTCGTCGGGCAAGCGGCTCAGCAACATGCCCACCCAGCGGGCTCGGCCTGGCAGGCCAGCCATGGCCGCCACTGTGCCGTAGCTGCACAGGCGCCCGGCGGGGATCTGTTTGATAACCTGGTAGACCTGCTGTTGTTCAGTCATTGATAAGCCTGCTCACTCTCTGTTCAGGGCTGTATGTGGTTGCAGTCAATCGCGCTTCTCAGTCTCGCCTGCAGATTTGGTCGCCGGCTGGAACGTCAATATGCTGAATTATTTTAAATTCGAGAGCTGTCAATGCAGATGGCATTTTGTGAATAAAGATATCCAACAGGCTGGGGGTTACCCTCTCGTCACAGGTCGGTGACGGGTTGGATTCTGAACACTAGGGGGTGTTAACAATCAGTCCAGCCAAATAATTGAACACACTAACTCCAACATGGCCTGATAGTTTCGCTTCAGTTTTTCATAGCGGGTCGCGATACGCCGAAACTGTTTGAGCTTCTGGAAAA
>Ga0209347_1000761_pt1 | contig 69215 bp, 49 predicted proteins | sample AutmiccommuBRH23_FD_187382 | JGI IMG/M metagenome (GOLD analysis project Ga0209347, IMG submission 187382) | Deep subsurface microbial communities from Mt. Terri, Switzerland - Autotrophic microbial communities BRH/23 (SPAdes) (version 2) | ecosystem: Environmental > Aquatic > Deep subsurface >... | reverse complement strand
TGGGAGTGATACACCTTATTCTGCTTCGGTGACGATAGTCTCCAGTGGAGAGTATCGCCGAGCCGCCTTCCCAATAGAAACACTTAGCGGCGAAGGAGGTAGAGTCCCCCACCGAAGACTCGATGTTTAGTTGAACGAGTCACTGAAAGGGGATTATAAGTTGGTTAATCGCACTCATTAATGCAACAAAAAAGGAGTTGTTATGTATAATTATATTTTGGGGAATTTTTTGTTTCCACCTGTTCATTTGAACGAAAAGAAACTTAGGTCCAAACTTCAAGGAAAGACAATTCTTATCACCGGGGCGAGCTTTGGGATAGGAGAAAAATTAGCTTATCTGCTGGCAGGTATGAATATTCATTTGATTTTAGTGGCCAGAACAGAGGAAAAGCTTTTAACAATGAAAAGAGAGATAGAAAAGAAAGTAGCCAAAGTAAGTGTTTTTCAAGTGGACCTTAGAAATTCTGAAGAGATTAAGGAATTACTGACCTTTATTCATCAACTACCTGATGGTTTAGATTTTTTAGTAAGCAATGCGGGTATATCAATCAGGCGATCCATTAACAATTCATTAGATCGTTATCACGATTTTACTCGAACGATGGCTATCAATTATTTTGCGCCAGTTCAATTGTTATTGTCACTCATTCCCATTCTAGAGAAAAATCAAGGACATGTTATCAACATATCTACAATAAACGTTTTGTTAATACCCTTCCCCTATTGGGCTGCTTATCAGGCATCAAAAACGGCTTTTGATACCTGGTTTCGGTCTGTAGCGCCTGAGTTGAATGCTATGGGTATATCAACCACAACGATCTATCTTCCATTAGTAAAAACACGCATGCTCCTTCCTACACCGGGTTATCAGAAACTTCCTGCCATGAGTTCGGATTATGTGGGGAAAATCATTTGTAAATCAATGTATACACAAAGGCAGAAGTACAGACCATGGTGGTTAATTTTGGGACAGTTTACATCAATTATGTTTAGAGGAATCTGGGAATTATCAACTCCGGCTATTTTAAAAAAGGGGAGAAACGATAGAAATAATGGTTAAAATCTTCTATGTTTTATTCAAAATGAGATTACTTTCACCATTAGGGGTATATAGCCTAATTTCTGCAATTTTTAAATATGGAGTGAACGTAATGGCTCTATTAAGTTTTGCAGAAAGGGTAAATGCTAATAAAATTGTGTTAGTGGATGAGAATGAAACATTAAGTTTTGAACAATTATTATCACAGTCAGAAAAGCTTTCCCTTGTTTTGAAAAACAACTACCAACTTCAAAGCGGTCAAAAGGTAGGGCTTTTATGTAAAAACCATGCTTCTTTAGTTAAATCAATTTTTGCTGTTTCTCAATTAGGAGCAGATATCTATCTGCTCAATGCGGAAATGAGCAGGAGTCAGTTTAATAGCTTAGTCGATCATTGTAATTTTGACTTTCTAGTCTATGATTTTGAATTAAGTTCTTTAATTGAACAGTCATCTTATAGTAAAGGTAAGATTCTGAGTTATCATTATCATTTACAGGCAATCAGTACTTTGCTAAATACAAGTGTGAATGAAAAACTGAACCCCCAACGGTCTTCATCGAGTAAAATGGTGGTACTAACAGGTGGTACGACAGGAAATCCCAAAGCAGCAGCCCATAAACCATCACTACTCAATTATTTAAATCCATTTTTGACGGTACTAACTAGACTCAATCTTATAAATTATAATACTACTTATATTGCTACTCCGATTTATCATGGATATGGGGTAGCTATGTTATTATTATTTATTGCATTGGGTAAAAAAGTAGTTATCAATAATGGATTTGAAGCAAAAAAGGCGTGTCGTCTAATTCGTGAGCACAACGTTGAAGTAGTAACTGTCGTACCTTTAATGGTTAATAAAATGTTAAAATATAATGCAGAAGATTTGAAATCCCTTACCTGTATTGTTTCAGGCGGTGCTGAACTCAATCCCAAACTGGCACGTGATATTTTTAATACATTAGGAGAAGTATTGTACAATTTATATGGTACTTCAGAAGCCGGTTTGAATACCATAGCGACACCACAGGATTTAATCTATTCAGCAAAAACGGTGGGTAAAAGAATAGGCGGTGTCCGCTTAAAAATATTAGATATAAACAAGAATGAAGTAAGCATTGGCAGCGTAGGTCAATTGTGCATTAAAAATAGATGGTCAATGAAAAATAGTAGTAGTTCCTGGATCGAAACAGGGGATTTAGGTTATCAAGATCCTAAAGGGTATTATTTTTTATGCGGACGGGTGGATGATATGGTTGTTTCAGCTGGTGAAAATGTTTATCCGGTTGAAATTGAGCAGGTGTTAATAAATCACCCTCAAGTAGAAGATGTAGCTGTTATTGGGATTAATGATGAAGGTTTCGGGCAACGGTTAATGGCCTATGTACTTCCAATAAATAACACTGATATTACAAAAGAAGAACTTTTGAAATGGCTGGGCTTTAGAGTTGCAAGATTCCAGTTGCCAAAAGATATAACCTTCGTTAATCATATACCTTATACATCATTGGGTAAACTTGATAAGAAGCAACTTAAAATGAAATAATCAGATAACAATTTGGTTCTTACAATGGGGGAAACCTTCAGAAGATTTTTTCTCCTGCTGAGATACCTGCTGCACAGTGGGCCTTGTTTGAGTCTATTGTCCTATGCCAGATGCAATACAGAAGGTATGGGAACGGATTTATTTATGGTCCATCCTCTTGCTGATAACCCGTAGTAGCCGGGCTCAATTTGAAACAGCAGTAGCAGGTATTAGGAGAGGCAGTCCCAAAACGTGCCTAATCTTTGCAGTGTGCCACGCATGGAGTTAACAATCAGAAAACGTGAAAAGGTGGAGGAAAGACTATGGAGAAAACGCCCTTAGAAATTCGTAACGACAAATTAGGGGAAAAGGTCGTAAAAGCGCTTAATAGACGGCATTTTGAAGCCTATTACATGAGAACGAAACAAGATGCTTTGGAGAAGGCCTTGGAACTGATTCCGGAAGGCAGTGTAGTATCCTGGGGTGGTTCAGTGACGATTCAGGAAATGGGTCTTCTGGATGCCGTAAAAAAGGGCGATTATTCGGTAATCGATCGGGATACCGCGACAAATCCTGAGCTAAGAATGGAACTCATGCGTCAAGCTTTAACGTGTGATACGTTCCTTTCGAGTATAAATGCCCTGAGTGAAGATGGTCAGCTGGTCAATATCGATGGCAATGGCAATCGCGTGGCGGCCATGGCTTTCGGCCCCAAAAGTGTGATTGTGGTAGCTGGAATTAATAAAGTGAGACCCACAGTGGAAGAGGCGCTCTCCAGAGCAAGGAATATGGCTGCGCCCATTAATGCTCAACGTTTCGGGATAACGTCTACACCCTGTGCTATTAACGGTTCTTGCGGTGATTGTATTGCGCCTGATTGTATCTGTGCGGATCTTGTGACCACTCGAATCAGCCGGCCGGCAGGACGCATCAAGGTCATCTTGGTAGGAGAGTCGTTGGGTTACTGATATAAATCACATTTTTGCAGACATCGTGGAGATTAGGAAACACTCTCATTAAATATTTGTGCCTTAAGTGCAGCGAAAGGAATGACACGTTTTTTTGATGAACCCTATTTAGGTGTTGGTTAAGAAGATAGACATTCTCACACTAACGCATTTTGTTTTTCCTGAAATAGTGGTATGAGGGTAGAGGAAATATTGAACTAGAATTCCTTTGCAATCCCTTTGGATAACCGGTTCTTTTAGAGCAAGGTATAGAGAGGGCCGATAATATTGCTTTCAAGACAAGCTCAGCTTGGCGTCGAAGAGATTAGCGGGCTGCTCCATTCCCCCTGAGCTTAGCTTCAATCGATAACGAAACGTCTTTCCGGGGTGTTATCTAAATCGTAAGACTCCCACTTCTATAAGTGGGAGTGATACACCTTATTCTGCTTCGGGGTAGAGTCCCCCACCGAAGACTCGATGTTCAACTTTAGTTGAACGAGTTCACTCGAACCTCCTGTTTTAACTTATATTGAGAGAAATATCTTTCATTATCAACATTTATCGGCAACTTTTTATTGAATAATATTTTTAGACATATTATGATATAACAGACAGATTGCAAATAAAGCTTTATAGAAAAATTAAAAAAAGTACATAATGAAAGAGGTTTTTCTAATCATGGAGAAACTATGGGAAATTACGATTGGTGATCTTCTTGATTCAATGGCGGACAAGTACCCTGACCATGATTGTGTGATTTATCATGACATACCTTTTCGAAAAACTTATGGGGAACTTCGAGATTTAGTCAATCTCACGGCTAAAGGCTTTCTAAAAATGGGAATTAAAAAAGGGGACCATATTTCTATCTGGTCAATCAATTATCCGGAATGGATACTAACTTTTTTTGCAGCAGCTAAAATAGGTGCTTTATTGGTCACAGTGAATACCAATTACAAAATTTTTGAGGCAGAATATCTCTTAAAGCAATCTGATACTCATACCCTAGTGTTTATTAACGGCTTCAAAGACACTAATTATCTTGAAATAATGAATACCTTGGTACCAGGGTTGGCAGGAACCCATCCCGGAGAATGGACTTCCCAGAAGCTGCCCCACCTGAAAAACTTGATATTTATTGGTGAAGAAAAACAAGACGGCATGTATAATTGGGAACAACTCTATGAAATGGGCAGGACCGTTTCCGACGAAGAACTGGCTGCTGTGCAAAGCTCCTTGAATGTGCATGATGCTATCAACATGCAGTATACATCCGGAACTACTGGATTTCCTAAGGGAGTCATGTTAACACACTATAACATTGTGAATAATGGAAAAAGTATTGGTGACCGGATGAAATTTACTGAGAAAGACAGATTATGTATTCCTGTGCCGCTCTTCCATTGTTTTGGCTGTGTCCTCGGAGTAATGGCCTGTTTGACCCACGGAACTACGATGGTGCCGGTGGACTATTTCCAACCTTTAAAGGTTATTCAGACAGTGAGTGCTGAAAAATGTACAGCTGTCCATGGAGTTCCGACCATGTTTATTGCCATGATGGAACATCCCGAGTTTAAAAACTACTCATTTGAACATCTCCGGACCGGAATTATGGCTGGATCTCCCTGCCCGGTAAAAGTCATGCAACAGGTAGTGGATGAAATGAATATGAGGGAGATTACTATTGTTTATGGACTGACTGAAGCTTCTCCGGGCTGCACGCAGACTACAACCACTGATTCCATCGATTTGAAAGTATCCACCGTTGGTCGTGCTTTTCCTTTTGTTGAATGCAAAGTGATTAACCTGGAAACAGGAGAGGAGTGTCCCCCAAATGTTCCCGGTGAATTTTTCACTAGGGGTTACAATATTATGAAGGGATACTATAAAATGCCGGAGGCAACGGCTCAGGCCATTGATGAAAATGGTTGGCTGCATACCGGGGATATAGCTATTTGTGATGAAAAGGGTTATTATAAAATTACAGGGCGTATAAAAGACATGATTATTCGTGGTGGTGAAAACATTTACCCCAAGGAGATTGAAGAATTTCTTTATACCCATCCCTTAATTAAGGATGTTCAGGTTGTCGGTGTTCCAAGCAGGGAATATGGCGAGGAAGTTATGGCCTATATCATTCTTAAAGAGGGGGCACGGCTTACAACTGAAGAGGTCAAAGAATTTACCAAGAAACATGTGGCGAGGCATAAAGTACCCAAATATATTGCTTTTATAGATGGTTTTCCAATGACGGCCAGTGGTAAAATACAAAAATACAAACTACGCGAAGATGCTATTAATTCGTTGGGTCTACAAGATAGCGCTGCAATCGAGACTGCCTAAGTGAACTCGTTCAGCTAAAGCTGAGCATCGAGACTTCGGTGACATAAGTCTCCAGTGACGTTAGTCTCCGGTGGAGACTAACGCCGAAGCGCTGAACCCGAAACGAAAGCTATCGCGCTGTAGGATGACTTATGCCGAAGGCGCTGAACCCTTGAAAAATGCTTTTGCGCCGTAGGATGGAGTCTACCTCCTTCGCCGCCAAGTGTTTCTATTGGGAAAGGCGGCTCGGCGATACTCTCCACTGGAGACTATCGTCACCGAAGCAAGGTACGGGAGACCCACTCCCACTTGTAGAAGTGGGAGTCTTACGATTGGAAAGAGACTAGGGAGGTAAAGTGATGAAATTTGGTTTCTCAACGTTAGGTTGTCCGGGTTGGTTGTGGAGTGAAATCATTACAGCTGCTTCGGACCTAGGTTATGATGGCATCGAATTGCGTGGTATTGCTAACGAGATGTATCTACCAAACGACAATCAATTCTCTTTAGATAAGATACCTGCTTTGCGAGCCAAGCTGCAGAAAATTAAATTAGATATTCCTTGTCTGACAACAGGAGCCTTTTTGTTTGATGCTGAGAAAAAAGAAAGTGCCCGAGCAGAGGTTGGTGATTATTTGGAACTGGCCTCTAAGTTACAGGCTCCGTATATAAGAGTTCTAGGAGATGCTAATCCGGAGCCTGGTCAGGTAAACGAAGCTCTGGTTGAGGAAAATTTACTCTATTTGCTTCCATTAGCTGCAGAAAAAGAAGTAACTTTACTTCTGGAAACCAATGGAATCTATGCCTCGTCTTCGAAACTTGCAGCTTTAATGGAGAAGATCAATCATCCCAATTTAGCTGTGCTCTGGGATATTCATCATCCTTATCGTTTTCAAAATGAACCAGTTGCCCAAACCTACAAGGCTCTCAAACAATGGATCAAGCATGTCCATGTTAAGGATTCAATAGTTTCCCAGGGCAAGGTGCAATATCGTATGCTGGGAAGTGGGGATATACCGGTTGCGGAGGCTGTATCGTTACTGTCTGCTGATCAATATTCAGGGTATTTGGTATTGGAGTGGGTAAAACGTTGGAATATGGATCTGGAGGAGTCGGGAATTGTCTTTCCTCATTATTTGAATACAATCAAGATGATAAGCGGAGCGCTACACTAAAAGCAAATATTAACTGATACTAAAGGTGAAACCGTAGTTTAATGCTACTTTCAGATCTCATCTTTCTGCGTATTTGAGCATCTTTGAAGGTTTTTTTGTAGTTGAATTATTGATATATTTGAGAAAAGAGGAGAATACGTTGCAAGAAATTCGTATACACGGTAGAGGTGGGCATGGCGTAGTTACTCTGGGAGAGTTATTAGCCAAATCTGCGATTAAAAATGGTCGAGAAGCTCAGACTCTACCACATTTTGGGGTAGAACGGCGAGGTGCTCCAGTTAAAGCAGCTGTACGCATAGACGATACCCCAGTGAAACTTCGTTCTCAGTCTTACAAGCCTAATATACTGGTGATTATGAGTAAAAATCTTCTGGAGATTGGACTTGCCGATGGGATTGCAGAGAATGCTATAATCCTTGTCAACACTGAAAAGCCGTTGGCAGCAAAAGTGAGTCAATGGATTGTAAATGCTACCGATATTGCCATTAGAAATGACTTGATTATTAGAGGGGAACCTTTTGTGAATGTACCCATGCTAGGTGCTCTTTGCCGAGTTTTGGGAATTCCTTTCGAATTACTCGAAGAAACGCTTAAGGAGCAGTGGAGTGGATCAAAGTTAATACCCAATATCGCAGCCGCCCGAGAAGCTTATGATACTGTATGTGAAGTGGATCAGCAAGGAGGAGCTCAGGATGGATAAGAAAATTGTTCAGCCCATATCCTTGCCTATTAAGGGAGCTGGTGGGCTTACTGGCACCTGGCGTACCCAAAGGCCTGTTTATGAGGAGTCTCTATGTAACGGTTGTTTAATATGTTGGCTCTATTGCCCCGAGGCTGTCATAGCCAAAGAGGATCGGTCAATAGATTATAACTACTGTAAAGGCTGTGGAATCTGTGCAGCTGAGTGTAACAGGAATGCAATCCATATGGTAAAGGAGGAGGAAAGATGACCAAAATATTCGATACCGGCAACGCTGCGTGTGCCTTAGCTGTGAAAGCAGCTGATGTAGATTTTGTTGCTGCTTATCCAATTACTCCTCAGACCTCTATTGCTGAAAAAATCGCTTCCTATATAGCTGAAGGGACTATGGATGCCAAGTATCTTCCCGTTGAATCTGAACATAGTGCTGCAAGTGCTGTAGCTGCGGCCTCAGCAGTAGGAGCAAGAGTTTTTACAGCGACTTCTTCACAAGGGTTGCTTTATATGCACGAAATCCTGCATTATGCGGCGGGGGGAAGGCTTCCCATCGTAATGGCCAACGTCAATAGGGCGATCAACGCACCTTGGTGTCTTTATGTTGACCATCAAGATGCCATCGCACAGCGTGATACCGGTTGGATTCAGCTCTTTGCTGCTTCCAATCAGGAAATCTATGATTCCATTTTATTGGCATATAAAGTAGCGGAAGAAGTTCAAATTCCAGTGATGCTGAATTATGATGGCTTTTTAGTATCTCATTCCTCAATGCCTTTTGAAACGTTAGAGCAAAGTAAGGTTAAAGACTATTTGCCATCATTTAATCCACCTTGGCGACTCCATCCGAAGTGGGGAGGCACTTTTGGCAACGTAACTCCCTCTCAAGAATATGTTCCCTATAGGATGAGTTTGACGGAGGATATGAAACAAGCTGAGAAGGTAATTGTTCGCTGTGCCAGAGAATATGAAGAATTAACTGGTCGTTGGCATGGAGGAACGTTTGATATTTACAGACCGGAAGATGCCATATTCTTCCTTCTTTCTATGGGCTCTATGGGTAAAGAGATGGAATTGGCTGTGGATCTTCTGCGTCAGGAAGGGATACCGGCAGCAGGCCTTAGACTGAGGGTCTTTCGTCCTTTCCCCGAAGAGGAATTATCCGCACTGCTTCCTTCGGGTTCAAGACTTCTGGTATTTGATCGTAACTTGGTTTATGGTTCAGCCGGCGGTGCTCTTTTGCAGGAATCCCGGTCTGCGTTATTTAACCGCAGGGACGATCTGCGGATAACAGGCATCTCAATTGGACTTGGGGGAGAGGATCTCCCTGCCTCATTATTGGCTGCAAAGGCTCGTGAAATGATGGAGGTGCTGAAATAAAGTGAATATCAAAGAACTATCTGCAACAGAATACGTTATCCCGGGAACGGGTGCTTGTGCCGGCTGTCCCTCCACGATAGGTCTGCGGATTATTGGTAAGGCGTTAGGAGAAAATGCTATAGCGTTTTTAACTCCATCCTGCGCAGTTGCAAGTATGGGGATGACGCCTCAGACCTGTTATTCTTTCCCAGCCCAAAATATTTGTTTTGCTTCGGCGGGGGCTTCAGCCGGCGCAGCATCTATGGCGTTGGATGCTCTCTATAGTAAAGGGAAGCTTCAGGGTGAAAAGCCTGTGGTGTTCAATTGGGTAGGGGATGGTGGGACATACGACATTGGTTTTCAGGGTCTGTCCGCATCAGCAGAACGCAATGATGATTTTATTCATTTTTGTTATAATAATGAGGCTTATTCCAATACCGGAAATCAGCGCAGCGGTGCCACACCGAAGTACGCATCGACAACCACTTCTCCCCTAGGGAAGGAGATGGTGAAAAAGAATGTTCCTTTGCTCATGTTGGAACACCGGCCTCCCTATGTTGCAACGGCTTCTCTGGCTTATCCGATGGATCTTTTCCGTAAAGTAGAAAAGGCCAAAAAAATCACTGGTTTCAGATATATTGAAATCCATATGCCCTGTAACATCAGCTGGGGATTTCCCTCTTCGGAGACCATCAAGGTTAGTAAGCTGGCCGTACAAACTGGTTCTTGGGTCTTATGGGAAGGAGAATACGGAAAACTCACCCTGAATGGGATAACAGCTTCTCTAGCTGAAGGTAAGAAAAAACCAATACCAGTAGAGAAGTATATTGAGCTTCAAGGCAGGTATTCTCGGTTACTAAAAAGCCCTCAAAAAGAGCAATATTTGACTGAGATTGAGAATAACATCCAGAGGGAATTAGAATTTTTAGTTGGAAGAGCAACCTTATAAGGAAGAATGTTCAAGAAGCATAAAAGTTCAGTGATACTGAGCTTTTATGCTTTTGTGGTAAGATTTAGCATCAGGGGTAGGGATTAGAAACATTGCGAAAAAGTTATTTAAGACAAAATACCCCTACACCTAAATTTGTGTAGGGGAAAGCGATTATGAATGTTACTTCTTTTGTACCCACGATACTGATAGGCGTAAATGGGTTCTGCACAAAAGTGTACCCCCCTAATAGGGGAGTCATTTAGTTTTGCAGTTTGTACTTTTACGCGATAAGCTTTAACTAAGGTACGTTATCCAAATCGTTAGACTCCCACTTCTACAAGTGGGAGTGGTAGACCTTATTCTGCTTCGGTGGGGGTAGAGTCCCCCACCGAAGACTCGATGTTCAACTTTAGTTGAACGAGTTCACTAGTGATTAATCCCTTGCTTCCTCTTACCTGTTTTTCACTTAAGATAAATTATATTTTCATCAAACAACGTCAATGTTTCCAGTCCTTTTTCACCCACAACAAAAGTGTTCTCTATTCCCACAACACCTTCTGGGAAAACAAATTTTGGTTCTATGGCTATGACCATGTCCTTCTCCAATGGCGTTTTAAAACCTGGGGCCAACACTGGCAATTCATTGAGTTCTATACCTATGCCATGTCCAATAAAACCCACGGGCTCGGAGTAGCCCATAAAATGCTCTCCGTATCCGGATTCGGCCGCCATATTAATCGCATGCCAGTAAATGTCCTCGCACAACACCCCCGGCACAGCCATCTGCTTAACGGCCTCTTGAATGAGTAAAGCAGTCTCATGAGCATGTACAAGTTTATCCGGCAGTTGACCAATACAAAATATCCGGGTCTGGTCTGCCATATAACCGTCTAAAACCCCAACAAAATCAATCATAACTGGCTCATTCCTAGCTATTTTTTTATAGCTTGCTCCCTGGGGGTAGGAAATGCTCACTCCCAGTCCACCGGTAGGACTTTCCATACAACTAGGTATGGCCCCATTGGTGCCGGACAATATGTGGCCATAATAAACTTCCTGGTCAAATCCCCGCATTTTTACAGTGCCCGAGTGTCCTGCCAAGCGATACACCATCTCCAGCTGACCCGCAAGTTCTAATTCAGTAATACCTTCTTTTAAATAGTCCTTGGCCCGGGAGAATAGAGTGTAATTAAGTTGGGCGGCGTCCCGGAGCACCTCCAGCTCATAGAATGACTTAACCATGCGTACAGAACGAATCAATTTACTGATATCTACAATCTGAGCACCCTCAAATAACCTTTGAAAAAGCAGGTACAGCGCCGCAGGCAAAACGTCCAGTTCAAGCCCCAAGGTATTTATGTTATTATAACCATACTTATTTAGCATCTTTGTCAAGTCTTTCACATTAGCCAAGGAAATGATATCTTCCAACGCTGATTCGCCTAGGGCACGGGTAAAGCTTCTTTTCACCATCAACAAAGGTTTGCCCTCTGCAGGAATAAACAGGTAGGCACGCTGAGCGGTACCCGCAAAATAAAATAAGTCCGTGCTATCCACGATTAACGCACCGCCAACGCCTTTTTTCTGCAACAGTTTTTGCAATGCGCTAATCCGCCTTGTCAGTTCATCTGCTGGAGTTAACCTCATAGATAACACCTCTCTTTTTCCTGTAGATATACTCTGAAAAATCAATAGACCCGAAAGGTAGCTTCTCGCACAGGAGTGAAGGAATCGTGCGGAGGGGCGGTAGGTTGCACAAAGCATTCGTGGGAAGCGTAGCCAAGGACGGCGAGAAGGGACCGCTGAGTGACACACGAAGACACTGTCTTCGCACAGATTACCCTTCTTGAAGACACCGTCTTCCCACGAATTAGCTTTCTTGCAGGACGTGCGAGAAGCTACCCGGCCCGAACGACCCCTTTTCATCCTCTGATGGTGCCGCAGCGGCGGCATGGAGGGCTGCCCTGAAATAAGAATTGAAACGAAAACATAGGTTATGTGATGAAGCCCTTTTAAAATCAATTTAGTTTAATTCGATGATCCATCCTTCTGGTGCTTCCACTTCACCGTACTGAATAGCTAGTAGATGATCATAAAGCTTCTTAGTTACGGGTCCTACCTCGGTTTCGCTATAGAAAATGTGCTTTTCCTTTCCATTCGTTATGCTGCCTATGGGTGAGATGACCGCCGCTGTACCGCAGGCGCCTGCCTCCTCAAACTCATCCAAGTTATTCACATAAACATCTCTTTCCTCCACTTTCATACCGAAGACTTTCTCCGCAATATAAATCAGAGAGTTTTTCGTAATGCTGGGAAGGATCGATGGGGAACTTGGTGTTACAAATACATTGAACTTTGTAATACCAAAAAAGTTTGCAGCACCTACCTCCTCAATCTTCGTATGGGTCTTAGGATCAAGGTAGACACAGTCGTTATAGCCTTCCTTGGCAGCAAGCTCATGAGGCAACAAGCTGGCCGCATAATTACCGCCCACCTTGACCGCTCCTGTTCCGTTTGGTGCAGCCCTATCGTACTCGGAAACCACCAATTTAATCGGGGACATTCCACCTTTAAAATACGGTCCTACTGGTGTGACGAAAATACAGAAGATATATTCCGTTGCCGATTTGATACCAATGTTATCGCCGACGCCAATCAAAAAGGGCCTTATATATAATGTCGCACCGGATCCATACGGAGGAACAAACTCTTCGTTTGCTTTCACAACCATTTTAACGGCTTCAATAAACTTCTCCATCGGAAACTCTTGCATGAGAAGCCTCCTACAGGTTTCCTGCATGCGCTTCGCATTCTGGTCAGCCCTAAAAAGTCCTATAGTCCCATTCTTTCTTCTGTAGGCTTTCAACCCTTCAAAGCACTGTTGTCCATAGTGAATTGCTGGTGAACCCATGCTGATGGTCAATGTGTTTTCCTTTACCAGCTTTCCCTCATCCCAAACTCCATCCTTCCAGGAAGATACATAATTAGCATTAGTCTTTCTATAGGAAAAACCTATATTTTTCCAATCAAGATTTGTAGTATTCGACATCAGATTTCCTCCATTTTTTCTAAAAAGTTAGATTCAATTCCACAACTTGTTTCTTCAATTGGATTATAGATAAAAGGATACTATTATTGAATCGTATGACATGTGTATGCAATCTATTTTAGCACATAAAAATACGTCAAGCATTAATAAAATTGTAAGGCATGCAATTTTCTCACGATTAGTAAAAGCACAAAAAACCCTGCATGGGCCAATGGCGGTGTATGATGTTGCAGTTAAGAATGGTAACTGTGCCATTTATGTAAGGCTTTCAGATTATTCTGTTCCTGCCGTGCACATGAGTGCCCAGAAACTTATCGTAGTTGGCGGACCAACTACCAAACATCCGAACGAAGTGCTGCTGAGTGGTAATAAGAAGTACGATACAGCCGCAGCGGTGGCGAAGTACTTGGGTTAAATAATTTCTTCCTATTACATAGGGTAATATTTGAAGCAGGCCAGCTAGGCCTGCTTTTCCATTTCTAAGGAGGATAAATAATGTCTGACAAATTAAAGTCTCGTAAGCTTTGGGCCTTTGTTGGTGTCACGATCCTTCTCAGGACATAGCCATCTGCATTACATTTTACTCCACTCGAATAAGTTTACTTATTCTCCTGCAATATATTTCCTGACGGATCGAAATAAGTCCCTTTTCCCTGCGGTATACCATCCTTCAGTTCCCCATCATAAAATACTTCGCCAGTAGGATATAGAATCTTCCCTTTGTCGGAAAATCCTACCTTGCTGTCTTTCACCGTGATCTCTCCCTGGTAGACAGGCTCCTCCTGGTCGTTATAAAGGGTGCCTGTTCCTTTATAGCTCTCGCCGTCGTTCTCGGTAATGGTACCCTCAAACATTTTCTTGCCGTCCGTACTGTAAAGGATGCCTTTTCCCAAGGCTTGGTTGTTCTTAAACTGCCCCTCATATTTCACTTTGTCGCCAGAATACAGTTTGCCCTGTCCTTCGATCAAGCCCTCCACAAATGCCCCTTCATAAACAATTTCCGTTCCTAAATACAAAGAACCTTTGCCATGGACCACATCGCCCTTTTTGTCGCCCTCGTAAATCAGTTCTTTATCGCCCATGGTAAAGTCGGGAGCAGAAGCAGGAGCAGCGGGCTTCCGGCTGCCGCAACTCGTCAGGGTCAGGAAGATCAGGGATAACAAGCATATTAAACCAATTAATCTAAAGGCTTTCTTAAAAATCTTCATATTTATCATCCCCTCACTCCGCATGTAGCTGTCGGTGTTTTGACTTGAAAAGATTCTCCGGCTAGGAACTCTTTGGTTTTGGACCAGATATTGCCTAACACTAAGCCCACTACTTCTTTTTCATCGCCCACGAAGACCCTGCTTGTCGCTGTGACTTTGCCGTCGCGTGTGGCCGCCACTATTTCTGAATACCCCACATTGAGGCCTTTCACCACGGCGTTATCATATATGTCAATCACATTTGAATCGTAGGATTTGACGATGACATCAGCAGCATTGGCACCAGGCGGCTTGATCTTCACATTGAGCTGCCTCTCCCCGCCTATTTTGAGGAAGAACAGTTTCGGTTCAATAGTTATTGATTCTACGGGAATCGCTTTTTTCGCAGCCGGTTCTTGGGCGGTTGGGGGTGCTTCAGTCGCTGGCGGAGCAGGTGTTTTTGGCGCAGGTGCTGCTCCGGTAACGGTAATCGTACACTTAGCGGTGGCACGTTCACCAGTCCCTTGATCGGTAGCGGTTATGGTTATAATAGCTGCGCCTGCCCCTTGAGCTTCCACACGAAAAGAGCTGGAATTACTGCTGTCTTCAGTCACCTGGGCAACTGCCGGATTGGAAGATTTGCACTCCGTCCAACCTGTACCCGATAGACCCCACACGGTGATGTAATCTACATCCCCTACCTGTAAAGAAAGTTCAGGTTCTGTGGTTATTTTGTAAGCGTAAACAGGAAATGCACTCGCCATTAGTAGCACCAGGACAATCGACAGAGTTAAACATAGTAATACTTTACTCGATTTTTTTGTACGCATTATTCTCACCGTTACAAAACTTTCGAACAGCAAATGTTTTGTAACGGTGTTCACCACCTTTCTTGGATTCTTTTGGTACTTCAGACATGATTGTCTTTAAAATTGCGGTACCCCCTTCCCAATTGGCTGTTATCGCTGCCATATCTTTTATACATAATAGTTAGTTTTCTGTTAAACCACCTCTAATTCTAACACCCTCACATTCCTTGAAAGAATATCTCTAAACCATTTGGCATTGCCAAATTCATGACACGATATGTGCCAAAGTCCTGCTATATTATTTAACTATGTGCTAAAATTGTGCTTAAGGAGGTGTTCTATGTGAAGTTTGGAGAGAAGCTTGACCTGCTGATGAAGATTACTGATACATCAAACATTGCCCTGGCTCGAAATGTCTCCCTTGATGCCTCATTTGTCAGCCGTTTGCGTAGAGGGGTACGCACCCCCGCCAAAAAAGAAAATTACATAGTGGCAATGGCCGCATATTTTGCCCGAAATTGCAGAGCAGAATATCAAAAGGCTGCCCTGAGTGAAGAGCTTAAAGTGTCATTAAAAAATCTACCTGCAAATTTGGAAGAAGTAACCAGGCTTATTTATAAATGGTTCCTGGCGGAAAAAGCAGACGACACTAAAGCTATTAAAAGTTTTGTTGACAATATTGCACAGTTTAAATTTAAAAAACCCCCGCACATTCCAGACGTTGATGAATTAAAAACCATTGGAAGCATTACGTCTGATGCGCAAGTATTTTATGGTATAGAGGGTAAACAAAATGCTGTAATTGCATTTTTCTCTCTTATTTTGAAAAACAAAAATCCTCAAACACTGCTTTTATACAGCGATGAGGACATGGATTGGCTGACTGAAAATCCTGAGTTTACGGCAAAATGGGCAGCGCTTTTTTTTCAGGTAATTATGCGTGGCAATAAGATAAAAGTTATTCACTCTGTTACCCGCAGCCTTGAAGAACTGCTTTCGGCTGTTAAGGAGTGGTTGCCGATTTATATGACAGGAGCTATTGAGCCGTACTATTATCCTAAAATGCGCGACAGGGTCTTTAGGCGTACATTATTTATCGCTCCTCATACTGTTGCTGTAACTTCAAATTCCATAGGAGATGAAACAAAAAATGCAGCCAACTTTCTATTTACAGATGATGATACAATTTCAGCTCTCAGTCAAGAATTTAATACTTTTCTTTCCCTATGCCGACCGCTTATGCGTATTTTTACGCCAGAAATTAAGGAAGGTTTTTTGTCCGTTCTTGAGGAATTTGATAATGCGGAAGCAGACAGTATTTTAAAAACAGATGTACTTTCAAACATAACCATGCCTATTGATGTTGCAGAAAGTATTCTTTCGCGCATGGAAAGTAATAATAAGGACCGGGTATTGGCTTATCAGGAGACAAGAATAAAAAGGTTTGAAGAGAGTTTGCAAAAACAAAAATTTGCAGAAATTATTACCCTTCCTAATTTAGAAAAAATTCAAAGTGGACAAGTTATGCTTAATTTTTCAGATATATTTGGTGACACAGCACTCTTCTTAACGCCAGGAGAATTTAGCATGCACCTTAAGAATATTATTAGGCTGCTTAAGACCTATGATAATTACAATGTCTATCTTATGGCTGATCAGGAAAAGGCTGTACCCATGATCTATGCCAAAGAGAATGTAGGGGTAATCTTTGGAAAAACCTCACCGCCATCTGTTGTTTTTGCTACCAATGAAAACAACATGTCTGCCGCTTTCTGGGAGTATGTAAGCTTTTTCTTGCACAAGGAAACCAAAGGGAAGTCGCAAAAAAAAGGTTTAATCGATAATCTTGAGAAAATATACACAAACATATAGCGATGTAAAAAAAAGTTTCGCCAGGATCAGGCCAGCACAGCAATCACTTGCAGTCGGGCCAACCAGGCTGCCACAATAATCCCTGTTTCTGCAGGAGATCTGTACTCAACTTTTGCGCGAGGCACAATTATTGTATTATTTGAAGAGAGGTTTTGAAGTATGGCTTATCATATTGATGCCGATAAAGTTACGTTAGAGGATCTATTAGTGAGAATTAAAGAAACAGATTTAGTGCCAAGTCGTGTCTTGTTATTAGAAGGTATTGACGATAATTTTAGTAATCTTAAAATGAATGGAATTTTTACATTGGCAGACTTTCGTAAATTTGTCAAATATTCTAAAAATATAGTCCCACTTGCTGAAAAGACCCATATTAATGCTGAGTATTTAACATTGTTACGAAGAGAAGTTGAAGGCTATTTCCCCAAATCATTTTCTTTGAGTGAATTTATTTGGCTAAACAAAAATGAAATTGCTAAATTAGAAAACATAGGCTATAAAAATACGGCTTTACTTTATGAAGCATTAGAAACTTCAAGCAAGAGAGAAGAACTTATAAATTCAAGTTTTTTAGATAAGGATTTTATTGATGAGATTTCTTCTTTGGTTGATCTCACAAGAATCCAATGGGTGAGTCCAATAGTAGCAAGAATGTTATTTGATGCAGGTTATAAAAGTGTGAAATCAGTAGCTGAAGCAAATTATGAGGAGCTATATAAGTTATTTGAAAAAGTGAATGATGCAAACAAATATTTTAAGGGAAAAATCGGACTTCGAGATGTAAAACGGTTGATTAAGGCAGCGCTTTATGTTTTATAATATGTACATATAGAATAAGGAAGGGACGAAATATATGAAAGAACTTTTGGCAAAACTCCAATATAATTCACCAGTGACCCTGACGTTTACGTTTGTTTCCTTAGGTATATTGCTGTTAGGCTATATAACAGACGGACTAACTACAAATTTGCTTTTTGGTGTCTATCGATCATCTTGGACCGATCCTTTGACTTACTTCAGATTGTTTGGTCATGTGCTTGGCCATGCGAATTGGAGCCATTACTCCAGCAATATGGTACTATTTCTGGTGTTGGGTCCCATACTTGAAGAAAAATATAAATCTCAATCTTTTTTAATAATGATTGCGATCACTGCAGTGGTGTCTGGATTCTTTCATGTTATTTTATTTTCGAGTACTGTATTACTAGGTGCCAGTGGTATTGTATTTATGATGATAGTCTTATCATCCGTTGCAGGCATGAAGGATGGAAAAATCCCACTCACCCTCATATTGGTTATTATTATTTATCTTGGGGGCGAGATATTAAGTGTTGGAACGAAAGATGGAATAGCTCATATATCTCATATTTTAGGAGGAATCTGCGGTGCCGCTTTTGGTCTTCCACGCAGACGTACATAAATTAGCTTTATAATTCTTGCTCATTTTGGAAAGTGTTCGCATGGTGGTTGAAGACTATTTTTGAAATTAAAAATGAATGGTAAATCATGTTAAAGATGGCCGATATGCTGCAGAGGAGGTGGGGGCAAATAAATGTTTGCTTTATCAGGATATACCATTGATGAAAAGATTCACGAAAACAATAGAATAAGGGTTTATAGGGGCAAGAGAGTGCAAGACAGTCATCCTGTGATTATTAAGGCGCTGAAAGAAGAAGCCTCCAATCCTTCGGGAATATCCCGTCTCATCTATGAATACGAAATGACCCGGAATATAGATATAGATGGTATCGTGAAGCCGTTGCAGCTTGAACAGGAAGGGACGGTTTTTGCTCTGGTTATGGAGGATACAGGCGCTGTATCTTTGCGAGAATATATCCAGATCAACTCTATCCATATTCCTGGCTTTCTTGATATTGCGGAGCAATTGGCGGAGATTCTGGGGCAGCTTCACCAAAATGGAATTATTCACAAAGATTTGAAACCGGAAAATATTTTGATTCACTTTGAGACAGGAAAGGTGAAAATTATTGACTTTGGAACGGCTGCACTTTGGGGGATGTATGAAAGCAACAGGTCCATGGTCGATTCTCCGGCAGGAACTGTGCAATATATGCCGCCGGAGCAGACAGGGAGGATAGAACGGGATGTGGATTACCGCAGTGATTTTTACTCACTGGGGGCCGTATATTATGAGTTATTGACAGGAAGGCTTCCCTGGCAAGCGGGGGATTCTGCTGAGTGGGTACATGCCCACATTGCTTGTAAACCGGAATTTCAGGATGAAATGGATTCATCTGTTCAGCCGATCTGGGCAATTGTTTGGAAATTACTCTCTAAGACGGCAGACGATAGATACCAGAGTGCTTACGGACTTGTACAGGATTTGCTGGAATGCAGGCTCCAGTTAAGCCAAAAGGGAAGGATTGAGCAATTTCCTCTCGGCAGGATGGATATATCCCTGAATCTTCAATTACCCCGCAAGCTCTATGGCAGGGAAAGGGAGATAGAAAGCCTGAAAGCTGCCTTTGAAAGTGTATGTACCGGACAGACACGCATAATCTTAGTAAGTGGATATGCGGGTATTGGAAAAACCATGCTGGTTCGGGAAGCCCTTAAGCCTTTTGTTGCGAAAAAGGGCTATTTTATTGCCGGAAAGTTTGATCAACTTCGGCACAGCAGACCCTATGCCCCTTTGGCAGCCGCCTTTGGGGACCTGGTAAAACAGCTTTTGACAGAAAGTCAGGAAGCTCTCGAGGGTTGGAGGAAAAGAATTTTGCGCACCCTGGGCCGGAGTGGAAGGGTTATCATTGAATTGATTCCCGAGATGGAATGGCTGATTGGAACTCAGCCTTCAGTAGAGGCCTTACCGCCCATGGAAGCCCAAAACCGTTTTCTCATGGTCTTAAGAGACTTTATGAGAGTATTTGCCAGGAAGGATCATCCCCTGGTGTTGTTTCTGGACGACCTGCAGTGGGCAGATTCTGCCTCTTTGCAGTTTCTGGAATACTTAAGCAGAGATGACGACTTAACCAGTTTTTTATTTGTCGGCGCTTACCGGAATGGTGAGACAAAGGATGCCCATCCCTTGATGAATGTGCTGGAGAATTTAAAAAATGATAAAATCCCAATACAGCATATGGAACTTTCCTGTCTTAGCTATTCCCAAGTGGCGGAATTCCTCCACGAAGCTTTGCACTGTTCCGGAGAAAAATGTGGGCCTCTGGCAGAGGTATTATACCGTAAATCCGGAGGAAACCCTTTCTTCCTTTGCCAGTTGTTAAAGTTTATTCATAGAGAGAAGCTCTTATACTTCAATACCGGAGAAGGCTGTTGGGATTGGAAGTTAAGCCCTATACAAGACCTGCAAATGCAGGATGATGTTGTGGGGCTAATTTTAGAAAAGCTGCAAAAGCTTCCCAGAGAAACCCAAGAACTGCTGAAAACTGCATCATGCATAGGAAGCAGTTTTGACCTGGATACCCTTTCTATCGCCGGAGAAATAACCCATAATGAATTGAGTTCACAGCTTCTGCCTGCTGTTTTGGAGGGCTTTGTCCTTACGACAGAGAATTATGAATTCCTGCATGATAGGATACAACAGGCGGTCTATTCCCTGCTTTTGGAAGAAGAAAAAAAATCAAGACACCTGAAAATTGGCCGACTTATCTTGCAGCACATTTGTCAGGATAAGCTCGATGAAAAAATACTGTCTATCATGGATCACTTTAATCGGGGGCTAGATCTAATAGAAGACCCAGAGGAAAGGCGGAAGCTGGCAGAACATAATCTCACAGCCGGCCGCAAAGCGAAAAAGGCAACGGATTACGGTGCAGCCGTGCAATATTTTCGAGCCGGGATGAAGCTGCTGCCGAAGGATTCATGGATTAGCTGTCGCCAATTGAGCTTTAACCTGCATATGGAGCGGGCGCAGTGCGAATACATGTCCGGGGATGTTGAGGCTGCGGAAGGGTTGTTTGATGTTGCTCTGAAGTATGCGGAAACGGATTTGGAACGGGCGGATATAGGCAGTTTAAAGATGCTCTTGTATGCAGGTATGGGAAACTATACCCAAGCCGTTGAAATAGGCCTGAATGCCTTGGGGCAATTTGGCATAAACCTGAATTTCTACCCGGGAAAGCTTCATTTTGCCAAAGCCTTATTGTTGTATAAATGGCATATGTATGGTCTTAGGATAGAAGCTTTAGCTGATCTGCCGGAAATCAAGGATCCGGTCAACAGAAAGGTTGCGGAGCTACTTATCAGGCTGGCCTGCGTTTCCAGTACCAGCTATACAGATCTCTACGGCCTTATTTGTATCATGTCCGGCAACTATGCTGTAAACTACGGGAATAGTGAAATGGCTTCGATAGGTTACATTGGCTATAGTATCGTCGAAGGCAGCATACTGGGTAACCATAAAGCAGGATATGAACTGGGCCAGGTGAGTATGAAGCTTGCAGAGAAATATGACAAGAGTTTTACCAAATGCATCGTTTACTTTACGGTTGGAGCCATGATCTCTCATTGGACGCAGCACGCGAGGACAGGCCTGGAGTATATGAGCAAAGCAGCAGAATATGGGGTTGAAGCGGGAGATGTCTTGATCATAGGGTATGCTCTCAGCACAATCCTGGAAAGCAAATATATAATGGGGACATCACTGCAGGAAATCGCCAAAGAAGCAAAAAAATATCGCAATGAGGCAAGAAGACTGAAACATGAAGCCATGGACAGGACTGCAGCCGTCTATCTATATACGACAGCCTCGCTGGGAGGGTGGAAAGACAGCCTTTCCGAAACTGATGACGATGATTCTGATGAAATCAGGTTTAGAGAATTGATCAAAGAAGATAAGGTAACCCTGGTTTGTTATCATTTTTCAAGGCTTCAGAGGTGCTACTTGTTTGGCGATTACAGGAGTGCACTGGCTGAAGCAGATAAAATGAATGCCTTCCTTCCTGCCATCATGGGTTTTATGCTCACTGCCGAAGGCAATTTTTATCATTCCCTCGCTATTACCGCAATATATAAGGAACTGTCTCCTAAGGAGAGAAGAAAATACGGTAAGATACTGAAAAATAACCAGAAACAAATGAAAAAATGGGCAGACTCCTGCCCAGAGAACTTTTCACATAAATACCTGCTGGTGGCTGCCGAAGCTGCACGTCTTTCAGATAAGGGACAGGAAGCCATGTCATTGTATGATCAGGCCATCCGATCCGCCCAAGAGAATGGGTATATCCAAAATGAAGCCCTTGCCAATGAGCTGGCGGCAAGGTTCCATATGGAAGACCGTGAAAAAATAGCCCGGGTATATATGACAGATGCCTGTCGGGGCTATGCAAAATGGGGAGCCCTAGAAAAAGTGAGGGCGTTGCAGAAGCTATATCCTCATTTGCTGAATGAAAGGTTTGAAAACGAGATAAAACCAAATTCGGTGGATATTCTAAAAAATGTCCTGTACATTTCCGATTTCAGCAGCAGCGAATCGACGAGTTCTTCCGATATAGATATCCTGCAAAAAGCAATTCGGCATATTTCGGAGGAAACCGACCCGCACCAACTGTTAAGTGGCTTTCTGGGTCTGGCAGTTCGGATTGCAGGTGCTGACCGGGGATACCTGATCTTAGAGAAGGATGGACAATTATTGATTGAAGCCGACTGGTTGGAAGACCGGCAGACAATAATAGCACAGGCACCGGTTGCCGTGGAAACGTGTGAGTGTCTTTCCAAAGGGATAGTCCGGTATGTTGCTAGGACACTTGAAATAGTGGTGTTAAATGACAAAGACAACAAAGAGCAGACTGGGATTTTTACAGCTGATGATTATGTCACTCAGGCAAAGATAAAATCCATCGCCTGTCTTCCTGTTCTATTCCAGGGAATCCCTGTAGGAGTCATATACATGGAAAACAGTCTGCTGGAGAGGGCATTTATTCCGGAAAGACTGGAGCTTTTAAAGGTTTTGTCCGCACAACTGGTGACAGTAAGAAAACTGCAGGATTATTTGGAGGGAAAGCCGGAGGAAAGAAAGGAAGCGGCCTCTCCGTTGATAGAATCCCTAACCGGCAGAGAAACAGAGGTGCTTCAGTTAATTACAGAGGGATTGTCCAATAAGGAAATTGCGGAAAGGTTAGGGCTCTCCGGCAACACTGTCAAAGGCTACGTCAAGAATATCTACGGAAAGCTGGGAGCTAACCGTAGAGTGCAGGTGGCAGCCAGGGCGAAGGAACTGGGGCTTTTGAAAACGGAGTAGATTCTATAGAATAAGGTCTGTTTAATATAAATAACGCCTTTCCCCACCCATTTGGGTGGTTTTTTTTATAATAGTTCCATGTAAGATAGAAATATCCGTTAATGGGATTAGAAAAAAAACTACGTAAAAAATGGCACGAATCCAGTAGGACTAGGATTATTGACCTTTGATAAAAATGCAGCACGTTGTCTATAATGCCTAAAGTGTTAGAGCCTTGTGTCTATACAATAAAGACTAATGTAGTTATGACAAAAAAACTAAGCAAAGAATCATTAGGGGGAAAGGAGGTGTTACAATGAATAGTGAGATATTGGAAAAAGTAAGTGAGGTTACTGCTAAGGCCCAAGAAGATGGTGACTTCATGTGGAAAGGCTTACCCCTATCACAAGTGCACAGGAACTCCAGCAATTATGCAGCGAGATAGGCATGGCTATAACAAGTATTGAAGCAGAGGAAGGCCTGGGGATTCTGCGTAATAGTATTGCCGAAGCAGCTGCCATTGCCTATGTTTCCATGGCCGACGGGGCTGTACCTTGATTATTGTAGCTCACCGCTTAAGCGCTGTCAGTGATTGTGACGAGATTATCGTGCTGGACAAAGGCAAAATTGTGGAGCGGGGCACGCATGCGGAACTGATCGTCCGTGACGGTCCTTACACACGGCTGACAGTGGCAGAATAGGTGATGCACCAAATTGTGACGCTTATACCGCAAAAGTAACCTGATGTTACCAAACTGTTTAACGTGAGAATTATGGCGTATACAATAAAATTGCACTGCTATTGAGTTATATCAAGTTGAAAGGAGCACCAATACCATGAATGAACAACTGCAAAAAAAGCTGAACAGTCAATTGAAATGGCCCTCGCGGACAAGGAGCTATATGCCAGGCTGACCGGCGCAGCCTCGACTGACGAACTGGCGGCCATCTGCCGCGAACAGGGGATAGCGCTGTCGACCGAAGAGCAGGCGGCAGGGTTACAACTTATAGCAACCTGAAAAATCAGCGCTAAAACAGGAGGTCCAAGCAATTTGATTGTATATTCATTGCTTGCCGCAGACGAATATTTGGGTTATGCACGGTTTGTCCTGCCTAGCGAAAGGAAAGGCGTGCGCGAGCGGCTTAAAACAAACGTGTGCTTTGCCGTCGGCGCGGCGAAAGACGGTCTGGCGGTGGGGCTAGCGGTAATGAATGTCAGCGATCATGACGGAAAGAAATATGGCTTTTTACATACCGTTAATGTTCGACCGGATTACCTTCGGCAGGGGATGGGGACACAGTTGGTGAGCATTGCGCTGGTGCAGGCGAGGCAGCTTGGCTGCAGTGCTGTCAGTATAGCTTATGGCCGGGAGTACGACTGGTCGCCGGAGTTGGAAAAAATTCTTGCCGGACAGGGCTTTGTAGAAAAATGTGCTTCCCAAGTGTTCAACATTCAGGTCAATGAGTCAGACTGGGCGAGCCTTAGCCGGTGGATGAACTCGCTCCTGCGCTCCGGCTGCGATGTATTGCCGCGCGGCTTTGCCATGATCCCTTATAAAGAGATGACCCAGGCTATCCGCGATAAAATCGCGGCAGGCCGTGATCAGTGGTTCACCCAAGATTTGTGTCCTTTTTGGCAAGCCGAAAAGATCAATCAGAAGATAAGCCAGATATTGCTGAAAGACGATGAGCCGGTCGGTTGGCTGATCATCTGCAATGCCGGCGCTGACGCCGTCCTGTACCGCAATATGGTGATTAAGAAAGAATACCGCGGCTTGGGTTTGTTTGTATCCATGCTGTATCACGGCATAGCTCCGGTCTGCGAGAGTAGAACGGTAACCCGCGCCCTGTTTAATACCGATACCAAGAATACCAAGATGCTATCGGCCATCAAGAAGGTATTGAAGCCTTGCAGCTATACGGTGAAAACCCAAGTGACGATGGAAAAAAGTATGGTTTAGTATCACGGTTGATTTTGAAAGGAGTAGAAAAACAATGAATGAGCAATTGCAAAAGAAAGCTGACCAAATTTTCCAGTTGACCGATGAGAATCCGGAACTTTATGCTCGGCTGGCCAGCGCGGCCACGGCTGATGAACTGGCGGCCATCTGCCGCGAACAGGGGATAGAGCTTTCCGGCGCTGAAGCGGCCAAGGGCTTCGACATGCTGCTGGAGGTTATGGCTGAAGGACAAAGCCGTGTTCTGTCAGATGCTGAGCTGGAAAGAGTGGCGGCAGGGGCGAGTACTAAAACGGGTGGCGGTGGAGGTTCAGGAAATTATTAGGGATAGATGCGTTGGTGCGTGATAAGCTTGAGGAAGGCCGGGGTAAGCAATTTACACCCGGCTTGTGTCCTTTGTGGGAGAAGGGAAGAAGAGAATTGCAATATGTACTGTTCTACTACACCTTGGCAGCTTTGTGCGTGAAGTCTTTGATACTTGGCAGTTTTGTGCAGCATGAGCGTTTTGCAGTTAAAAAATTTCTTATACAGTACTTCTATATTCCATCGCCCGGTTTCTATCTTGCTTTTATACTGATGATCATTTCGCCTGCGTTCCTTTTTCCGGGAGCAGGGCATGTAAATGTTCTGCTGGGTGTGAACCTGTTAATTTCCCTGATTTTTATTGTAGACATATGGTATTTTAAAGCCTTCGGCAATCTGGCGACCGTCCAGTTGGCCGCACGGTCGCTGCAGCGCTGTGAAGTCCGTAAGCAGGTCATGGGCGAGATCCGGTGGCCCCATCTGGCCTTCGCTTTGGACATCCCGCTGTTATATTTTCTCTGTTTAAAGTTTCCCAGCCTGTACAGCGCCATTCCCCGCAGCATCCCGGCATTTATCGTTCTAGCCTTGTCGTGTGCAGCCTTTATCCAAATCAAACACTACCGGGATGATGTGGCCAAAAAGACCGGGTATCGTCTTCTTACCTGGTTATGGGCGCCCTTCGCGACGATTATCAATGCATCCCCGATCGCATACCACTATGGCGATATCCTGGTGTATCTTCGCCTCTGCCGGCATAGCCGCATCACGCCGGAGCAAAGAACAGAAATTGCAGGCTGGTTCGCCGCCAAAGCGGAAGTACTGCCCGATAATGAGTACAAAGGTATATTCAAAGGCAAAAATCTGATTTTTATTCAGGTAGAATCCTTGGAAAACTTTGTACTAAAGCAAAGGGCAGGAACCGGCGAGATCTGTCCAAGGTTGAATAATCTTCTGAAAAATAGTCTGTATTTTTCCAACATCCGCGAACAGGTCCATGATGGCAGCAGCTCTGATGCCGATTTAATGGCGAACACCTCGCTGTATCCTGTCAGAAAATACATGACTTTTTTCCGGTACCCGTATAATCATTATCTGTCACTTCCTAAAATGTTGGGAAAAATGGGCTATCAAAGCCTGGCTTTCTATCCGAACAGACTGTCCTGCTTTAACGTGGGCCAGGTTTATCCATCCTTGGGATTTGAAAAATTAGTTGGTCTCAATTTTTTTGATGTTGATGAAACGATGTGTCATAAATGGCTCAGCGACGGGTCGTATTTTCGCCAGCTTTATCCTGTTCTAAAAAATGCGGAGCAGCCTTTCTACGCCTTTTTGCAGACCCAGACCAATCACGGTCCCTGGGATTTGCCGCCAGAGTACCGGGAGCTCAACCTGGACGAACAGTTAGACAAAACAAAGCTGGGGGGCTATTTCGAGAGCGTCTGTTATACCGATAAACAAATCGGTGTCTTTCTCGACCGGCTTGAAGAGGACGGACTACTCAATGATACGGTTGTAGTTATTTACGGCGACCACTGCGGCATTCACAAATACAATCCCCGGGAAATTGACAGGATGGAATGCCGGGAGGACTGGTGGTACGGCAACGGCATGCGGGTTCCCTTTATTATTTATCATAAACAGCTCCCAGGCAAAGAAATTCCCATTCATGGCGGGCAGATCGATATTATGCCAACAGTCGCATATTTGATGGGTATTGACGAAACAGAATACCAGGCCTCGGCTATGGGCCGCAACCTTTTAAAAACAGAGCGGGATTTTGTAGTCTTAAACAGCGGAAGGTTTATTGGTCATAAACAAGATGAACAATTCAAAGAAATGGCTGTAAAGGGTCTTGAAATATCTGACAGAATTCTTCAAAGCGATTATTTTAAACCTCACCCAAACAGTTGTGAAAGGGGTGACGGCATATGCTAGTAGATTTCTTTAAACAACTTGCGTTGCTTTTGACGGACAATTGGCTGCTCATCGCAACTGGTTTGGTCATATTCAGCAAATTTATCGTTTTCCTGGCAATCCTCACAAGCAAAAACGTTTCCGGTATCGACATCCTGAAAGGATATTACAGCATCCGCTCCAAACTTTTTTATCTTGCCATCATTTTTTTGACGCTTTCCCCCGGTTTATTACTGGCGGGTTCAGCGAAGTTCTGGTTTTGCCTAGCAGCCAATATATTCCTTACTCTTTTAATGATAGCTGATTTGATGTACTACCGGGCCTATGCTGCTTTTATCTCGGTACATTCTGTAAAGATTGCCGCCAAATTTGAAAACTTGTCAAGCAGCGCATTTTCCATGCTGCGTCCGATAGACCTGATTTTTATCCCGGATATTGTACTTATTACAGGGCTTCCCGCCTTACCGAGCCCAATGTACGGCATGGGCGCGGGAAACATGGCTCTGTTTACGCTGGTGGTTGCTCTTAGTTTGCTGGTTATTATTTACACCCACTATCGCTATGATATCAAAGGGAAAGGAAAACAGCAGGCTTTCTTTATTTTAGACTGGGCGCCGCAGGTCACCATGGCGGGGCTGTCTCCCATCGGCTACCATCTCTTCGATCTTTATAATTATTGGCAGGATAGGCGTCCGATTGAGCTTAAACCGGAGGACAGCCAAAGGGTTACCGAGTGGTTTGCCAACAACCGGGAATTGTTGCCGAATAATGAGTATAAAAGTATGTTACAAGGAAAGAACCTCATCTTCATTCAGGTGGAATCGCTGGAAAGCTTCATTATCGGCCAAAAAATTGACGGACAGGAAATTACGCCCCGGCTGAATGCTTTGCTGAAAAACAGCCTGTATTTTTCGGAAGTTTATGAGCAGGTCAATGAAGGCGGAAGTTCTGACGCCGATTTCATGGCCAATACATCAGTATATCCGCTGAGGAGAGGCAGCGCATTTTTCCGTTTTCCATATAATCAGTATAATTCGCTGCCCAAGCTCTTAGAGGGACAGGGCTATTCCACACTGGCCATATACCCTGTCAAGGGTTCTTTCTGGAACTGGACCACGGCCATGACTGCTATCGGCTTCAAAAAATGCATTGATATCAGCGATTTCCAGATGGATGAAGTCATCGGGCTAGGCATCAGTGACGAAAGCCTGCTTCGGCAGATTGTCCCTAAGCTGGCAGCATTACAGCAGCCCTTTTATACATTTATGGCGACTAATACCAGCCATGGTCCCTTTGACCTGCCCCAAACGCACCGTGAGCTTAACCTGGACAAAAAGCTGGATGAGACCAAATTAGGCGGCTACTTTCAGATGTTTCGTTATACTGACAAGCATATTGGCAATTTTATTGCCGCGCTTGGAGAGAACCGGCTGCTTGATGATACAGCCATTGTGATCTATGGGGACCACTGCGGGATCCATAAATATTATCAGGACGAGCTGGAAAAGATCAGCCCGGCTGAATCCTGGTGGCTGGAAAACCAGCGACGGATACCGCTTATTATTTACAGTAAAAATCTTCAGGGCCAAGAGCTGCGGGTCAGGGGCGGAACCATCGATATTATGCCGACGGTAGCTTATTTAATGGGCCTTGAGGCCGAGCGGTATCAGGAAACGGTCATGGGACGTAATCTTTTGAAAACCGCCAGGGATTTTTCCGTACTTGCCGACGGTACATTCATCGGTAAAGACAAGGATGGAACAGTCCGCGAACATGCCGTCAAGGGACTGGAAATTGCCGATATGCTGATACGCAGTAATTATTTCGGGAGTTAGGGAGGAGAGCAGTGTTTATCTTGTTTAAGAAAGTAAAATGGGCTTCCTATCGCATTGCATTCATCGTATTCATCGTTGTATATTCTTTGACTGGCGGTTTGCTTGGGTATATAACAGGGCCTGTGATTTCTGTTTGCTTTTTTAAGGAATTCAGTTTTTTTAAGTACCGCAGATACTTTATACCCATCGCGCAGTGCTTCTGGCACATGATATACCGCTGGCTGGCTGATAAAAACTATAGGACAATGTCTTCGCTTCCGCTAACGTCGCCGCCAGCATCGTCACCCGATACTTCCCTTGTTCAGATAGCGGATCAGTGGAAAAGCGGCGCTTTGGATTGCCATACCTGTTCAAAATGCTGTTGGGCTCTGGGCTGTCCGCTTCTCAGCGAGGGCGGGAAATGTGCGGCTTATAATTCCTTTTATTGGCGCTATTTCAACTGCGGCCGATTTCCCAGCGCCGAACAGCAAATCCGTTACTATGGCTGTCCTAAATGGGAACTTACTTCACCTTCAAATGTTGCCGCAAATGTAGGAGTTTGCAAGGAGGATTACGCATGACGAAGCTGCACAAAGGAATAGCGCTCATTTTGCTTATGGTGATCGCGGGAGGGACTTATCTATATATACAGTTTACCTCCGCGTCTTCTGCGACGCAGGCTCCCGCTGCGCCGACGGTGAAAGAAGATCGGCGCGTAATCGTTCAAGGCGCGGTGGTGCCGATACGGTATGCGGTGCTGAATGTTCCTGCTGCCGGGCTTGTTTCGGAGGTGCCAGTCAGTACTGGGGAAAAGGTTAAGGACGGACAACTGCTGCTGCGCCTGGATAATCGTGAGGCCGGGGAAAAAATGCGCCGTGCTCAGGCCGATTTGGCCCAGGCGGTCGCTACTTTGGACTGGGTAAAACAAAACCGCACACAAGAGGTAATGGTCAAACAGGCCAGCTTGGAGTCGGCGCAGGCGGAACTCAACAGAGCGGAAGCCGACTGGCAAAGAATGGGCCAGTTGCACGCAACCGGCGCTGTCTCTAAACAGCAGCTGGATCAGTCACATGCCGCATATATGAAAAGCAAGGCCGACGCTCGGCTGGCTCAGGCCCAGGCCGATACCGCGCAGATCGGCAATAAAGTGGATATGATTATTACGGCCCGCGAGGCGGCGGTTGAAGGAAGCCGGGCCTATGCCCAGCAGATGCAAGTGCTGTTTATGCAAAGTGAGCTGCGCGCACCCTTTGAGGGCACTGTCGCTTTCCTGAATATCAGGGCAGGCGAGTATGCGGCTTTAGCTGCGCCTGTGCTTTATCTGGGAGACTGTTCGCAATGGCGGATAAGTACGGAAGATGTAACGGAGCTGAAAGTCGCCCGCATCAGGGAAGGGGCGGCTGCGACAGTGACCTTTGAAGCCATACCCGGGCTGGAGATTCCCGGCAGGGTGGCGGTCATCAGCGCTTACGGCGAAAAAAAGCTGGGCGACATGATTTATAATGTGATTATTGACCTGGAACGACAAGACCCCAGGCTTCGCTGGAACATGACGGCGCTGGTCAAGATTGAGCCGGAGTGAACAGATTCCTAGAGAGGCAGGGGAGGTGGCTGTTACGGATACGTTATTGATTGAAATATGCAAGGTTATGAAAGTCTTTCGCAGCGGCACCGGTGAATTCCGAGCGCTTGATGGTGTGAACCTGAGCATCAGTCAGGGGGAGTTTGTGGCGATAGTGGGGAAATCAGGCAGCGGCAAGTCGACCCTGATGAACATGATTACCGGCATTGACCGGCCAACATCCGGTGAAGTCCGGGTGGGCGGCAAGCCTCTGCATACAATGGGGGAGAATGATCTATCCAAGTGGCGGGGCCGTAATATCGGTATTGTTTTTCAGTTCTTTCAACTCCTGCCCACCCTGACGGTTATCGACAATATCATGCTGCCGATGGACTTTTGCGGCATGTATCCGGCAGGTGAACGCCGGCGGCGGGCCATGTCCCTGCTGGAACTGGTCGATATGGAGCAGCATGCGCATAAGCTGCCGACCGCCATTTCCGGCGGCCAGCAGCAGCGTGTGGCCATCGCCAGGTCACTGGCCAATGACCCGCCGCTCATTGCGGCTGATGAACCTACCGGCAATCTTGATTCAAAAACGGCTGCGGATGTTTTCGGTTTATTTACCAGGTTGACGGCAGCCGGCAAGACGATTGTCATGGTTACGCATGACGCGGATTTGGCCGCACGCACGCACCGGGCCGTCCGCATCGCGGACGGAAACATTATTGAGGATGCTATGAACGCTCCTGGAGGAGGTGGCTTGTGATGAGTCCCCGCTGGCGGAAAGTCTGGACCGATTTGGCCGGCAGCAAAACCCGCGCGCTGCTGGTGATACTGTCAATTGCCATGGGGGTATTCGGTGTGGGCTTTGTTGCCGCTTCCACCATAGTTCTATCGGATAATTTGACAAAGGAATTTCAGGCTGCCAGTCCGGCCAGTCTGGTTGTCTATACAGATACCTGCGCCCCTGACTATGTTCGGACAGTGCGGGAAGTTCCAGGCGTGCTAAAGGTTGAAGGGCGGCGTACGCTGAATGTACGGGTAGAGGTCAGTCCGGGTCAATGGCGCAATATGACCTTAACAGCCATACCTAACTACGATAAAATGGCGGTTAATAAGATCAAGCTGCTGGCAGGGGAATGGCCGCCGCCGGTCAGGCAGGTTCTGCTGGAGAAGTCATCGCTCAATCTATTGCCGCTGAATGCTGGTGACAAACTTGAAATTGAAACCCGGGACGGCAAACGCCGGACACTGCAACTAGGCGGTGTAGTCTACGACGGACATCAGTTATCTACGTTCTTTACCGGTCAATTGAACGGCTATATTTCGTTTGACACGTTGGAAAAGCTGGGACAGACTAGGGAATATAATACTTTTGCAGTAATTACCGACAGACAGAGCCAAGCCGAAAACCAGCAGCTAGGGCGTCAGATACGCGAGAAGCTGCAGGTGGAAAAGGTCGGGGTTAATTGGGTTTCCGTTCCCGAGCCGGGTGAACATCCCCTGCAGGACTCGATTGACTCCATGGTATGGCTGTTACGCGTGTTGGGTATTTTGGTGATGGGCCTCAGCGGCTTTTTGCTGGTGAATACCGTATCCGCCATTATCGCGCAGCAAGTCCGGCAAATCGGCGTTATGAAGGCCGTTGGGGCGACTACCGGCCAGATTGCCGCCATGTTTCTGGCACTCGTTGTTTGCTATAGTCTGCTGGCCCTGGCGGTGGCCGTGCCACTCCGCCTAGTGGCGACATATTTTGTTGTTTCTGTGTTAGCTAAGTTAATGACCATTGAAATACATAACTTTGGCGTACATTGGTGCGTGCTGGCGCTGGAAGCGGCTGTCGCCATCATCATTCCGACAGCCGCGGCGCTGGGCCCGGTATTTGGCGGGGCGCGCATTACCGTCCGCGAGGCGGTCAATTCGTACGGACTGAGTGACGGCGTCGGTCCAGGCCAAGGCTGGGTTGGCAAAACAATCGAAAAAGTGCGGGGGTTGCCGCGCCCCATGATGTTATCTCTTGGCAATACCTTCCGCCGCAAAGGCCGGCTGGCGCTGACGCTCGCTACCCTGACCGCCGGCGGTCTGATCTTTATGTCGGTGCTCAGTGTGCGCGATTCACTGTACCGGACAGCCGATGACGCCATCGACTATTATCGCTACGATATTAGTATAGCGGTTACGCAAGCCAAACCATTTGCAGAAATCGAGCGTGTTTTAAAAAACGTAGACGGAGTCACGGACTGTGAACGCTGGGAATTTGTCGACGTCCAAATGGAAAGAGACGGCATCGTGCAGCCCGGCATGGTTGAACTGCAGGGGATGTCTCCTGTTTCGACCATGCTGCGACCAATGCTGGTCGAGGGACGGTGGCTGCTAACGGGAGACGCGAACGCCGTGGTTGTTAATACCGAGCTGCTCAGACGGTTCCCCTGGGTAAAAGTGGGCAGCCAACTCGTGCTCAAAGTCGAACAGCAGAGGATCGCCGTGCAAGTGGTCGGCGTCGTCCGGGGGGTGCTGGCCGGCCCGATGGCCTATGTGACCAAAGATTATCTGACCGGAGAAACGCGTCAGGCTTCACGTTATAGCCGCATCCAAATATCGGCGGCCGCTCATGATGCAGCGTTTCAGGCAGAACTTGGCCGCAAAATCGATGACAGCATGAAACGCGACGGGATGACTATACGGTCAATGCGGCTGACTTCCCAGCTAAGGACAGAAATAAAGTCCCAGTTTGATATTATCATCGTCTTTTTATTGATCATGGCGGTTCTGTTGGCGGTCGTCGGCGGCTTGGGCCTGATGGGGACAATGAGTATCAATGTCATCGAGCGGGCCAGGGAAATCGGAATTATGCGCGCACTTGGCGCGTCTGACGCCGCGATCATGCAGATATTTATCACCGAAGGGGTAATCATCGGTTTGATAAGCTGCCTGTTGGCCACGGCCCTGGTGATTCCGGTCAGTATGTTTTTCAGCGCTCAGGTAGGCATGCTGTTTCTCAATACGCCGTTAAGCTACGTGTTTTCTTATACCGGAGTCGTCATCTGGCTGGGCCTCGTTGTGGCCTTATCGGCTGCGGCCAGTTTTTGGCCAGCGTGGAAAGCGGTGCGCGTGAGTGTGTTGGAGGCCCTGGCTTATCAGTAAAATACTCTTTTATTGTTTTTCACGAGGAATGGTACCACAGGTGAAGGTAAGCCTGTCTTGGAACCGGGCCTTTTCGATTTTGAGATACGATAGGATCATGGCGATTTCGTCACCCAGTTCGATAAACCGGCTGTTTTCGTTTAAACGGGCCCGGCTGCGCAGGAAGTTGCTGAATCGAATTGACTATTCTCGAAAAAAACGGGTATATCGTTTCTATGTGGCGGAAAGTCCTAACTGTTTATGAGCTATCTAATGAATCAAAGCACCCGATGGACGGGTAGTCCTATGATTCTAGATGCGAGCTAGGAAGAGGTAGCACGTGAGTAAAAGGATATTTCGAAAATCGGCCTTAGATGAACTATCCTCACCGGAGAGGATGAGTATTATTTACAGAGCTTTATCACCTAGTCGGTGGGAGACTGTAGTAGCCACACTCCTTTTCAGCTTGGGTATCCTTGTCCTTCTCTGGATGAAATAAAGGGAGATTGGGGAGCTAAGAACATGGAGCATAAGAATGCACTAATGGTTGTTTGCCGTATGGTGGGCAGCAAAATGAATATTACCTTTATATCACCAAAACTGGAAAAGCACCCAAGCATTCCTTTTCGCATAGCTGAGATAGCCAAGGCCTCCTTGATCAGATATCGACAGGTGGGATTGGAAAACGATTGGTGGCAGCAAGACTGTGGACCCATACTAGGCTTTCGTCAGGATGGACTTCCCATCGCTTTGTTGCCCCTTTCTCCATCTGCCTATACTCTTTATGATCCAGAGAAGGATTCCTATACCAAGGTTACTGCCAGTATGCTGCTAGAGATAAGGAAATATGGCTATATTTTTTATCCAGTGCTCCCAGAGAAAGAAGTAGATCTGAAGGATTTATACAACTTCTGTAGGCAGATGGACATAAAAAAGGATATCATCGGCACGGTTATCTATAGCCTTCTCTATGGTGTTCTTAGCTTAGCTTTTCCAGTAATGATGGGCATGTTTTTAACGATCAATAATTCAGCTTTGAAGATAAAGATGGATGTTTGGGAAAATCTATGGCCCAGCATGCTGTTAATAGTTTTCTCCTCCTGCGCTGCTTTACTTTTCGCTAGAGGAGTGTATCGAAGTATAGGAAGAGTGGGAAATAAACTCAGTGTGTGGCTGCAGGCGGCTGTCTGGGATCGGCTGTTAAGATTACCGGTAGCTTTTTTTCGAGGCAGAACACCTGGTTCAATATCTGAAAATACTGTGGGAATCCAGTTGATAAAGGAAGAGCTGTGCAAAGTTTTGCCTGGCACGGTTTCTTCCTTATCAGCGTGCTTTTTTTTGTTGATGCTGATTGGCTGGTATCAACTCCATATTTTTATAGCGCTTTCCCTACTATCATCTCTTTATTGTACAGTTGATTGGTACTTGGCTGATCGTGGCAACAAAGCCCATGAGCAGATGTTACTCCATCAGCATGAAATAGACGACGTAACTGAACCTGTCATCGCAGCCATTGCTAAGCTTAGAACCACAGGGGCTGAGGGAAAGGGCTTTGGCCTATGGAAAAGGGCCTACAAGCCCTATTTGTATGCTCAGGGCAAAAAGTATTTATATTCCAACACCACAGTGGCCTTATGGGCAAGCTTCCCGCTAATGTCTCTGTCAATAGTCTTTACACTCCTGTCCTTTAAGTCCACCATGAACAGTGAGTTGATAATCATAGTTACTGCTTATATCTTATTTCTCATGAACCTAAAGAATCTTTATGCAGCACCGGAAGCTATAATCAGGATTAGGTCAATATATCATAATCTGAAGCCGATCCTTACCACTCTTCCCGAAGACAGGAGTGCTAAGGTTGGCCCCGGCCAACTAGTCGGCAACATTGAATTTAGTAACGTGAGCTTTCGGTATGATCTTAATTCTGACTATATCCTGCGCAATATATCCTTTATGATAGAGAAAGGAGAGTATGTTGCCATTGTTGGAGCATCCGGCAGTGGCAAGTCCACCTTGCTGCGGCTGATGACCGGACTTGAAGAGCCAGAAGCTGGGGACATTAGCTATGATGGCTATTCTTTGAAGGATGTGGATTTGCGAGCTATTAGAGAACAGTCCGGGATTGTGTTGCAAAATAGCAGGATAACTAGTGGAATTTTTCTGAGCAACATTTGTGGAGCCCGACCCCGTCTAACCATTGAGGACGCCTGGGCAGCAGCTAAGTTAGTAGGAATTGATGGATATATTAAAGGGCTGCCCATGCAGATGCATAGTCTGATCAGTGAAGCAGCTGGTACTCTCTCAGAGGGACAGAAGCAACAAATACTGATTGCTAGAGCATTGGTAGGAAAGCCTAAGGTCTTAATTTTAGATGAGGCTACTGGCGCCTTAGACAATAAAGGGCAGTCAACCATTATGAGAAATCTAGAAAACATGAACATAACTCGGATCATAATCGCTCATCGTTTAAGTACGATTCAAAACTGCCAGCGAATACTGGTGCTAGACAAAGGAGAAATTGTAGAACAGGGCAGCTTTCGGGAGCTTATGAAGAAGAAGGGTTACTTTGCTTGGTTCTTTAGAGAGCAAATGCTGGAAAGGAGCGGAGCATGAAAAAAGTACCCGTCATTTTTCAGCTGGAAACCTGTGAGTGTGGAACAGCTAGTCTGGCGATGATCTTGGCCTATTATGGCAAGCATGTATCTCTCGACAGATTAAGAGCCGAATGCAATGTTTCAGCAAGGGATGGTGTGAACGCTGCCAATTTGATCAAGGCAGCCCAGCGCCTGGGGCTAGCAGCAAAATGCTATCATATGGGCATATCGGTAGTGAAAAAAGTTGAGTTTCCGGCAATTATTCATTGGAATTTTAATCATTTTGTGGTTTTAGAAGGCTATAAAAATAAGCTGTTCTATATCAAAGATTCCACCATGGGTGGCTTTACGGTCAGTGAAGAGGAATTTGGCAGAAAGTTTACAGGGGTTGTCATAACCTTTAAAAAAACGTCTGAGTTCCTTGAAGAGGGAGGAGTAGGTCTTTCACTCAGCAGATGGAAAGGGACGGTATCAGCTAGTATAAGGTCAGGATGGGCCATAGGAGCTACGCTGATCCTCACAGTTCTTGGCGAAATCGCAATGCCCCTGCTTATTTGGTACTTAATTGATAGTATGCTGCAGAAAGGTATAGTTTCTTATGTCTTACTAATGATGGTGCTTGGAGTGGCTGCCCTAAAAGCAGCTGTAGTTTTTGCTCATCAACAGCTTGTTGCCAAGCTGGAGCTTGGGGCAGGAAGCAAGATGTCTGCCCTCTTCTGGAAACATATATTGAAGCTTCCTATTGAATTTTTTACCCATCGTTCAGGTGTTGACAGGTGGGCTTTTATGAATGAAAAAGTAGCCCAGACTGTTTTTTCATACTCCCTGCATATGCTCTTAAATGGAATGATTATCGTCGGTTATAGCTGCGTCCTGTTGATAATCAGTCCTAATATTGCCTGTGGTGAAATTATTCTAGCCCTCCTCGTTTTTAGCATGATGATGCTTATTTTGCATACAAACGAGGATATGCGTAAAAAAAGTGCCAGAATGGCTACTAACTTTTTAAATGTTGGCAAGGGCTTTGTCAGGGGAATAGATTCCATAAAGACCGATGGCAGTGAGGACAACTTATTTCAAAGTTGGGCTGGAAACCAGGCAGATGTTACTAATAATACGCAAAAGGTTTATGGCCTAGAGATAAATATACACACTCTCACTGAAGGCGGTATATACGCTATGCAGATAGTATTATTGACTGCGGGAGGGGTTGCACTTTTCCATGAGAACATAACCTATGGGGGATTCGCTGCCATTTTTTTCAGTATCATTGGACTAATGAATTGTAGCAAGGAGCTCAAAGAGCTACCAGAATACATAAAGTCGACGGTGGAAAGCCTTGGACTCATTGAGGATGCTATGGGCACTGAGGTTGATGACCGCTATAAACATGAAACAGCCCAAATGCTAAAAAGTGAACCAGAAAATTATCAAGAAAATTGGCCGGAGAGCATGCAGGTATCGAAGCTAACCTTTGGCTATAACCCTTATGAGCCACCTATGATTGAGGATTTTTCTATGGAGCTTAGCCAAGGTAAGTGGATAGGTGTTGTTGGTCAATCAGGTTGTGGAAAAACCACGCTGATTAAGCTTCTGTTAGGGCTATTGAAGCCTTGGAGCGGGGAAGTAAGGCTGGATAATGTACCTCTAGAGAGTATCAGTAGAAAGACGATTACCCGGTCTTTAGCTTTGGTAAACCAAGACTGCTATTTATTTGCTGACAGCATCTGGAACAACCTGACCCTGTGGCGTAAGGATATTTCCGCTGATCTTGTGGAGGCTGCTACCGTGGATGCTTGTATTTATGAAGATATTTTGAAGCTAAAGGGAGAGTTTGAATCACAGCTTTTGCCTTGGGGAAGGAATTTAAGTGGCGGTCAGCGCCAAAGGCTGGAATTGGCGAGAGCTCTTGTGAGCAACCCTTCCCTCTTAATATTAGATGAAGCTACGAACGCTCTTGATTCAGAGACTGAGGGGAAGGTTTTAGCTAATCTAAGAAAAAGGGGCTTAAGCTGCCTAATAGTGGCCAATCGTCTCAGTACGGTTAAGGTTTGCGAGGAAATATTGGTCTTGAACCACGGTAGGATTGTTGAACGAGGGACCCACATTGAGCTGATGGCAGCGGGCGGGCACTACACAGATATTGCAACTTCTCTGTTGTAATAAATAGATTAAGGTAAGGATATAGGTGCTGACATGAGTAATAAGGGACAATCCACGTTTAGAAGGAAGGCTATGGAAAGCCTTGCTTCGCCAGAGCAGTACAACCTTGTGACTACGGTAGCAAGCCCAGTATTTAAGTTAATTTCCAAGGCTTTATCCTTTCAAGGAAAAAAAGGAGCAACTAAAAATAAAATCAATAGAAGAGTAAAAACCAAAACCGTTTTACAAATGGAATCAACAGAATGTGGGGCTGCTTCGCTAGCAATGGTGCTGGAGTACTTTGGGAAAGTGGTGTCCCTAGAGGAGCTCAGGTATGAATGTGGGGTTTCAAGGGATGGCAGCAAGGCCATTAATCTTGTGCAGGCAGCCAGAAAATATGGTTTGATCGTTAAAGCCCTGCGCTGTGAGCCGAAGCATCTGCTAGCCATGCCAGTGCCTGCGATTATATTTTGGAACTTCAACCATTACCTGGTGCTCGAAGGCTTTAAAGGGGATAAGGTATATCTGAATGATCCGGCCTACGGCTCTAGAATTGTGTCCTTAGAAGATTTTGATCGGAGCTTCACTGGGGTAGCTCTAACCTTTATGGAAGGTCCGGATTTTAAGAAGGGCGGAGAAAAAAAAAGCATGCTTAAGGGTCTGTGGAAGCTGGTTGAAGGCAGACAGAAGACCTTTCTGTGGGTGGTTTTATTCGGGGTAGCGCTTTTTATACCAGGCCTCATGCTTCCGATGCTCACAAAATATTTTGTTGATGATGTTCTGATAGCCGGACAGCGGGCGCTGATAGCTGCCATTATCGGAGCACTATTAGGGACTGCTGTTCTGAGAGGGGTTCTCTCCTTGCTTAGAGAACATTTCTTATTAAAGTTGGAGCAGGATATTTCTACCACATCGGCAGTCAGCTTCTACTGGCATGTTCTAAGATTGCCTATGGAGTTTTTTGCCCAGCGTCATAAGGGTGAGGTAGGAGCAAGGGTGCGATTCAATGATGACTTAGCTAAACTAGCCGCAGGGAAGCTATCCCGAACAGTACTGGATTTACTGGCATCCCTGGTTTTTCTAGTGATCATGTTTACCTACGATTGGGTATTAGCGCTGATCGGCTTAACGATATCCCTGCTTAATATCGTGATTATGCGGTATTCCACGGGGAAAATCAGAGATGGCAGTCAGCGTATCATCCAGGATCAAGGCAAACTGTTTGGGATTACGGTTGCTGGGCTACAAAATATTGAAACGATAAAAGCCTCTGGCAATGAAAGCGATTTTTTTGCTAAATGGACAGGATACCAAGCCAAACTTATCAGAGGGGAGCAGGCCACAGGGATTACGATTCAGATGTATATGGCAGTACCTTTGCTGCTGGCAGCACTTAACACGGTTATTATTTTGGCAATAGGAAGCTTGAGGGTCATGGAATCGCATATTACCTATGGAACTCTGCTTGCTTTTCAGGGTCTGGTGGCCAGCTTTTTAGCCCCGGTAAGCAATCTAGTACAGTTTGGTGGTAGTTTGGTGGCCATAAAAGGATATGCGGATCGAATAGAAGACGTGCTTCGTTATCCTGCTGTGGAAGGAATCCCGCTTCATCCTGATAGCATTAAGGTGACTCCCGATGCTAAAAAGGATAAGTTACAAGGCTATCTGGAACTGAAGGATGTCAGCTTTGGCTATAGTCGATTAGAGCCTCCTTTGATCGAGGGCTTTTCTATTGCTTTAAAGCCTGGAGAGCAGGTTGCTCTGATCGGAGGGAGTGGCAGTGGCAAAACGACTGTATCGAGAGTAGCGGCAGGTCTGTATAGGCCGTGGCAAGGAAGCTTATATCTGGATGGAATAGAAAGAAAAGAACTTTCGAGGGGTAAAATTAGTCATTCGGTTGCCATGGTAGATCAAGAGATTTGCCTTTTTGAAGGAACGGTCAGAGAAAATATTGCCATGTGGGACACTGAGCTGAAGGAAGAAGATATCTTGGCTGCCCTTAGAGATGCCTGTATGCTCAGTGAGATTATGGATCGACCGGGAGGTTTAGAGTATATAGTTCAGGAAAATGGACGGAATTTTAGTGGCGGTCAGCGACAGAGATTGGAAATAGCACGCGCTTTGGCGGGTAATCCTAAGGTGCTGATTATGGATGAGGCAACAAGTGCCTTAGACTCTGCGACTGAAAAGTTAGTATTGCAGAATCTAAGAAAACGAGGGTGCACTTGCTTATTTGTAGCCCATAGACTGAGCACTATTAGAGATAGTGATGAGATAATCGTGATGGATAAAGGGAAAGTGGACCAGAGGGGAAACCATAATCAGCTTAGGGAGGTTGCTGGACCCTATAGAAAGCTTATGAGCATGGAATAGATGAGTTGATCAGGAGGGGGGTGAGATGGTTGGAAAGCAAAAGCAGATCAAGCCTTGAGCAGGCGGCAATAGAAGCCAGCCGGAGACTATATCAAGGACTTGAAAATCAATCTGAAGCAAGTGTAGCCAGTATCGCTGGTATTTTGAGCCTACGGATCAGAGAGGTTGAGCTTTATGATGGGTGGTGGGAGCAGGATGGTGGGGTATTAATCGGCTATTTAGACAATGATCTGCCTGTAGCCCTGGTAAAAGCGGGACCCACTGGTTATCGCTGTTATAACCCTTCGGGTGATCAATGGAGTTCGGTTGATACGGCTATGGCTGGAGCGCTTAAGCACAAGGCCTTTGAGTTATATCGATCATATCCGGAGGGGAATCTTGATTTCTTAGGACTTATGCGCTTTGGTCTGGCGGGCATTTGGAAAAATGATATCCTGAATTTCCTGATCATGATTGTCCTGATAGGAGCAGTTCAGCTGCTTGTGCCAATTATGACGGGGATGCTTTTTAGCAACATTATTCCCGCAGGGAATAGAACACAGCTTTTGTATATCTTCCTCGTACTCTTAGCTCAGGCCTTGGCAGTTTTCGTGTTCAGCTTAGTTAGAGGGGTTGCTATGCTTAGGGTAGAGGGCTGGATGGATGCCGTGATACAATCTGCCGTGATCGATAGGCTAATGAAGCTCCCTGTAACATTCTTTAGAAAGTATAGCATCGGAGATTTGACTCAGCGAACTATAAGTATTACCGCAGTGAGGAAAAAGCTCACAAGTATGGCAGTGGAGGGCTTGCTGTCAGGGGTTTACCTGGTTTTCAATTTGGGGATACTGTTTTGGTTTAGCTGGAAACTGGCGATGATTGGAGTAGTCTTTGTACTCATAATGATTATCCTTCTTATTCCCATCGGCAGAAAGCTAAGCGAGGAACGGCGAGAAGAGATAGCTCTGAATGGAAAAACGGAAAGCCTAAGCCTGCAGATTTTGGGGTCAGTGTCCAAGCTCAGAGTAGCCGCGTCAGAGGACAGGTTTTATCATCTGTGGGCAGATCAATATAAGCTTTTAAAGGCTAGATCATTTAAGGTACAGCGTCTTGAAGGGGTATTCAGCGTGGTTACCGGTCTTTATCCTACAGCAGGGGCACTGATACTTTTTCTCATCATGTCTTTAGAGGGTAGTTCGGTTATGGAGCCTGGACGTTTCATGGCTTTTTACACTGCTTTTTCCATCGTGCTCTATGCAGTAGCTTCATTAGGGCAGTCCTATCTGTCCATCGTTGGGGAAATCCCTGTTCTCGACAAAGCCAGACCGTTATTAGATACACCTACGGAAATAAACCAAAAGACAGAGCATCCTGGAGTACTCAAGGGGGATATTGAATTTAAAAATGTGAGCTTCAGTTATGATAGTAACGAAAATAAACTGTTTAAGGATCTATCATTTGTGGTAAGGCCTGGGCAGATGGTGGCCTTTGTAGGTCCCTCAGGCAGTGGGAAATCAACCTTATTTAGACTGCTGTTGGGATTTGAAGTGCCTGGTACAGGGTGTATATTATTTGATGGCAAGAATCTAAATGCTTTAGATGTCCAGCAGATTCGCAGACAGATGGGAGTGGTGCTCCAGAATGCCAAGGTATCTGCTGGCAGCATTCTGTCTAATATTACTGGCACTCTGAGCATTACCATAGATGACGCCTGGGAGGCAGCCAAGCTGGCGGGCCTGGAGGAAGATATTAAAGCTATGCCGATGGGAATGCATACGGTCATCAACGACGGAGGTGGAACCCTTTCTGGGGGACAGAGACAGCGATTATTGATTGCTGGAGTAATTGCCAGGCGTCCTAAGTTTATCCTCTTTGATGAAGCAACTAGTGCTTTGGACAACAATACCCAGAATATTGTTACAGAAAGTCTGTCCGAGATGAATATGACCCGGCTGGTAATTGCTCATCGACTCAGTACAGTAGTCGATGCAGATACAATCTATGTCCTAGATAAAGGAGAAATAGTTCAAGAGGGTACCTATGCCAAGCTAATGTCAGAGGAGGGACTTTTCAAGGAGCTTGCCGAAAGGCAGCTTATTTAGTACTGAGTAGACTCCCATGCCGCTGGCGCAGCACCAGCAGATGATAAAAAGGGCCGTGTCCGGGTCGGGCAGTTTCGCCACATCCGCTCACCGCAGCATTCCGAGGCTCGCCCACTCGGCTGCGCGGGAGCTGCGCCAAACCTCCGGGTATTACTGCATGTGAACCGCTGGCTCCGCTGTCCCGCGCAACCTTTGTGGGCTTAACCGCCTCTCCATGCGATGGGTTCGCTCCTGTGGACGAAGCTGCCCTTCTCGGGTCTGGGACATTTTTGCCTGTCTTTGGGGTCTTTTTTCAGAGTAGAAAGTCAAACTGACTGTACAATACCCCCAGCGCAGGAATCGACATCTCTAGTGAAAGGGGAGAACTTACGTGTTGTTAGGGCTAATCATTGCCTTTGTCTTGGCACTATTGGGAATGCTTGTTTTTAGAGAATTTAGGCGTCGCAAAAGTAAGGTCTTGCTGGAAGAGACCATGAAAGACTCCAAAGAACTAGACACCTTAAAAATGATCTTGGGAGATAAAGGAATTAGGGAACATCTTCCCTATCTAACTGGGCTACTTCAAGGCGGGGATACAGTAGCCATTGGCTTAGTGTTGGAGCTCTTAAAAGACGTTCCCTTTGAGGATAAGGAAGCTATAATGATTCGAACCTTTCGCAAAGGCTCTCAGGAAATAAAGTTTCAGATTCTTGATTATATTTTTGCTTGGCATATATCCTATAAGGTTCTAACAGAAATAATGGAAGACTTGGCACCTGAAGTTCAGGAGTACCTCGTGAAGTATTGTTTTCTGAATTTGCGAGAGCTGACAGAAAGCGGCACCATAGCTGGAATCCTCGCAAAGAAAGAAGTTATCAACTGCAAGGGGGATTTTAGCAAGGCCGTAAACCTAATGTATCACTATCTGTTTTATGGACAAACAGAGTCTTATGATGAGCTGTTGCAATACCTAACCGAAGCACGTTATAAGGAGGACTTGAGCCTTGCAGCTCAGGTGATGCAAAGCTATCTTTTTATGGAAGATGCTATCAACTTAAAGTATCTGGCCAAGGTGATCGAAAGAGGCAAGGACGATTACGAGCTACTACTTAGGCTTGCCGAAGTAGCGTCTGAATATGATGACAGCCTTTTTTACTTAAAGAAATACTTCTCAAAATACTACCACTATGATTATATGGATAAGATATGTGTCCATTACCGACCATTCAGTATTCTTCAGGGGCTAAGTAGGGACAGAAATCCGGTTTTAAGAGCCTATATGCTTCATAGCGCGGCTTTTCTAGAACATGCCCAGCTTAAACTGTATCGTTACATTGCAGATGAGCTTTTGTTCTACCTTTCAAAGCTCACCCTAGAGATCAAGAAAATAGAGATTTCAAACAACAAGGTATGTGAGCTGTTGTTAGAGGAGGTAGTCCATCTTCAAAAAAGTCTGACCTTGGTGCTCTTGAATTACTGGTATGCACTTTCCACAGGGCACAGAGGCAAAGGGATTAAAAAGCTATTTGCAGAAACAGTTGCACTGGGCCATATACCTCAGGAGCTAAAGGAAGTGCTATCTGCTGAGCAAGAGCAATTGCTGGGGAGGATAATTTGGCCTCAATCCGAGCTTCAAGAGAGCCCGTATGATTATAGTGTGCTATCAGGCATAGATTTACACAGATTTTTAGAGAATATGTATAGATACATGGGAGGGGAGCTTATGGACGGTCACCTATCAGAAAACATCGAAAAAATGATCATTCTCAAGGGAATGCCGATGTTCCGAGAATTGGATGTCATGACCTTATATCAGATTTTGCAAATTGCTTCCTATAAAAAGCTTGGAGTAGGAGAAACCGTGGTCACTGAAGGAGAGCCGGGAGATAGCTTCTTTACCATCATTGAAGGCACAGTAGGCGTATACAAAGGAGATAGACAAATAGCTACTGTGGAAAGTGGAGAGATGATCGGAGAGCTAGCGGTTATAGACAAGCAACCAAGAACTGCCACCGTTAAAACTCTTGAGGATACCACACTGCTGGTTATTGAAGCCGATGATTTTATAGGACTATTAGAAAAAAGCAGCAGTATTTCACTTTCGGTTATTAAGACGTTGACAGGAAGATTTAGAAATGTGAGTAAGTAGTAAATAGACAGTGCTATGCAGGAGCAGTATACTGGCTTGCTGGGGGAAGTAATGCCGGAAGAGAAAAAACATAGGGTGGTTGCAATGCAGAAAAAGGAACTCCCATTATGAAATAAGATGGCTTTATATTCAATAAATAACTCTTTTCCCACCCGTTCGGGTGGTTTTTTTTATTAAAATTGTATGTATTTTTTTAATGTGTAAGGCTAAATATTTTTTAAGTTTGCAGGAGTTTTACATCAAACTGCAGACGTAGTCTATTCCGGGAGGTAAGGTATGTTGCTTGAACCGATTCAAAAAATCCCAAAATTAAAGCTATATACAACCCTATGGAAGGTCTTGGAGGAGAAATAATTGATGGAACATCAGAAGGTGCTTTATCCCCTAACCAATGCGCAAATAAGAATATGGGAAACGGAACAATTCTATAAAGACACCTCAATTGCCAATATCGGAGGTGCTTTTTTTCTCAAAGAGAAACTAGACTTTGAGATCTGGGAGCAGTGTATCAATAAACTCATTGAATGGAATGATTCTTTAAGAATCAGAATTGTAAAAACAAATAATGGACCCAAACAATTTATTGAGACATACAAGTATCAAAAGCTCGAGTATGTTGATTTTACAGGAAAATCGAAAAAGGAGCAGGATACCTGGTTAACCAACAGGCTTCAAATTCCTTTTGATGTATATGGTGAAGGTTTATATACATTTATAAGCATTAAGGCCTGGGATGGATGGGACGGGGGTTTTATAAAGTTTCACCATATGCTGGGGGATGGATGGACAATCGGCCTGCTGAGTAACCAAATCATGGAGGAATATGCCAGGCGAACAGGAAAAGCAAAGGGTGCGGACAGCAAACAGTATTCCTATCTTGATTTCATAGAGAGTGAACAGGAATACATCAATTCTGCAAAGTATGAGAAGGATCGGCAATATTGGTTGGGAAAATTTAAATATAAGCCGGTTCTTGTTTCTTTTAAACCCAAAAAAAGCTTGTATTACTCCTCCGAAGCCAAACGGCTGACTTATATAATTGAGGCTCAGGAAGCAGGGCTGATACGAACTTATTGCAAAGTATGTTCTACATCCCCGGCCATTTTATTTGAAGCCGCCCTAGGTATTTATTTGAAGAGATTGAATGACGTTAAGCGCTTAACTCTTGGTGTGCCGGTGCTTAATCGCAGGGGCCTTAAAGAACTGTCAACAGTAGGGATGTATGTCAGTACCATACCCATTCAAATAGAGCTTGAGGATAATGTTTCTTTTTCCGACCTCTGCAAACAAATTGGCAAAGAACACTTTCAGTGTTTCAGGCATCAGAGATACCCCTATAACAGGATGCTGGAGGAGGTAAGGGAACTGCATGGAATTCATGATAATCTTTACGATGTAAGTGTCTCCTACCAAAATGCAAAAATTGATAAAACAAAGCACTGTTTTGATTTTAAAACTCTGTGGTATTTCAACGGGTATCAAACAGAATCTTTGTGTCTCCATGTTGATGATAGAGATGACGCAGGAATATTTGTCCTGCACCTTGATTATCTTAGAGAACTTTTTAATGAAGATGAGATTGCAGATATCTATAAGAGAATAATGCTGATCCTGAGGCAGGCGATCATTGACGGCAGCAGAAAGATTTCTGACCTTGAGCTGGTCGATGAGAGAGAACGGCACAAACTGCTCTATGAGTTTAATCAGCCAAAGGCTCATTATCCGAAGGATAAACTCATCCACCAGTTGTTTGAGGAGCAAGTGGAGAAGACACCGGATCATATTGCGGTGATGTTTGGTGATGAGACATTAACTTATAGAGAGTTAAACTCCAGGGCCAATAGGATTGCCAGGGTATTGAGGAGGAAGGGAGTAGGACCGGACACCATAACTGGTATAATGTTAGAACCCTCTCTGGAAATAGTTATTGGCATCCTAGCAATCTTGAAGGCTGGAGGCGCCTATCTGCCCATTGATCCTGAGTACCCGGAGGAAAGGATAGGCTATATGCTGGAGGATTCCAAGGCAGATGTGCTTCTGACCCGGGGGCCTTTAATGGGCATGGTTGTCTATCAGGGTGAAGTAATTGATCTGTCTGCGGAAGAGTCAGTTTTCGGCAGTCGTGAGGATATAACCCCAGGTAACCTTGAAAAGGTCAGTTTTCCGGAGGATTTGGCCTATGTCATCTATACCTCCGGGTCAACGGGACGTCCCAAGGGTGTTTTAGTCGAGCACAGGAATGTGCTGGCCTATGTCAAAGCCTTTCAAAAAGAATTCAAGGTAACCGGGGAGGACGCCGTGCTTCAGCAGGCTTCCTACAGTTTTGATGCCTTTGTCGAAGAAATCTACCCTGTGCTTCTGAAGGGCGGCAGGCTTGTGCTGGCAAGCAGAGAAGAAGTAAGGGATGTCAATCTGCTGGAAAGGGTGATTAACAAAAATTCTATAAGCCTAATCAGTTGTTCACCGTTTATTTTAAATCACTTGAACACCCTGCCTGGGTTAAAGAGTGTCCATACATTCATCAGCGGTGGGGATGTCTTAAAAGGAGAATTCTTGGACAATCTCCTCCTCAGGGGAGCCCAGGTATATAATACCTACGGGCCGACTGAAACAACGGTGTGTGCCAGCTACTACAAATGCCTGCCTGATGACAGGGGGTTAGTACCCATCGGCAAGCCCATTGAAAATTACAGGATCTACATCCTTGATCCAGGCAAAAACCTCTTGCCGGTCAATATTGCGGGAGAATTGTGTATAGCAGGAGAGGGTGTAAGCAGGGGCTACCTTAACAGGCCTGAACTTACGGCGGAAAAGTTTGTTGAAAATCCCTTCGTGCCGGGAGAGCGGATGTACAGGACCGGTGATCTGGCCAAGTGGCTGCCGGATGGAAGCATCGAGTTTTTAGGTCGGATTGACGAACAGGTAAAGATAAGAGGTTTCCGGGTAGAGCTTGGAGAGGTAGAAGCTCGGCTTTTAAAGCTTGGCGGGGTGAAAGAGGCCGTTGTTACGGCCAGGGAGGACAATACCCTCAGCAAGTACCTGTGTGCATACCTGGTCGGTGACGGAGAGGTTGTAGTGTCGGAGTTAAGGAAACACCTGGCCCAAGAACTGCCCGACTATATGATCCCCTCATATTTCCTGCAGCTGGAGAACCTGCCTCTGACCCCCAACGGGAAGATAGACAGGCAAGCACTGCCTAAGCCTGGGGGAAACATTAATACAGGGGCAGAATATATGGAGCCGTCTAGGTCGACGGAACTACGGCTGGCCAAGTTATGGCAGGAGGTACTGGGAGTTGACAGGATAGGGGTCAATGACAACTTCTTTGAACTGGGTGGGCATTCTTTGAAAGCTGCCTTTCTGGCGTCTAAGATAGAAAAGGAATTCAAAGTAGAGCTTCCCTTGAGAGAGATATTTACATCATCGACCCTCAAGGAGGAGGCTGTAGCTATAGATAAGGCCAGTGTAAGCTTGGGCAAAGATATGGTATCTGTAGAAAAGAGGGAGTATTATCCTGCCTCTTCTGCCCAAAGAGGGCTATATTTCTTAAACCATATGGACAGGATTTCCACAAGCTACAACATGCCTGGAGCTATGAAAATAGAAGGTAATCTTGACATAGTAAAGCTGGAAGAAGCCTTTAAGAAGCTTGTTCAGCGGCATGAGGCTTTAAGGACCTCCTTTCATGTGATCGGGGCAGACGTTGTACAGAAGATAGAGGATCATGTGGAGTTTGCAATTGAGGTGGAGGAGCTGGAAGAATTGGGTTTGCAAAAGGCTATGACTGGATTTGTCAGACCTTTTGACCTCTCTAATGCACCTTTGCTGCGTATCAAACTCCTGAAAGTTGTTTGTGATGATCAAGGAGAATTTCAACCTCGAACTACCTATTTTTTGCTTCTAATAGATATGCACCACATCATTTCGGACGGTACCTCCATAGCTGTGCTGGTGAAGGACTTTATCAGTTTCTACAAGGGAGAGGAGTTGCCGAAGCCCAGACTGCATTATAAGGACTTTGCGGTATGGCAGAACAAACATCTTGATTCGGAGATGGTAAGGAAACAGAAAGAATACTGGTTAAAGGCTTTCAAAGGTAAGATTCCTGTCCTGGAACTGCCAACGGACTACCCCAGACCGGCCCTCCAGAACTCTGAAGGGGATGTTATTGAATTTAATGTTAATAAAGAATTAACAGCAGGATTAAAGAAACTTGCAGCCGAGAATGGCACTACGCTATATATGATGCTTCTTGCTGCCTATAACATCCTTTTATATAAGTACACGGGCCAGGAGGATATAGTGGTAGGCTCGCCCATCGCAGGCAGGCGGCATCCGAATCTGGACGGAATAATCGGTATGTTTGTCAACACCCTAGCCATGAGAAATTACCCTCAAGGAACAAAGTGTTTTACAGAGTTTCTGGAGGAAGTGAGAGAAAATGCACTTCTTGCTTATGAGAACCAGGATGTGCAGTATAAAGAGCTGGTGGAGGAGCTGGGCATCAAGATAGATCTTTCCAGAAACCCACTCTTTGACACTATGCTTATCTTACAGAATATGGACAGCTGTGAGCTGGAGATTGAAGGGCTTAGATTTACACCTCACAGCATGGGAATTAGGGCGGCTAAGTTTGATATTACCTTAACAGCGGAAGAATCTGGGGATGAAATCCATTTCGATCTGGAATATTGTACAAAACTCTTTCAGAAAGACACTATGCAGAGGTTCATCAGACATTTTACCAATATTCTTAAGGCTGTCGTAGAAAATCCGGGGCTAAAGCTTTCTTCCCTAGAGATGCTTGCCAAGGAAGAAAGAAAACAGATTCTTTTTGAGTTTAATCATCCAAAAGTAGACTATCCGAAGGATAAACTCATCCACCAGTTGTTTGAGGAGCAAGTGATGAAGACACCGGATCACATTGCTGTGGTGTTTGGGGAGAGAACGTTAACTTATCGAGAGTTAAACTGCAGGGCTAATGGCCTTACCGGAGTATTGAGGAGGAAGGGAGTAGGACCGGATGCCATAATCGGTATCATGTTAGAACGCTCTCCGGAAATGGTTATTGGCATCTTAGCAATCTTGAAGGCCGGAGGTGCCTACCTGCCCATTGATCCTGAGTACCCGGAGGAAAGGATAGGCTATATGCTGGAGGATTCCAAGGCTGCGGTGCTTCTGACCCAGAAGCCTTTAAAGGGAAGGATTGCCTATCAGGGTGAAGTAATTGCTCTGTCTTCGGAAGAGTTGGTTTTCGACGGACGTGAGGATATAACCCCTGGTAACTTTGAAAATGTCAGTTCTCCGGAGGATTTGGCCTATGTCATCTATACCTCCGGGTCAACGGGGCGTCCCAAGGGGGTCTCAGTGGAGCATAGGAATGTGCTGGCATATATCAATGCCTTTAATAAAGAATTTGATTTAACCGGAGAGGACGCCGTGCTTCAGCAAGCCTCCTATAGTTTTGATGCCTTTGTCGAAGAAATGTACCCTGTGCTTCTGAAGGGCGGCAGGCTTGTGCTGGCAAGCAGGGAAGAAGTAAGGGATGTCAATTTGCTGGAAAGGGTAATCAACAGGAATTCTATAAGCCTAATCAGTTGTTCACCCTTTGTTTTAAATCACTTGAACTCCCTGCCTGGGTTAAAGAATGTCCATACCTTCATCAGCGGCGGGGATGTCTTAAAAGGAGAATACATCGACAATCTCCTCCTCAGGGGAGCACAGGTTTATAATACCTACGGGCCTACGGAAGCAACGGTGTGTGCCAGCTACCACAAATGTCTGCCTGATGACAGGGGGTTAGTACCGATCGGCAAGGCGATCGACAATTACAGGATCTACATCCTTGATACCGATAACCTAATGCCTGTCAATATTCCGGGAGAATTGTGCATAGCAGGAGAGGGTGTAAGCCGGAGCTACCTGAACAGGCCTGAACTTACGGCAGAAAAGTTTGTGGAAAACCCATTTGTGCTGGGAGAGCGGATGTACAGGACCGGTGATCTGGCCAAGTGGCTGCCGGATGGAAACATCGAGTTTTTAGGTCGGATTGACGAACAGGTAAAGATAAGAGGTTTCCGGGTAGAGCTTGGAGAGGTAGAAGCTCGGATTTTAAAGATTAGCGGAGTGAAAGAGGCTGTTGTTACGGCACGGGAGGATAATACCGGTAGCAAATACCTGTGTGCCTACCTGGTCGGTGATAGAGCGGGTGCAGTGTCAGAGTTAAGAAAGTGCCTAGCCAAAGATCTGCCCGACTACATGATCCCCTCATGGTTCCTGCAGCTGGATAAGCTGCCCCTGACCCCAAATGGGAAGATAGATAAGCTAGCACTGCCTGAACCTGAGGGAAACATTAATCCAGGGGCAGAATATAGCCCACCGTCTAGGTCGACGGAGCTACGACTGGCCAGGTTATGGCAGGAGGTACTGGGAGTTGACAGGATAGGGGTCCATGACAACTTCTTTGAACTGGGCGGACATTCTTTGAAAGCCACAGTACTTGCCTCAAAGGTACAGAAGGAATTTGGCATCAATATCCCTCTGGTAAAAGTGTTTTCCGAAGGGACCATAGCAATGCTTGCGGCCTATATAGACGCCGTCAAACTTGATATTGAAGCCGGCGATAAACCAGATATTAAGCCCAATGCTGAACCCAATGTCAAACCCGGTGTTGAACCCAATCGCTGTCTGGTTTCCGACCAGAAGCTTGTGCTCCTTAAAGCTGTGGAGAATGCAAAAGAGAACCTGTTCCTTATCCATGATGGAAGCTGCACCGTAGAAGGCTATGTAGAATTCAGCCACTGGCTGGAATTGGACGCCAATATATGGGGCATTAAGGCGGCTGAAGCTGACGACATGATTCTGAACGATATCACAATAGCTGATCTTGCCGGCGACTATCTGAAAACAATCAAGATAATACAACCGGAAGGGCCCTATGCAATCGCCGGCTGGTCTAGCGGTGGTGTGATTGCCTTTGAAATAGCTTTACAGCTTGAAAGAGCAGGAGACACGCTCCGGTTTGTTTCCCTGATTGATTCCCCGCCTCCAAGCAATGAAGATACCGGGTGGGTCCTAAAAGAGCTGAAGGAGATGTGGGATAATCTAGACGAGCTGCTTGAAGAGCAACTTGAAGGGGTGGCGAAGGCCGACGGAAGAGCGCTGATTGGGATACCTGAGGTTGTATTTAAACTGCTATCCAATTATAGAACTCTAAACTCTAAAGACCTGACCAATAGGATAAAGGTTATTAAAGCCGTCTTATCTGCTGAAAGCGGATATCAGCCTTCTGCCAAGCTTCAAGCAGAGCTTGTGTATATTGGTGCGAGGGAATCTAAAGACATTGATTACCATAAATGGAGTGGGTATTGTGAAACGCCGGTTCGGTATATCGAAGTAAAAGGGGATCATTTCTCAATATTTATTAGCCCTGATGTAATTGGCCTGACAAAAGCATTTGCCCGGAATTTCCCCAAAATTCCGGAGCTAAAGTAACGTTTATAAAAAGAGCCGAGGCTAGAGAGGAGTGATTGACCATGCTCAATGGAATTGTTTATACGGATAAGGAACGATGTCAGGCATGTTCGGCATGTCTTAGAGTTTGCAAGACTAAATCGATTATGATGAAGGACGGTAAGTCTACAATCATTGAAGAAAGCTGCTTGAACTGTGGGGCTTGTCTCAAGGCTTGCAGCAGAGGGGCCAAGAAATACCAGGCTGGGTTGGATTCTGTCAGGGAAATATTGAAAAAGGGTAAGTCAGCCCTTATCCTGGCACCCTCCTATGTCATTGTTGCCCAAAAGAAGTACGGCTGTTCACCTGAACAATTTTGCACTGCTTTAAGAAAACTGGGTTTCTCATTGGTCTATGAAGCCAGTTTTGGAGCCGATGTCATTACAAAGGTATACCTGAACTATATAACGGATTTGCTGAATACCCAGGGCAGAGAGAATACTCATGTGATAACTAGCCCCTGCCCTTCCTTGATGAATTTTATGGAAAAACATGCTCCGTCACTGCTGGATGAATTTGCCCCCATCATGAGTCCTATGGCTGCTCAGGCAGTGCTGGTCAGGCAATGGAACCAGAGCCAGGTCAGGATCATTGGAGCCAGCCCCTGTATGGCTAAAAAATCTGAGCTGCTGGACCCGGAATTGGGGCTTTACGATCAGGAGCTGACCTTTGAAGAGCTTATCGAACTGATAGACAGGTGTGGAATAGTTCCTGCCAACTTGGAGGAATCGGAATTTGACGGTATACAAGCCCTATATGGCTCCGGTTTCCCTATATCCGGAGGGTTGACGAAGGCCTTGGAACCTTTTTCTGGCGATTTCGGCTTCAATTTATTAAGCAATGACTACCTTATCATCGAGGGCGAGGACCGCAGTACTAAATTTCTGAGGCAAATGGTAAAGCATAAGAAGGAGAGCACGGGCCTGGCAGGTTATCCGCTGTTGATTGACATCTTATATTGTGAAGGCTGCATTATGTGTAAAAGTCTGGGGGTGGAAGGAGATTATTGGGAGAATAAGCGGATTATCTCTGACTATACTGAAAAAAGATTTAAAAAGCTACAGGAGAAATCAAAAGAATTTAACGGATACTTCATTTTGGTTAAAAACACGGTGGAGGCGCCGGAATTTCAACCCTGGCTGGAGATAGTGGAACAGCTAATCAAGGACAATAAATTCACTAGGGAATGGCGTTCAAGGGAATATCACAAAAAGGAGCCTACTGAAGAGGTATTACGAGGTATTTTGGAATACGATGGCAAACATACCCGCGAAGATGAACTTAACTGCGGAGCCTGCGGATATGAAACCTGCAGGGAAAGGGCTATTGCCGTGTATAACGGTGAAAACGAGCATGGAGGCTGCATCGTTCACGTAAAATATGAGGCAAAAATATCTCTGGAAGAGAACAAACGGCTGCTTGAACTGGACCAACTAAAGTCTGACTTTCTGTCCACCGTTTCCCATGAGTTAAGAACTCCCCTGACCTCGGTCCTTGGATTCTCCAATATTATTAAGAAAAAGTTTGAGAGTACAATCTTCCCTCTTGTCAATAGCGAGGATAAAAAAGTAAACCGCACGGTTAAACAAATAGCAGATAATGTAGATATTATTATTTCCGAAAGCAGGCGGCTGACCAATTTGATTAATGATGTCCTCGACCTCTCCAAGATGGAGGCAGGGAAAGTAGAATGGCAGATGGAGGCCATTTCATTGGAAGAGGTAATAGAGAGAGCAATTGCCGCTACATCCTCCCTGCTTGAGCAAAAGTGCCTGGAGCTGAAGAAAGACATGGAAGAACTGCCGCAAATCCAGGGAGATAGAGACAGGTTAATTCAAACCCTTATTAATCTGATCTCCAATGCGGTGAAATTTACCGATGAGGGTTCAATTACCTGCAAGGCCAGGATGACAGGTAATGAAATAACCGTGAGTGTCATAGACACGGGTATTGGGATTACGGCAGGAGACCTGCCCAAGGTATTTGAGAAATTCAAGCAGGTGGGGGATACCCTCACGGATAAACCCAAGGGGACAGGTCTTGGTTTACCCATTTGCAAGCAAATAATTGCCCAGCACGGTGGCCGTATCTGGGTGGAGAGTGAAATCGGCAAAGGTAGTACCTTCCTCTTTACTGTGCCCTTAGATAAAGACAAGGTCGACCATATAAACAGACTTGACATAGATAACCTGGTTAAACAAATGACAGTACAAGTTAGCAGCGCTTCACACTCTCAGAGCGGGGAACAGAAAAATGTTCTGGTGGTTGATGACGATGCCAATATCCGCATGCTTCTGAGACAGGAGCTTGAGGCGGCAGGATATGCGGTAACTGAAGCTGTGGATGGTATTGAGGCCATTAAAAAGATTAATCAAAGCAAACCGGATTTAATTCTTCTGGATGTTATGATGCCGGGCATCAGTGGTTTTGATGTAGCTGCCGTGCTAAAAAATGATCCTGGTACTATGGATATCCCGATTATCATTGTATCCATCATTGAAGATAAGGAGAGAGGCTTTCGCATCGGCATTGATAGATATTTTACCAAACCTATCCCCACGGATGACCTTATCAAGGAAATTGGCGTTCTGATTGCCAATGGTGTTTCCAGGAAAAAGGTGTTGGTGGTTGATGAAGATACATCGACCTTAAAAACTCTGGTGGATGTGCTGGAAGCAAAGGGATACGCTGTTGTCTCAGCCATGGATAATGAAGACTGTATAAAAAAGGCTCTGGAAGAGAAGCCGGATATGATTATTGTGGACACGCGATTTTCTAAAAGACATAATGTGGTGAAAACAATCCGCCTGGAAAATGGATTGGAGAACGTACTGTTTCTATTTTACTGAGCAGATCCCTTGCTGTAGCCGCGGTACCAGCAGAGGATGAAGTAGGGTCTGCTCGGGTCGGGTAGCTTCTCGCACATCCGTTTACTCAGTGTAAAAGGGGGGGATGTAATTTGGCAGTCAACTTGAAGAGATTACTTAAAAAAGAGGTATGCTCAATTATCCATGAACTGGATAAGGATATCTTTATCGTGGATGTGAGTGAAAAAATCCTGTATGGAGATCCCGGGGAAAATCTAGGGAAAGACCTGGGGCAGGATTCCGGCTGCCTGCACCCAATTCGTCTGAGTGAAGACATATTAGGCTGGGTCGGTGGGGGTAATAAGCCGGCAATGGTTGCTTCCCTCGTATCCTATCTGGCCAACCTTGAGGCCGAAAAGAAATCCCTGGCCAGAGAGACCCTTGATAAATACAGAGAAATTTCCCTGCTGTACAGCTTGACGGAAAAATTCTCCAAAAACCTGGACCTCGAGGAAATTGCCATGTCCGTACTTAACGAGGTCAAAAAAATAATTAAGGCAGATAGTATCTATATTTTAACCATTAATGAAGAAACGGGGCAGCTTGAAATTCTTGTCGGGGTAGGACCGGAATACCATCTGTCTTTAGGACTGAAACCCGGGGAGGGAATTGCAGGGGATATTATCCAGACAGGAAAAGCCGAGATTTTAAACGATGTTATGAAGGACCCGAGATTTATCCCCGGAAACGTCCCGGTAAGTTCCGTCATGTGTGCTCCTTTGATTATTAAGGATCAGGTAAAAGGAGTGATGAGCGTCTGCAGCGAAAAATCGGTCACTTATAAAGCTGAGGATTTGAAGATCCTATCTGCCCTTGCCTTTCAAGCAGCCTTTATTTTGGAAAATACCAAGCTGAACTTTATCCGAGAGACCTTTGGCCGTTATCTATCTGATGACCTTGTGAGTAAACTTTTAGCAACTCCCGGTGCTCTGAAGCTGGGCGGGGAAAAAAAGGAAATCACGATCATGATGTCAGACTTAAGGGGATTTACGTCATTAACGGAGCAATTAACGCCTGAAACGGTTGTGGCCATCATTAATAACTACCTTAAATGTATGGTGGATGTCATCCAAAATTATAACGGTACAATAATAGAATTTATCGGTGATGCCATTTTTTCGATTTTTGGTGCTCCTTTATGGACTTCAGACCATGCAGTCCAGGCTGTCGCCTGTGCCCTTGAAATGCAATTGGCTATGGAAGAAGTAAACCGGTGGAATAAGGAAAATAACTATCCGGAAATCCAGATGGGAATCGGTATTAATACCGGCCAGGTTGTTGTAGGGAACATAGGCTCGGAAAAAAGGACCAAGTACGGCTGCGTTGGCAGTCAGGTAAACACCACTTCCCGCATTGAATCCTATTCTGTGGGGGGGCAGGTTCTTATATCTAAAGAAACTTTGCAGGCCCTCGGAGATATCAGACCGGAAATAAGAGAGCAGTTTGATGCCAACCCCAAGGGGATCAAGGAGCCGATCAAAATTTTTGCGATAGCCGGCATGGGTCCCCCCTATAACCTTTTTCTCAAACAACCGGCCCATGATGTTGTGGAGTTAGCACAACCAGTGAAAGTCAGGTTTTACGTTATTCAGGATAAACACTGCAGTGAAAGAAGTTTTAACGGTCATATCATCAAATTATCCAGAGATGAACTGGAAATTTGTACGGATACTAACCTGCCGGCAATGACTAATCTGAAGCTGCAGATCGTTGATCTTCATGGTTTAACCATAATCGATGAGATATATGGCAAAACAAAGATCGAAGAAAAAAGCAATCAGAATATCTTTGTAAATCTAACGTCTCTGCCTGAAAAAAGCAGAACCTATTTTGCTAAATTATTGGCAAAGCCAGAGGGCAGTAGAAATGATCAGAAGTAAATAACCCGGATCTATTGGGAGGATGGAGGTAAGAATTTGGACTATCTAATTGGCCATCTGGTGGGAGATTATCTGATCCAAACCGAATGGCAGGCCGTTAATAAAAAAGCGCCGGGTTTAAAGGGCTGGCTTGCCTGCCTGATTCACTGTAGCCTATGGACATTGTCGGTGATAATTTTTACGGGCTGGTTTTCAGTCAAAGTTGTCTTACTTGTCTTCATAAGTCACATTTTACTGGACAGGACCAATTTCGTAACCTGGTATTTATATGTCTTAAGAAAAGGGCAGGAAAGGTGGCTGCAGATTGTCTGTGATAATATCATGCATCTGGTTCTGCTCTGGTTAATCAACAGATATGTAGTCTAAGGTAAGGGGGGTGCACCTCTGCAAGAAGTATTCCTCTGTGGAGGAGGAATGTTCCATTTTGAAAGGAGTGGCAGGAATGCCAAAAATATTGATTGTGGATGACGAGCCTCACATTCGGATACTTTTAGAGCAAACCCTTGAAGAAATTGAAGATAAGGGAGTTGAATTGTTCGTCGCCGATAATGGAATGGAGGCTCTGGAAATTATCAGGAGTGAAAGACCCGAACTGGTTTTTCTTGATGTTATGATGCCAAAAATGAACGGTTTTGAAGTATGTAATGCCGTTAAAAAAGAGTCGGGTCTAACGGGAGTGTTTATTATCATGCTCACTGCAAAAGGGCAGGAATTTGATAAAGAGAAAGGCAGTGAGGTGGGAGCTGATATTTACATGACCAAACCTTTTAATCCCGACGAGATCGTTCAAAAGGCCAGGGCAGTTTTGGGGATTTAAAGGCTACGCTTCCCACGCAAGCTTTGTGGGCCATACCGCCTCTCAATGCGATGGGTTCACTTCTGTGGGAGAAGCTGCCTTTCTCTGAGGTCTATACAATAGTTTTTTCGGAGTAGATAGGCTAGATAGGAAGAGCAGGAAAGACAAGAAGGACTGGAGGTGAGATCTGTGAAAAGTTTATTCAGCTATATTATTGTTTCATTTTATGAATACAAACTCAAGAGTATCCTTTTTATTGGCTCTATACTTATTTACATAGGATTTTTTACTTTTTTCCAGATGAGTATCAAGCTGCTAGTTGATTATGCAATTGTGCCTCAGCAAAAGGAATTTCTCATAGCAATCATTGTATCACTGGTACTTGGCGTTCTTTTATCACTCATAACCGGTGTGATATGCGGCGGCTATATGTATGGCAGTGTAAAAGCGGATATAATGAGCAGCTTGAATTTAAAGCTTTACACTCACCTGCAAAAGCTTTCAGTAGATTTTTTTAATCGCAGCAAATCCGGTGATATTTTATCGAGGTTCAATACAGATATGCAGTCAGTAGACCAGGTTGTAGACCAGCTGCCTACCGGACTGTCTTATTTGCTGTCATTATTGGCCAGCGCGGGTTTGCTTTTTTATCTTGACTGGAAGCTGGCCGTACTGACCTTTATTGGCCTGCCGTTATTTTTGATCGTTCCTAAAATCCTTGAACGTCGGGCCGAGAAGTTAAACTACAGATTAAAAGAAGAACAGGCAGGAATTTCTTCAGCAGTTCAGGAGAATTTCAGCTCTCAGATTGTAGTAAAGGCTTACAGCTTGCAGAATTTGATGGTGACAAATTTCAGGACAACATTGACCGGATATAACAAAGCAGTTAAAGAAGCTTTCTCAGCGGATTTTTTAATCATGTATACGACCAATCTCGGTGTCAATCTTCTCAATGTGATTATTCTTAGTGTTGGCGCTGTCATGGCCTACAATAACGCTCTATCCGTAGGTTCACTCCTGGCCTTCAATACCACACTCATTAATATGACCAGTCTGATTGGCGGATTAACCTGGCTGATACCCAAAGCAGTTCAGGCATCGGCAAGTATGAAAAGAATACAGGAGCTCCTCCATGAGAAACCCCTTGTTTTTGACGAATGTGATAAGCACCTTCCTCCTTTTAGGGATGAAATTCAGATTAACAATCTATCCTTCGGATATAAACCAGAGGTTGTCAATCTGGCCCAGGTCAGCCTGACAATCCCGAAAGGCAGCTATGTAGCCTTTGTCGGTTCCAGCGGATCCGGTAAAAGTACATTAATCAATTTAATCATGAGGTTTTATGATCCATCCTCTGGTTCGATTACTATTGATGGCTTTGATATCCGCCAGGTGACTCAAGATTCGCTGAGGGCTCAGATGGGAATTGTCTTTCAAGAGAATATACTTTTTAATACATCCATTCGGGAAAACATCAGGCTCGGAAACCCGGAGGCAAGCGACGGGGAAGTAGAATCGGCGGCTCAGGCGGCGGAAATTCACAGCTTTATTGTATCGTTACCGGAGGGTTACAACACACATGTCGGGGAGAGAGGCGGAATGTTATCCGGTGGACAACGCCAGCGAATTGCTATAGCAAGGGCAATTGTCAGGAATCCTAAAATATTGTTACTTGATGAAGCGACCTCAGCCCTTGATCCGGCTAATGAAGCAGCAATCAATAAAACCATCAAAAGACTTGCTGGGAGCAGAACAGTGATCTCCGTAACCCATCGCCTTTCATCTGCGAAAGAGACAGACCGAATTTTCATCTTTGATAAAGGTACCAACGTTGAGGAAGGAAGGCACGACGAGTTACTGAATGCGTACAATAGCCTTTACAAAAGCATGTGGAGGAGCCAGAATGGTTTTGATATAAGTGAAGATGGGTTTAATGCAGGGATAACAGGTGAAAAGCTAAAGGATATTTCCCTGTTTAGCGGTTTAGATGATAATTTTCTCGATAGCATTTCTCGTTTGTTTATTACCGAGTATTACCCGAAGGATCGGGTCGTTATAACCGAAGGAGATCCTGGAGACAAATTTTATGTCATTGTACGAGGTAAGCTTGAGGTAACAAGAGAAACCGGCCTGGACACCCAGGAACGGTTAGCGGTTATGTTTGATGGAGATTTTTTTGGTGAGATTGCCCTGCTTAAAAATATTACTCGTACAGCCAGTGTAAAAACACTAATGCCCACAACGATTATATCCTTACAAAGGAACTTGTTCCAAAACCTGTTGGAGAAAGCTCCCAACTTGAAAGACAAACTACTGGCACGGATAGATACCCGAAACTGATATTAGGGTTAAAATGTTGAATTTTTAATGTTAAATTTTAGAGTTCTTTTCATAGTGACTATTAAGAAGAGTTGATCTTCAAGCAAAGTGTGTATATTGCTGTTAGTTACCATTGTGGTAAAATATGCTGTCAGCCGTGTGTGGTTCTGGTCTTCTTATTGACGGAAATATTTACCTGTTCATGGTATAATGATATCGTCCAATTGATAAATGTCTGTTAGTTAAGATAAACCAGAAAACCCAAATGGATATTATGGCCCTTGTTGAGCCAAAGGGTGATAAGGATCGGCAGGGAGGTGTTGTCTATGGAATATAATAAGGTCTTTGTGAAAATAAAGCTATTAACCTTACTTCTGGCCTTATGGTTAATTCCATCACAACAGGTTTTTGCGAACTCAGGTCCCACTTTCTGGAAAGGCTATCCCTTGTCGGAGGTTCTGATTGATAAAACCTGTCCAGTGGAAGTTGAGGCAGAAAATCTAGTCTTTGACCTTCGGGGTGAAAGCAGGGGAAGCTGGACAATAAATGGTCAAGTTACAGCAGCTTATCGTATGGTCAATCCTACCGAGAAAACGGTCTCTGTACAGATGGCCTTTCCCTTTATTAGCACTCTGTATGATTTTCCTGCAAACGATATTGCAATAACAGCTGACGGAACAGTGCTCCCCTATGACATGTATATAGGGGATGTGGTCAATAACTATGGAAATTCTAGGCAAGAAGAGAAGAGTACAAGCGTTGCTTTTGAAGAGATTGTCAGCACGATTACCAGCCAGCCTTTCCAGGCGGAGCACTTTTTAGAGGATGAAAAAGGGCAACTTTATACAATCGAAGTCAAACCAACCACCGAACAAAGAATTAACCTAGCGGTTGACTTTGAAGTTGATCATGGAAAATCTAAGGTACTAACTAGTGGTGTTAACGGCTATCAACGAGATCACCAGAAAGTAAGAGTCTCTGCATGGTGTTACGAGCCGGAGATTTTTGAGATTTTTGTGCTGGGGGATCCGATTGATTTTAGGATTAGTGGATACACTGACGGAGCGTTGAAAGAAGAAACCAGTCTGTTTACTGCTCAGATATCTACAGAGGAAACAGAGCTAAAACCCTATTTCATGGATACCGTAAATAAATACTTAAAAACAAGAGATTATCCATCACTTGCTGAGTTGCAAGATTGGCAGCTCTACAACCTATATGCAGCAAGTCTGGATAGGGTCTTTACCAGCAACGAGGGTTTTGGTTCATTTGATGAACTGATGGATCTAAATCAGTTTGAGCGAATTCTGATCATGGTTTACACGGTTGACTTTCAGGCCGATTCCAAAAGAGATATAAGTGTCAGTTACAATGCCAGAGGGACTATGGACAAAACAAAGACGGTTGAGCCTGTATATACCTTTGATTATCTACTTAACCCTGCTGAGAACTGGAGTAGTTATCGGAATTTGACCATTGAAGTTAGGACGCCTGAAGAAGCACCATATATTATTGACAGCAACCTTGAACTAACCAAAGTGAGTGACAGGTATTATACGACAAGCCTTGAATCCCTACCGAATAGCGATTTTGTTTTTTCAATTTACTCGAATGAGAAAATCACTGCTTCGGATAAAGCATACAGCACTTTGAAAAATACGCTTGGATACGTTCTTCCTTTGGCAATCGTTGGTGGGTTCATTCTAATTGTAGTGACTGTCGGTGTAGTGCTTGGTAGACACTTAAAAAAGCATTATAGGAAGAAAACTGGTGTCTATTAAGTTGCTTGAGGAAATCACAATATTAAGAAGGTAATGTGGGCGCTCAATGCCTCTGTTTTTTCTTTACTAAAATGGATGTACATAAAAAAGATTGCGCTTATAGATGTACAACCTCTTAAAAGTCGTCGCCAATCAAACCGTGGTCATCTTAAACACCCACTTATAGAAGTGGGAGTCTCGGAATTGATAAACCGGACTTTGTAGTAAGGATGGAGAAGGGTTAGGATGGCAGAAATATACTCCGCCAGCATTGAACAAAACCTGGACGGCACAACCTTTGAAAGACTTCTTGGTTTTCTCCCTCTTGAAGAACAGATCAGAATAAAAAGATACAGGCTGCGTGAGGATCAGCAAAGAGCATTGGTGGGAGCTAACTTAATAAGAAGAGTGATTAGCGCCGGGACAGGCATGGAAAACAGAGACATTGTTTTGTTAAGAAATGAAAACGACAAGCCCTTCCTGAAAGGAGGAGGGGGTTTTCACTTTAATCTGTCCCATTCCGGGAAGTGGGTAGTCTGTATCTCAGGCAATTCTGAAGTCGGCCTTGATATTGAAGAGATGAAGCCTCTAGATATAAGCTTAGGCGAAGGGCTTTTTTCCGGTTCCGAGTATGAGGCCTTAAAAAAGCTGCCTAAAGAGCAGAAGTTGAAGCGCTTTTATGAGCTGTGGACCTTGAAAGAAAGCTATATAAAAGCAGTAGGGAGAGGTTTAGAGATACCGTTGGCTTCTTTTTCTATTGAAATGAAGGCTGGAGAAATCAAACTGATGACAGAAGCAGAGGGTGACTTCTTGTTTAAACAGTATGAGATTGATAAAGGATATGCCCTGGCGGCTTGCAGTAAAGGAGAGGCTTTGCCGGACAGGATAAATAAAGTGGATTTTACCTATCATTGGCATTCAGTGAAGTGAGGGGCACGCAAAATTATTGTCGCTAGAAGAGTAGGTTAACCCTTCCTTTAGTTAATCTTATTTGTCTATTTTTTAGAGGTCTGAGCTTGCTCCCAAATATTATCAGCTACTTCCCCCCAGGCGGATGAAACATTCTGAAGTTTTTCCGTCAATTCCTCGACTGTTTCCATATCAAGAACTTGAGTGGAATGAGCACCAGATTTATTGACCATCATTCTTAATTTATCAGGATTGTCCATAAGAGGACAAGGCCGCAAATGGTTCTGATTAAAAGGCTGGTTTTCACGATATTGAGCAAATAACGGAGATTTTAAGGCATCTAATATCGTGCTGTCTCTAACGTTGGTATCAGAATAATGAATAAAAGCGCAAGGCTCAATATCTCCATGGGCATTAATATGAAAATAATTGCGTCCGCCTGCTATACAGCCTTGAACGTATTCCCCGTCATTCCAGAAGTCCAAGGCAAATATTGGCTTGGTATTTCTAATTTCTCTGATTCTATGATACATATACTTCCGTTGATGAGGTAGTGCAATTAATTCTAGAGCAGCATTTTTCCCAACCGGAACATAGGTGAAGTACCAAGCAAAAAGGCACCCTTTTTCAATCATTAAGTCCACAAACTCATCAGAAGCGACCGTGTCAGTGTTTTGGCTGTGGTAACAGGAGGAATAACCAAACCCTGCCCCTACCTCCCTTAATAAATCCATAGACTTAATAACTTTGTCGTAAGTACCAACGCCCCGGCGCTGATCCGTAGCTTCTCCTATCCCTTCAATACTAAAGGCCAGTACAAAATTACCAACTCGTACTAATTCTTGAGCAAAATGCTTATCGACCAAGGTACCATTAGTAAAGGCCAAGAAAGCACAGTCTTGATGTTTCTCTGCTAAAGCAATCAAATCCGTTTTTCTTATTAGGGGCTCTCCTCCAGAGTATATATACATAAATATGCCTAATTTTTTACCTTGCTTAATGATATCGTCAAGTTCAGCAAAGGATAATGAATTATGCTGATCATATTCACTTGCCCAACATCCAATGCATTTAAGATTACATAATGAAGTAGGATCCATTAAAATAGCCCAAGGGATATTGCAATGATGTTTTTCAGCAGTTTTTAGTGCTTTTTCTCGTCCAAATAGAGTTGCTTTGATTAAAAAGTTGGTCAGGAACTTATGGCGAACACTAGGAGCAAGCTGTTTAAATACAGCGTTAAATAACTTGGTATAACTACTTGAAGAACCCTGTAAACAGTTCTGTAAATATCCAATGGCAGTTATATGATTTTGATCATGGGCAACATTACTTAATAAATTTAATATCCCGTTCATACTTTTAAGTTTATTTTTTTCTGCGCAACGTAATGCTGTCTTAAATGCAAGGGTATAAATAAACTCCTTGATTCTTCCCATATCTTCTCCTCCATAAATGGTTCGATATTATGTGAATTAACCCTAAAGTTAGAATACGAACTAATACACAGTACATAATATGCACTTATTTTCAAAACTTCCATAGTAGTAGATGAAGACTGATATTAATATTTGGGAAAAAAATAAGGTCTATTAACCGGACGGTCGGTTAATTATTAAAAGAAGGCAGGACAAGGAATAAACGATTAGTTTTGAGAGGGGCTTATGTATGAGTAACAGTGTTTGTCCATGGTGGTTAGGGTATTTCTTACTGAATCCTGTAAGGAATATTATTCATAGCCCTGAGAAGGTACTGAAAAATCATGTCAATAAGGGGATGTTCGTTCTAGACATAGGATGTGGAATGGGATACTTTAGTTTGCCTATGGCAAAGCTTGTTGGCGATAAGGGTCGTGTTCTATCAATTGACCTCCAAGAGAGGATGTTAACGGCTCTGAGCAGAAGAGCCATGAAGGCTAATTTGACCAACAACATAGAAACAAGGCTTTGCTCAAGCAACTCACTCAACATTGAGGATCTTACTGGGACAATAGATTTTGCCTTAGCCTTTGCCGTGATCCACGAGGTTCCAGATAAGGATAGGCTTTTTGTAGAAATATACAAAGGATTAAAACCGGGCGGCAAGCTTCTCATTGCTGAACCAAAAGGACATGTAAAAGAAAATGATTTTAATGATTGTTTAAATTTGGCCCGAAGTATCGGCTTTAATAGTGCAGAGAGACCTGAAATTGGTAAAAGCTTCTCCGCTCTACTTACAAGAGTGTAAAAATCTACGCTGATGAACGCCTATATCGACGATTTGAAAGAGTTAAAGCGCCTAGCGCTGGCGGAAACAATCATATCCACCAGATGATCTGCCTCACAGCCCTCACAGAAGACACGATCTTCACCTACTTCTCCGCTGTTTACAGCTTGCGTCTCCGACTGTTCATGGGCAAGGATTATGACCTCAAAAATCGAGCGCGGGTTCTATCAGATTGATCCTTTAGAAGAGGAGCTACGCAAAAAACGACAGTTTGAATTTGAGTGGGAATAGGGGTAGAATTAAACAAAGGAGTTGTTTGGAATTGTTTACGTTACTGGCAACCTTAAAAGTAAAACCTGGCAAAGAGGTCGAAGTGACCGAAATTTGTACTCAATTGGCCAAGGAAGTTCTTGCTAAGGAAAAGGACTGTTTGATGTACATACCCCATGTGGTAAAGAATGACCCAACTGAAATAGTCTTCTTTGAAAAGTACAAGGATAAAGAGGCATTCAAAGCCCATGGGAGTTCAGCTTATTTTCAGGAAGCAGCCCAAAAATTTGAAGACCTACTAGAGGGTAAGATCCAGGTTAAATTTCTTGAAGAAGTTTAATAAGCTGCAGCGAGGGATTGACGACAAACATTAAAGCAATAAATAAGAGGAGGCCTTCGCGTGTTGATGCGAAAGCCTCCATTACTTTTACTTATCTCAAATAACTACAGGTACAAGGGCTAAGTGAGGGAGGGCAATATGAGTAACTAACATCAGGAATGTTGAATCATAGATTTGGGGTCTTATTCTCGAAGCACAAGTGATTAGCTGGATCAAAATCAAATTGCGATCCTGATAAGCTTCCCACAAGCTATAGTTCAATAGAAGTATTAAAGTAAAATTTTGGAAGATGCTTATATGAGCGAGTTTCATCCAAAAGCAGTAATAATGGACTTGGCAAAGATTCGGCCCAGATCATTTTTGTATGGAAGATCAGGATCGTTTCACTGAAATAATCTCAGCTAGAATACTTATCGCAATTTCGGACGGGGTTTGAGCATGAATATCTAAACCGATCGGCGCCTTTAAACGCGCAAGAGATTGAGAAGTGTACCCTTTCTCTTGTAAGTAGTTTGCAATGGCGCTGATCTTTTTTGTACTTCCCAGCATCCCGACATATTTTGTTGGAAAGTTAAGGATCTCCTTGAGACACTCCGCATCTGTCGGATGACTTCTGGTCGCAATGACGACATAAGTGTCATTGTTAGGCTCATAATTCTTGATCCCTGGAGCAAAATCACTACAAATCACTGAATGAGCACCAGTGAAAAACTCAGGCAGAGCAAATGTCGCACGATCATCAATCACCGTTACTTGAAAATCAAGAGCTTTGGCATAAAAAGCAACTTCTCTGGCCACGTGGCCTGCCCCTAGGATTAACAACCGCTCTGTTTTTAGAAGTGGTTCCACGAACCAACGATGCTCATCACTGTTTCCAATCACTTTCGCTGCCTTGACGGAGAGGATGTCTTGTCGTCTTTCCGCCGAGAGCAATACCTCTTTTTGAGGCCGCCCCAAGAGAAGATTGCCATCAGCATCCAAAATAATCCTCGAATAAGGAGGCACCAGAGAAGTTACCATCACCGCATCGTTTCCGCTCTTCTGGAGATTTTGAACGAATTGCCAGAATGGCTTATCTTGAACGGGCTCCAGTAATACATCCATAGCGGCCCCACAAACTGAAAAGCTATCAGACGGAGTCTCCTGATTGATGGCCTGGTGATGGAGCTCAGCGCGCACTTTCCTGTGGGCGGTCAAGAATTCAAGTGCTTTATTCGTGATAAGCTTTTCCGCGGCCCCTCCTCCGATAGTTCCTATGGTTTGGCTGGTGTCCATGACCAACATTTGGGTACCTATTTCGCGGGGAGTAGAGCCCTCAGTGCGAATAATCGTAGCGAGTATCGCCTTTACTTGCGAATCTTGGGCCTTTACAATGGCCTGAACTATCTTTTCCTCCATGGAAACACCCCTAAATGATAAATTTGTATTACCAGTTTACAGAAGGTCTTCTACGTCATGGTATATCATTAAAACTCACAGTCAAGCTTTCTAAAATCCTTTGAGTTCCACGTCAATATTGGTAGTTCCAAACTCCTTGCTTTCTCGGCTAAGTAAACGTCTACAAAATCTACGTTTACCTCACGAAACCGACCTAAGACACGTTGCATCAGACTGTCTTCCTCGAGTTCAACTCCGTCAGCTTCAACAAAATCCTCAAATACTTGTAAAATAGCTTCTTTTTCAAATCCATATACTTTACGTAAGACCCAATAGGCTTCGATTATGACGAGAGACAGGATATAAAATCTCGTGTCACCTTGTTCAATAAGTCCTACCAATTGTTCGATTTGAGTATCATCGTCTTTGACGAATAAGCGAACTAGGATGTTCGTGTCAGCGATCCTCGGCTTATTCATTTTCCAAGCCCTTTAAACCAACGGCAACTTCTTTTGCCCGTTCTGATCTAGCTTGGTCTATGGCTTCATCTACATCTATGGAAGAGGTAGACTTCAAAGCTCCCATGACACCTCGAATTGACTTTTTAATCTTAGGCTGGACTTCAATAATTCGTTCGTTTTCGTCTAGGACAAAAGCTAATCTGTCCCCCTCTTTAAGGCTTAAAAGAGTTCTCAATTCAACTGGAATAGTTAACTGTCCTTTGCTAGTTAACTTACCAGAAAGAAGTCGTTTAGCCATAATAGATGTCCCTCCATCCTAAAAGTATTACCATTATTTTAAGTAATACTTTTGAATAAGTCAAGTTTTACCAGTTGAAATGGGACCTTATACCGGAAGATGTGGGGGGCATTACGGAATACGTAGAATTTTCATGGCCCTGCCTGCAGTCCCTGCATAGACTGTTTCACATCACACACATCCAAGCAAAAGACCTTTTCTTTGATCGATTAGTGCCTTTGCGATAAATTCGCGGGTTGGGGATAACACTATAATCGGTCATACAGTTATACATCAATAGAAGGTGTAAGTAAATCGTGTTATAATATGGTAAATGCATCAGTCTTTGCAGATGAGGGGTGTTTATAGTGAGCTTAACTGAACCTCAGGCATTACAATCGCTGAATATAATAAACTCAGGGAAAATTCCGAGAGTAGATTAGAATACATCGATGGGATTGTGTATATGACTCCATCTCCTTCGACGAAGCATCAAAGGATTTCCAGTAGATTACAGGCAAAGTTATTCAATTTTCTTGAGGGAAAAGAATGCGAAGTTTTTCCTGCTCCCTTTGACATTGAGCTTAGGGCAGCTGACGATGACCAAGGGGATCAGGCTGAAAAAACCAAGGTGGTCATTCCAGATTTATCAGTTATCTGTGATAAGATTAAACTTGGTGAAAATAAATATGTTGGTTCACCTGAACTTATCATTGAAATTATATCTCCTTCAAATCAAGCTCATGATCTCGTTAAGAAACTTAATTTATATATGCAATGTGGGGTTAAAGAATACTGGATTGTTAATCCTCTTTTGAATACTGTACAGATCTATGGTTTAAATGAGGAAGGGCAGTATCATCAGGTAGAGGTATTGAAGGAAACAGGGATAGCCCATTCAGAGGTTTTGAAGGGATTTAGTATTAATCTTGAAGAGTTATTTAAATGAGTGCATAACTTCATCTTTCAACCTTGCTCAAAGCATTCTCCGCAATTTGTTATTCAGCCTATCTATGTTTAGAGGTCCAAATTAAGTTGCACAGACAACTACCGCAAAATTCCATGATTAAATCTGCGACGCTTAGCCAAACACCGATAGGTAACTACTACATAGCGATATTGGTTGAGTTTGAAGCTAAAGTAGAA
>Ga0209347_1000759_pt1 | contig 69262 bp, 65 predicted proteins | sample AutmiccommuBRH23_FD_187382 | JGI IMG/M metagenome (GOLD analysis project Ga0209347, IMG submission 187382) | Deep subsurface microbial communities from Mt. Terri, Switzerland - Autotrophic microbial communities BRH/23 (SPAdes) (version 2) | ecosystem: Environmental > Aquatic > Deep subsurface >... | reverse complement strand
TCACTGGACGAGGCGAGCGTGATGCCCGAGGTGCTGACCCGGAAAAGCGCGCCGTCACCCTCCGCCGGGTGGCCGGATAAATCTCGGAACGGTGGCCGGCTTCATGTCGGAATGCTGGCCGGCTTCAGATCGGAACCGCGGCCGGCTTCACGTCGGAATACCCGGCCGGCTTGCGTCGGAATCCGCAGGACGATACAGCGACCGGAAGCACCTTCTTCAAGCGGATCTGGCACCGCCAGCACGCGCCGACACCGTACTCGTAGTCGAAGCGCTCGCGCTCACACAGCCGGAACGCTGCCATCGGCGTCCGGCCGGCGCCCCAGACCTGCGATGCCGCATTCCGGCACCGGCCATGATACCAGCGCCCATGGATCCGGAACATGTGCGGTGCCCGGTCGGTCCACCCCATGGCGAGCTGAATGGTGGCGTGCAGGTCGTCGATCGTGTGGTCCGACCGCACCTCCAGCAGGCGCGATACCGCCGGGCTCACGCCCAGCAGCAGGACGTGAAGCCGATACACCATGACACTTGGCTCGTCGGTCGCCATGCCGTGACGCTATCTGCACGCCCACCAGCCCTCCATCACGATCCTGGACAGCCCGCACTTTGCCCTGGTCTCGTCGTGCGGACACCCATCCGCTTTTCCGGACAGTCACTCGATGCGTCTGCGCCGCCGCCGCTGCTCGGCGAGCAGAGCGCGAATGTGCTGTCGACAGTCCTCGGGATGAGCGCCGACAAGATCGCCGGCCTGATCGACAAATCCATCATCCTGCAGAGCGGGTAAGACTTCCTGCCTCGCCGGGACCGGACCAGTGGCGCTATCCGGAAGCCGGGTCCGCGGCGTCCGCGAGGATCGCTTTCGCGCGTTCGACGATCGGGCGATCCACCATCTTTCCGTCAACCCTCACCGCCCCCGGGCTGCCCTCCGTCGCCGCGAGCACCCGCTTTGCCCACGCCAGCTCCTCGGCACTCGGCGCGAAGCCGTCGTTGACGGGACCTACTTGTCGCGGGTGGATGCAGAGCTTGCCCCCAAAGCCGAAACTGCGGGCGCGGACGATGTCCGCGGCGAGCCGGTCCGTGTCGTTCAGGTCCACGGTCACGCCGTCGATGGGCTGCGCCAACCGAGCATGACGTGAGCAGACCGCGAGTTGGAAGCGGATCGGGTCCAGTTCATGCGCCGTCCCGGGAATGCGGGCATCCAGGCAGAAATCCAGATGACCGAACGCGAGCCGCTCGACGCCTGATGAGCGCGCGACTTCGGGAAGGCTCATCAGACCTGCCACGGTCTCCACCAGTGCGATCAGAGGGCGACCCGGCAGCCGCTCCGACACGAGATGGAGACTCTGCGGCTCCGCCTTCGGAACCACGACCGAGGTGCCCGGCGACGCTTCTGCCATCCGGAGGTCCTCGTCGAACCATGGCGTGTCGGCCGGGTTCACGCGGACGAAGCCATTACCGCCGTCGGCCAACCAACGCGCGACCTCCCGACGGGCACGGGCCTTGGCCTCCAGGCCAACGGCGTCCTCCAGATCGAGGACGATGCGGTGCGCACCGGAGGACACGGCTTTTCCAAACCGATCGGGCCGGTCCCCTGGGACGAACAGATAGCTGCGGGGCGATTTCATCGCTGGCCGTCGCCGAATCCCGCTTCCGCCCGCATCGCGAGCTCACCGCCGGGCCCGCGCGCCCAGAGCAAGAGACTGCCGTCGCCGTTGGCTGCGGCTTGCTGCGTGAAACTGCGATCGACGAAGAGCGGCGACACCCCGCGAAAGCTGAAGCTCGCCAGCGCCGACCCGGGACGGCACCTGGTGGCAAACCCCTGCAACAGCGTCGCCGTCAGCGGGCCATGGACGACCAGACTTCGGTAACTCTCCTCCTGCTGCGCATAGGGGAGGTCGTAGTGGATGCGATGCCCGTTCGACGTGAGCGCCGAGTAGCGGAACAGGAGCACGGAGTCGGGGTGCACAACCTCGGACCACTCGGCCCCATCCGGTGCGGGCTCCGGTCGCGGCGGAGGGGCACCAGGCGTCGCCGCTTCGCGGTAGACGATGTCCTGCTCCTCCTCGATACAGGTGCCGCCATCCTGCGTGATCACGTGCCGGACGGTGACGAAGACGAGCCGACCGGCGCGACCGGACTTGGCGGAGACTTTTTCGATGGTGCTGTGCCGCGTGGCAGTGGCGCCCATCCGCACCGGCGCGACGTAGCGCAGCCTTCCTCCCGCCCACATGCGCCGAGGCAGACCGACGTCGGGAAGAAATCCCCCGCGCTTGGGATGCCCGTCCTGCCCCAGTTCGCTCCGCCGGACGAACGGATTGAAGAAGAGCCAATGCCAGCCGGGCGGAAGGACCGCGCCATCCGAAAACGCGGCATCCATGTCGAGCGTCATTGCCAGGGCGTTTACGCGGTCGACCGCGACGAGATCCTGCACCTGCTCGGTGCGCCCCACCGCCTCGGAAAGCTCTTCTGCCGGTGCCGCCTCCTGCTGCGATGACATGCTTTCGATCCTCCCCCCCGGTGGGGTCAATAGATGGCCTGCTGCTCGACAAGCTCGGCATACTCCGCCCTGCCGATCCTGAGGACCTCGCCGAAGACATAGTCCTCGTGCTCACCGAGCGCCGGCGTGCCCCGGTCGATCCCGATCCCCGGGCAGTCGGGGAGTCGGACCGGCGGCCCCACGGCCGCCCGTGTCCGGCCATCCGGCTCCCGAACATCCACGATCGCGCCGCGCTGGCGAAGATGCGGGTCAGTGGCTATGTCCGCGGCCGTCCATGAGACGTGCGCAGGAACACCAGCAGCCTGCATAGCCGATGCCGCATCCTCGGCGACCTGGGTGATGGACCATGCGGATACGATCGCATCGAGGTCTGACCGGTTCGACTGCCGCGCCTGTTCACTGGCGAAGCGGCCGTCAGAAGCCAAGTCGTCTCGCCCCATCACCTGCAGAAGCGACATCCACTCCGCCTGCGATCCGACGGCGACGCTGATCCAGCGATCATCCTCGGAGGTCAGGTACAGACCGTGCGGTGCGCGGCGGTGGTCCTCGTTGCCCATCCGCCCCACCTCGTCCCCGACCGAGGCCATAAGCAGCGCCTCGCCGATGTATGACGAGGCCACCTCGCGCGCAGCCACGTCCACATGGCACCCTTGGCCGGTCAGACGCCGCCTGAGGAGCGCCGCGACGGTCGCCATGGCGGCGTTCAGCCCGACCGAGTGGTCCATGACATGGCGCATCTCGACCGGCGGTCCATCGCTGAAGCCGGTCAGATACCCGAGACCGCCCCAGGCCCCAAACAGCGGCGCGTATCCGGCGAAATGCCTGTCTGGGCCGGTCTGACCGGACGAGGACACCGACAGCATCACGATGTCTTGCTTGATCTCGCGGATGGCGTCGTAGTCCAGGCCGAGGCGCTGCATCACGCCCGGCCGAAAGCTCTCCGCGACGACGTCCGACACCGCGACCAGGCGCCTCGCCAAGTCGACACCTTTCGGGTGCTTCAGGTTGATGCGGATCGAGAGCTTGTTCGACGCTACCTGATCGAAGCTCGCGGGGCCGAGGCGCCCGTACACCGCATGGGGCTTGCGGAAGATGTCCGGCCGCAATGCCGTCTCGACCTTGATGCACTCGGCGCCGAGTTGGGAGAGCATGTGCGTGCAGAACGGTCCTGCCGCGTGCACGGTGAAATCGGCGATGCGGATGCCTTCCAAGGGCTTCATCATCTCCCCTCCGCGCGCCGCGCCTGCCGAGCCTTCGAGGCGGCACCGAGCAGGTCCTGGTCCGCGCCGAGTTCGGGCGGTCCCGACCGGATCACCAGCGGGGCCTCGCCGAAGCGGAACGGAGCCGTCAGCATCGGCACGCCACCGACGTCGGCGAGTTCGACCGCCGCAAACAGGCCCCGCGCCTTCACGTGTGGATCTGCCAGCACGTCGGACGGGGCGTTGTAGGGTGCCATTGGCACGCCCAGCGCCTGTGCCCGGGCGACCAGTTCGGCGACCTGTTGACGCCGAGCCCAGCTCCGGATCGCCTCGTTGATCTCGCGACCGCGAGCGCTGCGCTCCGCCGGGTCCGACAGCGCCTCGTCCATGGCCCAGGCAGGCTCCCCGATCAGCTTCACCAGGGCTTGCCACTGCCGCTCTTCGAGGGTCAGCAGCTCCACGAACCCGTCGCTGCACTCGATGACGCCGCCATAGCGGAAAGAGCGATGGTGGCGATGCTCCAGCGACCCGTCGCCGTAGCGCTGGATGGCGAAGGCGCCGACGGCGACATTGGCGTCCTGCACCGACGTATCGACGAACTGGCCCTTCCCGGTCCACAGAGCCGACAGTGCGCCGAGGACGGCCGCGACGCCGCCCTGCATCTCGGCGAAGTGCCCGGCGATCTTCACCGGTGGACGATCGGGAAACAGGTCGGCGGAAAGGCCGTTCGGTAGTAGAAACCCCTCGCCGCCGGCGTGGACCAGGTTGATCTCCTCGCCGCGCCAGCCTGCCTTGTCTCCCGCGGCGCCGAAAGGCAAGACCGACACGTGGACGATGTCCGGATGATCCCGGCGAATGCGGTCTGCCCCGAGACCGATCGCCACCCGATCACCCATCGCCGTGTCGTCGATGAGCACGTGCGCATCGGCGAGGAGGGCATCGAGAGCATCCCGGTAGGCGTCGAGCATGAGATCCAGCGCAACGCTCCGCTTGCCGGCGCCGAGATAGGCGAACAACGCGCTCTGATCCGGGGTGGTGCCGAAAAACGGGGGCTCGCGCCGAAGCGGCGAGCCGGCCGTTGGCTCGACCATGACCGTCTCCGCCCCCATGGCGGTGAAAAGGCGCCCGGCATAGGCCGCAGCCACACCGGAGGCGTGCTCCACGACCTTGATGCCGGACAAGGGAGGTTCGATCGCCATCGCGTCCTGCTCCTGCCCGGTCCCGCTCAGCGGACGACCGGCAGGTCGAGGTCGAGGGCGCTGCCGTCGAAGAACACCGGGACCTCCGGGTTCCTGGAAGGCAGGATCACCGTCGCGAAGCCTGGCGTGGTGACCTCGCCGCGCTGGTTCTCGCCCGAGATTTCCAGATCGACCAGGGCGTGGCGGTCCTTCATATACTTCCGGGTCACCTTGCCCTTGCACCAGGTGCAATCGCCCATGGTGTTGAAGCGGCGCATCTCGGTGCGCACGCGCTTGAGGAACGCCGCGTCTCCCATCCAGTTGGTGACGAGGCTGCACATCCAGGAGGAACGCTGCGGGCCGTAGTCGTAGGTGCCGGGCACACCGACTTCCTTTGCCACCGACTCGCGGTGGTGGCCGATGCCCGTGTACTCGATACCGCCGCCGGCCTCCGGATTGCGGAAGAAGTGGCCTGGATGCTTCATGGCGGCCTTGAAGACCACGCCGTGGGTGTGGCCGCGACCGCAACCGACTAGGAAGCCCATGGTGTCCATCAGCGACAGCGGCCCGCGGACGATCGGCTCAAGCTCTTCACCCTCCTTCACGTCCTCCCAATAGCGGACGTTGCTGCCGCGAATCCGTTCGTCCTCGCGCAGGATCGCCTCGTCGATCTTCTCGAACTCCTCGGGCGTGTACTCGTAGGTCTTGATGTCCTTGTACTTGCCGGCGTCACGCGCCGCCTTGCGCTCGTGACGGGTGCAGGTGCCGAGCGCACGAGCGACCAGCTCGCCGCGCTGGTTGCTGTAGCTCGCCTCGACGTACTGCAGGACGAGGCGGCCGGAGAACTTGCTCTCCTTCTCCTCGACCCCGATGACGCGCTCGATCGCGCTGATGCGATCGCCTGGCCGGATGTGTCGGAATAGCTCCCAGTCGTTGCCGGCGTAGAAGCCGTGGACGCCGGGAAGCCCCCAGCGCGTCCGGCCGATCCAGCCGAACGCCATCGGGAACATCGGATGGGCGACCTGCGTCCCATAGCGGGCCTGGGCGCCGTAGCCGGGATCACGATACAGCGGGTTGAGATCGCCGATGCCGTTGCAGAAGTTCCGCAAAGTGTCGGACGTCGCGTCCTGAAGATACGGTCCCTCGGGTCGCAGCTGCAGCCCGACCATGGCACGGGCGTCAGCGATCGCCTTGTCGGTGATCTTGCCTTCCGCAGGAGCCCCGCCGACTTCGGCGCCTGGCTTTTGGATGGTGTCGACAGCAGTCACTTGCCGCTCCTTCTCGTCTCGTGGATCGGGTTCACGACGCCAGCTCGACAGCGCCGATGGCCTGTCGGGCGGCGTCCGTCAGTTCGGTCAGGCTGCGCGCTACGTGCACGCCGGCCGCGGCCATGGCATCGGTCTTCGACTGCCAGGTGTCCGCGTAGGAGCCGATCAGCGCGGCGGCGTGCCCCATCTTCTTGCCGAGCGGCGCCGTCCGCCCCACAAGCAGCGCCGCGACCGGCTTCGCGCCGGGCCGGCGGGCGTACTCCGCCACGGCGTACTCGTCGTTGCCGCCGATCTCGCCCAGGTAAACGATCGCCCGGGTGTCGGGATCGGTGTCGAACAGCGCGACTGCCTCGGCCGCGGTCACACCTTTGACCGGGTCGCCGCCGATGCCGATGCAGGTGGTCTGGCCCAGCCCCGCTTCCGACAGCCGGAACGTCGCCTCGTAGGACAGCGAGCCGCTGCGGGAGATCACGCCGATCGGCCCGGGCCGGTAGCAGAAGCTGGGCATGAAGCCGAGCTTCGCCTGGCCGGGCGAGACGATTCCGGGCGAGTTCGGCCCGACCAGATGGCCGCCATTGGCCTTCGCGGCCGCGCGCATTTCCATCGCGTCGAGGACGGGCAGACCGTCGCCCGGATAGGCCACCAGCCGGCAGCCCGCCTCGAACGCCTCGATCACCGCGTCGAGTGCCACGGGTGCGGGCACGTAGGCCAATGCCGTATCGGCCCCGGTTTCACGCACGGCGTCCTGGACATTGGAGAAGACGGGCACGCCATCGACCTCCACCCCGCCGCGTCCGGGCGCGACGCCGGCAACGACATTCGTGCCGAACGCCACCATGTCGCCGACGGAGAAACGGCCGAACTTGCCGGTGATGCCTAGGATCACCACCCGCGCCGTGCGATCCAGCAGGATACTCATGCGGCCTCCACATCCGCGACGATGCGCCTCACCGCTGCTTCGAGAGTCGCGTGATTGGCGCGGCCGGCGGCCTGCAGAACCTCGGTCGCCACGTCGCTGCGCGTTCCGTTGAGGCGGATGACCACCGGCTTCGTCGCGCGCCGCGCGTCCAGGACCGTGTTCAATGTCCGCGCCACACGGTCGGTCTGGAGCCCGCCGCCGAACATGCTGACCAGGATTCCGCGCACACGCGGGTCACGGTCGAGGATGTCGAAGGCAGCCCCGAAGCCGGCTTGGTTGGGCACGCCGCTCACGTCGAGGAAGCAGGCCGCCGCCCCGCCTGCGGCGTCGAGCGCGTCCATCGCCGCCATGGTCATGCCGGCGCCGCCAGATATCAGGCCGATGTCACCGTCGAGCGAGATGTACATGAGGCCGGCGTCCAGCCCGCTCCTCACATCCTCGGACGCCTCGAGCCGTACGGCGGACACCCCTTCGGCGATCTGCGCGTTCCGGAACGCCGCGGCCTCGTCCACGACGATCTTGGCATCTGCCGCCATCAGCTTGCCGTTGCCGAGTAGCACCAGCGGGTTGATCTCGATCGTCAGGCAGTCGCGGGCACGGGCGATGCGCAGCAGCCGCCGGGCCAGGGCCACGACCCGTTCGCGGACCGCGCCGTCCTGTTCCGCGCTTTCGAGCGCACGCCGGAACGCATGGGCCCGGAAGTTCTCGGGCAATCCCACAGGGAACCGCAGCGGCGGCGGTCCGCTCTCGACCTCCACCCCACCTTCCGGGGCGTACAGCACGATGTAGCCGCCGGCGGCGCCATCGACCACGACCGACAGGTACAACTCACGGGCGATGTCGAGCCACGGCTCGATGAGCACGCCCCTCGGGCGCTCGCCGGCGAAGCTGAGTCCCATGATCGTCTCGAAGGTTCGTTCGGCTTCCGGCAGGTCGCCGCACCGTCGAACACCGCCCGCCTTTCCGCGGCCGCCGCTCGACACCAGCGCCTTCATTGCGACGGGAAAGTCGACCCGGGCAGCGCGGAGCTCCACGATCCCTGTCACTGGGCGGCCGACCGGCACGGCTACGGCGGCGTCGGCGAGGATCGTCTTTGATTGGGCTTCATTCAACATCATATCATGCACAATGCATTATTTGTTAGAACATGTCAACGTCGACAGCATCTTCAAGCCGACCTTTTCGCGTCATGTGCTCCAAGCCCTTAAAAGGCGGCGCAGCCGTTCTTCAGGCAGCGGAGCGTCTAGCCGGCCAGAAATTGCGCGACGGAGTCAGTCGGTGGATTATGCATGAAATGCACCGCCGGAGGCGCAACACCCCCGATCCGGACGCCGCCTGGCTAGATCACGAAATCCTTGGCCGTCGTCACCGTCGCGTAGCGTCGGAGCCCAGCAAGGGCGAAATCGTGCTCCTCCGGCGTGGATCCGGCACAGCAATCTTCCAGCAGGACGCAGGCGTAGTCGCGGTCGTGTCCCTCGCGAACCGCCGCCGAGACGACACCGTTGGTCGAGACGCCGGCGAGCAGCAGCCGGCGGATGCCGTTCGCACGCAGCACCGGCTCCAGCGCCGTTCCATAGAACGGGCTCACCCGATGCTTCACGAAGTCCGGATCACCCTCCTGCGGGCGGAACGCCTCGTAGACTTCGGTGCCCCAGCTACTGAGCTTGAACATGCCGTTCTTGCGCGCCGCCGAGAACACGGGCGAGTTCGGCGGACACTCCCGGTAGTCGGCCGAGAAGCCGACCCGGACGTAGCCGACCATGAAGCCCGCCTCGCGAGCGCGGGCGATCGCAACGGCCGTATTGTCGTAGACGCTGCGGTCACGGCACGTCACGCCATAGGATTTCGCGGCCGGCCCGTCCGGATGGACCAGGTCGTTGATCATATCCATGACGAGGAGGATGGTGTCGGTCGCCATCGGTGCGCTCCTTTCTGATCCGGGTCATCCGGTGCGCGGACGGGAAGCCGGATCGCCGAGGCGCCCTCGGTCAGCGACTACCCGTCCTTGTAGTTGGCCTTGAACTCGTCCCAGCCGGCGCGGATGTGGACGCGAAGCGCGGAGAGCATCGCCGCCTCGTCGCGCGCGAGCATGGCCTGCAGCATCGCCTGGTGTTCCTGCGAAGCCCGCTCCACCCGACCGCCGACGCGATTGATCAGGTCGAACGGATAGCGCGCCCACAGGATGTTGACGAAGCGCAGGGTCTGCGGCAGTCCCGCCGCCATGTACATGCTCTGATGGAACCGGTAGTTCAGAGCCCGCACGGCGTCCCGGTCCCCCCGCTCGACCGCGGCCTCGATCTCTTCCTGCACGCCCCGCAATTCGTCGATCGCCTGCTGCGACAGGCGAGCCAGAGCGGCCAGTGCCAGCTTGCTCTCCAACGTCACGCGGAGATCGACGATCTCTTCCGTCTGATTGATGTCGAAGGGCGCGACGATGGCGCCGCGGTGCGAAGTCCCGAGGACGAAACCCTCCGCCTCCAGCAGCTTGATGGCTTCGCGGACCGGCGTGATGCTGGTTCCGATCATCTCGGCCAGTTCGGTCTGCTTCAGTTTCGAGCCGCGCGGAAACTTCCCGGAGATGATTCCTTCCCGCAAGAAGTCGGCGACCCGGTCTTCCTTCGTTTGATGCTGCAAGGCGGTGTTCCCGATGGACGTCAACGCATCCATTGTAGACTATCTCCCGCGGCATTGTGCACTGTTCCGTCACGCCGCGAAGCTGGATGGCTGCGTGTCCAGACGGACGACGACCCCTTGCAGATCTGCGCTCGCCGTGGGGTAGAGGTCCATGATCCGGGGATCGTGCGCCGGAACGATGTGATCGTCGGAATCTGCGAGCGCCCTGATCCGGTCGTGAGCGGCGATCATGTCGGACAGGTTGAATGCCACCGCGAACGGGATGCCGCGCTCGACTTCCTCGTAGTAGTGCAGCGCGTCCGACGCGAGCACGACCCAGCCACGCCGCGTCCGTACCCGGACGACCTCCTGGCCCGCGCAATGCCCACCGACCCAGTGTACGGAGATGCCGTCGGCCACCTCATGATCGCGCCCGTGCAGCCTGAGGCGCCCGGCGTGGAGATAGCCGAGAAAGCGCGCAATCTCGTCGACCTCGTAGGCGCGGCGGAACCATGGCTTCTCCATGTATGGCCCCGTGACATAGGCCATCTCCTCGGCCTGCAGCAGGAAGGTGGCGGCGGGGAAGGACTCCGCGTGCCCGGTGTGGTCGTAGTGCAGGTGCGTCATGACCACGGTCTCGACCGTCCGCGGATCGACGCCGAGTCGGCGCAGCGCCTCTACCGGGCTGATCAGAAAGTCGTGCCCGTGCTTCGCAGCCTTGTCCGGCGCCATGCCGGTGTCGACGACGACTGCGCGCCCGTCGCCGATGATCACCCAGGAGAAGAAGTCGAGCGTCAGCAGCTCGGTCGGTCGCTCCTCGAGGATGAAGTTCTGGCCGCGGACCCGCCTCGGGTTGGTGGCGTAGCGGATCGCGTAGACCTCGTAGGTGGCGCCCTGACCCCTTTCATTCTTCACTGCCGCACCTCCGTTCGTCGCCCGTTCATTCCGCCGCGTTCGCCACCCCGAGGTAGGCGTCGACCGCCTCCTGTCGCGCGGCTTCCGTGCTCAGCTCCGCGGCGTCACGCTGCCCGACAATGCGGCCGCGGCGCAGGAAGAAGGCCTGGTCGGAGAGCCGCATGGTCACGCGGATGTTCTGTTCGACGAGCACGATCGCGAGCCCGGACTCCCGCCGGATCGTGTCGAGCCGCTCGAAGACCCGCCGGACCAGCAGCGGGGCCAGTCCCAAGGACGGCTCGTCGAGCAGCAGCAGCCTCGGGCCCGCCATGAGCGCGCGGCCGATGGCGAGCATCTGCTGCTCGCCGCCACTCAGGCGCCAGGCAGCCCCGTTGGCCTTGGTTGCGATCTCCGGGAACAGATCCAGTACCGTCTCGATGCGCGCCCGGCGCGTTCGGCCGTCCAGTTGATAGCCGCCGAGCACCAGGTTCTCGGTGACGGTCAGCCCGCCGACGACCTCGCGCCCTTCCGGCACGTAGACGATGCCGCGCCGCACCCGTTCGCGAGCGGGCATACCAGCAATCTGCGCCCCCTCAAACACCACGTCACCACGCGCCGGAATGAGCCCCGCCACTGCCTTCATGATCGACGACTTGCCGGCGCCGTTCGCCCCGAGAAGCGCAACCACCGAGTTTCGCGGCACGTCGAAGCTCACCCGCTCGACCACGTCGGCGCCGGCTCCGTAGCGCACCGACAGGTCCGTGATCTCGAGGAGGCTAGTCATCCTCGCTCCCCAGATAGATGCGCACCACCTCCGGGTTTCGGCGAACCTCGTCCGGCGTGCCATGCGCGACGAAGGATCCGAAGTTGAGTACGTAGAGCCGATCGCAGATCGACATGACGAGGTCCATGTCGTGCTCGACGACGACCATCACGAGCTCCGGCGTCGACAGCTGGCGCAGCACCCGCATCAGGTCGCGCGTCTCCGCGACGTTCAGCCCCGCGGCCGGTTCGTCGAGAAGCAGGACCGACGGTTTGCCGAGTACCGCCCGCGCGATCTCGACCAGGCGCAACGTGCCGGGAGGCAGCATTCCCGGGAGCATGTCGGCCATATCCCCGAGCCCGAGTCCTGCCAGTGCCGCCTTGGCCTCTGCCCGCATATGCTCCCGTTCCCAAGCGCGGCCGGGGAGCGGCAGGAACGCGCTGAGCCAGCCGGCACTGCCGTTGCGCGCGAGACCGATCATCACGTTCTCGAGCACGGTCAGATCGGGACAGAGCGCCACGGTCTGGAAGCTCCGCACGATCCCGCGCGCCGCGCGGGCGGAGGTGGGGAGGCCGTCGAGCGATCGGCCGCCATAGGTGATCACGCCCCTCTGCGGGCGGTAGGCGCCCGTCAAGCAGTTGAACAGGCTGGTCTTCCCCGCCCCGTTTGGCCCGATGAGGCCGGTGATCTCGCCCGGCTGGAACGCGACGTCGATGTCGTTCAGGACCTTGATTCCACCGAAAGAGAGCGCGATCCCCTGCCCTTCCAGTGGGGTCGGTTGCATCGAGGTCATGGCCTCGACCTCCGGCGACCTACGGCGTCCCGCAGTTTGGGACCGAGGTTGCCGGCCAGGATCACTCCGAGCAGAGCGACGCCGTACAGCACGGGAATCCACGCTCCCGCGCTCGCCAGGAATTGCGGGATCAGGGTGACGAACGCGCCACCGACAATCGCATGCAGGAAGGTGAGGCCGTAGAGACTGACGACCGAGCCGACGAGCAGGAAGATCGAGGCCCAAAGCGTCAGGCCACTCGGCGAGACCGTCGAGCTGGCATAGGCGAGCATGGCCCCCGACAGCGCGGCGATCCCGCAGGAGATGCCCATGACGCTGAGTCGCGCCCAGCCGCGGGTAATGCCGAAGGCTTCGGCGGCCACTGGATGCGACCGGGCGAGCAGAAGTGCGATGCCCTGGCGCGACTGCCGCAGACAGCCGAGAGCGTAGGCCACCGCGAGCAGGGCGACCAACGGCAGGTAGTAGCGCTGCAGCCCCTTCGGCGCGCCGGGAATGAGGTCGAGCGAGACGTAAAGGCCCTCGTAGCCGCCGGTCCAGCTGCTGGCGTTGTTGATCAGCTCCGGCAGAGCGAGCGCCAGCGCCATAGTCGACACCGCCAGGTAGATGCCGGAGATACTGCGGGACGGCCAGGCAAAGGCGATCCCCAGCGCGACACCGAGGATCACGGCGACGGGCGCCGAGACCAGGATCGACACGCCAAGCCGGTGCTCGAGGATCGCCACCGCATAGGCGCCGGCCGCGACGAAGAAGACATGGCCGATCGAGACCTCTCCGCCGTAGCGGACCAGCACGCTGACCGAGAGCACGCCGATGCTGTTCGCAAAGCAGACGCCGAGCAGATAGGTCCACGACCCGCCGGCGGCGAAGGGCATGGCGACGAGAGCGGCGGTGATGGCAACGGCAAGGGCCCTGGCCACGGCCCGTCCCTGCCACGCCGGGATGCCCCCCGACACGGCGTTCTGCGAGATCTCAGACACGCGTCCCCCTCGCCCGCGCCAGGATGCCGTTCGGGAAGACGTTCAGGGCCAACAGGATGACACCCAGCAGGAAGGTGCTGCTGAACTCCGGAGAGACGTAGAAGGTGAAGAGATTCATGAGGATGCCTATGAGGATGCCCCCGACCGCGCTGCCGGGCAGGCTCGCAAATCCGCCAACGACGGCGGCCGCGAAGGCCTGCAGCATGAAGGAGGCGACCGTCGTCGCGCTCAGGAAGGTCGTCGGCACGATCAGGATGGCGCCGACAACACCGAGAACCGCGGCGATGACCCAGGCGAACAGGTGGACGAAGCGGAGATTCAGTCCGCAGACCTCCGCCGCGAATGCATTCTCCGAGGCAGCACGGAAGGCGATGCCCAGCTTCGTGTAGTCGATCAACAGAAACAGACCGCCGATCGTCGCGGTCGCGACCGCCAGGACGGTCAGGTCGTAGCCCGTGATACGCAGTCCGAGGATCGATGCGCTGAACCGCGGGACCGGCAGGTCGAGGCTCACGATATCGGCCCCGAAGATCAGCAGGGTCGCGCCCTGGATGACGAGGCCGATCCCGAGAGTCGCGATGGTGGCGGTCAGGTCGGATTCGAACACGAGCGACGAGATCAACGCGTAGCTCAGCGCCGCGATCGCGACGGCGGCCACAATCGCCAGGACGACCGCCGAGCCCCAGTTGAGCTCGAGCAGGGTGCCGCTCGAGAACCCGTAGATCAGGAAAGCGGTGAAGCCGGCGACGTTGCCGTGCGAGAAATTCACGACCCGCGAGCACTTGAAGATCATGACCAGCCCGAGTGCGCCGAGGGCATAGAGGCAGCCGGTGATCATGCCCGACCACAGGAGCGGGAAGAGGTCGAGCGCGGCACTCCACACAGCGCTCATGTCGAGCGCTCCGGCGCCATCAGGCCGCCGGCCTCGACAACCTCGATGACGGCCGGGAAGTAGCGGCCACCGAGCCCTTGCTTGATCGCCGCCTCGTAGTACCGCTCGACGAATTGAGCGACGCCGACGGGGGTTCCGGTATCTCGGGCCAGTTCGAGCACGTATCCGATGTCCTTCAGGGCGTACTCTAGAGGGAACGCCTTCTCGGGAAACTCCCGTGGCAGCATCGCCTTGCGCCCGTGATTCCGGAGAACGAAGCTGTCGCCCGAGCCTTTCGACACGGCATCCAGCAGAACCTCTGGTGCCACGCCGGCCCGCTGCCCCAGCACCATCATCTCGGCCAGCACGACGACATGCTCGAGGACCAGCATGTTGTTGACCAGCTTCAGCACCTGCCCGCTGCCGACGTCGCCGCCATGGGTGACGTCGGTGGCGATGTATTCGAGGAACGGCTGGATGCGCCGGAACAACCCATCGGGCGCCCCGACCATGACGCTGAGCGTGCCCTTCTGTGCCGCTTCGCGCGTGCGCGCCACCGGCGCATCGGCCATGGCGATGCCTCGCGCCGCCAGGCTGGCAGCCACCTCGCGGGCCAGGGAAACGGAGGTGGTGGACAGATCCACGACGGCCGTTCCGGGCCGGGCTTGAAGCGCTAAGCCCCGCTCGCTGCAGACTTCTTTCACCTGCGCGCCGCCCGGCAGGGATAGGAAGATGACGTCGGACGTGCGGGCGAGATCGGCGACCGTGGCGGCAGGTTCAACCTTGGTGTCGCTCAGCCCCTCGAGCGCCGCGGCCGAGAGATCGAAAGCGATCACGCGGCCGGGATGTTTCAGCGCCATATTGCGGCACATTGGGCCGCCCATCACGCCGAGCCCGATGAAGCCGATGGTTTCGTTCTGGCTCATGTTTCAGTCCATCAACATGCCGCCGTTGACGTCGATCACCGTGCCGGTGATCCAGTTCGAGGCGGGCGAGGAGAGGAAGAGGATCGCCTGAGCGACATCCTCCGGCTGACCGTAGCGGCCGAGCGGGACGCTGCCGTGCGCTGAAGGTGCGGCGCGCTGGGTCACGGTCTCCCACATCGGCGTTTCCACCGGACCGGGCGCCACGATGTTCGCGTAGACCCCGTTCGAGGCCCCGGCCTTGGCCACCCACTTCATCAGGCCATGCACACCGGACTTCGCCGCGACGTAGGCCGGCCCCGCGGCGACGCCGCCGATCTTGGCGGCGATCGAACCGAGCGCGACCATCTTGCCGTACCCCTGCTCGGCCATGATCGGCATCAGGGCGCGAACCGGGTTGACCACGCCGATCAGGTTGACCCGCAGGATCGCCTCCCACTCATCGTCGGCGCTCTCCGACAGCGGCCGGTGCGTAATGGTGCCTGCGCAGAGCACCAGGATGTCTATGCGGCCGTGCCGCTTTACCGCGCCGGAAATGATCGTGTCCGTTTCCTCACGCGAGGTGACATCATAGCGCCGGTAGACTATGCGCTCGGCATCGAACTCCGCAGTCTCGGCTATGTCGGTCGCGATGACCGTTGCTCCGGCCTCGGCGAGGGCCTGCGCCGTCGCCCGCCCGATACCTCCCGCGGCGCCTGTGACCAGGGCCACCTGCCCGTCGAGCCTGGAGGGCCCGCTGATCGGGATGCTTGCCATTTCGGCTCCCCACTCGGTTGGCTGAAGGAGCGCCCGGGGCCACACCCCCGGGCGCCGGTCCTGATCGGTGGTGCGGCCTCAGTTGGCGGCGGCGGCGCCGAAGACGACCTTCGGGTAGGGCTGGAAGTCGCGAACCAAGACGAACTTGCCGTCCTTCGCCTGAATGATGCCTTCCTGCCGGGTACCGCGATGGTCTCCCGCCTTGAAGGTCACCTTGCCGGCCCCACCGACAGTGGCGCCGTCGAGTGTCTCCAGGGCGGCGATCAGGTTCTCCCGCGTCAACGGCTTTCCGCTTTCGAGCAGCTTCTCGAAGCCTTTCGCGAACAGGACGGCGTTGCTCCAGCCGTTGAGGCCGAACACGCCGATTGGATCGTTCGGGTAGTACTTCGATACCGACTCCCGATATGCCTTCACTTCGGCCGAATCGCTGGTGACCGGCAGAAGCCAAGAGGAGAAGTAGGTCCCGTTCAGCAGGTCGCCCGCCAGCTTGAAGGTGGACGGATCGGCGGTGAAGAACGGCGCGAACCACTTGACCTTCAGGCCCTGCAGGTCGGCTGCCTTGAGTGCCGCCGCCAGATTCGCGTTGGAGCCGAACAGGATAACGGCCTCGGCCCCCGCGTTGGCCACGCGGCGGATATGGGCGCTGAAGCTCGTGGTCTTCACGTCGAAGGATACCGACTCTGCCGGCTCCATCCCCCGGTCCGCCATGTAGGCATCGAAACCACGCTTCGCGGAGCGGCCGAGCTCGTCATTCTCCCACAGCAGCGCGATCTTCTTCAGGCCGAGGTCGTCGAGGGCGAACTGCGCGTTGGACGCCGCCGACCAGCCGTAGTCCGGCAACAGCGCAAACACGTTCGGCTCGACGAAGAATGCACTCGCGCCACCGATCGGACCGATCATAGGCAGCCCGACCTCCTTCGCGTAGGGAATCACGGCGACATTGGTGGCAGTGCCCGTTGCCGCCGACAAGGCGAAGATTCCGTCGTCCTCGACCAACCGACGCGTCACGGCGACACTGCGCGCCGGCTCGTACCCATCGTCATAGGTTATGTATTTGATCTTCCAGCCCCTGACGCCGCCCGACTCGTTCAAGTGCCGGTAGTACGACTCGGCCGCGTGAGTCAGGATCGAATAGAACGGCACCGGCCCGGTGATCGGTGTGAACCCGCCGACCGTGACGACCTTGTTGGTTTCGTCGATGCCGATGTTGTTCGCATGTGCAGCCGGGCCGGCCGCCACCGAAAAAGCGAGAGCGGCAGCCGCCGCAAGATGTCGAGAGAACGTCCCCTTCATGTCTCCTCCTCCCTGCTGTTGCGGCCGGCTGAACCATCGGCTTTGAGGGACGGATACGACGGCCGCAGCGCGATGTCAAGAATATTGCATTATGTATCGTGCATTGTTTATGCCCGGATTGGGGGCTGTTCCAAACGTGGGGGTCGGACGGCCTTGCTCGTTGCTGCGATCGGCCGGATTTGGGTCATCCAAGGACCGGTGCGGCGGGGTTGGCAAACGCCCTGACAAACCGGCGCATCAACAAGCTGCAGCAGATGCGCTGGTCCGCCGTCGTCGCCCATGCGGTCGTCGCCCTGCGTGTCGATGCCATGAACGCACCGCGCCGAGGAAGTGCCGTCGCAACCGCCCCGGCCGCGTGAGCCCCACGTTTGGAACAGCCCGGGCACTTTCTGCAGAAATGGTACGTGAACCCCGGCGTTGGCGCTGCGGCGCCGGGGTCAAAAATGCGGGGCGAAAATGGCGTTGACGGCCACTGAAAATAATGCATTGTATGAAAAATGGCGTTTTGCAAGCAAGATCGCTTGAGCGTCTCTGGGCGCATCTCCTTCTGCCGATCGCAATCTCGGGCCTCGTGCGCTTCACAGAACCGGAAGGATAACAGAATGCGACCCACAGGGCACACGGCCGACATGCTTTCTTCCATCAAAGGCTTGCAGGCGGCATGACACTCGGCCCGACCCCTGCGCCCGACAGGGGCGACGTGCTCGCTCCACCCGCCGATCGCGGATCGCGGCACACCAGGCGGTCGCCGCACGAAAGGTTATTGAATCCACGAAGCATCGCCGTCGTCGGGGCGTCGGCTGACACCCGCAAGGTCGGCGGCCGGATCATCAGCTTCCTGCGCAAATTCGGCTACCGCGGGCCGATCATCCCTATCAATCCGAAATACAGCGACATCCAGGGCGAAGCGTGCGCGCCAAGCGTCGACGCGATGCCGCTCGGCGTCGACCTCGTCATCATCTGCGTCAAGCCAGAAGACGCCGCGGCTGCCTTCCGCGCCGCCTGCGAGCGCGCCGTCGGCGCCGCGATCATCTCGAGCAGTGGCTTTGCCGAAGTCGGCACGGCCGGGGCGGCGCTGCAAAGCGAGCTCGCCGAACTCGCCCGCGCGCATGAGGTCCTCCTCGTCGGCCCCAACTCGCTCGGCCTGCTGTCGCTCGTCAACGGCCTTTGCGCCAGCTTCGCCAGCACGCTCGCGACGCTGCCGGCGTTCGAAGCGGGCCGCGTGCCGCTGGTGACGCAGAGCGGCGGCTTCGGCATGAATGTCTATGTCGAAGCGCTCGCGCAGGGCGCGCGATTCTCCCACCTCATCACCACTGGCAACGAGGCGGGCGCCACCGTCGCCGGCTTCATCGAGTATTTCGCCGCCGATCCCACGACACCCGCGATCATCGGCCAGCTCGAAGGCGCGCGCGAGCCTGACGCCCTCATCGCCACCGTCACGCGGGCGACCGCGGCGGGCAAGCGCGTCGCCCTCCTCGCCACATCGTCCTCTGAGATCGCCGACCCGGTCGTCGCGGCGCACACCGCGCTGCCGCCGCTCGGCGTCGACCTCCTCGACACGCTCTTCACAGAATGCGGCGCCATCCGCCTCGCAACGCTCGACGAGATGATCGACTTTGCGACGCTGGCGGAGTTTCGCGGCCGGGCGCCGCTCGCGGTCGCCTCCGTCTCCGGCGGCACCGCCGCCTATATCGCCGACTGGTGCGCACGGCTCGACGTGCCGCTCGCGAACCTCGCGGCAGAGACCCTCGCATCGCTGGAACGGATCATCCCGGCGTTCGGCAGGGTGGGCAATCCCACCGATGTGACGGCGCAGATCGTCCAGGACGTCGGTCTCCTGCGCGAGGTCCTCGAGGCGCTCGCGGCCGACAAGGGCGTCGGCGCCATCCTGTTGTTCCTGGGCGGCATGGAAGACCAGGCCGAAGCGATCCGCGACACGCTCCAGGCGGCTGATCTGCGCGGACGGCCGATGGCGGTCTGCTGGGCCGGCGTCCGCGAGGGCGCGCGCCAGACGCTCGCCGGCACGGCGCCGGTGCTGCGCGATCCTCTGCGCTTCCTGAGGGCCTTCGCCCTGTGGAATCGTGCGTCCCGCTGACGATGAGGATCGAAGCCGCCTGAACCAAGACCGCTCGACGCAAGCACACGAGAGAATAAAGGGAGGAAGCCATGAGAAGAATTCTGAAGATCGCAGCGACGGCACTTGCCGGCGGCGTGGCGCTCGCCAGCCTGCCCGCGGCGGCGCAGGACAAGCCCGATGCCTACACGATCGGCGCGATGCTGCAGCTCACCGGCACCGCCGCAGCGTCCGGCGTCTTCCAGCAGAACGGCATTGCGATCGCCCTCGACGAGATCAACGCCGACGGCGGCATCAACGGCACGCCGCTTGCGATCGTTACGGAAGATCAGGGCTGCAATCCGCGTATCGGCGTCAACGCGATGAACAAGCTCGTCCATGTCGACCACGTGCCGGCCTCGATGATTGGCTGCAGCGGCGTCAGCCTCGCCGCGGCGCCGATCGCGGAGCGCAGCGACGTCCTCCTGCTCAACGCCGGCGCCGTCTCTCCGGCGCTCGCCAACGCCTCGCCCTATCTCCTCAACAGCATCCCGCTTGCCAACCAGCAGGCGAAGGTGATGGTCGACTACGCGATCAATACTTTGAACCTCAAGAAGTTCGCAGTCTACTATCGCAATGACGACTTGGGGCACGACCTCAACGAGTTCCTTGAACAAGAGATTCCGCGGCAGGGCGGCGAATATCTCGGCTCGGCGTCCTACGACACCACCGCCACCCACCACGCGCCACAGATCACCCGCCTCAAGGCGATGCAGCCGGACGCGGTGTTCGCCGCCACGCTCGGCAACGAGACCGGCACGATCCTGAAACAGTCGTTCGAGCTGCGCTTCACCCCGGTGTGGGTCGGTTACTCGGGCTTTGAGAACAGCACGACGCCGCGCATCGGCGGCGAGGCCGCCGAGGGGCAGTTCTACACCGTGAACTCCTCCTCCGACGAGAGCGGCAACATGTATCCGGAGGCCAAGCACTTCTACGACGAGTACCAGAAGCGCTTCGACAAGAGTCCTTCAGCAGTCGGATACATCGCTCTCCAGTATTACGAGGCCACGCACCTTTTAGCCGACGCGATGCGCATGGTCGATTCGGCCAAGCAGCCGATGACCGGCGACAATATCCGCAAGGCACTGCTGAAACTTGATGGCTTCAAGAGCGTCTACGGCCTCACCTCGTTCCAGGAAAACGGCGAAGTCTTGAAGCCGATCATGGTCAAGACCATCAAAGATGGCAAGTTCGAGGACGTGAAGCTCTACACGAACGAAGAGGTTGCCGGACTCTAAGCCGGCAACCCACCATCTTCAAGACAAGGGCACCCTGTGACCGAATTGATTACCCAACTGATCATCAACGGGTTCGTGAGCGGCGCGCGTTACGGCCTCGTTGCCCTTGGATTTGCGCTGGTTCTGTCCGTGAGCGGCTACATCCACTTCGCGCACGGGGCGATCTGCCTCATCGCCGGCTATGTGTTCTATAGCTTGTGGGTTCAACTCGCGATGCCGTGGCCGGTCGCCGGCCTCGGGACGATGGCGGCGGGGATTGCGCTGGCGCTCTTCGCCTACCTCGCCGTCTATCGGCAGGTGCCGCGCAAGAGCGCCCATGGCGTCTTCATTTGTGCCCTCGGCATGATGATCTTCCTGGAGAACAGCGCGCAGCTGTTCTGGGGCAGCGAAAGCCTGTCGCTGCGCGCCGGCGGCCAGGGCGCCAGCTACTTGATCGGCCAGGCCGTGCTCACCGACATCGGCCTTGCCACCATCGTGACGGCGATTGCTCTCCTCGCCGTCATGGTCTGCTTCATGCGCGCCACGCGGACGGGCCGGGCGATGCGCGCCATCGCCGACCACCGCGACATGGCGAACGTCGTCGGCATCAACGTGCAGCGCATCACCATCGTCGCATTCGTGATCAGCGCGATCCTCGCCGTGCCGGCCGCTGTGCTCGCGGGGCTCGACGAGGGGCTGGTGCCGCACCTCGGCACCGAGCTCATCCTGTCGGCGGTCGCGGCGACCATCATCGGCGGCATCGGCAGCCTTTCCGGCGCGGTGATCGGTGGGCTTCTCATCGGCATCGTTCAGAACCTTGCCGCCGGCTGGCTGCCGACGAGCTGGATGAACAGCATCACCTTTCTCGCCATGTTCATGTTCATCGCCTTCCACCCGTCCGGGCTGTTCGGCAAAAAGCTGACGCAGGTTGAAGTTTAGATGACCGACTATATCGTACACCTGCTCATCTCGGTCGCGATCTATTCTATCGTCGGCGTCTCGTTCAACTTGCTGATGGGGTTCGCCGGGATCGTCTCGATCGCCCAGGCAGCGTTCTTCGGGATCGGCGCCTATGCCGGCGCGGCAGTCGCGGTCGCGACGGGGGGCAGCGTCATCCCCTCGCTGCTCGCCGGCGGCCTCGTCAGCGCCGCAACGAGCGTCCTGTTGTCGGCGCCGACCTTGCGGCTGCGCGGCCACTACATGGCGATCGCCTCGCTCGGCTTCCAGTTCGCGGTCTATGGCGTCTTCTACAACTGGACCGCGGTGACCGGCGGGCCGATGGGCTTCGGCTCGATCCCGACGCCCCGCCTCTTCGGCTGGCACGTCGACAGCCTCTACGACTACCTCATTCTGACGGGCGTCTGCGCCGCGCTCGCGACGGCGGTGCTGTGGTGGCTCGCCCGCGCCCCGTTCGGCCGGCTCCTGAAAGCAATCCGCGACGATGAGCTCGCCGCCCGCAGCCTCGGCAAGAACGTCGTCCTGGTGAAGACCGTCGTGTTCGCGATCTCGGCCGGGTTCGCGGGCGTCGCGGGCTGCCTTTATGCGCAGTACATCACCTACATCCACCCCGACAATTTCATGCTCTTTGAGTCGGTGTTCATCCTCGCGATCGTCATCGTCGGCGGGCTCGCCAACGTATGGGGCGCGGTGTGCGGGGCGGTTGTGCTCGTCGCCCTGCCGGAGGCGCTGCGCTTCGTCGACGTGCCCTACCTGATGCTCGGGCCGCTGCGGCAGATGATCTACGGCGCGCTGCTGGTGCTGTTCGTCCTGCTGCGGCCTGAGGGTCTCATTCCGGAGCATGGCCTTCGCGCCCGGCGCGTCGGCCTTGCCCGCACGCGGCACCGCGCGACGCCCGTCGCCGGCACGGGGGAGTCACGCTGATGCTGCACACCGAGGGCCTGCAAAAATCCTACGGCGGGCTGCAGGCAACGCGCGGCCTCAGCTTCGAGGTCGAGGAGCGCTGCATCACCGCGCTGATCGGCCCCAACGGCGCCGGCAAGACGACCGCCTTCAACTTGATCAGCGGCTTTGAACGTCCCGACGCCGGGCGGGTGACGTTCCGCGGAAAGGACATCACCGGCTGGACGCCGCACCGCATCGCCACCGCCGGGCTGGCGCGCTCCTTCCAGGAGGTGCGGATCTTCGAGCGGATGACGGCGCTCGAGAACGTCATGGTGGCGCGGCCGCACCAGAGCGGCGAGAACCCGTTCCTGGCGCTCGCCGTGCCGCAGCGCCTGAGGCGCGACGAGCGGCTCAACCGCGAACAGGCGGTGGAGATGCTGGACTTCGTCGGCCTCGCCGACAAGCGCCAGGCGCTCGCCGAAGAACTCTCCTACGGCCAGCAGAAGCTCGTCTCCATCGCGCGCATGCTCGCCGTCGGCCCGTCGCTGATGCTCCTCGACGAGCCAGCCTCGGGCCTCGATCCGATTATCCGCGAACACATGGTGAAGCTGATGAAAAGGCTCGTCGAGGATGGCAAAAGCATTCTCCTGATCGAGCACAACATGGAGATTGTGCGAGAGGTCGCCGACAAGGTCGTGTTCCTTGCCGAAGGCGCGACGGTGGCGAGCGGGACGGCCGAAGAAGTCCTCGCCGACCGCGATCTCGCCCGTCTCTACTTCGGTCTGTGAGCGCCGCCATGCTGCTCGACGTTCGCAATCTCGATGTCGCCTACGGCAAGCTGCAGGTCCTGTTCGACGTCAGCCTCGAGCTAGAGGCCGGCAAGATCCTCGCGGTTCTCGGCCACAACGGGGCCGGCAAGTCGACGCTGCCGAAGGCGATCTACGGCCTCGTGCCGGTACGCGGCGGCACCATTCGCCTCGATGGCAAGGAGGTCACCCACACGCCGCCGGCCGAGAAGGTGCGGGCGGGGATGTACCTTGTGCCGCAGGGGCATGGCGTCTTTCCGGGCCTTTCGGTGGAGGAGAACCTTTTCCTCGGCGCCTATGCGCTCGCCGACGACCGCCTCGCCAAGGAGCGGCTCGGTGAGGTCTACGACCTCTTCCCTCTCCTCAAGGAGCGCCGGACGCAGAAGGCCGGCTCGATGAGCGGCGGCGAGCGGCGGCAGGTCTCGCTCGGCATGGCGCTGATGACGAAGCCGCAGCTCCTGTTCATCGACGAGCCGTCGATCGGCCTGTCGCCGGTGCTGGTGCAGGAGGTGATGCGCCAGATCAAGCGCGTCAGCCGCGAGTACGGCACCGCGGTGCTGATCATCGAGCAGAACGTGAAGCCTGCGCTGTCCGTCGCCGACAGGGTCGTGGTGCTGCGGCTCGGCCGGGTCGCGCTCGACGAGCCGGCGGACAAGCTGAGTGGCAACGAGAACTACTGGCAGATGTTCTGAGGACCTGCCGCAGGAGACGACAATGCCTGAAGGGCAAACGCAAATTTCTATCAGCGACGAGACGTCGATCACCATCAGGGGCAAGGACCTGGTGGAGGACCTGATGGGGCGGCTCACCTACACCGAGATGGTGTTCTTCCTGGTGCAGAACCGCCTGCCGACGCCGATGCAGACGCGCGTGCTCGATGCCTGCCTCGTCGCGCTGATGGAGCACGGGCTGACGCTCAACACCATGGTCGCCCGCTTCGTGGCGAGCTGCGCGCCCGACCAAATGCAAATGGCGATGGGCGCCAGCCTGATGACGGTCGGCGACAAGTTCGTCGGCACCATGGAAGGCTGTGCCCGCATTCTTGAGGCGGGCGTGCGGCGCGGCGGCGACGGCGCGGACTATTGCCGCGGTGTTGTCGCCGAGTTCACCGCCGCGAAGACGCCGGTGCCCGGCTTCGGACATCGCTTCCACAAGCCGGACGACCCGCGCAGCGCCCGCCTGCTCACGATTGCCGACGAGGCGGGCCTGTCTGGCGCGCACGTCGCGCTGTTGCGCACGCTGTCGGCCGAGATCGACAGGGCGCGGGGCAAGCACGTCACCATCAACGTGACGGGGGCTATCGGCGCGACGCTCGCCGACATCGGCTTTTCCGCCGAAGTGATGCGCGGCCTTGCGGTGGTCTCGCGCAGCGGTGGGCTCGTCGCGCACATCGACGAGGAGCGGCGGACGGGCTCAGCCCGCCTCATCGAGCGGCTCGCCAAGGAGAACGTCACCTACGCCGACCCTTCCTACGGCACTGTGCGATGATGGGGAGCGAACCGATGACCGCTGAGGATGCCGCGCTGACCATCCCCGCCGCGCTCGCCGCCGTCGCGCGCGAGCACCCGCACGACCCCGCCCTTTGGGTCGGCGCGCAGAAGATCGATTTTGCGCGCCTCGACGAGGAGAGCCGGCGCATTGCGACTGGGCTTGAAGCGCTCGGCATCGGCGCCGGCGACCGCGTGGCGGTGTGGCTGCCGAACGTGCCCGAGTGGCTGACGGTGTTCTTTGCGCTGGCGCGGCTCGGCGCGACGACGATCTGCGTCAACTCCCGCTTCCGCGAGGCCGAGCTCGGCGACCTACTCACCCGCAGCGAGGCGAAGGCCGTGGTGCTATGCCCGCGCCACCAAGGCCACGATTTCCTGCGCGATTTGGCGGCCGTCGCGCCCCAGGCGGCGCGCATCCAATTCGCGATTCTCGTCGGCGAGGACGTCGGCGCGCCGATGCCCGAGGCGCTAACGGCGGTGCCGGTCGCCGCGCTGCTGGAGCACCCGCCGATGGCAGCGTCGGCGGCAGGGCCTGAGACGCCGTGCATCGTGTTCACCACCTCAGGCACCACGAACCGGCCCAAGCTCGTCGTCCACACGCAGAGATCGGTGGTGCGACACGCCCGCGATGTCGCGGCGGCGTTCGGGTTCGACCGGGCCGATTGCCGGACGCTGCAGGTGCTGCCCTATTGCGGCACCTACGGCTTCGTGCAGGCGATGGCGCCGCTGCTCGCCGGCCGGCCGTCGGCGCTTGCGGAAAATTTCGAGGCCGAGGAGGTCGCCGGGCTGATGCGCCGGCACGGCGTCAACATGGCGGCGATGACGGACCAGATGATCCGCCGCATGTATGCCGCGATTGACGAGCCGAAGCCGTTTCCGGGTCTGTCGGTATTCGTCGGCACGCGGGCGAGCGAGATTGTCGGGCTGTCGCGCGAGCGCGGATTCCGCGTCGTCGGCATCTATGGCTCGTCCGAGGTGCAGGCGCTGTTCTCGCGCGGGCGGAACGAGGACGGCATCGAGCAGCTCGCGGCGGGTGGCGGCTTTCCCGTGGCGAGCAGCGCCGAGGTGAGGGTGCGCGACCGCAGCACCGGGGCGCTGCTCGCCGCAGGCCAAAATGGCGAACTGGAGATCAAGGCGCCGAGTATGTTCGCGGGCTACCTCGGCGATGCCGAGGCCACCGCCGCCGCCTTCACACCGGACGGCTTCTTCCGCACCGGCGACCTCGGCTACCTTGAGGAAGACGGGCGGTTCCGCTACCTGGTGCGCCTCGGCGAGGTGCTGCGGCTGAGCGGCTTCCTCGTCAATCCGGGGGAGATCGAGGGGCACCTCATCACCCACCCGGCCATCGAGGCGTGCCAGGTGGTCGGCGTCGAGGCCGATAACAAGACGCGCGCCGTCGCGTTCTACCTGGGCCGCGAGGCGCGCGAAGACGACCTGCGCGCCTTCTGCAAGTCGAAGATCGCGAGCTACAAGGTTCCGGCGATGTTCGTGCACCTTTCCGACTTTCCCAGTGTGCACAGCGCCAACAACAAGAAAGTCAATCGCGGAAAGCTGCGCGAGATGGCCAGCGACGTTCTGACGGCGGTGAAAAATTCATCACCCGATACGGCCAAAGCGAACGGCATGGCTGGGGAAGTTGGAGGAACGAGATGATCTTGGAAGGAAAGACCGCGCTCATCACGGGTTCGGGGCGTGGGATCGGCCGTGCGATGGCGCTCGCCTTCGCCAACGAAGGCGCCCGGCTGTGCATCAACGACATCGACGAGGCGGCCGCGGCGTCTGTCGCGGAGGAGATCGCGGCGGCGGGCGGCGAGGCGATCAGTGCCACCGGCTCGGTCTACGACAGGGCGTTCGTGGAGGGGATGATCGACGCCGTCATCTCGACCTACGGGCAGCTCGACATCCTCATCAACAATGCCGGCGTCGTGCGCGACCGGATGATCTTCAACATGAGCGAGGAGGAGTGGGACCTCGTCATCGCCACGCACCTCAAGGGCGCCTACACCTGCACGCACTTTGCCACCAAGCACATGCGGCAGCGGCGAGCGGGGCGGATCATCAACGTGATCTCCCGCTCAGGTCTCCTCGGCAACATGGGGCAGGCGAACTATGCGGCGGCAAAGGGCGGGATCCTCGGCCTCACCTTCACCACCTCGCTGGAGATGGCGAAGTACGGGGTGACGGTGAACGCCTTGGCACCGCGCGCCGAGACCGGGATGACGGCAACGATGCCCGCGGAAGTCCGCGCCAAGCGCGATGCCTCCTGGGCCGCCTCGCAGGTGAACCGCCGCGGCACGCCCGAGCAGGTGACGCCGCTCGCAGTGTTTCTGGCGAGCGACAGGGCGGCGCACGTCAACGGCCAGATCATCGCGCTGGGCGGCGACAAGCTGGCGCTGTGGTCGCCGCCGCGCGAGGTGGCGGAGGCCTTCATGTTCGGCGGCTGGCAGCTCGACCACCTGCTCGACCTCTTCGACCATTCCGTCGGGTTCAACCTTCAATCCCTCGAAAAAAAGGACTGAACGCAGGAGCCTGTGATGGACGCGCGTTACTTTGAGGATCTCGTCATCGGCGAGACCGTGATCTCGCCGGGGCGAACGATCACCGAGGCGGATGTCGTCGCCTTCTCCGGCCTTTCCGGGGACTTCAGCCCTCTTCACACCGACGAGGAGGCGATGAAGAACAGCATCTACAAGACGCGGATCGCGCACGGGCAGCTGGCGCTCGCGATCCAGGGCGGTCTCGGCCAGAGGGCGCTGCAGCAGCCGGTGCACACGATCGCGCTCCTCGGCATCAAGGAATGGAATTTTCGCAAACCCATCTTCTTTCTGGACACGATCCGCGTGCGGATCACCATCGACGAGAAGAAGGAGACGTCGCGGCCGGACCGCGGCATCGTCTACTGGCGCCGCGAGATCCTCAATCAGCGCGACGAGGTCGTCCAGGAGGGTTTTACCGTGACGATGGTGAAGCGCCGCCCGCAAGATGCCGCGTAGAGACTTTTGGCGAATGCGCGCCCCGTCAGCCCGCACGCCGATGCGGGACCCAGGGGACAGGTTGGAACCTGGGGTTTCCGTACCGTTCTCCCCGAAAGTAGCGGGGACTGTTCCAAACGTGGGGGTCACGCAGCCGAGGCGGTCGCGACGGCATCTCCTCGGCGCGGTGCGTTCATGGCATCGACACGCACGGTGACGACCGCGTGGGCACCGGCGGCGGACCAGCGCATCTGCTGCAGCTTGTTCATGCGCCGGTTCACCAAGGCGATTGCCAAGCCTTCCGAGGTCGACGTGCCGACCGGCTGTCCGGCCCGCTGGCGCCGGGCGTAGTCGACCAGGTAGGCGCTTTGGCCGTCGACATACTCCCACAGATTGGTCATGGCGGTGCGCAGCCGCCGGACCGGGACGGCGTGTTCGATCAGGGCGCCGGCACCTGGTATCGAACGCCTCGAGCCGGCGCTCGATCGACGACAGCGCCCTTCGCCCTCTTGCCGTCTGGGGCCATGCCAGAGCCGCCAGTGCAGGCAGTCGAGCAGGCGGCGGATCGCCGGCGGGCGGCCCGTCTCCGCGCCACGCTTGCCCGCTCCTCGCCGCTGCTGCGGATTCCGACGCTACTGGTTTTGATCTTGTTCTGATCATCGTGCGGGCGTCGTGCCCGAGACGGCCACCAGCAGGCTGCATGGCGCGTGGGCGAGCAGCGAAGCGCCGACGGAACCGTGCCACCACCGGGCCAGTGCGCTCTGCTCGCGGTGACGGACCACGATCAGATCGGCGGCGACCTCGTGCGCCATTCGGCCGATCTCCTCGGCGGGGTTGCCGGTGGCGAGGCGCGTCTCGACGGCAAGGCCCGCGCCCCGCAGCTCTTCCGCGCCCTCCATCAGCACGCGGCGCACCTCTTCAGCTTCACGCTCCGGCAGGTCCGATGGCGCTGCCGCCTCGGCCAGCGTAACCCCGAGCCCGGGGGCGACGACCGCCAACAGATGCACCTGCGGACTCCTATCCTGATTGTCGCGCCGCAGTGTGTGCCGTCCCATCCACGTTAACAATGCTTGCGTTTCCCGGTTGATCCGGTCCGCTCAATCCTGCTCCAACCCTTCGATTCCATAGTAGCCGTAGCCGGGAACGGCCTGACGAAACTTTCAATGCGCGATGGGAAGGACGGTTGCCAACCGGGTCAGGCGAAGGCCCGGTCAGGTTTCGTCATCAAGGGACAACCTCTCGCCATAAGCGCTGACATGGCGCATCATCCGCCGCCTTGCCGCGTCGGCGTCGCCCTCTCGAATCGCCTCGAAGATCCTCCAGTGGGCTCCGACAACCAGTTTCCGGATGTCCTCCCCAAATTCTCTTCGGTTCGTTGCTGAGAACAGTGCCGATGAGATTGAAGACATGAATGCCTCGAAGAGCGAATTGTGACTCGCACGGACGATCGCCATGTGCCAGTCGATGTTCGCCACTGAGAAATCTTTGATACTCCGAAACGTCTCTTCGCAGACTATCGATAAGCGGAGCAACTCCTGGATATCGTCTTCGTTCCGGTAAATTGCCGCCTGCGCGGCCGCCACCGGCTCAATGGCTTCTCTGACTGCCAATAGGTCGACAAAGCGGATCGAGTGACCCTGAATGAACAGGTCCAGAGACCGGCTGACCGCGGCACCGCTGGGACCGCAGACATATGACCCCCCCTTGCGCCCGCGTTTGACCTTGATCAAGCCGCGAGCGCCGAGAATCCTGAGTGCCTCTCTCACGGTCGCGCGGCTCACCGCGAAGTCGGCCATCAGGTCGCGTTCACTGGGAAGCGACTCTCCTTGCGGAAGCCGACCACTTAAAATCGCGCTCTGAAGATACTCGGCGAGGTCCACGGAGCGCGGCGCATTCGCGCCACTTTCGGAAAACCGTCCGTCCTCGAATCCTAGTCTCTCGCTTGAGGCCAATTCCACGAGTCCTTTTCGCTGTTCGGAAATTTGCACGGCTAGGATGACTTGCGCAGTCTCCGCGCGCGGTCAAGATAGCCACTCTAGCACATAGCCAACGGGCGTCGGTGCCGTTGTAGTCTATTGGTCATCTGGCGTACCGGATACGTCGAAAAAGTGTTTTCCCGCTATCGCCAACTCGGCCAAGCATACCGGTTTGCGACGCGTAGATCATCTTAGCCTATTTGGCCGGACCAATTAGATTGCTATGGTGTGGGAAATCGCAGGCATTGCCTGCGCACGCGGTCCGCAGGCAATGCAATTCCGGAAATGGTGAGACGGCAGCGGGGACCGATCACCGGTCGAATCTGCGATGACCTGCCGAAGGATCACTGCCAACGATACCAACGGAGGAGGAAACCATGTCGAACGACGCGCTCATCTCGCATATCGACGAGATAGAAACCTACAGTCCGCCGATGCATTCGGGCACGGTGAACCGGCGGCTTGTTGAAGCGGCATTCGGAGCCGGAATCGAGGTGATCTACGGGATCCTCGACCCGAAGGACGGCGCCGGACATCGCCACTACCACGAGACGGAGTGGCAGATCGTGCTCATGCTGGAGGGAGAGGGCAGGATCGAACTCGGCTCCGACCCGGCCGTCACCGTCAGGGCCGGCAGCATCCTGCGCATCCCGCCGAAAGTTCCCCACTATTTCGAGGTCACGAGCGAGACGCCGGCGAAGCTGCTCGTGATCTATTCTCCACCGCTGCAGCCGGAAGGCTTTGTGCCCGCATGACGTCCACGTCCAAGCCGCTTGACGGCATTAAGGTGCTCGACTTCACCGCGATCGTGCTCGGACCCCTGGCGACCTTGATGCTCGCCGACATGGGCGCCGACGTCATCAAGGTCGAGCCGCCGGAAGGCGACCCGATCCGCAATGCGGCGGCCTCCAGGCATCGGGGGATGGGCTCCATCCACCTGGCCCTCAACCGGAACAAGAGCTCTCTGGCGGTCGACCTGAAGACCCCCGACGGCCGGGAGATCCTGCAGCGCCTCGTGCGGTGGGCGGATGTCGTCGTCCACAACATGCGCGAGGGAGCGGCGCAGCAGCTCGGCATCGACTACGCCTCGCTCAAGGCTGTGAATCCAGGCATCGTCCATTGCGTCGCCTCGGGCTTCGGCGAGAAGTCGCCGCGTACCGGAGACCCGGCGGTGGACGACATCGTTCAGGCCGGCTCGGGGCTCGCCTCCCTGCTGCTGGAGCACACCGGCCACGCGCACTTCGTCCCAAGCCTGTTGGCGGACAAGGTCAGTGGCCTGTTCCTCTGTAACGCCGTCATGGCGGCATTGCTCAATCGGGCGAAGACCGGTGCCGGGCAATCGACGACGGTGCCGATGTACGAGACGATGGCGACCTTCACCCTACTCGAACACCTCGGGGGCACGGCCTTTCCCGCTGACCCGGGTTCCCCCGGCTATGGCCGGCTGACGACGGCCCACCGGCGGCCGATGCACACCGCAGACGGCATCATGGCGATGACGCCGTATTCCAAAAAGCATTGGCAAGCCTTCTTCCATGCCTCCGGATTCCCGGAGCACGCCGATGATCCGCGCGTGACCGACCCGAAGAAGCGCAACGACTGCATCGCCGAGCTCTATGAGCTCCTGTTGACCATTCTGCCAACACGGCCGACTGCGGACTGGATGCGCATCGCGCGGGAACTCGGCATCCCCGCCTCGCCCGTCAACAGCCTGCAGGATCTCGTATCCGCACCGGATCTCTACGATCAGGGGTTCCTGGCCCGCACACCGCATCCGAGTGAGGGGGAAGTGCTCGCGATCAGCCCCGTCGGCCCCTTGCTCGGCGGAACGCTCGGCGAGACCGGCCCGGCTCCGAGGATCGGGGAACATAGCGTCGCGATCCTTCAAGACCTGGGCTTCGCTCCGGAGGCGATCGACGCTTGGCGCGCGAGCGGCGTCATCACCGCGCCGGACGCCTAGCAGCCGTCGTGGCCTCTCCGATCATGGCCCGGGAGACGGCGGTGACCAGATTGGCACTGACGGAACGGGCCGCGGCTCTCCTGCGGCCCCGTCTCGAGCTGCTTCGGCAATCGCGTGCCGTCGACCTCCAGATTTTCACGTATCCGATGGACGCGCATGTGGATGTCGACATCGCGTTCCTGTCGCGTGAACTGTTTGTCGGCTCGACGGTCGACCACTTCGCGCCCGCGCTCGACGGATTCTTTAGGTTCCTCGAACGCCAGCCCGACTTGAAGTGGCTGCACATTTCCTCAGCGGGCATCGACTTCGAGACCGTCGAGACGCTGCTCTCCAGAAACGTCCGGGTCACCACCTCGTCCGGCACCACGGCCGAGCCGATCGCCCAGAGCGCTCTCGCCGGAATCCTCTGTCTGTCGCGCGGAACGCTGCGCTGGATCCAGCACCAGCAGCAAGGACGGTGGGCGCCGCCGCCGATGGACCAATGGCCGCGCGACCTGCGCGGGCAAACCGCCACGATCATCGGCATGGGACCGATCGGGCGGGAGATCGCCCGCCTGCTCAAGGCGCTCGGCCTCCACGTGATCGGCGTCAGACGGAACCTGTCCGACCGCCCTCCGCACTGCGACGAGGTCAGGGGGCCGGACGAACTGGCCGAGATCGCGCGGCGCACCGACTGGCTGGTCGTCGCCTGCCCGCTGACCGAGGAGACCCGCGGCCTGGTCGACCGCCGGATCCTTTACGCCCTGCCCCGTGGCGCCGGCGTCGCCAATGTCGCGCGCGGCGCCATCGTGGAGGAGCCGGCCCTGATCGACGCGCTCTCCGAGAACCACCTCTCAGGCGCCTTCCTGGACGCCTTCACCGAAGAGCCGCTGCCGAAATCCTCGCCGCTCTGGGATTGGAGAACGTCATCGTCTCCCCGCACAGCTCGGCGATCTCGACCGGCAACGAACACCGCCAAGCCGAGCAGTTCGCCGAGAACCTCGCCCTGTTCCTCGACGGCGCGACAATGAAGAACGGGGTAATCGGCTGACCGCCACTCCGGCGCGCCGGGCTACACCGGACTGCGCATGCTCTGCCGGCTAATGTGCATGGTGATCAGCACCAGCGTGCTGCTGATCAGGGTCGTCACGGTGCCGAGTGCCGCCAATTGCGGGAACGACCCGTTCGCCCAGAGGTCCAGGATCACGAAGCCGACGACCGGGTTGCGGTTGCCGGCCAGCATCGCCGATGCGGTGATGTCGCCGGACATCAGGACGAACAGCAGCGTCCAACCGGCGACGAGCCCCGGAAGCATCAGCGGCAGCGTGATCCGGATGAACGCGGTGCCCTGCGAGGCGCCGGACATCAGTGCCGCCTCGGTCAGCTGGCGTCCGACCTGGGTGAGCGAGGCACTCGCGCTCAGCGTCGCCTGCGGAATGTACAGCACGATATAGGCCAGCAGCAGGATCGCCATCGTCCCGTACAGGAAGAAGGGAGCACCGGAGAACGCGACCACGAAGGCGATGCCGATCACCAGATGCGACATCGCCCCCGGCAGTTTCGTCACGCTATCGACCGCAGCCGAAGCCAGGGTGTTCCTGTTGCGGTCGATGTAGAAGGCAATGATCGCCGCGACGATCATCCCGAGGGCCGCGCCGACGATCCCCAGTCCGATGCTGTTGAGCACCGCGCTCTGCGAATAGTCGGTGTCGATGAACACGCTCTTGTAATGCGCGAGGACGAAGTCCTGCACCTTGATGACCGGGGTCCAGAACGGTTGCACGCTGACCACGACGAGGGCGAAGAGCGGCAGCACGGAGGAGATCGCCAAGTAGAACAGCAGCAGCATGCGGGCCAGGATGCGGTACCCGCCCAACTGCACCGCGGCGACCTTGATCCCGCGGCCGCCGATCGTCGAGAAGTTGCTGCTGGCGAGCACGCGCGACTGCAGCCAACTCGCGGTCCCGATGACGGCCACCAGGACCAGCGCGAGCAACAGCGCCATTCCGGTCTGTGGAGGATAGCTCGCGATCATGAGCTGGACGATATGCACCGCCAGCAGCTCGATCGATGCCGGCGTGCCGATGACCGCCGGCAGCGAGAAGAGCGAGAGCCCCATGATCAGCGCGATGATCATACCGGCGAAGATCGCCGGCTTGACCGAGGGAATCGTGACGGTGAGCAGCGTCTTCCACACGCCGGCCCCGCTGATCCGGGCGGCCTCCTCCAACGCCGGGTCCAGGTTCCTCAGGTGGCTCGACACCGTCAGGAAGATGTTCGGCACGAGGTAGATCGTGAAGACGAAGACCAGTCCGGCGATGTTGTACACGTCGATCGTGGTGTTGGACGCCTGGACGCCGAACAACCCGGCAATGTCCTGCCACCACTGATTCAGGAACCCCGACCGCGGTGATGCCAGAAGGACCCAGCCGATCGCGCCCGCGATCGGCGGGACCAGAAGCGGCAGCATCGGCAGGAACCGGGTGAGACCGGCCATTCCGATGTCGGTGCGTTCGACCAGCCAGGCGAACAGGGATCCGATCATCGCGGCCAGGACAATGGAGGTCCCGATCACGACGACCGTGTTGACGAAGATCTCGATCAGCCCGTCATCGACGATCTGGTGCAGCAGTTCGGGCACCGACGCACCGTCGCGGATGAAGACGTTAAAGGTGACGACGAGCAGCGGGTAGATGATCAGCAGCCCGACGATCACGGAACACAGCATCGCCACGATCGAGAACCAGCCGCTCCCCAGCGCCTGCCCCGCGAACCGATGGATGAGGCTCTTGTTGTCCTGCGCAGGCGTGCCGGCGGTGGCGGACATCACTCGATCCCCTCGAACCCCTGGGCGCTCAGGACCTGAAGGTCGGCCATGTCGATCGAGCACCAGACCTCCGCGCCGACCTTGAGCACGGATGCAGCCTGATCTCGGATCCGCACGACCTGGTCGCCGATCTCGATCAGGAACTCGCTGTGCGGCCCCATGAAGGCGACGGCGGCGATCTTGCCGACCCATCCCTCGCCGGAGCCAGGGGCCTGTGCCGCGACGCGCCATCGCTCCGGCCGCGACATGACGACCACGTCGCGATCGCTCGTGCGCACACGGTTCTCCGGAACCGTCAGGGTGCCGAGACTGGTCTCGACCCGACGTTCCGCGCCATTCCCGGTCAGCGTCCCGCGAAAGAAGTTCGCGGAGCCGATGAAATCCGCCACGCGGACGTCGACCGGGCGGCGGTATACTTCCTCCGGGTGACCGGCCTGCCACACCTTGCCCTCGCCCAGGACGACCACCCGGTCGGCAAGCGCCATCGCCTCTTCCTGGTCATGGGTCACGTAGATCGCGGTGAACCCGAGCTTTCTCTGCATCAGGCTGAGCTCGATCCGCAGGTGCTCCCGCACCTTGGCATCCACATTCGAAAGTGGCTCGTCGAACAGCACGAGATGGTTGCTGCAGACGATGGCGCGCGCCAGGGCGACACGCTGCTGCTGTCCGCCGCTGAGCTGTCCCGGATACTGCTGGGCCAGGTCCGCGACATGCATCATCGCGAGAACGTGGTCGATCTTCTCCCGCGTCTCGTCCTTGCCGACGCCACGCATCTGCATGGGGAACTTGACGTTCTCCTCGATCGTCATGTGCGGCCAGAGCGCATAGGACTGGAACATCATGCCGATCTTGCGCTTCTCCGGGGTGACGTTCACGCCCGACGCGAAATCGTAAACCGGCTGGCCGTCGATGATGATCGCCCCCGAGTCCGGGGATTCGAGACCGGCGATGCTTCGAAGCAGCGTGGTCTTTCCGCAGCCGCTCGGACCGAGGAGGACGAGAAACTCTCCCTGCTGGATGTCCAGGGAGATGCCGTCAATCGCCCGCACGGCCGTGCCGTCCCTGCGCACGAAGTGCTTGCTGACATTCGAAATTCGGATATGGGGCGCGTCGTTGTCCATGGTTGATCGATTCTAGCCTGAAAATGTCCCGTCGACCCGCGTCATGGGGCGAGCAAAAAAGGTGAGGCGCGCACGTCGGGAAGGTTGAGGTGCGGCCCCTCCTAGGCTGTCACGCGCGATCGGCGCGTCACCTGAGGTTCAGCAACTCCAGCACGTTCGCCGCATGCTTGGGCAGCTCAGCGAACTCCGGATTCCTGTATTCCGTCGGCATGCTGTCGGTGACCGGCGTATCCGGGAACGGCGAGACCGAGACGTCGCCGCCATAGGCCACCTGGCCCGCCTCGGTGAAGAGGAAGTTGTAGAAGCACTTTGCCGCGTTCGGGCTATCAGCGCCGACCGACAGCAAGCTCCAGAACTCGTTGCCGGTGGTCATGGCCGGGACGAAGCTCTTGATCGGAGCGCCCTTCTCCTCGACCGGGCGATGGACCGATTCCACGCTGGGTGCCGCGATCGCAAAAGCGCCGGCCGCCAGCTGCTGGGTGCCCGGCACGATGCTCTTGAAGAATACCGGCTCCTGGGCGGCGAGCTTCTTCAGGTAGTCCGGACCGTACTTGTCGCGCAGGATGCGGTAGAGCGCCATGTAGGACGGGACGTTCCGCGGATCACCGAGCGTGAGCTTTCCCTTGTACTCCGGGCGCAGCAGGTCTTCCCAACCCTTCGGTGGATTGGCGCCGGTGATGTCGGTGTTGTACGCGATGCCAAGGACGTTGATGTTCGTCATGGCCGCGCCGCGATCGAACCAGCGGTCTTCCAGCCGAGCGACAGCCGGCAGTTCGGACTTCTCGAACTGCACGAACCAGCCCTTCTCAAATCCGGCGTTCGAGAAATTGGGGTCGCCCATCGTGATCAGGTCGGCGTTGATCACGCCGCCATCACGCTCGGAAGCATACCGGGCGGTCAGCGCACCGGTGGCGAGCCGGAACTGCTCCACGGGGATCTTCGGATAAACCTTGGCGAAGGCGGCGACCGCCGCTTCGGCCAGAGCGGGGCCTTGAGAAGAATACCAAACCAGCTGGGGCTCAGTTTCTCCCATCTTGCAGATTTCATCGATCGAGGCGGCCGAGACAGGGCTAACCGCAATCGTCACAGCCGCAGCCAACGGCAGCATTACCGGCAGATTGATCCGCATTTCATCCTCCCTTGGATCAAGTTGATCTTCCTAGTCCGGTGGCCGGTTCAACCATCCGAGCTATTCCAGATTCTCATTTGGTCGGACCATAAAATTAGTTTGGATTGACGTCAACCGTGCGTGCGGACCTGGGGCGAGATCAGAGACTGCCGGCCCGACTCAGCGCCGGAGACATTGGGGAGACCGAGCGCGTGACCGTCCGACGCTGGCCGCTCGCTGACGCGGCCTCGATCTCGGACAGCAGCCGATGCAGCCCGACAGCATCGTCGAAGGTCGGTGCGAGGTGGGTGCCGCTCCGCAGATCTGCCGCCATGCGGGCGTATAGACGCGCGACGTTGCCGGGAATGACGTCTTCAGGCCATCCGGCGCGGGAGGAGGCCGGCAGCTCCAGGACTTCGAGGTGGCGATCCTGGCCGCGGCCGCCTTCGATCGTGAGTCCGACCATTTGCGAATGCCCAGAATGGCCCGTGATCCGGAGATCGCCCTCGCTGCCGTTGATTTCCCAAACCAGGCCTGGAACGCCGCGCGCCTCGCCGCCGCGGTAGTGGATCGAGACCGGCGCTCCATCGGCCAATAATCCGCTGATCAGCACTTGATCGGGCGCTCGCAGCGGAACCATCTCCCGCAGGTCTTCCACGAAGACCGAGTCACGGCGCCGGGCGATCACGGAGGACAGTTCCACGATGTCACCCAGAACGTCCTGCAGGGCCGCCAGCGTGTGCCCCATCGGAATCGAGAGCATGGTGGCCCCGTTGACAGCGTCGAGCAGATAACCGCGCGCCGACATGCTGTCGATCGACTCACCCCAGCCTTTGCCTCTGGCGGTCAGCGTGGTCGACAGGACCTCACCGACGAAGCCGTCCTCGACCAGCTGGCGCAGGTGGAGGATCTCGGGCGCGACCCGGGCCTGCGTCCCGATGATCCCCATCACGCCCGCGCGCCGGGCGAGGCCCGCCATCTCTTCCGCCTCGGCCAGCCCGTTGCCGAGCGGCCACTCACAGTAGACGTGCTTGCCGGCCGCCACGGCCATCCGGACGATCTCCAGATGGTGCGGCACCCGAACGGTGACCGAGACGATGTCGACTTCCGCCGAACCCGCGAGTTCCGCGACATCGCCGAACGCTCGCGGCATGCCGCACGCGGCGGCGGCGGCCTCGGCGCTGGCCCGGCTGGTATTGGCCACGCCGACGATCTCGAAGTCATCCGCCAGGTGGCGGAGAGCCGGAACATGGGCCCGCGCCGCCCAGCTTCGCCCCGGCTGCAGCCCGACGATGCCCACACGAAGTCGCTCGGAAGCCATCTCGCTTCTCCCGTGAACACGCTGAGTGAAAGCGCCGGCCGACCTACCGCCAGCCGGCTCTGGCTCCTCAGAACTCGACCTTGTCGCCGCCCTTCAGCTCGAGGATCGAGCGCGCCTCCTCCGGCGTGGCCACCGACAGGCCCAGGCCCTCGATGATCTTTCGCGCGAGCACGACCTGATCGGCGTTCGACTTGGCGAGCACGCCTGGTCCGGCCCAAAGAGAGTCCTCCAGCCCCACGCGCACGTTTCCGCCCATTGCCGCCGCCATCGCCGCGATCGGCAGCTGGTTCTTGCCCGCGCCGAGCACGGACCAAGTGTAGTCCGATCCGAAGAGCCGGTCGGCGGTCCGCTTCATGTGCACCACATCCTCGTAGTGCGGGCCGATCCCGCCCATCAGGCCGAAGACGGTCTGGATGAACAGCGGCGGCTTGACCAGGCCCCGGTCGAAGAAGTGGCGGAGGTTGTAGAGGTGAGAGGTGTCGTAGCACTCGAACTCGAAGCGGGTTCCGCATTCGCCCAGAGTCCGGAGTGCGAACTCGATGTCCTTGAAGGTGTTGCGGAACACGAGATCCCGCGACCCTTCCAACGCCTCCCGCTCCCAGGAGTGCTTGAAATCCTTGTAGCGCTCGAGCATCGGAAACAGGCCGAGGTTCATCGAGCCCATGTTCATCGACGCGACCTCCGGCTTGAACCGGGCCGCCGGCAGCACCCGCTCCTCGACCTTCATGTAGGGCGAGCCGCCGGTCGTCAGGTTGATCACGGCGTCGGTCTGCTGCTTGATCCGCGGCAGGAACCTTCCGAACGCCTCCGGGGTCTGATCAGGCTTGCCGGTCTCGGGGTCGCGTGCGTGCAGGTGGATGACGGCCGCCCCCGCCTCGGCCGCCCTGACGGCATCGGCGGCGATCTCTTCCGGGGTAACGGGGAGATGGGGCGACATCGACGGGGTGTGGATCGCTCCGGTTATGGCGCAGGTAATGATCACTTTTCGGGACATTGATTCCTCCACTCGATCTTCGGCGCTTCAGGCCCTAAGCCGCGGCCGATTTGGGTTTTGAACAATGGTCTGGCGACGCGGGTAGGTGCACTCCCGCGGCGTTCACCCGCCGCTGAAGCTCTCGAACAGGGCCAGAACGTGCTTGGCCTGGTTCAGGTGCGGAATGTCGAGCATCTGGCCGTCGAGCCCGACGGTTCCCGCGCCGGGAGCAGCGTCAAAGGCGGCGACGACGCGCCGCGCATGCGCGACATCCTGCGGATCGGGCATGAACCCGTCGTTGATCGCCTCCACCTGGGCCGGATGGATCGCGAACCGGCCGGTGAACCCCTCTCGGCGCGCGGCGCGGCAGCTCTCCGCCAGGCCCTCGCTGTCGCGATAGTCGCTGTACAGGGTCTCGATGGCCTGTACCTCGGATGCCTTGGCGGCGAGCAGACACAGGCTTCTGACGACCTTGTAGGTCATCGCCCATTCACCGGAGGCGTCCTTGTTCGTACTGGCCCCGATTGCGCTGCTCAGGTCCTCGGCGCCCCAGGTCAGGCCCATCAGCCTGTCCAGTCCGGCGGCGGCATACTGACCTAGGCTGAAGGGCGCCTGGGCGGTTTCCGTGACGACCGGCAGGATGCGGATCGTCCCGGTTTCGATGCCGTCCCGGGTTTCCAGAACGTCCAGGTAGTAGCTCAGGCGCTGAACATCCTCGGGACCGGCACACTTGGGCAGCAGGATACCGTCGGGCGCAGACCGGACGACCGCCGCGAGGTCCGCCAGTGCGTATTCCGTGAACAACGGGTTGATCCGGACCCAGATCTGGCCCGGGTAGTTGCGCCGCTCCTGAGCGACGAAAGCGGCGACCATCTCACGTGCCAGCTCTTTGCGCTCCGGCGCGACGGAATCCTCGATGTCCAGGACCAGCGCGTCGGCACCCGCTCCCAGACCCTTCTGCAACTTGCGTTCGCTATCGCCAGGAACGAAGAGCAGCGAGCGTACCGGGCGGCTCATTGTCCGGCCTTCATCAGCATCAGCGCCGGACGGGTGCAATGCATGATGAGCTCATCGCGCTGGTTGTAGCCGCGGTGCACGAAGGTGACGATGCCCTGGTTCGGGCGCGACTTGCTCTCCCGCTTGGCCACGACCTCGGTCTCGGCGCGCAGCGTGTCGCCATGAAAGACCGGCTTGGGGAACCGCACTTCTTCGAAGCCGAGATTGCCGACGGTCGTGCCCATCGTCGTGTCGCCCACGCTCAGCCCGATCACCAGCCCCATCGTGAAGGCGCTGTTGACGATGCGCTGCCCGAACTCGGTGTGGAGCCGGCAATACTCCTCGTCGATATGGATGGCCGCCGGGTTGCAGGTCACCGTGGAGAACCAGACGTTATCGGCCTCGGTGACCGTCCGTCGGACCCCATGCTGAAACACCTGACCGATCTCAAGTTCGTCGTAGTAGAGCCCTGCCACCGGTATCCTCCCTTGTGGATGATTGGTTTTTGAATTTGCTCGGTAGGTCGAGCCGAACGGCCGACACCAAAAACCACTTTACAGGTGCTGTGATTTGCGTGCAAGAAATGGTCCGTCCAAAAAAGAACGCTCCTCACTTTCGACGCCGTAACCTTAGGGTAATGCGGAGTTCGATGTCGAAAGTTGGTGCGAAAACAACGAACTCGACTATGCGCGAGTGGGAGGATTGAGAATTGGACACGCCCGCACAAGCCCCATCCGACCCGGCGGCAGGCTTATCGAAGCGGCCGCTTTCCGGTGTGACCGTCATCGATCTGGGCCAGATCTATAACGGGCCCTACGCGACCTTCCTGATGGCGATGGCCGGAGCCTGCGTCATCAAGGTCGAGCCGCCCGAAGGCGAGAAGATGCGTCGGCGCGGCGCTGTCGGCGGCGCGATGCTCCCGTTCGCCATGCTCAACTCGAACAAAGAGTTCGTGACGCTCAACCTGAAGAGTGAGCGGGGCTTGGCGATCCTGCGCGAGATGGTGTCGCGCGCCGATATCCTGTTGGAGAACTTCGCGCCCGGAACCATGGACCGCCTCGGGGTCGGGCCCGAATCCCTGCTGAAGATCAACCCGAAGCTCATCTACGCCGCGGGGACGGGCTATGGCTCTTTCGGGCCCAACCGCAATCTTCTCGCCATGGACCTGACGGTGCAGGCGATGTCGGGCGCCATGGCGTCGACCGGATATCCCGATCGTCCTCCTGTGAAATGCGGGCCGGCGATCTGCGACTTCTTCGGTGGGATCCATCTCTACGGCGCGGTCATGACCGCCCTCTTCGCGCGGGAGCGCACCGGCGAGGGCCGGGTTGTCGAAGTCTCGATGCTCGAGTCCGTCTACCCGTCCCTCGGCTCGACCCTCGGCCTTTACTTCGGGTCCGGCGGACAGAACCCGCCACGTACCGGCAACCGCCATGGCGGTCTGGCTGAATCGCCATACAACGTCTACTCGACGCAGGACGGTTGGCTCGCCCTGATTTGCACGACCGACAAACATTGGGAGTCCCTGCTTGACGCGATGGGACGCGAGGACCTGAAGGGTGACGAACGCTTCGTCAACCTCGGCGCGCGCGTCCGCCATATCGAGACGGTCGACCAACTGATCTCGGACTGGTCGTCCGGTTTCAAGAAGGAAGACCTGTCCCGTTTGCTGGAGGCCCACCGCGTTCCCAATGCCCCGGTCCGTGAGATCGACGAGGTGATCCACGACCCGCATATGCACGCTCGAGGCACGCTCCGGCATGTCCAGCATCCGGACCTGGGCGACGTGATCCTGCCCACGGGGGCCATGATGTTCACCGGCACCGAGGACATCACCCTTACACCGAGCAAAGGCTTGGGCGCGGACAACGCGCGCGTCTACGGCGACTGGCTCGGCTTCACGCAAGCAGAACTCAAAGAACTCGCGGACACCGCGGTCATCTGACAACGCGAAGATCAAGGGAGGATGGCATGAACTTCGACTACACGGACGACCAGAAGTCCATTCGCGAGGCCGTCGGCGCGGTGGCGCGCCGGTTCGACGATCAGTACTGGATGCAGAAGGAAGACAAGCACGAGTTCCCGTTCGAGTTCCACGCCGCCATGGCGGAGGCCGGGTGGCTGGGCATCACCATGCCCGAGGAATATGGGGGCTCCGGGCTCGGCGTCACCGATGCGGCGATCATGATGAACGAGGTCGCCACCAGCGGCGGCGGATTGGCCGCCGTGTCGACGATGCACATCAACCTCTTCGGCCCGCACCCGATCATCGTCTTCGGATCGCAGGCGCAGAAGGCCGAATGGATCCCCCGCCTGGTTTCCGGTGACGACAAGGTCTGCTTCGGTGTGACGGAGCCGGATGCCGGCCTCGACACCACGCGGATCAGGACCTTCGCCCGAAAGGTGGACGGCGGTTACATCGTCAACGGCCGCAAGCTGTGGACCTCGACGGCGCAGGTCGCGAGCAAGATCCTGCTGCTGACCCGCACCACGCCCGTGGAGGAATGCGCCCGTCCCTCCGACGGAATGACGATCTTCTACACCGATCTCGACCGCTCCAAGGTCGAGGTGAGGGCCATCCCGAAGATGGGACGCGCGGCGGTCGACTCTAACGCGACGTTCTTCGACGATCTCTTCATCCCCGACGAGCATCGGATCGGCGAGGAAGGCAAGGGCTTCTCATATCTCCTGCACAGCCTCAACCCCGAGCGCATCCTGGTCGCGGCGGAGGCGATCGGCATCGGCCAGGACGCGCTGCGCCGGGCGTCCAAGTATGCCCAGGAGCGCGTTGTGTTCGGCCGGCCAATCGGTCAGAACCAGGGCATCCAGCATCCGCTCGCCCAGAACTGGATGGAACTTGAGGCGGCATTCACGATTACGATGAAAGCGGGCTGGCTCTACGATCAGGACCGGCCTTGCGGGGCCGAGTCCAACACCGCCAAGTTCCTCGGCGCGAGAGCTGCCTATTCCGCCTGCGAGCAGGCGATCTTCACCCATGGCGGCCTCGGCTACGCCAAGGAGTACCAGGTGGAGCGGCTGTTCCGGGAGGTGCTGGTCCTGCGCATCGCGCCGGTGACGGAACAGCTGATCATGTCCTTCATCGCCGAACGGGTGCTGGGACAGAAGAAGAGCTACTGACCCCCGCGGCCGGACCCGCCGCGTTCGCAATCAGATGGGCGGACAGAGATCCTTGCTTGCGCCTTTGACCATCGACCGGCTCGCTCCCCTGATTCGGGGCGCGCGGGAGATCTATGTCTCGGGGTGTGCCGCGGAAATCCCCGGACTCCCCGAGATGCTCGCCGCCGCAACGCCAGCGGTCGTCACCGGCATATTCAGCCCACTCCTGAACACACGGTCCTACGCCGAGCCCGCAGCCGGACGGCGGTGCAGGACGTTCTTCCTCAACAAGGAACTCAAGGTGCACCTGCGCGAGGGCTGGGTGGATTTCTGCCCATGGTCCTACTCGCAGATCCACGTCTGGCTCTGCGCGCCAAAGCGATTCGACGTGGCGATCGTCATGGTATCACCCGCCGACGCCGCCGGCCTCCACAGCTTCGGCGTTCAGAGCGACTTCATCCCCGACCTCTACGAGCGGGTTGGCCGCCTGGTCGGAATTGTCAATCCGAACATGCCGTCCACCTTCGGCGAACCGGGCATCCCGTCGGACCGCTTTGACGCCCTGCTGGAGCTGAACCACCCCCTGCTCGCGACGCCGGCAGGCGATCGCAGCAGTCCGCCTGACGACGCCACCACGCAAATCGCCTCTCGGATCTCCGCCATGATCCCCGACGGGGCGACTGTCCAAATGGGGATGGGCCGCCTGCCACAGGCCCTCACCGCCGAGCTCACCGGCCATCGCAATCTGCAAGTCCATGCGGGACTGGTGGATGATGGCATCCTGTTGCTGGACGATGCGGGGGCCTTGAACCCGGACAGACCGGTCGTTACGGGCACCGCCATCGGCACGAGCAGCCTCTACGAACGGCTGCACAAAAACTCGCGATTCTCGTTCCGGGCCGTGCGGCACACCCACTCACGAGAGGCGATTTCAACTATTCCCGGTTTCATCGCGGTGAACGCCGGGCTACAGATCGATCTGTTCGGCCAGATCAGCTCTGAAGGCTCCGGCGAGCGCCTACTGGCGAGCCCCGGCGGCCTGCCCGAATTCGTTCGGGGCGCCCGGGCGAGCACTGGCGGTCGGGCGATTGCCGCGATCCAGGCCAAGAGAGGCCGGGAAGGCGAGAGCAGCGTCGTTGCGCGACTCGATCCACCCTATCTGGTGACGACCCCGCATACCGACACCGATACCGTCGTGACAGAATACGGCATCGCCGAACTACGCGGCCTTTCGCTCGACGAGCGGGCCGAAGCCATTATCGCCATCGCCGCGCCGGAGCATCGGTCCGCCTTAGCGGAAAGCTGGTCCGACATCCGCGCTCGCGGGCTTTCCTAACTCCGCCCTTCCCGCCGGGACGACAGTCAATCACCATCATCGGCGACGCCGGCACGCCTCTGCTCATCGTGCGGGCGTCGTGCCCGAGACGGCCACCAGCAGGCTGCATGGCGCGTGGGCGAGCAGCGAAGCGCCGACGGAGCCGTGCCACCACCGGGCCAGCGCGCTCTGTTCGCGGTGACCGACTACGATCAGATCGGCGGCGACCTCGTGCGCCATTCGGCCGATCTCCTCGGCGGGGTTGCCGGTGCCGAGGCGCGTCTCGACGGCAAGGCCCGCGCGCCGCAGCTCTTCCGCGCCCTCCATCAGCACGCGGCGCACCTCTTCAGCTTCACGCTCCGGCAGGTCCGATGGCGCCGCCGCCTCGGCCAGCGTAACCCCGAGCTCGGGGGCGACGACCGCCAGCAGATACACCTGCGCCTTGCCCAGGATTGCCAGATCCGTTCCTTGCCGCAGCGCCTCACGGCCGGCCCGGGTGCCGTCATAGGCCAGGAGGATCGTCCGGTACATCGTGGTTCTCCTTCCGTGAGTCCGTGGAAAGCCTTTCCCAGGCCACGCTGCGGACAGAGCGGGCGGCCTCATTTGTCTCCATTTCTGGACATTCGATAGATAGCCACCTATTGCTATAACAAAGGAACCATTCAGGCAATGAAATGAAGCTGCCTCTCAACGATCAGGAGCGGTTCGGCCTCCACCTCGGGCTGGTCGCCCGGCTCTGGCGCGCCGAGATCGACCGACGGCTGGCCGCCTTCGGTCTCACCGAATCCCGCTGGTTGACACTGTTGCATCTTTCTCGGCTGGCCGAAGCGGCAACCCAGCGTGAAGTGGCTGAGGCGGTCGGGGTGCGGGGCCCGACCCTCGTGCGAACGCTGGACCGGCTTGAAGCCGAGGGGCTGATTGAACGCCGGACAGAAGCTAGCGACCGCCGCACCAAATCAGTTCACCTGCGCGCGGAGGCCGCTCCCGTTCTGGAACGCATCGAAACGACCGTGGCGGCAGTGCGTGCGGAAATCTTCTCCGACATATCCCATGCCGAGGTAACGACTTGCCTGAAGGTCTTGGAGCAGATCGCCGGCAAGCTGGGCGGCGCGCCAAGGGCGATGCGGCCTGCGGACGAAGACCGATGAGGGGTAGGCCGTGGACCAGCATGTGACCCGCCTCGAACGCCAGGTCGACGATCCGGAAACCGATCTGCGCACAGCCCCCGACAAGGAGACGGAGGCTGGGTCAGAGGCGGCTTCACCTCCTGCCCGCACCCGGCCATGGCGACTGTATGGCGCGATCCTGGCGGCGCTGATCGTTCTCGGAGGCGGCGGCTGGTGGCTGTATCAGCAGTTCACCCATGTCTTTGTGACGGACGCCCGTGTCGCCGCCGACATTGTTGCCATGAGCAGCCGGGTTCCCGGTTGGGTGACGGCGCTCGAAGTGACCGAGGGCGATGCCGCGCAGAGACGCAGGGTTTTGATCCGGATCGACGACCGGGAAAGCCGCCTCCGCGTCGAGGAGCTTGACGCGCAACTCGCCGGGATTGCCCGCCGCCGCGAGGAAATCGAAGCGCGCATCGCACTCACCGACCGTCAGACGCAAAGTCGTATTACCGCCAAACAGGCAGCGGTGAGGGCTGCGGAGGCCGCGTTGGCAGGAGCGACGGCGCAACGCGATCTTGCCAGACAGGACAATGACCGGGCGGAGAAGCTGGGGCCTCGCGGCACCATCACCCGCGCGCGCCTGGACCAGACGCGGGCGGCGCTGGAGACGGCAAAACAACAGGCGTTGAGCGCCCAGGCGGACTTGGAAAATGCCCGCGCCGCCCTTGCCGAGGCTGAAGCCGCGCGCGGGGAACTCACGGTGCTCCGCGCCCAGCTCGCCGAACTCGGCCCGGAGGAACAGCGGCTGCGTGCACAAAAGGCCCGGGCGGCGCTCGACCTCGAAGACCGCACCATCGTCATGCCGTTCGACGGCGTTGTGGACCGGGTCTTCGTGGACAAGGGCGAATACGTCACCCCCGGCCAGCGCTTGCTGATGGTGCATGACCCGCAGCGGGTGCGCGTCGAGGCGAACGTCAAAGAGACCGACATCCGCTTCTTCCGGCCGGGAAAGACCGTGACGATCACTGTCGATGCCCTGCCGGGGCGGCGCTTCGAGGGCACGGTCGCGCGCGTCGGGCAGTCCGCCACCAGCGAGTTCGCGCTGCTGCCCAACCCGAATCCGAGCGGCAACTTCACCAAGATCACCCAGCGCCTGCCGGTGCGCATCGCCGTCCAGCAGGCCGGCGGCGAACTCAAGCCGGGTATGATGGTGGAGCTGGAGGCGAGAGCCGGTGACTAGCCCGCCCCGCCCGGACAGCATCGAGGGGCTGTTTGCCCGCTTCGGCCCCGCCTATCGCTGGCTGGTCACGGCGACGGTCATGATGGGCACGATCGCCACTATCCTGACCGCCACCATCGTCAATGTAGCCCTGCCGGATATCATGGGCGCTTTCGGCATGGGCCAGGACAAGGCACAACTTCTCTCCACCGGCTTCCTCGCCGCGATGACCGGGACCATGCTGCTGAATGCCTGGATGGTCGAGACCCTCGGCCAGCGCGCGACCTTTATGCTGGCGCTAACAGTCTTTATCGCCGCCTCCGTCATGGGCGGGCTCGCCCCCGCCGAGGGCGTGCTGATCCTGGCCCGCGTCCTACAAGGCGGCGCGGCCGGCATCCTCCAGCCGCTCGCCATGCAGACGATCTTCCAGGTCTTCCCGCCGGAGAAACGCGGGTCGGCCATGGGCATCTACGGCATCGGCGTGGTGCTGGCCCCGGCGCTGGGGCCGACGCTGGGCGGCATCATGGTCGATAGTTTCAGTTGGCGGTATGTGTTCTTCATGGCCGTGCCGTTCTGCCTCATCGGCCTGTTCCTCGCCACCCTCTTCATGCCGGGGCGCGCAGCCTCCGGTCCACCGCGCCGGTTTGACTGGATCGGCTTCGGTCTCCTGACAGTGTTCCTGGTCACCTTGCTGAACGGATTGTCGAACGGGCAACGTGACGGCTGGATGTCCGATCCGATCCTGCGCGATCTCGTGATCGCCTTTGTCGCGGGCATCGGATTCATTGTCTGGGAACTTCGTACACCCGCGCCCATGCTCAATCTCAAGCTCTTCACGAACCGGGTCTATGCCGGCGCGTCCGTGGTGGCCTTCATTTTCGGGGCCGGGATCTTCGGTTCGACCTTCTTGATTCCGCTGTTCGTCCAGACGATCCAGGGCTATACGCCGACGCGCTCGGGCCTGCTGCTGATGCCAGCGGGTCTGATTCTGGCCCTGGTCTTCCCCATTGCCGGGCGGCTGACCGACAAGACGCCGGCCTATGCCACGGTCATGTTCGGGCTCGCGGTTTTCGCGGTGTCGTCGTTTCTGATGACCGGCGTGGATACTAATACCTCGTTCTGGCTGTTCGCCTGGTGGATCATGCTGGGGCGTATCGGCCTTGGTTTCATCATGCCGAGCCTGAACGCCGGCGCCCTCAAGGCGCTACCCATGACGCTACTCGGTCAGGGCTCCGGCGCAATCAACTTCGTGCGCCAACTCGGCGGTGCCCTCGGCGTCAACCTTCTTTCCATCGCCCTGGAACGGCGGTCACAGCTCTACGTAGACAGCTTCACGGCGGCGCAGCATGCAGGCAACAGCGCGACGGCCGATATGCTGCGCGAAGTAACCGGCTTGCTTGCACAGGCTGGCGTGCCGGAAGCGATTCGCCAGGCCGGGGCGATGAACTATCTCGGCCGCGTGATCTACACCCAGGGGAACATGCTGGGATACCGCGACAGCTTCTTTATCGTCGGCGTGATCTTCCTGGCCGCTCTTGTCCCAGCATTGATGATGCGGCGACGGCCACAGCGCCTGCCAGCGCCAACTGATGCGGGGCGGCGTGGCGCAGCCCATACAAGGGATGTGCCTCAGCCAGCCCGGTGAGAAACGGCCTTCGTTACCGGTCGTCCGGCCACAACTTCCGCCGGTGACAAACGGCTCGCCTCTCACCCAGATTGTCGCGCTACACCCGACGCCCAAGAAGGTTTCGGATCTCCTCGCCCGCAAGCGCGAAGCGATAGCGTCCGGTTTCCGCCTCGCGCTTGATAATCCAAAAGCATCCTAGCAGCGACGGCGTGTTCGCGGGGTCAAAGTCACCGCGATCGGGCGTCGCCCTCCGGCCTCGCAAATCGAGCCAATAGCGCAGCAGCGCCCGCAGCCTCGGATCGACGATCGCCGGCCATGCGGCGATGTCTGTCCGGGAAATGGGTGCGGTCACGCTCTGCATCCGACCTATCGCCTCTCGAAAGTGACAACCGTCGTCGGGCCGTGCTTTGGCGGCCGACCACCACCAACCACCGCAGACACGGCGCGACGCCGTCCATGCAAGGCAAACGGAAACCTACGCGGGCTGAGTTAACGCGGGATTAAACTGCATCATCGAGGCCACTAGGTACTTTCCGCGTAACCGGGGCAGTGCGCCGGGAGACCGGCAAGGAGTAGATGGTGAAAGTCCATCACGATTCTGGGGAGATTCACTCCGGCATCAACAGGCCCCAACCCGCGGGCCTTCGTGTTGTACCTGCGGTTCGGCCAGGCGATCCCGTTCGAGCGCCTGGCACGCCTGCTGGGCGACCTGTTCGGGCTGGCGATCAGCGAGGGCGCGCTCGCCAACATCCTGGCGCAGACCGCCCCCGCCTTCCGGACCCAGAGCGACCTGATCAAGGCGCGGCTGCTGGCCGGCACGGCGCTGGAATCCGACGAGACCAGCGCGCGTGTCGGCAAGCGGACCTTCTGGACCTGGGTGTTCCACCACGGCGACAGCGCCTGCTTCGTCATCCGCCCGTCGCGCGGCAAGAAGGTGGTCGCGGAGTTCCTCGGCGATGCCCGGCCCGAGTTTTGGGTGTCCGACCGCTTCGGCGCCCAGATGGGGTGGGCCACCAAGCACCATCAGGCCTGTGTCGCCCACATGCTACGCGACGCCCGATATGCCATCGACTGCGGCGACGACGCCTTCGCCCCTGGCCTCGAGGCCCTGCTGAGGCGCGCCGCCCGCATCGGCCGGCGTCGCCCGGCACTGGCCGACGCCACCCTGGCGGCCTACCACTCCCGGCTCCAGCGCGACCTCGACCGCCTGCTCCAGATCGTCCACGAACGGCTGCAGCGGGTGTACACGGTCCTGCTGCTGAAGTGCGAGTACACCGAGGACATGGGTAGCCTGATCGAACGCGAACGGACCGCAAAGGAGGAAGCGACCAGGTCGTTGACGCGCTTCTTCAGCCGGCTGCAGAAGACCGGGCGGATCATCACTGCGAGGGAGCCACGCGTGCTGGCGCTCGCCCTCTACGCCTACGTGCTCGGGCTCCATACCGACTATCTCCGCTCGCCAGAGCTGTATCGCATGCCGGACGACACGGAGACTCTGACTCGGTATTTTTTTGCGCCGCTGAAACCCACTCCGGCGCCATGAAAGCTTCGGGCGGCGCAGCATGGACATCGCGGCAGGCTCCTGGCGAGGGCGACGGTCAGGCGTCGGCGCAGGTTAGACTGGCACGATGAATCGCCTCCTGCTGCTCGCCATCGTCCTGCTGATCATCGCCGGCACGTTGCTGCTGTGGCTGTCCGACAGATGGATCGAATAGCGGCTGGAGCGGTCCGGGCACGCTGCGAACACTTTCGCGGTCAAAGGTCAAAACCGCACCGAGAGGCTGAAGGCCCCGAACTCGTCGGCCTCGTCCTGGGTCTCGAACTCCCGCGTGCGCAGGACGTGGGTATAACTGAGGCGCACGTTCCTCCAGGTCAGGGCGATGCCGAACTGGAGGTCGCCGACCAGCGGCTCCTTGTCCACGCTGCGACTGTCTTTGAAGGTGTTGCCGTCCAGGAAGATGTTGCGCGCGACCGCCCGCCCCTCCACGCCGGCGAACAGGTACCAGCCGAAGCGGTCCTGGGGCACGAAGAAGCCCGAACCCGGCAAGCTGGGCTGGATGCGCGGCGGGCCATAGTCGAGCGGCAGGCGTTGGCCCAAGCGCAGCATCATCCCGGCGTTGGCGTAGGTGAAGACGTTGCCGAGGGCACCGCCAGCATGCGGCGTCACGTCAAAACCGAAGCCGGAGACCGACTGCGAGACGAAGCCGCGCCAGCTGCGCTGGTAGGTCAGGACGACACCGGGCTCGTTCTTAAGCTGGGTATCCCATCCGCGCGGCTCCTGCGAGCCCGTGATCTCGTGGATAAGCGTCTGCGTCTGCTCGGCGAGCGAGGCCGGTCCGACGACCCCGAGCGTGAGCTCCAGCTGGTCGAGCCGACGGCCGGTCTCGGCGATCAGCCCGACCGAGCCGTACAGCCAGCCGGCATAGGGGCGGTCGTCGCGTGGCGGGTTCCGCAGCGCGATGTCGTCCGGCGTGTACATGTTCTGTCCGACGGCATAGCTCGTCCGCACGGTGCCGCCCTCCGGGAACAACGGGAACCAGCGGGCCGCGCCAAGCGCCCAGTCGGGTGTCCCGTCCGGGCCGGACAGCCAGGAGGCGCGCACACCGTTCGTGTAGTTGCGGTCCGTGTCGTAGAAGAGGTCGTTCTCGAAGATCAGGCTCAGGGTGCCGGTTTCCGTCTCGTCGGCCGCAACAGCCGGAAGAGACCCTACAGAACCTGCGGCAGCCACCATCAAGGTGGTCAACCATCTCCTCAATGGCGAGGGTGTCCTGACCTTTTGTCCCTGTCTCATTTGCATGCTCAAGCCATGGTGCTGATGGTGCGACGGAACCGGGCGAGCGCGAAGCCGAACAAGGCCGCCCCGATCGCGGCGATGGCGAGGAACTGCGGCCAGACGGCGGTGAAGCCCGCGCCGCGGTACAGGATCGCCTGGGCCAGCATCACGAAGTGTGTGTTGGGCGCGGCAAGCATGATGTACTGCACCGCCTCCGGCATGCTCTCGCGCGGCGTCGAGCCGCCGGAGAGCATCTGCAAGGGCAGCAGCACCAGCATGAGCAGCAGGGCGAACTGCGGCATGGAGCGGGCGACGGTGCCGAGGAAGATGCCCATCGAGGTGGTCGCGAACAGGTGCAGCGCCGCCCCGGCCAGGAACAGCGCAAGCGAGCCTTGGATCGGCACAGACAGCCAGCCCTGCACGACGGCGGTGAGCGCGAAGGCGGTGGCGGCAAGGACGACCAGTGCCATCGCCCATACCTTGCTGCTCATGATCTCGAACGGCGTGACCGGCATGACCAGCAGATGCTCGACGGTGCCGTGCTCGCGCTCGCGGATCAGCGCCGCGCCGGTGAGGACGATGGAGAGCATGGTCACGTTATTGATGACCTGCATGATGGCACCGAACCACGACTTGTTGAGCTGGGGATTGAAGCGCACCCGGAGCGCCAGATCGACGGGCAACTCCGGAACCTCGCGATAACGCTGCGCGAAGGCGCGCACCTCGTCACTCACGATGGTCTGGATATAGCCACTGCCGGTGAAAGCCTGGCTCATGCGCGTGGCATCGACGTTGAGCTGGATCGTTGGCCGCCGCCCCGCCAGCAGGTCGCGCTGAAAGTTGGGTGGGATGTCGAGGGCGAAGGTGTCGAGGCCGGCATCCATACGGACATCCATCTCGGCCTGATCGATCACGTCGGGGGGAACAAAGTACGGCGGGTAAAAGGCGCTGACGATGCGCCATGACAGTGGCGAGCGATCCTCGTTCACAACCGCGATCGGCGCCTTGTTGAGGGTCTCCGGCATGGCCGTGGCCGCCGTGTAGACCGAAACGGTGAAGGCGTAGACGATGAGCACCAGCATGATCGGGTCGCGGACGAGGCTGCGCAACTCCTTGACACCGAGATGGAAAATATTGGCAAGGCGCATGGACTACCGCTCCTGCTTCTTGAGCAGCGCGGCGGACAGCCCGATCAGGATCGGCACGGCCAGCGCCAGCGGGAGAAAGGCGGCATGCAGGTCGGAGAAGTTGAGGGCCTTCGAGAAGGTGCCGCGCGCGATCGTCAGGAAATGCGTGGTCGGATAGACCTCGCCGATCAGCCGGCCCATCCCTTCCAAGGACGACACTGGGTCGATCATGCCCGAGAAGTTCGCCGCGGGCAGGATGGTGAGCACCGCCGTGCCGAAGATCGCCGCGATCTGGCTGCGCATGAAGGTGGAGATGAGCAGCCCCACGGCCGTGGCGGCGCCGACATAGAGCAGCGCGCCCGCCGCCAACGTCAGGAAGCTGCCCTTCAGCGGCACGCCGAAAACCGTCACCGCGAGCAACGTGAGCAGCAGGAAGCTCAGGAAAGACAGCACCACATAGGGCAACTGCTTTCCGAGCAGGAACTCGAGCCGCGTGGTGGGCGTGACGTAGAAGTTGGTGATCGAGCCGAGCTCCTTCTCGCGCACCACGCTGAGCGCCGCGAGCATGGCCGGGATCAGCATGAGCAGCAGCGGGATCACTGCCGGCACCATCGCCACCAGGCTCTTGACGTCCGGGTTATAGCGGAACCGGGTCTCGATATTGACGAGCCCCGCCAAAGCCTCGCCGTAGCCGGCCTCGCGCGCCTTGGTCGCCAGCCAGTGGGCATGAATTCCCTGCGCATAGCCGCGGACCGTCTCCCCCCGTGTCGGCATGGCGCCGTCGATCCAGGCGCCGATCTCGACCCGCCGGCCCCGGGCGATGTCGCGCGCGAAACCCGGCGGGATCTCGATCGCCAGATTGATGTCGCCTTCGCGCATTCGCCGGTCGAGATCGCCATAACCGGTAATCGGCGCCCGCTCGACGAAGTACCGGGAGCCGGCGAGGTTGAGCGTATAGTCGCGGCTGACGGTGGTCTGGTCGCGATCCAGCACCGCGAAGGTGAGATCCTCGACATCGAGGTTGATCCCGTAGCCCATCACGAACATCAGGATGACGCTGCCGAGCAGCGCCAGCGTCAGCCGGATGGGATCGCGGCGCAACTCCAACCCTTCGCGCCGGGCATAGCTGATCATGCGTCGGGGGTCGAACTGGCGCCGCCAGCCCTGTGGTTCGACATGGCCTGCCGACGCTTCAACCGAATCGAGCGAAGCTGTCCCATCTGGTTGCCTTTCGGCGGCTTCGCCCTCCTCCGACGCCTCCTCCAGATGCGCCACAAACGCCTCTTCCAGGGTCTCAACGCCCCGCTGCCTGATCAAGGCGGCGGGCGTGTCGGTGACCAGCACCCGGCCCGCATGCATCAGCGAGATGCGGTCGCAGCGCTCGGCCTCGTTCATGAAGTGGGTGGAGATGAAGATGGTCACCCCGTCACGGCGCGACAGCTCGACCAGCATGCGCCAGAAGGCGTCGCGCGCCACCGGGTCGACACCCGAGGTGGGCTCGTCGAGGATCAGCATCTCGGGCTTGTGGATCATGGCGACCGCCAGCGACAGGCGTTGCCGGTGGCCGAGGGGCAGCCGGCCCGGCAGACTGTCCACCACGGCGGTCAAATCGAAGCGTTCAACCATTTCGTCCACCCGCCCTGAAATCTCGGCAGCGGGCACGTGGAACAGCCGGGCATGCAGCTCCAGGTTCTGCCGCACCGTCAGCTCGGTGTAGAGCGAGAAGAACTGCGACATGTAGCCGACGCGGCGGCGGGTCGCGAGGTCGTGCGGGTCCACCTCGTGTCCGAACAGCCAGGCCCGGCCTTCGCTCGGCGGCAGGAGGCCGGTCAGCATCTTCATCGTCGTGGTCTTGCCGCAGCCGTTGGAGCCGAGAAAACCAAAGATCTCACCCCGTGGGACACGCAGGTTCACATGATCGACCGCGGTGAACTCGCCGAAGCGCATGGTCAGATCCCGGGCCTCGATCGCGGTATCGCCATCGTCTTCCGGCCGCGGCGGAATCTCGACCGCCCGATAATCCCGGCGCTTGTCTTCCGGCAGCAGCCGGATGAAGGCTGCCTCCAGCGAATCCGCCCCCGTGCTCTGCAGCAGGCCTTGGGGCGTGTCGCTGGCCAGCACCCGCCCACCGTCCATTGCCGCCAACCAGTCGAAGCGCGCCGCCTCCTCCATATAGGCCGTGGCCACCAGCACGCTCATGCCGGGCCGGGAACGACGGATGCCGGCGATCAGATCCCAGAACTGCCTGCGCGAGAGCGGATCGACGCCGGTGGTCGGCTCGTCGAGGATGAGCAGGTCCGGATCGTGGATCAGCGCGCAGCAGAGGCCGAGCTTCTGCTTCATCCCGCCGGATAGCTTGCCCGCCGCCCGATCGAGAAACGGCTTGAGCCCGGTGGCCAGTGTCAGCGCCTCGATGCGGCGCGCCCGTTCGCTGCCGTCATGCCCGAACAGGCGCCCGAAGAAGTCGAGGTTCTCGAACACCGAGAGCGTCGGATAGAGGTTGCGCCCCAGGCCCTGCGGCATGTAGGCGATACGCGGGCCGACTCCGCGGCGATGGCGCGCATCGGCCATGTCGCCGCCGAGCACCTCGACCTGTCCCGTCTGGACCGCGCGGGCGCCCGCGATCAGCGCCAGCAGGCTCGACTTGCCGACCCCGTCCGGGCCGATCAGCCCGGCCATGCAGCCCGCCGGGATGTCGATAGTGACCTCGTCGAGCGCACGCACCTTGCCGTAGCGCAGGGACACATCCCGCAGGCGGGCAGCCGGCGCGGCAGCACCCCAGCCATCCGCGATCTGTGCATTTACATCCCGGCTCATTGCGGCAGCCTCGTCTGCAGTTCAGGCGGCCAATCGACCCGCGGGTCGAGCCGCACATAGGCCATGCCCGGCAGGCCGGTCTTGACCTGGAGGAGGTGCTCTCTGAGCAGGTCGGGGGCGATCCGCGCCTTCATGCGGAACATCAGCTTCTGGCGTTCTTCTTGCGTCTCCACCGTCTTGGGCGTGAACTGCGCGACATCCGCGACGAAGGAGATTTCGGCCGGGACCACGTATTGCGGGGCAGCGTCGAGCACGAGCCGCGCCTCGGCTCCCAGCGCGACCCGGCCAGCCTGTGTCGTCGGCAGGAAGAAGGTCATGTAGACATCGGTGAGATCGACCATGTTCAGCACCACGCCGCCGGGAGAGAGCACCTCGCCGGGCTGTGCGACGCGGTATTGGACGCGGCCATCGCGCGGCGACTTCAGCACGCTGTCGTCGATATCGGCCTGGATGCGCTGGATGGTGGCCCGCGCCGCTTCCACCGAGGCCTCCGCGGCAATGACATCCGACTTGGCTCCCCCTATGGCGGCTTGCGCGGCCGCCGCCTGTGCCTCCGCAGCGCCGACCGCAGCCTTCGCCGCCTGAAAGGCGGCGCGGTCATCGTCCAGCTTCGAGACGGGGACGGCGCCACTCGGGGCGAGCTGCTCCGAGCGCGCGACCCGCCTTTGCGCGGCGTCGAGCTCGGCCTTCCTCTGGGCTATCAGCGCCTCGGCAGCCTGCTTCTCGGCTTCGCGCTGGATCACCCGGCTTTGCGCGGTCTCGATCCCGATGAGCGCCCGTCGCAGCTGCGCCTCGGCCTCCCGGAGCTGCGCCTCCAGGACAGCCGTGTCCATTTCCGCCAAGGCCTGGCCGGCGCGGACGAAGTCGCCCTCGTTGACCAGGATCTCCCGGATCCGGCCCGCGGTCTTGGCCGCGATATCGATCTCGACCGCCTCGATCCGGCCATTTCCGCCGGCGAATCCGTCGGGCAGCCCTCTAGGTTGAAGAAACCACCAAGCAGCGACGGCAGCGCCACCAGCAAGGGCGACAAGGGCGGTTCGCCACAGCCAAGTTCTCATCGGTTTGCGCATCCCTTCGTCCGGTCGTTGTTGACCCTGGCGCCGGGTTGCTGCCCTAGCGCATGATCCCCGGCAATGCTGTCCAACCAAGGCGAACATGACAGCCGGTCCAGGCACTCAGAAGCAGGATATGCGGGCACGGGCCTTGATCTCTCTCGAGCTGCCGCCGTTCCTGCGCGATCTGCGCCCTCCGGACTGTGCGCCTGCCGCTGTCCTGCCGGATGATGCCGTGGGACCCCTCTTGCAGAATAGTCTCGCCTGCTGATAGTAAATGATACTTACTATTGATCAACCGAGGCTGCGAGGAGCCCCGATGCGGGATCCCGACCAGAGCGTCGGCTTCCTGGTGAACGACGTGGCGCGCCTGCTGCGGCGCAACTTCAACCGCCGGGCACAGGAACTCGGGCTGTCCCAGGCCCAGTGGCAGGCGCTCGCCTACCTGTCGCGCCAGGAGGGCGTGAACCAGGTCAGCCTGGCCGAGAGCCTGGAGATCCAGCCGATGACGCTGGCCCGCCTGATCGACCGGCTGCAGGAGGCCGGCCTGGTGGCGCGCCGGCCCGATCCCGGCGACCGTCGGGCGTTCCGTCTCTATCTGACCGCCGCCGCCCGGCCGCTGCTCGATCGGATGTGGGATCTCGCCGCCGAGACCCGGGCAGAGGCCATGGCCGGTCTGGCGGATGACAGGAGACAGGCGCTGATCGAGTCCCTGCGCCATGTGAAGCGAAACCTCGTCGCGGCCGGGGCCGGCGACAGCGGCAACGAGCAGCCGGGAAAAGCCATTTCGAATGCAGCAGGAAGCGTCTGAGCAGCCCCGGCCGCAGGGTCCGGTCGAGAGATCCCCCGGCGCCCCCTCCGGGAACGCTGCCGGACCGGGCCGGGACGCCCCCCGCACCGCGTCCCGCCGCCGCCGGCTGCGGCGCTTCCTGCTGCTCCTCGGCCCGCTCGTCGTGGCGGCTGTCGGCGGCTATTTCTATGTGACGGGCGGGCGGTACGTCAGTACGGAGAACGCCTACGTCCAGGCGGACAAGGTGATGATCGCCGCGGAAGTCTCCGGGCTGATCGCCGAGGTCGCCGTACGCGAGAACCAACGGGTCGCCGCGGGCGACGTCCTGTTCCGCATCGACGACCGGCCCTATCGGATCGCACTGGCCGAAGCGGAGGCCCGGCTCGCCAGTGTGCGCGGCGAGATCATGAGCCTGAAGGCGAGCTACCGGCAGAAGCAGGAGGAGCTGGCGCTCGCCCGGACCAACCTGGCGTTCGCCAACACGGAGTTCGAGCGGCAGTCCAGGCTGGTCGCGACCAACGCCGTCTCCCGCGCCAGGTTCGACGCCGCCCGTCACGACCTCGACGTGGCGCGGCAGCGCATCCGGGTCACCGAGCAGGAGCTGGCGCAGATCAGGGCGCAGCTTGCCGGCGACCCGGACATCGCGGGGCAACGCCACCCCCGGTACCTCGCCGCGCAGGCGGTCGTCGACCGGGTCGTCCTCGATCTGGAACGCACCGTCGTGCGCGCCCCCTTCGCCGGCATCGCGAGCAATACCCCACAGCCCGGGCAGCAGGTGATCGGCAACGCCGCGTTCAGCAGCCCGGTGATGAGCCTGGTCGCCGACACGGGCGTCTGGATCGAGGCCAACTTCAAGGAGACCGACCTCACCCACGTCAGGCCCGGCCAGACGGTGGCGATCCACGTGGACACCTATCCCGACGACGTGTGGCACGGGACGGTGGAAAGCCTCAGCCAGGCGACCGGCGCCGAGTTCTCCGTCATCCCGCCGCAAAACGCCACCGGCAACTGGATCAAGGTGGTGCAGCGCATCCCCATGCGTATCGCCGTCAAGATGAACGGTCAGGATCCGGCGTTGCGGGCCGGCATGAGCACCACGGTCGAGATCGACACCGGACATCGCCGGCCGTTGCCCGTCTTCGTGCGGACCGCGCTGTCCTGGTTCGGCGCCTCGCGCACGGTCGCCGCCGAGTCGGAAGCACCCCGATGACGACAGCGGCAGAGAGCACGCCGCTCGGGCGCGGGCTAATCACCGTCTCCATCATGCTGGCGACGATCATGCAGGCGCTGGACACCACCATCGCCAACGTGGCGCTGCCGCACATGCAGGGCAGCTTGTCGGCGACTCAGGACCAGATCTCCTGGGTTCTGACCTCCTACATCGTCGCCGCCGCGATCATGACGCCGACCACCGGCGTGCTCGCCGCGCGGTTCGGGCGCAAGCGGCTGTTCGCGGTCATGGTGGCCGGCTTCACGATCGCCTCCATGCTGTGCGGTGCGGCCACGTCGCTGGCCGAGATCGTGCTCTACCGTCTGCTGCAGGGCGCCTTCGGGGCGGGGCTCGTGCCGCTCTCGCAGGCCGTGCTGCTCGATACCTACCCGCGCGAGAAGCACGGCTCGGCCATGGCCATGTGGGGCGTCGGCGTGATGGTCGGGCCGATCCTCGGCCCCACCCTCGGCGGCTACCTGACCGAGGTCTACAACTGGCGCTGGGTGTTCTACATCAACCTGCCGTTCGGTATCCTGGCGCTGCTCGGCATCTTCGCCTTCGTGCCGGAGACGGCGCGCGACCGCCGGCGCTTCGATTTCTTCGGCTTCGCGCTCCTGAGCCTCGCCATCGGGGCGTTGCAGATGATGCTCGACCGGGGCGAGTCCCAGGACTGGTTCGCCTCGACCGAGATCGTGGCCGAGACGGTGCTCGCGGTGCTGTTCCTCTACATGTTCCTGGTGCACATGTTCACGGCGCGCGAGCCTTTCCTCGAGCCGGGCCTGTTCCGGGACCGCAATCTCGCGGTGGGGCTCTTCCTCATCTTCATGGTCGGCGTGGTTCTGCTCGCCACCCTCGCCCTGCTGCCGCCCTTCCTGCAGAACCTGATGGGCTTCCCGGTGCTGACCACCGGCTACGTGCTCGCGCCGCGCGGGATCGGCACCATGATCGCGATGGTCCTGGTCGGCAGGCTGATCGGCAAGCTGGACACCCGTCTGCTGATCCTGCTCGGCATCGGCCTGACCGCGCTGTCCCTGTGGGAGATGTCCGGCTTCACCACCGAGGTGCCGATCTCGACCATCGTCTGGACCGGCATCACCCAGGGGCTGGGGCTCGGCTTCATCTTCGTGCCGCTCAGCACCGTGACGTTCTCGACCCTCGCCCCGCATTATCGCAACGAGGGCACGGCCATGTTCAGCCTGATGCGCAACATCGGCAGCAGCATCGGCATTTCGATCGTCGTCACGCTGCTCGCCCAGAACACCCAGGTCAACCATGCCGACATGGCCAACGTTATGACCCCGTTCCGGGCCATGCTGCAGTCGCCCTGGCTGCCGCAGGTCTGGAACTGGCATACGACATCGGGGGTGGTGGCGCTCAACGACGAGGTGACGCGGCAGGCGGCGACCATCGCCTACCTCAACGACTTCACCTTCATGATGTGGGTGACGTTGCTGTCCGCGCCGCTGCTGCTGTTGCTCCGGAAGCCGCAGGCGCCCGCTTCCGCGGGGCCGGCCGCGGCGGAGTGAGGATGAACGGGATCGGAGGCGGCACGGAATGTACCGACGGATAGTCCTGGGCTATGACGGCACCCGGGCCGGCCGTGACGCGCTGCGGCAAGGAACGGATCTGGCAATCCTGGGCAAGGCGCAGGTGTATCTGCTGGCGGTCGTCGCCCCCGAGCTCGGCATCGCGCTCGCCGAGGCGGCGGCGCAATCGGACCTGCCGGAGCGTGAAGGTGAAGAGGTCCGCCGCGTGCTGATGGAAGGCGCCGAGGAGCTGCGATGCGCGGGCATGTCCGTCGAGACGCGCCTCGGCGCCGGCAAACCGGCCGAGGAGATCGGCCGCGTGGCGCGCGAGATCGGCGGCGCGGACCTGGTCGTGGTCGGGCACCGTGAGCAGTCCGCGCTTGCCCGGTGGTGGAGCGGCTCCGTCGGCGCTTCGCTGCTCGCCGACGCGCCATGCAGCCTGCTGGTGGCCGTCTCGGGCACGACGCCCGCACGATGATCGGAACAAGATCAAAACCAGCAGCGTCGAAAGCGCCACGCGGCAGCGGCGAGGAGCGGGCAAGCGTGGCGCGGAGACGGGCCCGCCCGCCGGCGATCCGCCGCCTGCTCAACAGCCTGCACTGGCGGCTCTGGCATGGGCAGACGGCAAGAGGGCGAAGGGCGCTGTCGTCGATCGAGCGCCGGCTCGAGGCGTTCGATACCAGGTGCCGGCGCCCCGGTCGAACCGCCGTCCCGGCCCGGCGGCTGCGCACCGCCATGACCAATCTGCGGGAGTATGTCGACGGCCAGAGCGCCTGCCTGGTCGACTACGCCCGGCGCCAGAGGGCCGGACAGCCGGTCGGTACGTCGACCTCGGAAGGCCTGGCCAACGCCTTGGTGAACCGGCGCATGAACAAGCTGCAGCAAACGCGCTGGTCCGCCGTCGGCGCGCACGCCGTCGTCACCATGCGTGTCGATGCCCATGAACGCACTGCGCCGAGGAGGTGCCGTCGCGACCCCCTCGGCTGCGTGACCGCCACGTTTGGAACAGTCCCCTGCGCGGTCGTCCACACATCCCTGCTCAAAGGCGCTGGCCTGCGCGGAACCCGCCGTTGGGTGCATGCGCCTGCACCTGCACGATTGGCCAGATGTCGGGAAAGGCGTGATCAACGGGCCATCAGACCGCACCTCGGGCGTCCATCATCTCGACAGAGAGTCACGTGCCGAGCGTCGACCATCGGGCTCGCACCCGCCGAAGCCATAGCGGCGCACGTCGTCCGCGAGCGTCGACAGGATGGCCTTCACCGGCGCGATCGAGCGGACCGAGCTCCGATACGTCACACCCGTCCTGATGTACCAGTCGTAGCCGGAGACGCAGAGTTCGCGGAGGTCCGGGTTGATGCTCGAATGCAGGAGCGGGACCGGCAGGCTGGTCAGGAAGCCCTCCCGCCTCACGAGATCGAGCGCCAGGCCCAGGGACGAGGTCGATATCGTGAACCTTGGCAGCGCCACCCCGCGCGACCGGAACAATGCCTCGATATGAGCCGCCGCCTCGACGTCGTAACTCAGTCTCACCCAGGGCCGGCGGGCGAGTTCCGGCAAGGCGACCTCCCGCTCGGCCGAGAGAGGGTCGTCACACGATGCGACGATGGCGTTCCGCTGGTCGTAGAGGAAAAGCTCTTCGAGCCCCTCGACCGGGCCCTCCTCTGCATTCATGAGCCCGCCCGCATAGAGGCTGATCTCGCCGGCCTGCAGCGCCGGCAGCAGCAACCGGCCCACTCCGGTCCTGACGGAGACCCTGAGGTTCGGATACGCGCGCCACAAATGCGCCAGCACACCATGCATGAACACCGCTTCATAGGTCGGCCCCACGCCGATCCGCAGCTCTCCGCGGGCGCCGTCGCGCGTCGCACTCAGCTCCATCAGCGCGCTGTCCCATCCGGCCTCGATCTCGCGCGCCCGACGGTAGAAGGCCTGCCCGGCGGAGGTGAGCACGACGCCGCGCGACGATCGGTCGAAGAGAACGGTCGAGAGATGCTCCTCCAGAAGGCGCAGCGATTTTGAAAGCGCCGGCTGGCTGATGCCAACCGAGCGTGCGGCACTCTGCACGCTGCCGAACTCGGCGACGGCCAGGAAGTGCTTCAGGCGCCAGATGTGTTCCATATAGATCCAAGCTATATCCGATATCCTCGAATGTATTAGCGGCCGATCGCCCGGTCCAGTAACTACCCGGGTGGGAGGATCGCATGCGCGCCGTCTTCGTGCTCTTCGACTCGCTGAACCGCACCGCACTCGGATGCTACGGCGGCCAGCAGATAGCGACACCGAACTTCGACCGCTTCGCACGGCGCGCGGTAGCCTTCGACAACCACTATGTCGGGTCGCTCCCCTGCATGCCGGCGAGGCGGGACATCCACACCGGCCGGCTCAACTTCATGCACCGCTCCTGGGGGCCGCTCGAGCCGTTCGACAACTCGATGCCGGAGATGCTCAAGGCCGCCGGCACATACACCCACCTGATCAGCGACCACTTCCACTATTTCGAGGACGGTGGTGCTACCTATCACAACCGCTACAGGACCTGGGAGTTCGTGCGCGGCCAGGAATACGATCCCTGGATCGCCATGGTCGAGCCTCCGATCGAGCGCTTCAAGGCGCTCTATTCGGACAAGCACTACAACGTCCCGACCGAGCCGAAGCGCCGCCAGCACCAGATCAACCGCGAGAAGATCCGCCTGGAAGTGGAATTCCCCGGCCCGCAGTGCTTCGACCGGGCCTTCAGGTTCCTCGACGACAACCGGGGGGCGGACAACTGGCTCCTGCACCTCGAATGCTTCGACCCGCACGAGCCGTTCCACGCGCCGGACGAGTACAAGGCGGCTTACGACGCGGGCTATAACGGCCCGATCCTCGACTGGCCCAAATACGCGCCGGTTCGCGAGAGCGCGGCCGAGATCGCCGAGATCCGGGCGAACTACGCGGCGCTCGTCGCCATGTGCGATGCCTATTTCGGCAAGCTGCTCGACTACTTCGACGAGCACGGCCTCTGGTCGGACACCTGCCTCGTCCTGACCACCGACCACGGGTTCCTGCTGAGCGAGCACGACTGGTGGGGTAAGAACCTCACGCCCTACTACGAGGAGATCTCGCACATTCCGCTGATCGTGCATCACCCAGACCATGCCGATCGTGCAGGAAGCCGCGTCGCGGCGCTGACCCAGACGACCGATCTGATGCCGACCTTTCTCGAGGTCTTCGGCCAGGCATGCCCGAAGGAAGTGACCGGCCAGTCGATACTGCCGCTGCTGAACGGCGCGCAGGGCCGCCCTGCGCTCATCTTCGGCATGTTCGGCGGACCGGTCGGCGTGACCGATGGCGAGTACAGCTACTTCCGCTATCCGAAGGACCTGTTCGACGAGCAGCTCGGCGAGTACACGCTGATGCCGACCCACATGACCGGGTTCTTCAACGGCAACGAGCTCGGCACCGCAGCACTCGCCGGACCGTTCGACTTCACGAAGGGCCAGCGGCTGCTGCGCTACGCCGCGCTGAACGAGGCCCGCCGTCCTCCGGGCCTGGACGCGACCAGGTTCGGCGCATTCAAGTCGGCGGTCTTCCACAACCGGACCGACCCGAACCAGCTCAAACCGATCGAGGACGCCGCGGTCGAGGCCCGCCTGACCGCGGCGATCGTCCGCATCCTCGAGGAGCATGACGCCCCACCGGAATACTTCAAATGGATGTCGCTCAATCCCGCCGGGGACGGCGCACCTAAAAATCATACCGACGGGAGGACAAGAGCATGAGATCCGGATCGCTTCTGAGATCCTTGGCTCGCCGGGGCCATTCGATCGCGTTGGCCGCAGCGCTTGTCGCCGCGGGCGGAGTGACCGCGTTCGCGCAGTCCCAGCCGCCGATCACCATCGCCATCAACCAATCGCCCTGGCTCGATTCCTTCGTCAAGGTGGTGGACCTGTACGCGGAGCGGACCGGTAACCAAGTCAAGCTCGACGTGACGCCGTTCGGCGGTCTGCTCGAGAAGATCCGGAACTCGGTGCGCGCCGGCGAGGGCACCTACGACATCGTCAACGTCAACTCGCTCTGGCTGGCCGAGATCTACTCCGGCGGGTTTCTCACGCCGCTCGGTAACCTCAAGGAGGGATACACCCTCGCGAACGGCGTTCTGAACTACGGCCACACCACGAACTGGAGCAGCGAGCTCGGCACCTTTGCCGAGGACGGCGCGCTGATGGGCGTGCCACTGAACGGCAACGTTCAGGTGCTCTACTACAACCAGGACGTCTACGCGCAGCTCGGCCTGAAGGTGCCGACGACCTGGGAGCAGCTCCACGCCAATGCCTCGGCGATCCAGAAGAGCGGTGCCGGCTACGGGTTCGTGCCGCGCGCGGCCCGCAACTCCATCGTGTACAATTTCACCCCCTATCTCTTCAGCCAGGACGGCGCCTTCTTCAAGGTCACCGGTCCCAAGAAGGCTGAGGTGACACTGAACAGCCCGCAGGGCCTGGCGGCACTCGACACCTACCTCAAGCTCTCGGGCAAGGACGCGGCACCGCCCAGCGCCGGCGCGATTGCCCAGGGCGAGCTGATCCAACTTCTGTCCACCGGCCGGGCCGCCCAGGCGATCGCAGTGATCGCGGCATGGGGAGCACTCGAGAATCCGCAGGAATCCCGCGTCGTCGGCAAGATGAGCGCCGCACTCATCCCAGCCGGCCCCAAAGGCACTGTCGCCTCGAGCGCCGGCCACTGGGTCGCGGGCATACCCAAGAACGTCCCGACCGAGCGGCAGAAGGCCGCCTTCGCCTTCCTCGATTGGTTCCAGGGACGCGAGGTCCAGGTCACATATGTCCGGGCCGGCGGGGTGCCGGTGCGCGGCGACCTCGCGGGAACCGACCTCGGCAACGAAGCGGCCTATCGCTTCCTTGACGCCTATTCGCAGAACGCTGCGAAGGCGGTCATGGGGCTGCCCTTTGCGCACGCGGTCGAGGCCTCCGACGCCATGGCGCTCAGCCTGAACCGTGCGGTGATCGGGGAGATGACCGCCGCCGAGGCGCTGAACAAGGCCGCGGACGATCTGGCGGGTATCCTGGAGCGCAATGGATATGCAGTCGCCCGCTTGCCGAAGCTCTGACCGGGAGGCCTCTCACGGGACCCCGACAGCGTGCCTCGCCGCGCATGCCAGGCCGGCATCCCGGCGATGACCGTGTCGCGGGACCGTGACGACAAGGCCCGTCGCAACCGGCGCTGGATCGTCGTCTCGTTGGCGCCGACGATCGTGCTCCTGGTCGTGCTTACGATCTTTCCCGTGCTCAACATGTTCGGGATCAGCTTCTTCGACGTGAAGTGGAGCGGCGGCTCCCCGATCTTCAGCTTCATCGGCCTGGACAATTACCGGCGGCTCTTCGCCGGGGAGGTCGTCTACTGGGCGGGCGTCCGCAACACGATCATCTTCGCCCTGAGCGCGGTGACCAGCCAGATGGTTCTCGGCTTCTCCATGGCACTCGCCGTCAGAGCCGCGGGCTCTGTCGGGCGGACGCTCCTGACCGGCATCTTCCTGATGCCGATCGTCATTCCGCCCATCGTGATCGGCACCATGTGGCGCCTGATCCTGGGACGGGAATTCGGCCTCGCAAACATCCTGCTCGGCCTCGTCGGTATCCCGCAGGTCGACTGGCTCGGCGACCCGCGCATCGCCCTCGCCTCGGTGATCTTCGTCGACATCTGGCACTGGACGCCATTCGTGTTCCTACTGATGCTCGCCGGGCTGGAATCCCTTGACCAAGAGATACTGGAGGCCAGCCGCATGGACGTGACCAGCTTTTGGCAGGCGGTGCGTCACGTCATCATCCCGATGATGCTGCCTACCATCCTGATCACGCTGATGTTCCGCCTGATCCTGTCGTTCAAGGTCTTCGACGAGGTGTACCTGCTGACGTCGGGCGGGCCCGGGACCTCGACCGAGGTCGTCAACTTCTCGATCTACCGGACATTCTTCGCGCAGGACCAGGTCGGCTACGGCTCGGCGATGTCGGTCGTCACGCTGCTCTCGATCACGCTGCTGATCATCGTCGGCCGCGGCGTCGTGCAGCGGCGCGCGGCGGCCCGGAGCAGCCGCAGATGAGAGCAGGAACGGCGAGCCGCCTCCTTGCAAACGCAGCTGTCTGGGGCTACGCGTTCCTCATTCTCGGGCCCACGCTCTGGGTTCTGTCGAACGCGTTCAAGTACAAGATCGACATCATCACCGGCGCCACCTTCGCGCCCGTCACCTGGTCCAACTTCGAGGCACTGTTGTTCTCGCGGCAGGCGCACTTCCTCCTGAACCTGCTGAACAGCGCCATTGTCGGCGTCGTCTCCACGGCGATCGTCATCGTCTGCGCGACCATGGCGGCCTTCACCCTTACCTGGCTACGCGTGCCGTCGTGGGTCCGCTGGCCGTTGCTCGGGTGGGCGCTGCTGTTCCACATGCTGCCGACCCTGACCTTCGTCGGCTCCTGGTACCTCATGTACGCGTCGGTCGGTCTCCAGGGCACCTATCTCGCGGTGATCCTGACGCACGTCGTCCACAACCTCCCGGTCGCCCTGTTCCTGATGATCAGCTTCGTCGGCGCGCTGCCGAAGGACCTGTTTGAGGCGGCACGCATGGACGGCTGCACCTACGGACAGGTGTTCTGGCGCATTGCATTTCCGCTGGTCCGGGGCGGGATGATCGCGGCGACGGCCCTGGTCTTCATCTTCTCTTGGAGCGACTTCGCCATCGCACTGACTCTCTCCTCGACCAGCACGATGACCGCACCGGTCGCGATCGCGACCTTCGCGCAGGAATACGACATCCGATACGGCGAGATGGCGGCCGGCACGATCCTCTCGATCATCCCGGCCCTCGGACTGATCCTGGTGGGGCAGAGCTTCATCGTGCGCGGCCTGCTGGCCGGAGCCGTCAAATGACCCGCGCGACACCACCTTTTGCACTGCCCGACGGGAGGCGCTGATGGCGGACGTCGTTCTCAAAGGCATCCGCAAATCGTTCGGGCCGCACGAGGTCATCCCCTCGCTCGATCTGGAGATCCGCAGCGGCGAGTTTCTGGTGCTCGTCGGTCCGTCGGGATGTGGCAAGTCCACGTTGCTGCGGATCATCGCCGGACTGGAGGGCGTGAACGCCGGCACGATATCCGTCGACGGCGACGACGTGACGGGCCGCGATCCCGGCGACCGCGACATGGCCATGGTGTTCCAGTCTTACGCGCTTTACCCGCACATGACGGTCGCCGAGAACCTGACGTTCGCGCTCCGCATGCGGAAGACCGACGAGGCGGAGGTGATGCGGCGGCTGGACGACGCGTTGCGAATGCTCTCGCTGCAGGGCTACGAGGACCGCAAGCCAGGTCAGCTTTCCGGTGGCCAGCGGCAGCGCGTCGCCATGGGGCGCGCCATCGTCCGTCAGCCGCGGGTCTTCCTGTTTGACGAGCCGCTCTCGAACCTGGACGCCAAGCTCCGCGCCAGCACCCGTCTGGAGCTGCGCGAGCTTCACGACAAGCTCCACGCCACCTCGGTCTTCGTGACGCACGATCAGATCGAGGCGATGACGATGGCCGATCGGATTGTCCTCCTGGACCGCGGGCGCATTCAGCAGATCGACCCGCCGAAGGAGATCTACCGCAACCCGAGAAACAGGTTCGTGGCCAGCTTCATCGGCTCGCCCGAGATGAACTTCCTGGAAGGGACGCTCGAGATGTCCGACGGTGCCGCGAGCTTCGGGGGTCTCCCTCTGCCTCTGAGCGAGAGGCGAGCGGCAAGGATCGCTGCGGCTCCTCGGACAGCCGTAGAGCTCGGCATCAGGCCCGAGCACGTCGATGCGTCGAGGACGTCCGGTGACGATCGCATCGAGTTGCGGGTGGTGGCCGTCGAGTTCACGGGTCAGGATGCGTTCGTGACCGGGACGACTACCCTCGGCCGTCTGACGATCCGGCTCGACCTTCACAAGGACCCGGACCTGAGCGACGGGGTCGCCGCCGGCGACACGCTCTATGTCCGTCCGACCGAGGACGATTGGCATTTGTTCGACGGCACATCGGGCGACTGCCTCACCCATGGATGAGCAGCTGACAGTGTTCGGACGGGCGACCGGTCCCGAGGAGCTGCGACGCTCCCTGGCCTCGCCCCAGCAGATCGCAGGCATCCGGCACCTGCGCTTCGACGGCGGACCGGAACAGGACATGCGGCTCATCGAGATCCGCAACGCCAGCGGGCTCGTGCTCAACCTCCTGCCGGACCGGTGCCTCGACCTCGGGCAGGTGTGGCTGAATGGGTTTCCCTTCGCCTGGCTCGGCCCAAACGGGCTGCCGCCCGCCCGGGCGGGCGGCGGCGGCTTCGACACGGCCCTGGGCGGGCTCCTGTGCACCTGCGGCTTTGATCACATCCGCCAGGCAGTGGTAGTCGACGGTCGCTCCTATCCGCAGCACGGCTCGATGGCGCTGCAGAAGGCTGTCGTGGAAACCGCAGAGGGTTTCGGGCTCGACGGCCGGCGATGCTTCGTCGTGGCCGCGCGTGCCGTGCACGGTACGCTCGACGGAGAATACTACCAGCTGGATCGACGCGTGTCGGTGCCATTCGACGAGAACTGGATTCGCATCGAGGACTCCGTCCTCGCCACGTCGGGGGGGAGCATCGCCCCGATCATGGCGCTCTATCATCTCAATCTCGGCTACCCGCTCATCGCCGACAGCGTCTCCGTGAGCGTGAATGGCATGCCCCGCGACGATCTCGCCACAATGGGCGCCGGGACCATGATCGAGCCCGCTCCCAGCGGCCGATACGAGGTGACGGTCGCCAGTACCCACGGCGACTGGGCTCCCGGCATCCGCATCACCGCCGATGCAGGCGCACTGCCATGGCTGCAGTTGCATCGGCGGTCTCAGCCGGGCGCGAACCTCTTCTGCGTCGAGCCGACGACGCACGACCGAAAGCCGCGTTCCGAACTGCTGGCAGGTGAGGTGCCGGGCGATGGGTGCCGGCGGCAGGTCTTCGAAATCGAACTGTCATTCTCGGCTTAACCCCAGGCTAAGAGATATCTGCGCCAGCGCGGGCGCGCGGCGCTGGAAAGCAGCGAGCTGGACGGCGGGCTTGTCTGGGCCAGCAAGGCTGTGGGCCTGATCCACGAAATCTTGACCTGTGTGGAGTTGCTGGCGCAGATGATAGCGGAATTCCAGCGATTCGGCCGAGCCCGGTGGGCCGGCGGCCGAGTCGGCCGCAGGGACAGATGGCGGGGCGCCCGCCGCAGGAAAGAAGAGGAAGGCTGCTGTGAAAAGCGCGGTGATCGTTGCGACGGCGCGGACGCCGATCGGAAAGGCCTATCGGGGCGCGTTCAATGAAACCCAGTCATACCAACGGTCATAGAGCTTGACCGTTGTAGGCCCATTGTCTGAGTCCGATGGACATGATGCGCCAGGGGGCGTCGGTGAGGTTGTTCCAGGCTGCGCAGCAGGCGTCGACGATGCCATCGTAGTCGGGGAAGACGCGGTTGGAGAGGTAGGTTTGGCGCAGGTACTGCCAGACGTTCTCGACCGGATTGTGCTCCGGGGACCTCGGCGGCAGCAGGACCGGGATGACGTTGTCGGGAAAGGCAAGCTCGCCGGCGATGTGCCAGCCGGCGCGGTCCATCAGCAGCACGGCGACCGCCCCGGGGCTGACCGCCTGGGCGATCTCCTCGCGGTGGCGCTGCATGGCCATGGTGTCGGCCGCCGGCATGACGACGGCGACGCCGGTGCCGCGGGCCGGGCAGATGGCGCCGAACAGGGAGACCAGGGCAAAGTGCGGGCTGTCCTGGATCGTGATGGAGGCCTGATGGGCGTGCAGATAGCGTCACGGCATGGCGACCGGCGAGCCAAGTGTCGTGGTGTATCGGCTTCACGTCCTGCTGTTGGGCGTGAGCCCGGCGGTAACGCGCCTGCTGGAGGTGCGGTCGG
>Ga0209347_1000758_pt1 | contig 69282 bp, 59 predicted proteins | sample AutmiccommuBRH23_FD_187382 | JGI IMG/M metagenome (GOLD analysis project Ga0209347, IMG submission 187382) | Deep subsurface microbial communities from Mt. Terri, Switzerland - Autotrophic microbial communities BRH/23 (SPAdes) (version 2) | ecosystem: Environmental > Aquatic > Deep subsurface >... | reverse complement strand
TGTCGGTTGTGAGCCTGGGCGCGCTGGCCGCGGTCGTCGGCACCGCGTTGGCCGAGCCGGCCGAGACGACCCGCATCGAGACGCGGCCGATCTACGGCGGTGCGGTCGTGAGCGTCGAGCACGGCGTGCGCGTCTATCGGCCCGTGCCGCCGACGCAGCGCGTGATCATCAATCCCGATGGCAGGACGCCGCTCGCGCTGATCGTCGAAGGCATGAGCGGCGCCATGCGGCGCTAGGCGCCCAACGGAATGCGGCGCTGACGGCCTCTGCACGATCCGGGTTGAGGCCGTGGGCGCGCGCGGCTAGGGATGTGCGGCCAGGGACGCACGATGCGCCGTGCGCCCCGGCTCTTCACCCATCGCCGCCGCGAGCCTCATGCCACGCTACAAGATCCTGATCGAATACGACGGCACGCCCTTCAACGGCTGGCAGCGCCAAGCGCAGGGCACGTCCGTGCAAGGTGCGCTCGAAGATGCACTCGCCAGGTTCTGCGGCGAGACGGCGGGTGTGCGTGGCGCGGGGCGCACGGATGCCGGCGTGCATGCCTTCGGCCAGGTCGCGCACTTCGATCTGGAGAAGGAGTGGGATCCGTTTCGCGTGCGCGAGGCGCTCAACTTTCACTTGAAGCCGGCGCCGGTGGTCGTGGTCACGTGCGAGGCGGTCGAGCCCACGTTCGATGCGCGCCACAGCGCCACCGCGCGGAATTACCGTTATCGCATCCTGAGCCGGCGCGCGCCGCTGGCGCTCGAGCGCAATCGCGTCTGGTGGGTGCCGATCGGGCTTGACGCCGACGCGATGGCGGCAGCGGCCAACGAGCTCATCGGCAAGCACGACTTCACGACCTTTCGTGCCGCGCAGTGTCAGGCCAAGTCGCCGTTGCGCACGCTCGACCGGCTCGACGTCATGCGCTGGGGCGAGGAGATCGTCATCGAGGCGTCGGCGCGCTCCTTTTTGCACAATCAGGTGCGCTCGATGGTCGGAAGCCTGAAGCTCGTCGGTGAAGGCAAGTGGCGCCGCAGCGATCTTGCGGCCGCGCTTGCCGCCAAGGACCGCGCCGCGTGCGGACCGGTGGCGCCGGCGGCGGGACTCTATCTGGTGAGCGTCGACTACGGGTTGCAGCCGGCGGTGTCGGACGAGGTCGCCGCCGACGACGATTGAGCCCGCGATCCTCATGATGCGTGCGACATGCTGACGGGCGCCTCGCCGGCCTCGGCGATCCGCGGCTTGCCGAACAGATATCCTTGGCCCTCGTCGCATCCCTCGCCGGTCAGCAGGGCGAGCTGCTCGGTGGTCTCGATGCCTTCAGCAATGACGGATATGTCGAGGCCGTGTCCCAGAGTGATGATGGCGCGTAGAATGGTGCGCGCTTGCGCGCTGGCGCACACCTCGCGCACGAACGAGCGATCAATCTTTGTCTTGTCGAAGGGGAACGACCGCAGCGTATCGAGCGACGAGTGGCCGGTGCCGAAGTCGTCGAGGGCGATCGCGACGCCGAGGTTCTTGATCCGGCGCAGCACCGAGCGGGCGCGAGTCTTGTCGCCGATAATGGCGGTCTCTGTGATCTCCAGCTCGAGACATCGCGGCGGCAGGCCGGTCTCCATGAGGATGTCGTGAATGCGCTCGGGAAGGTCCCCGTCGGCCAGTTGGATCGGCGAGATGTTGACGGCGATGCGGAGCGGTTGCGGCCAGCTCGCCGCCGTGGCGCCCGCGGAGCGCAGCACCCAATCGCCGATCGGGATGATGGCGCTGCATTCCTCGGCGAGCGAAATGAATTTGGCCGGTGAGACCGTGCCCAGCTCGGGGCTGTGCCAGCGCAGCAGCGCCTCGTAGCCCGTCGTCTCCAGCATACGCAATGATTTTTGCACCTGATAGGCGATGGCGAGCTCGTTGCGGTCGATGGTACCCCAGAGACCGTCGATCAGACGGTTGCGGCTGCGGGCGGCCTCGTCCATCGCCGCTTCGAAGAAGCAGGCGTACCGCATGTGAGCTTTGGCGCGTTGCTTGGCGCTGCCGGCCTTCGATATCAACTCGTCCTTGCTGGTCGCATCATCCGGGCAGACGGCGACGCCGATATGCCCCGTGCTGTGGATGTCCGTGCCGTTTATGACGAGCGTGGTGTTGATGCATTTCTCGAGCCGGCCGACGAAATCCAAAAGCTCCTTCTGATCCGTGAACGCCTTGGCTGCGCCGAACTCGTTTCCGCCGATGCGGGCGACGCACTCCTTGTCGTTGAGTGCTTCGACCATGGAGTGCGACAGCGCTTTCAGCACGGCATCGCCGGTCGCATGACCGTGAATGTCGTTCGTCTCGCTGAGTCGCGCGATATCGATGATGACGGCGGCGATCTTCACGTCGACCTTGCGGCGCTCGGAGATCGCCTGCTCGATGTGCTCGTTGAAGGCAGCCCGATTGGGCAAGCCGGTCAGCAGATCGTGCCGCGACATATGCTCGACCGTCTCTTCGGCACGCAGCTTCTCCAGAAGACGGGTGCGAAAGATCTCGAGCGACCGCGCAAGCGTGCCCAGCTCGTCGGCGCGCTGCGTGTGGCCCACGGACGTGCTGAGATTGCCGGACGCAAGGCGCCTGGTTGCGGCGGTGAGGTTGCGCAGCGGCCGCAACGTCGTAAGCACCAGCAACGCGGCGGTGACTCCGAGGATGATCAGCGTGATGCCGATCCCGGCGCCGATCTGCTGGACGGTATTGGCGCGCCAGAACGCGGTCGCGTGCGTGAGGTCGACGGCGACGCTGTAGGTGCCGATGACATCGCCGTCGCCCATGCCGGTGAGCAGTGAATGGCAGGCGATGCACTCCTTGCGGCCGGCATCACCGCTGCCGAGCACGGCAGGACGGCTGACGCGCAGCTTGCCGTCGAGGATCGCGGTGACGGTTCGTGCCGAAGCGATCGCGGCCCGATCCACCTCGTCTTTGGGAGGCTCACGCTCATGCATGCGCGCGGCTTGGAAGGCCAGCAACTGCGGCGACATCGTAAGCCACAGCTCGATGCCCGCGTTCGATTTGGAGAACTGGCGCATTGTGCCGTTGAGGGTCCCGACGGCGGGGTCGCCGTCCTGAACGCTTCGGCGATTGAGCATGGCCTGAGTATGGAGAGCTTCGAGCATGTCCAGCGCTGCTTCGGCGCGCTGAGAGCCGATGGTGCGTATCTCGCGCCACTCCGCGACGCTGTCGATGATCACGGCGCATGTCTGCATGATGACGAGCGCTGCCCCGACGACGAGCAGCGTTGCACGCGTGATGGACAGGCCTTTGAAAATTCTAGGCATGGGACCGCGCTATATCTTTTTTGAGCCGTTTGCGGCGCAGCTCCTTAATTTTCTAGTAATTCCTCAGATCAAAGAGCAGTGTTTTGACCAAAGTCGCACTTCGCACGCTTTCGGGGGTATGCCGCACGGTGGTATCGAGTTGGCGACTTGGCGCGGTGCGCCGAGGCAGGCAATATCGGCGCAGCCCCCCGCCATCTAAAAGTGGACCGATGCCAAACCCTTTCTTCATGAACTCCTATCTGGGCAAGCAAATCCTCTCGCTCGTGCGCGAGGGCGACTTCGCTCACGCCGGCGAGGAGGAGGCGATCGCGCTCGCCATGGCGTCCGTTCCCAAGGATCTCGATCAGATGATCTTGGATGCCGGTTGCGGGAGGGGCGGCACGGCGGCCTACATGCAGGAGCTTGGGTGGGGGAGCGTCACCGGGATCGATATCGAGCCCAACTCGATCGACTATGCGGACGCTACCTATCCGGAGCCGGAGTTCCTCCGCTGTGACATCAATGCGGTTGCGACGCTGCCCGAGGGGCCGTTCGACGTCATCACGCTTTTCAACGTCTTCTACGCTTTGCCCGATCACGTTGCGGCCTTGGAGTCGCTGGCGAGCCGGGCGAAGGCCGATACGCTGCTGGTGATCTTCGACTACGTCGACCCGGGCCACTATCAGGACCATCCGCTGATGGATCGCGACATCGCATTCCTGCCCAATCCGCCCCGGCTCAGCGATCTCGCCCAAACCATGCAGCGTGGCGGCTGGCAGCTCGAGACGGTGAGGGATCTCACGGCGGACTATGTCCGCTGGTATGGCGAGCTGGTCGAGAAGATTGCGTCCAAGCGCGACGCCATCGTCGAGCTGGCCGGCGAGGAGATCTACGAGCACGTGCTGGGCCTTTATAGCAGCCTGCTTGCCGTCCTGCGCGAGGGGCGGCTTGGTGGTGCGGTGATCTACGCGCGCAAGGCGGACGCCTAGGTTCCGTCGGCCGCCAATTGGCACGAGATAAGCAAGTACGGCTGTGGGACCATTGGCTCGACAACCGCGCGCGAGCGCCAACACCGTGTAGGGCCCGAGAAATCAGGGCGTAGCGGCGGTGGCGGACCGTGGACCTTGAGCATGTTTAGCCGGCACCCGACACCGGTGCGTGTCGAGTTGACGACAGTCGTGCGCCGGATGCCGCCGGGTAGGAGGCAGGAGCTTTGGAAATGGCGAAGGTAGTCTTCTATGAGAAGCCGGGCTGTGGAGGTAACGCGCGCCAGAAGCTGCTGCTGCAGCAGTCGGGGCACGTGCTGGAGGTTCGCGATCTGCTGACGACGCCTTGGACCAAGGCGACGTTGCGCTCCTTCTTCGGCGCGCGTCCGGTCTCGCAGTGGTTCAACGTCTCGGCGCCTCGGGTGAAATCGGGCGAGGTGCGGCCTGACGAGCTCGACGCCGACACCGCACTTTCGCTGATGCTGGCCGAGCCGCTGCTCATTCGCCGCCCGCTGCTGGAATGCGAGGGACGGCGCGAAGCGGGCTTCGAGACCGAGCTGATCGATGCCTGGATCGGCCTCAGGTCGGTGGCGAAGCCGGTCGGCGAAGGCTGCCCCAAAGAAATGGAGCGCGAAAGCCGCGCTCCTTGAGCGGATGCTTCTGCATCCGCGTGCGTCGCAGAGTGTCCGTCCGTCGCAGCGTTAGTCGACGAGGGACAAGAACTCCTGGCGCGTCAGCTGGCTGTCGCGGAAGACGCCGAGCATGCGGCTGGTCACCAGATCGGTGCCGGGCTTCATGATACCGCGCGCGGTCATGCAGAAATGCTCCGCCTTCAAGACGACGCCTACGCCCTGCGGCTGCAGCACGGTATCGATCGCGTTGGCGATCTGCGCCGTCATCTTCTCCTGGATCTGGAGCCGCTTGGCATAGACCTCGACCACGCGCGCGAGCTTGGAGATGCCGACCACGCGGCCGTTGGGGATGTAGGCGACCCAGGCACGGCCGATGATCGGGGCGATGTGGTGCTCGCAGTGGCTCTCGAAGCGGATGCCGCGCAGGACGATCATCTCGTCGTAGCCGGCGGTTTCCTCGAAGGTCGTCGAAAGGATCTCCTCGGGGTCCTCGTCGTAGCCGCGGAAGTACTCCTCGAAAGCCTTAGTCACCCGCTTCGGCGTGTCCTTGAGGCCGTCGCGTTCGGGATCCTCGCCGGTCCAGCGCAGCATGGTGCGGACGGCGGCTTCGACTTCGGAACGGCTGGGGCGGTCTTTCTTGCTCATCGCTGGTGTCTTTGCGCCTTACTTGGTCTGTTCTGGCTGATGCGGCGTGGCACTTATACGCCGTTCCCGGGGGCGGGCAACGCTGCGCGCGGTTGTCGGGCGATCGGGGAGAGGCGCCGGCGGGAAGGCCGGTGCGGCTCGACGATCATCCGCACCGTCGCCTGCATCATATAGGTGCTGCGCGCGAGCGCCAAAGTCCGTCCGCGCCAATCACCTTTCGCACTGCAGCGACGCGCACTTGCGCCTTCAAGACTTGGTGAGGCGCACGCGAGCGCGGACGCCGGCAATGTCGCGCAAATGGTGCAGTCATCGCACTCGATGCGATCACGCCGTGGCGCGAGGCGTTGGCTGTTTGCGACCAGCCGTCGCACGGGGGTTTGAGAACCGTCAAGGCCGGCACGGACCCGCGCCCCACCATCGCGACCCAGCGGGCCGGCGTGGGCGAAGGCGCACACCAGAACCCGGAATGCATAGGAAACACGAGCAACGGCGTCGGCCCGGCGGCTGCGCCTTGAGGAGGAAATCGACAATGAGCGATCGTCGCTTCGCAAACGTGGCCGCTGGGCCGCTCATGAGCCGTGACGACTTCGAGGCAGCCATCCGTGCGGTCGGTACGGAGCGCTATCACGACAAGCACACGTTCCATAAGCTGTTGCACGGTGGCAAGCTGAGCAAGGGCCAGGTGCAGGCCTGGGCGCTCAACCGCTACTGCTATCAGGAGGCCGTGCCGCGCAAGGACGCCGCCTTCATCAGCCGCGTACACGACCGCGAGCTGCGTCGCGAGTGGCTGCATCGCGTGCACGACCACGACGGCCTGCCGCCGGAGGAGCTCGGCGGCATCGAGCGCTGGCTGGTGCTGACGGACGGGCTCCGGCTCAACCGCGACTACGTGATCTCGATGGAGGGGGCGCTGCCCGCCACGCGCTTTGCGGTGGAGGCCTACGTCCACTTCGTGCGCGAGCAGCCGCTGACGGTGGCGGTCGCGTCGTCGCTGACGGAGCTGTTCGCCCCGTCCATCCATCGCGAGCGCATCGCCGGCATGCTGGAGAACTACGACTTCATCTCCGACGACGTGCTGGCCTACTTCAAGCGGCGCCTGACGCAGGCTCCACGCGATGCCACGTTCGCGCTCGAGTATGTGAAGCAGAATGCCAAGACGCGCGAGGAGCAGGAGGCGTGCGTCAACGCGGTGCGCTTCAAGTGCAACGTGCTCTGGGCTCAGCTCGACGCGCTCGAGCACGCGTATGTGGAAGGCAACATCCCTCCCGGTGCCTTCGTGCCTCAGGTGAAATAGCGCGACATTCAAGTATTGGGAGGAGACGGCGGGGGCGGGCATCAATGCCCGGCCCCGTTGGTATTTCGGGAAGGAAATTCCCGGTTCATTGCGCTTGCTGGCGCAAAATCGAATCGGGCATCGTCTGCATCCGATTGATGCGTGCGGTCGTTCTCAGCAAAGGGGCTTAACGGACGTGCGCGCAATTCTTGCCATCGCGGTTCTTGCACTACTCTTGCCGCTGGCCAACACGGCACGCGCCGAGGGAGCTTTGCCCGCGACCGGCCCCGAGCCGATGGTGCAGAGCCTCGGGCCGGTTTCCATCGAAACCTCGATCGGCATCATGCAGGGCGAGGCCAACGAGTACGTCTATCGAAACGACGGCTCCACGCTCAGCCAGCTCGTCTGGGCCTTCGACAATGATGTGGTCTTTAACGGCGGCATCGCGCTGCGGCCTTTCAATTGGCTGACCGTGGGCCTGCGCGGGCGAACCAATCTGTCGAGCGGCTCGACGATGGACGACTATGATTGGTACCGGCCCGGCGAGTCCGGCTATGTCACGTGCCCAGGCGGCCACTGCCATTCCCATCACCCCGATACGCCGCTCACCTCGTATCTGTCCGTCGATGGCTATCTGGCGGCGTCGTTCTACGCCAACCGTTGGATCGCCTTCAAAGCGCTTGCCGGCTACAAGCGCGACAGCCAGTCGTGGAAGGCATTCGACGGCCCCGCCAACTACTACAATTACCGGCCCGGGCGTCTCTCCATCAGCTACAAGCAAGTCTGGAAAGCGCCCTACCTGGGCCTGCAGCTCGATAGCGCCTGGCAGCGATGGACGCTTGGTGCGCGCATCATCGGCTCGTGGTGGGTCGACGGTGAGGATCGCGACAACCACCACGTGCGGACGCTGCTTTTCACCGAGAGCTTCGGACAAAGCGACATGATCGGTGCCAACGCGCGGCTCGGATATCGCATGAGCGAGCACTGGACACTGATCGGCGACTATGACTTGCAGAAATGGAATCTCGCGACCGGACCGACGACCGAGCTCGACTACTCGAGCGGAACGAAACGATTCCATCGAGGCAAGGCGGCAGGTGCGCAGAGCATCAGCCAGACGGTCTCGATCGGTGTCGTGCTCGACTACTGAATGAGGCGCGATGCCGGGACGCGCGTGCGAAAGCCGGATTTTTATCTGGTATTCGAGAAACGCACATTTTTCACAATTGCAATTGTCATTAGTCGGCGAGCGGAACCTTAGGACTTCTTTGCCTTAATGCGCGTGTCGGACGGTGGATCGTTCGTGGCGCTTCATGCAAGCGAACGAAGGTGAGATCGCGACAAATCGATATATGTGGAGTTGAAAAAAATGCCGAACAAAACACTATCGGTCCTCGCGGCCTCAGGCGTGCTGGCACTGTTCGCTCTGGCGCCTGTCAACGCGCAGTCCATCCCTGAGATGGAGCAGGAGCAGCTCGACGATTCGTCCAAGCCGGACGTCGATCCGGGTGCCTCGAAGGGCCCTGACGCTCCAATCTATGAGCAAGAGCAGATGCAGCTCGGCAACTCGCCCGAACCGGACGTTCCGGAGGGTCCTGGTGCCGATACCTCGGGTGGTCCGACGATCAACGAGCAGATCGACCAGGGCCTCGAGGAGTAAGCGGACTTCCCGACGGGGACCGTCCGTCACCCTGCTCCGGGAGTTTCCGGGGGCCAAGACCGATGGTCGGCAGCACAGGCCGACCGGAGGGGCTTGGCCCCTAAACTCGTTTTGAGCTGTGTGAAAAACTGGTGCTGCGAGAGAGGATTGAACTCTCGACCTCTCCCTTACCAAGGGAGTGCTCTACCACTGAGCTACCGCAGCGAAGCTGATTGCTTTGGCGATCACCTCTTGAGAGGGCGCACCCGGCCAAAGCGCGCGCGACACTGCCACAAGGCCTCCCCAGGAGCAAGCGGCGCGAGGGCACCGAAAGCCGCATTTTCCCCATCGCTCCGATCGGCCGGCGAGCCCTGCCCGGGGCGGCCGCGTTTGTGACCCCGGCCAGGGCTGAAAAACCAAGTCATTGAGGGATTTTGCGCCTCGCGTGCCGCCACCGGCGCTCGAGTCCTTGCAACGCTAGAGGCAAGGCGATACGGCAGATGGGGCGCCCGCGCGAAGCAGGCGTGCGGCATAGGGAGCCGTCGGAGCATGTCAGGGGTCGAGGACAAGGGGGGCGGCGAGAAGCGCTCGGGGGGACCAGGCGGTCAAGCGCGGCGGCAAGCTGGCCGGCAAGAGCGGCTCGAGGCCCAGTTGCGGGAAAACCTGCGTAAGCGCAAGGAGCAGGCGCGCGCTAGAGCGCACGCGACCAGCGACAATCCGTCCGGCACGTCATCGGATCAGGAGACCTAAGCGGCAACGCGGCGCGAGGCCGCCGTGCTGATCGCATCCTGTAGCTTGCGGCGCAGTTCCATCGGCTCGGCGAGAACGGGAAGTCGAAGGTCCTCGATGCCCGTCCCCGACACGACGATTCGCCCGAGGCGCCCCAGGACGCCCTGGTCGAGCCGCACCTCCTCGACGGAGCGAAGCTGAAGCTCCTCGGTCTCGCGGCCGACCAGTCCGCGACGGTGAATGAGGCGTTGGTCGGTGACAGCGATCTGCTGAGCCCACAGGGGCAGCTTGATCGACAGAAAGAACAGGACGCCGAAAGCGATCAGCGACAGGCTGGCCCATGCCGGATAGTCGTTGCCGTTGAGGATGAATGCGCCGACCAGGGCCGCGAGCAACAAGACCCATGCCGCGAGGTCGTAGAGCCAGTGGAAGTGCGCTCGGTAGATGAGGTGCTCGTCGCGTGCGAGACTTCTCTCGATGTAGCCCATGATCATTCCTCACTGACACTTTTCGGCGGACGCGGATCGCAGCCTGGTTTCGATCAGTGTGATCCGGACCTGCGCCACGCCGTCGTCCTTGAAGCCGAGCTCAACTGCGGCACGCGAGACATCGATGATGCGTCCGTCTACGAATGGTCCTCGGTCATCGATCCGGACGGTGACGTCGCGGCCGTTATCGAGATTCTCAACCCGCACGTGCGTGCCGAACGGCAGTGTGCGGTGGGCGGCCGTGAGAGTAGATGGATCGACAACCCCGCCGTTGGCGGTGGGAAGGCCTGCGTGGTCGTACCAGGAGGCCTCGCCGCAGGTGTCGAGTGCTGAAGCGGAGAGGGGAGCGATGACAGCCGACAGGGCACAAAGGCCCGTTCGTACGGCCGCTGTTGCAGCGCCCGGCATGCTTGTTCCTCGCTTATGAATAGGCGGTCTGTTGCGTAATAACGCCGCAATGCGGGCGGCGTTCCTCCCGCAGGTGCAGCCGGGCTGCCCGCAAAATCGCCCGACTTGCGGGGAAAATTAGGGAAAACTTGCTGTAATGGTCGCGAACCGCGTAATCAATTGCGATTGGCGGGCGTTCTTCTCGAACCGCGGCCACGACCCGGGGGACCACACGACACATGGATCGCATCAGAATCAGGGGCGGCCAACGCCTCAACGGCAACATCCCCATTTCCGGCGCCAAGAATGCTGCGCTGCCGCTGATGATCGCGAGCCTGCTGACGCCGGACCGGCTGACGCTGAAGAACGTTCCCAACCTGGCCGACGTCAACCTGCTTGCCCGGATCTTGCGCAATCACGGCGTTGATTCCGCCGTCGACGGCAAGCGGGCGGGCCCCTCGCAGTTTCTGGGCGAGACGTTCCATCTTTCGGCCCGCGACATCGTCGATACGGTTGCGCCTTACGAGATGGTGAGCCGCATGCGCGCGAGCTTCTGGGTGCTCGGGCCACTCTTGGCCCGGTGCGGCCAAGCGCGCGTGTCGCTGCCCGGCGGCTGTGCCATCGGCACGCGGCCGGTCGACCTGCATCTGATGGCGCTGAAGGAGCTCGGTGCCGAGATCGAGATCGAGAGCGGCTACGTGATCGCCAAAGCGCCCGGCGTGCTGCGCGGCGGCCGCGTCGTGTTCCCGAAGGTCTCGGTCGGCGCGACGCACAACGTGTTGCTGGCTGCAGCGCTGGCCCGCGGCGAAACCGTGATCGAGAACGCCGCGCGCGAGCCGGAGGTCGGCGACGTCGCCAACTGCCTCGTCAAGATGGGCGCGCAGATCGAAGGCATCGGCACCTCCACGCTGCACATCCAGGGTGCGAACCGGCTGGAAGGCGCGGTTCACACCGTCCTGCCCGACCGGATCGAGACCGGCACGTTCGCGATGGCGGTGGCAGCCACCGGCGGCGACGTCACGCTGGAGGGCGCGCGCGCCGATCTCTTGAAGACGGCGCTCGACACCTTGCGCAAGACGGGCGTCGAGGTGCAGGAGACGAACTCGGGCATTCGCGTTACCCGCAACGGGTCCGGCATCGATCCCGTCGATGTCGAGACGCAGCCGTTCCCGGGCTTCCCTACGGACCTGCAGGCCCAGCTCATGGCGCTGATGACGACGGCCGGAGGCACCAGCGTCATCCGCGAGACCATCTTCGAGAACCGTTTCATGCACGTCCAGGAGCTTGCGCGCCTTGGTGCCGACATCCGGCTGCATGGCGACACCGCGACCATCAAGGGCGTCAAGGGCCTGACCGGCGCGCAAGTCATGGCGACCGATCTGCGTGCCTCCGTGTCTCTCGTTATTGCAGGCTTGGTTGCCGAGGGCGAGACGATGATCAACCGCGTCTATCATCTCGACCGCGGGTTCGAGCAACTCGAGCAGAAGCTGTCGCGCTGCGGTGCCCAGATCGAGCGTCTCACCGGCTGAGCGTCGGGGAAGCAGACGGCCGGCGGCTAGGCTGCGCTCGTCGCGCGATTGTCCCGCAGTAGGCTCGTCAACTGTCGCGCCGTCATCGGATGGCCGTAGAGGAAGCCTTGCGCCTCCGTACAGCCGTACATGCGCAGAGCCTCGGCCTGCGGTTCGGTCTCGATGCCTTCCGCGATAACGTCCAATCCGAAACGGCGGGCAAGATACAAGATGGCCTGGACGATCGCGGCGTCCTCTTCCTCGTGGCAGACGTCGCGCACGAAGGTGCGATCGATCTTGAGCCGCGTCACTGGGCACCGCTTCAGCAGGCTCAATGAGGCATATCCGGTACCGTAGTCGTCGAAGGCGATCCTGACACCCCATTCCCGGATCTCGTGCAGCGGCGCGATAAGGGTCTCATCGCCCCTCAGCATGATGTTCTCGGTGATCTCCAGCTCGAGCGCGTCGGGCGGCAGCTCGCTGGCGAGTAGCGCCGACGCCACCTGCCGGGGAAGCTCGCCGGTATTGAACTGGGCACCGAACAGATTGACGGCGATGCGAAAGTCGGGGTGCCCATGCTTGCGCCAGGCTGCGGTCTCCTTGCAGGCGGTGTTGAGGATCCAATCGCCCACCGCGGGAGCGAAGGGACTGGCTTCGAGGACGGAGAGGAAGGCCGCTGGTGCCAGCAACCCACGCTCGGGATGGTTCCAGCGCAGTAAGGCTTCCGCCCCGATGATGCTCGCATTGTTGAGGCGGACCTGGGGCTGGAAGTAGAGCTCGAACTCGTCGTTCTCGAGCGCGCGCCTCAGCTCGGCCTCGCATGAGCGCCGCGCGATCGCGGCCTGGCGCAGGTTCGGGGTGAAGAGCTTGTAACCACAGTAGGGGTTGGACCTTGCCCGCTGCAGCGCGAGGTCGGAGTTGGCAAAGATTTGCTCGGCGTCGGTACCGTGCGCGGGGAATGTGGCGATGCCCATGCTCGCGTTGATGTGCACCGTTTCGCCGTCGACGGAGATCGGCATCCTCAGCGCGCACAAGAGCTGCTCGGCAAGGTCGCAGGCGCGCGTCTTGTCGGCATCGCAGCACACAAGCACTGCAAACTCGTCCGAGCCGAGGCGGGAGACGGTCGCCTCCGTGCCGGCCTTGGCGCGCAGGCGCTCGCCCGTTTCGTGGAGCACGAGATCGCCCGCGGCATGGCCGAAGGTGTCGTTGAGATCCTTGAAGCCGTCGAGATCGAGCAGCAGCAGCGTGCCGGTGCCGTCCTTGGCGGCCTGCGCGAGCCGCTTGAACAGCGCGGAGCGGCCCGGCAGCCCGGTGAGCGGATCGAGATGAGCAAGATCGAACAGCTTCTCCTCGGCGTGCTCCCTGTCGCTCATGTTGCGAATGATGGCGCCGAAGCCGATGTCGTCGTGCTCGCGCCAGGTGGAGAGCGAAAGCTCGGCGGGGAATTCGCGGCCGTCGCGGTGGCGGGCGACGATCTGCAATTGCTGGGCGGCGGCCCGGAACGAGCCGTTGCGTGCCAGGCTGATCACCTCGGCGGTCTGCAGCTTGCTTAACCGGTCGGGGAAGAGGAAGCCGATCGAGCGGCCGATCGCCTCGTCGTCCATGTATCCGAACAGGGATTGTGCGGCGTCGTTCCAGTGGCTGATGGTGCCGGCGCCGCTGGCGCATACGATGGCATCACGCGAGGTGGAGGCGATGCGCTCGAAGCGCTGGTCGCCGTCGCGCTTGGCCTGGTCGAGACGACGCAGCTCCAGCCGGTTCATGACGAGAGCGGCCACGTCCTCGAGGTTCTTGCGATCGTCGTCTCTGAACTCGGGCCTCGGCCGGCTGTCGAGGACGCACAGCGTGCCCACCTTGTCGCCGGAGGGAGCGACGAGGGGGATGCCGGCGTAAAAGCGGATCTTGGGACCCGACGTCACGACGGGATGAGAGGCGAAGCGCTCGTCCTTGCTGGCGTCCTTCACCAGGAAGATGCCGTCGCCCTGGATGGCTTGGGCGCAGAAGCTTCCGGCGCGCGCAACGCCGGTAACCTGCATGCCGAACCGCGATTTGAAGAACAAGCGGTCATCGCCGACGAGCGACAGTGCGGCGTTGGGTGCACCGCAGATGCGGGCTGCCAGCTCGACCAGACGATCGAGATCGACGTCTGGAGGGGTATCGAAAACGGCATACTCTGCCAGCGCCTTGAGCCTGGCATCTTCTCCGGCCGGTGCCGGTGCTTTGTTTTCTGTCGAGAGCATGGGGCCTACTCTTCGCGGCCTCGAGCATAAGTCGGCGATGCTTCATCGCATTTAAATGAAATGTGTAAATTTGTTTGGAACCGACCCGTATCACGATCCCAGATCGATGACGCCTTCGACGACATGGTTAAGGTCGGTGCCTTCGGCAGTCAGCACCATTTTGACCTTCAGCTTGCCCTTGCCGGCCAGGTCTTGCTCGCGCACGACGCGCTCGATCTCCTGTTGGGAGGAGATGCCGACCTCCTTGAGAAAGCGGCGTAGCGAAAGATTGAATTGCTCGTTTTCCATCGGATTGCTCCCGGTTCTTTGTTGTGTCAGGTCCACCCGCGCGATCAGGCTTGCGTCGGCCTGCAAGGCTAGGGCCCCGACCTTTGGAATCTGTAACGCTTAACGTGGGGGCGTCGTATCTCAGGTGGGCGGTGCATCGGCGTTTTCGCGGATATCCATTGCTCAGACGTGGGGACAGGTCATGCACAGGCACGCTTGGGTCTTCGTTCGCTTCATCGTCTTCGCGATCCTCGTGGTGCTCGCAAGCGCGGCCGGCGGATGGGCGCAAGACGCGCGCACGCCCCGTGATCTGTTTGCGAGCTTCGCTGCCGGCTCGAGGAAGAGCGTCGATCACAGCGCCTGGGACCGGCTGCTCAAGACGTACGTCAAGCCCCAGCCCGACGGTCTCAATCGCGTCGACTATGCCGCGTTCAAGCGCGAGGCACACCAGGCGCTAAAGGACTACATCCGAACGCTCGAGGCCGTCGATGCGGGAAGCCTCGACCGCCCCGAGCAGTTTGCGCTGCTCGCCAATCTCTACAACGCCAAGACGGTCGATATCGTTCTCGACCACTATCCGGTGGCGTCTATCAAGGACATCGCGCTGGGCGGCGACCTTTTAAGCGTGTTCTCCGGCGGGCCGTGGAAGGCGAAGGTGACGAGCCTCGGGGGCGTTCCCCTCAGTCTCGACGATATCGAGCACGCCATCCTGCGGCCGGTATTCAAGGATGCACGCGTGCACTACGCGCTCAATTGCGCTTCCGTCGGCTGCCCCAACCTCAGGAGGGAGCCGTTCACTGGTGCCAAGCTCGGCGCTCAGCTCGACGCTGCGGCGCGCGCTTACGTCAACAATCCCAGAGGCGTCGACCCGGAGCTGGACGGGCTCGTGCTGTCGTCGATCTACAACTGGTACCAGGCCGATTTCGGCGGCAGCGAGGCGGCGGTCCTGGACCACGTGCGCCGTTATGCCGATCCGCCGCTCAAAGCCGCCCTTGCGGGGACCACCTCCGTCGACGACTACACCTACATCTGGAAGCTGAACGACATCAGGCGCTGAGATTAAGGCATGCGCCGGGGCCGTAACGGGGTTGCGCCTGGCGGTTTCGTCCGGCTCAGGGCTTGGTTGCGCCCGCCGGGCGCCGCCGCTATCAAAGCCCTACACGCGCTCATGGGCCAGTTGCGGCGCCATGATCCGCCGCCCCGGACCCGAAATCGCATGCAAGACCTGAAGCTCATCGCCTTGGACCCCGAGGATTTGCGAGTTCTCTCCTGTCATCTGCAGGATGCCGTGATCCGGGTGGGGGACATGGCCTATCTCAAGCCCGATATGCGGTTTGCCGCCATCGCCAACCGCTTCGACTGGGAGACGGCATCACAGGCCGAGGACGGCCGATTCCTGCGCCGGCGCTCCGGCCTGCGCTTCGAGCGCGTCAAGTCGGCGCAGGTACTGGGGATCGATCTGGGTCAAAAGGATGCCGTGCTGGAGCTGCTCGCCATTACCTTCGATCCGGCCGAGGACCCATCGGGGACGCTGCTTCTGCAGTTTGCCGGTGGCGGGGCGGTCAAGCTCGAGGTCGAGTGCATCGAGGCGGAGCTGCGCGATCTGGGCGCGGCATGGCGCACGCAGGTGATGCCGCAGCACGCGGACGACGAACAAACACCCTAGGGAGACGGCCGAAGGGCCGGAGACGAGATGCCGAAGCGGCTAGTGACGCGCGATCCCGGCTTCGAGGAGGCGTTTGCAGCTTTCCTCTTAGAGAAGCGCGAGGTTTCGGCCGACGTCGATGCGGCGGTGGCGAAGATCCTGTCCGACGTGCGCGCGCGCGGCGACGCCGCGCTGATCGACCTGTCGCGCCAGTTCGACCATGTCGATCTGGAGAAGATCGGCATGCGCGTGACCAAGGCGGAGATGCGCGAGGCGCTCGCGGCCTGCGATGACGAGACCATCGGCGCATTGAAGCTCGCCAGCGAGCGCATCGAGGAGCATCACGCGCGCCAGCTCCCCGTCAACGAGCGCTACATGGACGAGACCGGCGTCGAGCTCGGCTGGCGCTGGACGGCGGTGGAGTCGGTCGGGCTCTATGTACCCGGCGGCAGTGCCTCCTATCCGAGCTCCGTCCTGATGAACGCCATTCCAGCCAAGGTTGCCGGCGTGCCCCGGCTGGTGATGGTCGTGCCGTCGCCGCGCGGCGAGCTCAATCCGCTGGTGCTGGCGGCAGCCGAGATTCTCGGCGTGGAGGAAGTCTACCGCGTCGGCGGCGCGCAGGCCGTGGCCGCGCTCGCCTACGGGACCGAGACGATCGCGCCCGTCGCCAAGATTGTCGGGCCCGGCAACGCCTACGTCGCAGCGGCCAAGCGGCAGGTGTTCGGGACCGTCGGCATCGACAGCATCGCGGGACCGTCCGAGGTGCTGATCATTGCGGATAAGAACAATGATCCCGATTGGATCGCAGCCGACCTGCTGGCGCAGGCTGAGCACGATACCGCGGCCCAGTCGATCCTGATGACGGACGATGCCGCATTCGCCCGCGCCGTCGAGGCCGCCGTCATGCGCCAACTCGCCGTGCTGCCGCGCGGCAACATCGCCGGCGAGAGCTGGAACGTGTTCGGCGCCGTGATCGAGCTCGGCTCGCTTGATGAGGCGCCCGCGCTCGCCGACCGGATCGCCGCAGAGCACCTGGAGATCGCCACCGATGACGCCGAGGACATGTCGGAGCGCATCCGCAATGCCGGCGCGATCTTCCTGGGCAGGCAGACGCCGGAGATGATCGGCGACTATGTGGCCGGCTCCAACCACGTGCTGCCGACGGCGCGCAGCGCGCGCTTCTCCTCGGGGCTTGGCGTGCTCGACTTCATGAAGCGGACCTCGCTCCTGAAGCTCGACAGCGGCGCGCTTGCGGCACTGGCGCCGGCTGCGATGGCCCTGGCGCGTGCCGAGGGACTGGAGGCCCACCGGCGTTCGGCGGAGATCAGGCTTGAGGGAAAGGCTCGGAAAGCATCATGAGCGAAGTGTCATCGCCGACGCCGGAGAGCAAGTCACGGCTCGTCGACATCACGCTCGATGAAAAGTCGACTGCGACCTCCAATCCCAACATCGAGCACGAGCGCGAGGTGGCGATCTTCGACATCCTCGAAGGCAACAGCTTTGCGCTCGAAGGACGCGACGACGGGCCCTACACGCTCAACCTGGCGATCATCGAGGACCGGCTCGTGTTCACGGTCGGCGACGACAAGGGCGAGACGCTGGTCACGCACATGCTGTCGCTGACGCCGTTGAAGCGGATCATGAAGGACTACTTCCTGATCTGCGAGAGCTACTACGAGGCAATCCGCACCGCACCGCCGTCGCGCATCCAGGCGATCGACATGGGCCGGCGCGGCCTGCACGACGAGGGCAGCCGCACGCTGCGCGAGCGCCTTAACGGCAAGATCAACGTCGACATCGATACCGCGCGGCGCCTCTTCACGCTGATCTGTGCGTTACACTGGAAGGGCTAGACCCGATGTCAGGGGCGGCGGCCGGCGGCAGCGTTACCGAGGTCCCGGCTCCGCCTGGCGCGGGAGGAGAGGGGGCGCACGGTGCGTTGCCGAGCGCGGTTCTGTTCGCCTGCACCATGAACTCGGTGCGCTCGGTCATGGCGGCAGCCATCCTGCGCCATCTCGCGGCAGGGCGGATTTATGTGGAATCGGCCGGTGTGCGCGCCGGCGAGCCGGATCCGTTCGTGGTGGCGGTGATGGACGAGATCGGCATCGACGTCTCGCAGCACAGCCCGCATACGCTGCAGGAGCTGCACGACACGTCCTTCGATCTGATCGTCACGCTGTCGCCGGAGGCGCATCACCAGGCGCTTGAGCTGACGCGCACCATGGCTGTCGACGTCGAGTACTGGCCGACGTTCGATGCCACCGTGATGATGGGGCAGGGAAGCCGCGAGCAGGTGCTCGAGGCCTATCGCGGCGTGCGCGATCAGCTCTTCGAGAAGATCAGGACGCGGTTCGGGTTTGAAGGCGGTCCGACGGTGTGAAGTCGCCGGCGGTTGCCTCGGCGTTGCCGGCGTCGCGCCGGCCGGCCAGGCACCAGGTCTCCAACGGACCGATGCCCTTGATCTCGATCGTCCCGCACGGCTCCAAGATAAACTCGTCCTGCAGCCGCTTGTAGCAGGTCGGGCAGACGAGCGCCTTGCCCAGCGGCGCCTTGCCTTCCAAACGGCTCGCAAGGTTCACGCAGTCACCCCAGACGTCATAGCTGAATTTGCGGGTACCGATGACGCCGGCCGTCATCGGTCCCGACGCCATGCCGATGCGGATGTTGAGCCGGTATCCCGTCTCCTCTCGCAGCCGCGTGATGCAGTCGAGCATGTCGAAGGACATGCGCGCGAGCCGGGAGAGATGGTCGGGCGCGGGATCGGGGATGCCTGCGACGACCATGTAGGCATCACCGATGGTCTTGATCTTCTCCACGCCGTGGTGGGCGGCGAGCGCGTCGAACTCGGAGACGATGCGGCTTAGAAGATCGACCGTCTGGTCGGCACCGAGCTGACGTGCGAGCGCCACGAAGCCGGAGATGTCGGCGAACATGACCGAGGCATCGCCGATGTAGTCGGCGATCACGCCTCCGGGGTTGGCCTTGAGACGCTCCACGATCGAATCGGGCAGCACGTTGCGCAACACCGCGTCCGTCTCAGCCTTGGCGCGCTCCACCAGCGTGAACGCGTACCAGACGCAGGCCGAGATCAACACAACGGTGGTGACGGCGGCCTGGATGTAGAGCGAATCCGCGACCGGCTGCTCGTGCGGGGCGACACGGCCGACGGCTGGAAACCAGAACCACGAGCACAGATGAAGCACGAGGCCAAGTGCGACGACGCCCACGACCAGCCAGATGCGCTTCAGGCCGAAGATGACGAAGGCGGCAGCGGCGGGGATCAGGTACTGGAGCTGCGAGCCGCCTTCGCGGGAGAAGAAGTCGCCGAAGCCGATCAGCGCGGCATATTCCGCGCCCACGATCACCAGGCCGCCCGCGATGTCGTTGATGCGATGGGCGAACGGCACCATCAGCACCGTGGCGACGAGCACCAGATTGAGCGCGATCATCGGCGCGTACGTCTCGTAGTCCTGCAGGCTCTGCTGGATCGCGTAGATCAGCGTCGTGGTCGCGATCAGGTAGGCGAACATGTTGAGGATTTTGAGCCGCCGTTTCACGTCGGGCGGATAGCCGGCGGTGCCGATCTCGGCGAGCTCGCGGAAGAAGCCTCCCACCTTCGCGGCGACGGGATGCGCCAGCACCGGCGCGGTCCAGGCCTGCAGCGTGGTACCCAAGCCTCGAAGAGTTGGCAGGAACGGCATGTCGCGCATTGCGCTCATACATCTATCATCAGGAATGGCACCCTGATCCTAGCGCAGATGAAGGGCGGCTGCGAAGGTGGGCGCGGGGCGTTATTCCGAGCCGGCGATGAGCAACAGCTCCTCGATGTCGCACACGATCTTGCCCTGGCTGCGCTCGAGCGCCCCGCTCGATTCGAGGAGCGAAAGGGCGGTGTTCACCTTGGGACGACTTGCACCGATCAGCAGCCCCAGCTCGCTTTGCGACATGGGCAGATCTATGGTGATGCGCCCTTCCTCGGCGTCGGGCTGGATCTGGCGCGCGGCGGCCAGGAAGAAGCGGGCGAGCCGGCCTTCAATTGGGTAGAGCGCGATCGCCTCGAGTTGCTGGTCGGCTTCGCGCACGCGTGAGCACAAGAAGTGGATCGCCGCCTCCGCGATGACGGGGTGGTTGTCCATCAGCCGCTTGAAAGCCGGTTTCGACAGGCTCAGCGCCTCGACCTTGCTGACGGCGGTGGCGTCGGCGCTGCGCGGGCCGCCGTCGAGCATGGCGATCTCGCCGAAGATGTCGCCGGGCTCGGCGTGGGCAAAGGACAATTCGCGCCCTTCTGCCGTGAGGACCGAGAGGCGCACGCGGCCGGAGACCACGAGATAGATCTCCCGGCCCGTATCCCCGCGCGCGAAGATGACCTGGTTTGAGCTGAAGGAGACCTCGCGCATCTCTTCCGCGACGGCGTGTGCGTCGGTCTCCTCGAGCGTGCCGAAGAGCTGCGTCTTGCCCAGGAGTTCGACGATGGCTGGCTTGGCGATCATGGCGAAACCTCGGCTGGGGCTGATTGAAATGCGCTGTGACCTGAAGAACGTGTGCCACGATAGCGGCGAATTGGGCAACGAAGGAATGTGGACTTGCTTTTAAGCCCTCCCCTTTGCATTGTCGTTTACGGAACCGACGGCGCGCCAGCTTCTGCAAAACAGCGTTGCATAGAGGCTTTCGCGCCGGCTTCCGAGGCCTTAACGTTGCCGCGCCCAAGCGCCATGCTTACCAATCAAGAGCGCGTTTCGTCTTGATTTTGGCCTGACCGGCAACAGATGCATTTCATGTGCAAGTCATCCGCCCCCGCCGACTGGCTCTCCAAGGTGATCCGTCCATGACCGCCAAGGCTGCTCTTATGAACGTGCTGAGCCGCACCGACCGGCCGCGCCGGGAGACGCTCCGCCGCGAGCTCGCCCGCACGACGGCCGAGCGCAAGGAGGACGGCGCCCGGCCGACGTTGGTGCTCGCCAGTGCCAGTCCGCGCCGGCTGCGGCTGCTGGCGCAGGTGGGCGTGGAGCCAGACGCGCTGCGTCCGGCCGAGATCGACGAATCGGCGCGCCGGGGAGAGATGCCGCGCGCGTACGCCTCGCGGCTGGCGCGCGCCAAGGCCGAGGCCGCGCGCGACCAGATCGCCAACGACAAGGATATCGCCTCCGCCTACGTTCTGGCGGCCGACACGGTCGTGGCGGTGGGACGGCGCATTCTGATGAAGCCTTCGAACATCGAGGAGGCGGCGGGCTGTCTGGAGCTTCTGTCGGGGCGCGCGCATCGCGTGCTGACGGCCGTGTGCCTGATCACGCCCGACGATCGCGTCCGCCACAAGGTCGTGGATACGCGCGTGCGCTTCAAGCATCTCGGGCGCGAGGAAATCGAGGCCTACTTGGCGTCGCGCGAGTGGCGCGGCAAGGCTGGCGGCTACGCGATCCAGGGCCTGGCGGGCTCGTTCGTGCAGAAGATCGTCGGCTCGTATACCAGCGTCGTCGGCCTGCCGCTGACCGAGGTCGTCGCGCTGTTGGTCGCGGAAGGCTTCCCCATTCATTTCGCCTGGGTGCGGGCCGCCGAACTCGACCCCAGCTAAGCGCATGAGTCAAGGAGCTGACATGGGGAGCAAGCACCCGCCGGCCGCCACGTTGATCCAGGGACGCTGCCCGATCTGCGGCTCGCCGAGCGAGCTGGCCACGCGCCCCTTCTGCTCCAAGCGCTGCCGCGACATCGACCTGTCCCGGTGGCTCAAGGGGGCGTACGCTATCCCCGGCGGCCAGGCCGAGGCGGACGAGGACGGCGATGAGGCCGCGTTGCGTTCCGGAGGGCCGCATACGGAGCGCCCGGACGACGGCGAGGCCGAGTAAGGTCCTCGCAGCGGGCAGTTTTTCCCGGCTCGTTGCGCTTCAATGCCGCCGGTGCGGAGAGGCTCTGGACAGGCGCGAAGGCCATCTCTATAACGGCCGGACTTTGGCGCTTCGGGTCCACTCCGGGCCGCAGGCAATGCGCTAATCCCTAAAAGCCCAGGTAGCTCAGTTGGTAGAGCACGTGACTGAAAATCACGGTGTCGGTGGTTCGATCCCGCCCCTGGGCACCAGACTTTTTTCTCCTTTAAAATCAATGACTTACGAAGCCAGTTAGGATAAAAAATTATCCTAACTCCCCGCGATTATCCTAACTGCCGCCGCAACCCCAATAGCCACGCGGGTTTGCGCGCGCGCGATCTACAACGTGGTATCCAACCCCGTAGTTGAAATGCTCCAACCGATGCGTGGGATAAGGCGTCGTATTTGTCCGCAGCCGCGCTCGCGATGAGCGGCATTGCTGCTCTACTCGGGGTGCGCGCGGCGACGATTGTTGTGCGCGACAACATCGACGAGTTCATCAACGATCTATGGAAACAAGGCAGGTGGGCAAGCGCTGCCGCAGTCGCCGCCGCTATCGCGACGGCGCTGCAAGCCGCTCAGCACTTCATCAGCTAGTTACTCGTCCGCCTCAACCAGAACGTCAGCGAACATTGGCTGTTCGGCTCGAATGCGTCGCTCAGCCATTGCGGCATACTCTGGATTGAGTTCGATCAGGATCGCGTCGCGTTCGAGCCGATCGGCGACCAGACCAGTGGTTCCCGCTCCACCAAAGGGATCGAGGACAGCCCCCCCTTCGGGCACCCGGCCTTGATGCACGGTTCAATCAAGTCGGGAGGGAAGGTGGCGAAGTGCGCTCCGGAGAATGACTGTGTTGGGATCGTCCAGACGTTGCGGAGGTTACGCTTCCCATCCTCATTCCGCTCTGTCTTCGAACTACGACCGAGTTGGTGAGACCCGGTCTTGCCAGTATGGAACAGTGATCCTGCGGCTCCCTTTTCAGCAACTTCACGAACCGCTTCGGCGTCGTAGAAATAGCGCTCTGACTTAGCGAAAAGGAATACATTCTCGTGCGCGGAGGTCGGACGATCGGTGACGCTTTCCGGCATCGGGTTGGGTTTGTGCCAAATGATTGATGAGCGAAGCCACCAACCGTCTGCTTGAAGCGCAAAGGCGACACGCCACGGAATTCCGATCAGATCCTTAGGCTTTAGGCCATCGGGAACACCCGCCCCGCCAGCCTTGCTATAACTGTCCCCGTACCATTCTCTATTTTTTCCTCCAGGCCCACTCCCGCCCTTCGCTAGAGGCCGCGCGTAGCTATCGCCGATATTCAGCCACAACGTGCCATCATCGCGAAGCACGCGGCGGACCTCGCGGAACACTCCGACCATTGCTTCGACAAATTCGTTTGGCGTAGCTTCAAGCCCAATCTGCGCTTCCATGCCATAGTCACGTAACCCGAAGTACGGAGGCGATGTCACGCAGCACTGGACTGATTGGTCGGGGATGGTTTGGAGTTTTTCGCGGCAATCGCCTACGATAATGCGAACGGCCAATTTCGCTTCCTTTAATTCGAGGGAGCGATTGTATTTGTAAAACGGCCGAAAAAATCAATACCGTTTTCAGTGATCCGGTTTTGGAGGCGATATGTCAAAAAAAGAAAAGCCTTTCGACCGTCCACCTCTAAGCGAAAAGGGCGACAAGGACCCAGACGCGATATTCTTGTCGGTTGGTCGATGCCTATCAACCTGGGAGCGCACGGAAGAGAGTTACGCGCATCTCTATGGCACGTTCATCAAGCCGATGTACGCTTCATACGCGGCCAAGAGATCATACGGGGCACTAGCTTCAGGTCGCGGTAGGCAGGACCTTCTCGTAAAATCATCCGAGGTCTTCTTTAGGAACTTCCCGAGCCCGGAGACTAAGGCGGCGGTTAGTGATGCCGTAAAGCTCTATGCATCCGCTGGATCTCGTCGCAACGAGATCGCGCATGGGATGCTTGGGAGCAATCAGGTTGACGCCGGTATCTTTTATTTTCTGGTGCCAAGCATGTGGAACTCGAACAAGCGTGGCATGAACTTGGAAATAGAATTCCGCTACTCATCAAAGGATATAGATCATTTCGAAGGTCTGTTTGGCGGGCTTAGGTCGCAGGTCCTGGAATTGTGCGAGAAGGTGATCGATGTTTTTCAAGCGGCACCTGAGAAGCACCGCCGTAAATGGTAGATCGGACATGAAAAGCCCCGCATCGAAAACGTCGATACGGGGCTCTACGGGACCTATTTTATCCTAACTTCTATCCTAACCCGTTGATTTTATTGTGAATGCACGGCCCGCCCCTGGGCACCACGCCCTAAGATCTCCCAATAAAATCAGCAGCACGAGCCCGTTTCAACCGCGGCCGAGGTTGTCGCCACGCCAGACGGCGACCAGGTGATCGGCGACCGTGGTCACCACGCCGTCGTCGCGCATGTAGGCGTTGTGATAGAGCGCATCGGAAAGCCGCTTCCACATGGTGTCGGGATCGGCGATGCCGCCTTCGGGACCGTCGTTGGCGACGACGCTGTTGTAAAGGCTGCGCGCGGCGGTGAAGAGCGCGGCGTCGTCGATGCCGCCCAAGTCGGTGGCCTCGATGCGGTCCTCGCGGACGGTGACGAGGTAGGGCGGCAGGCGCGTCACGCCGACGAGCTTGAAAGGGCCGTCGCCCCCGAAGGCTGCGCCAAGAACGCCGCCGTGAATGGCCGACGTCAAGAGTTTGCCGTAGAGAAAGGCGCCGCCGATGCGCGCTATGAGCCAGATGAGGAAGAATACGGCGCCGTAGATCACCGGCACGATCAGGATGAAGGTGAAGTCGGCGCCGAGAGCGAGGCCATAGGTGCCGTCCTTGAGCTTGGCGATGATGGGCTCCAGGAAATAGGTTGCGGTCGCGACGAAGAAGGCGATGGTGGCCACCACGCCGGCAAGCGAGGCGAACGCCGTCAGTGAGCGCCGGGCGGATTCCGTCGTGACGTATTGCGGATGGATCAGCGCGGCCTTCTCCAGGAGCTGCATCGCCTCGTCGCGCGGACTGTGGACCACCAGCCAGTTTCCAGGCGCGAGCGAGCGGCCCAGGTGCCGGATGGCGAGCCAGCGCCGCGCCAGCTTGCGTAGCCCTGAGCGCAGCGCCAAGAGAGCGAGAGCTGCAAGCCCGCCGAACAGGACGACCGCCTCGATCTTCTTGTTGGTGTCGGTCGGCAGGATCACGATCAGGTACCAGATCATGATCGCCGGGATGATGAGGCCGAGGAGGGTCTGGAACAGCGCAATCAGCAGCGGCACGAGCTTCAGGCGCCGGGCGAAGAAGGGCGTTCCGAAGGTGACGATGCCGCCGCAGTGCGGCGAGCGCTTGGCGCGCGTCAGTCCCTCGACGGTGACGTTGCCGCCGTGGCTGTGAGCGATGATGGCATGCGGGCGGCCGTCGCGCGCGAGCTTGCCGAGCAGCTTGGCGAGATCGGCGGAGCCTTTGAGGCGATCGAAGTCGGAGTTCTTGCCGGACCAGTGCAGCGGCAGGATCTCGGCGTTGGCGACGCCGCGCTCGGCGAGACGGTAGATCAGGTGCTCGGCGAAATCGGAGCCGCGCTGCCACCACCGATGTCCCTCATCGGCAGGATCGGCGTCGTTGGTCCCGTGCACGGTGACGATGACCGGCGCCTTGGGCAGCAGCGTCGCGTGCTTTTCTCCCTCCGCGGCATCTCCCTGCGGATCTTCTGGCATTATGTCCCCTCGGCAGGCCCTTCCGTCCCGCGGGCATCTGAGCCGCAAAGCGTCGGAATGTGAACAAAAAAATGGTCGGCGGCGCGACGGCTTTGCCGGCGGTTAATCGCGCCGCGCATGAAGGCAGCAATGACCAGAGAATGGTGACATCATCACGACGCAGATCGGGTCGCGGTGGGGCAAGCGCGACCGATTTGGACGCGAGCGCCGGCTGCTACTCGGCGGCCGAAGGTGCGCTGCCTTGCGCCGCTTCCTCGCTGTGGCGCTTCTTGCCGGTGAACCGGCGGATCACGACGTAGAACACCGGCGTGAAGATCAGGCCAAACAGCGTGACGCCGATCATACCCCAGAACACGCCGGTGCCGAGCGCGATGCGCATCTCCGCGCCTGCGCCCGTCGCCATGTATAGCGGCACGACGCCGAAGGTGAAGGCGAGCGAAGTCATCAGGATCGGGCGCAGGCGCAGGCTCGAGGCCTCAACCGCGGCGGTGACGGTGTCGCGGCCCCGGTCCTCCAATTGGCGTGCGAACTCCACGATCAGGATCGCGTTCTTGGCCGCGAGGCCGATCAGCACGATGAAGCCGATCTGGGTGAGGATGTTGATGTCCTGTCCGTGCAGTGCGACGCCGATGAGCGCGCTGAACAGGCACATCGGAACAATCAGGATGATGGCGAGCGGCAGCGACCAGCTCTCGAACTGTGCCGCCAGCGCCAGGAACACGAACACGACCGAGAGCGCGAAGATGTAGTGGCCGGTGCTGCCCGCCTTGATCTCCTGATAGGAGAGGTCGGTCCATTCGTAGGTCACGCCGTCGGGAAGCTCGGCTTTGGCGAGATCGGCCATGATCTGGATCGCCTGGCCGGTCGAGACGCCGTCAGCGGTCGCGCCGTTGATTTCGACGGTCGGGAACAGATTGTAGCGCGGCATGCGGTCGGGGCCGGCGATGTTGCGGAAGGTGACGAGGTTGCCGAGAGGCACCATCTGTCCGGCCTCATTGCGCACGCGGATGCGCGCGACGTTCTCCGGCTCGACGCGGAACTGGGCATCGGCTTGCGCAGTGACGCGGTAGGTGCGGCCGAACATGTTGAAGTCGTTGACGTAGGCTGAGCCGAGATAGACGCGCAGCGCCTCGAAGATGGAATCGAGCGGGACCTTCAGCATCTGCGCCTTGTCGCGATCGACGTCGACGTAGAGCTGCGGCGTGGAGGTCGAGAAGGTGGTGAAGACGTTGCGGATGCCTGGCGTTTCGTTGGCCTTGGCGATGAACTCGCGCGCGACCTTCTCGAACTCGGCGGGCTTGAGGTTGGCGCGGTTCTGCAGGCGCATGGAAAAGCCGGTCTGTCCGCCCATGCCGCGCACCGGCGGGGGAATGAAGACGTGCGTGTTGGATTCCTCGATCGGGTCGAGACGCGCGCGCACCAGATCGGCGATCTTGTCGACCGTCAGGCCCTGTGCCAGCCGCTTGTCGGGGTCGTCGACCACGACGAAGATCGCACCGGCATTGGTGGCGTTGGAGAAGGTCGAGCCGGACCGACCGGAGTAGGCGGCCGTATGCGCAACGCCCGGCGTCTCGAGAATGATCGCGTTGACGCGCTGCACGACCTCGTCGGTGCGCGAGAGCGACGAGCCCTCCGGGAGCTGCAGCGAGACGATCAGCAACCCGCGGTCCATTTTGGGAATGAAGCCCGTCGGCGTGTGGAAGAGGAGCCATCCTGCAGCGGCGAGCAGCACGGCATAAAGGGTCAGCATCAGCGGGCTTGCCGCCGTGACGGAGCGCACGAGACGCGCGTAACCGGCGGCGAGCTTGTCGAATCCGCGATTGAAGAGGCGGAAGCCCGCGTACACCGGGCGCATCAGCAGGCTGCCTTTCTCACCTTCCACATGTGGCTTGAGCAGGATGGCGCATAGCGCCGGACTCAAGGTGAGCGAGTTGAAGGCGGATATGATGGTGGCGCTGGCAACCGTGACGGCGAACTGGCGATAGAACTGTCCGGTGATGCCGCCGAGGAACGCTGTCGGGACGAAGACGGCAGTGAGGACCAGCGCGATGGCGACGAGGGCGGTGCCGACCTCGTTCATGGTGACGCGGGCAGCCTCCTTCGGTTTGAGGCCGTCTCGCAGCTTGCGCTCCACGTTCTCGACAACGACGATGGCGTCGTCGACGACGATGCCGACCGCCAGCACCAGGCCGAACAGCGTCAGCATGTTGATGGAGAAGCCGAGCGCCTCCATGACGGCGAAGGTGCCGACCAGTGAGACCGGGATGGCCGCAAGCGGGATGATCGTCGCGCGCCAGGTCTGCAGAAACAGCATCACCACGATGACGACGAGCGCGATCGCCTCAACGATCGTAATGTAGAGCTCCGCGATCGAGACCTCGATGAACTCTGTCGGGTTATAGATGATGCGGTACTCGAGGGCCTTGGGGAATCTCTCGGAGATCCGCTTCATCTCCTTCTTGATCGCGTTCGCGGTCTGGATGGCGTTGGATCCCGGCTGCTGCGTGACGATCATCACGGTTGCCGGGTATTTGTCCTGATAGCCGTAGGTCGTGTAGTTGAGCGCGCCGAGCTCGACGCGGCCCACGTCTTTGACGCGCACCACGCGGCCGTCGTCACCGGTCTTCAAGACGATGTTTTCGAACTCGCTGGGGTCGAGCAGGCGGCCTTTGAGCTGCAAGGAGAGCTGGAACGCGCCCATGTGCTCTTGCGGGGGCTGGCCGAGTGCGCCGCCGGCAACTTGCAGGTTCTGGGCCCGCAGCGCCTCCAGCACCTCGTCGGCCGTCATGCCGCGCAGCGCGATGCGCTCCGGGTCGAGCCAGATGCGCATGGAGTATTCGCGCTCGCCGAAGATGGAGACGTCGCCGACGCCGGGGATGCGGGCGAGCTCGTCGACCACGTTCAGGATGGCGTAGTTGGAGATGTAGACCTGGTCGTAGGTGTTGTCGGGCGAGACCAGATGCACGACGAGAAGCAGGTCGGGCGCGCGCTTGTTGACGGTGATGCCGTTGCGTCGCACCTCCTCGGGCAGGCGCGGCTCGGCCTGGGCGACGCGGTTCTGGACAAGCACCTGCGCCTTGTCGATGTCGGTGCCGATGTCGAAGGTGACGCGTAGCTGCATCTCGCCGTCGTCGGTCGACTGGGAGTACATGTAGATCATGTCCTCCACGCCGTTGACCTCCTGCTCGATGACGGAGGCGACCGTATCGGCGACGGTGACGGCGTTGGCACCGGGGTAGCTCGCGTGCACTGCGATCGTGGGCGGCACGATGGAGGGGAACTGGGCGACGGGAAGCGTGAAGTAGGCGATCGCGCCGATAATCAGGATGACGAAGGAGAGCACCGTGGCGAAGATCGGCCGCGCGATGAAGAAGTGACTGAAGCGCATGGCCGGTTACGCCTCCGTTACGGCTTGCGCACCGAATTGGTGGCGTCCTTCTCGGCTTCCGACAACTGCAGCGGCGCGCGCTTAGGCGTGATGGGCTGGCCCGGGCGCACGCGTTGCTGACCACGCGTGATGACCCAGTCGTCGGCGGTGATGCCTTTGCGAACGACGCGCAGCCCGTCGACCAATGGTCCGAGCTCGACGACGCGGCGTTGGGGCACGTCGTTGGGGCCGAGCGCATAAACGAAGCGGTTCGCCTGGTCGGTGCCGATCGCCTCGTCGGGCAGCAAGAGCGCCTGATACTCCGGCGAGCCCTGCAGGCGAACGCGCGCGAACATGCCGGGCGAGAACATGCCCTCCTTGTTCTCGAGCACGCCGCGGGCGCGAAGCGTTCCGGTACCCTGATCGAGCCTGTTGTCGACGAAGTCGAGCTTGCCCGAGTGCGGGAAGCCGTCCTCGTCGGGCAGCGAGACGCCGACTTTCGCGCCGAGTATCCCGCCACTGCGCTCGCTGAGGCGCATGTACTTGACGGCCTTGTCCTGGCTGACGTCGAAGTAGATGTAGATCGGGTCCTGGCTGACGATGGTGGTCAATACCGTCGTCGCCACGTTCGAACCGCCGCCGCTGACGTAGTTGCCCTTGGTGACGAGGGTGCGCCCGATGCGGCCCGAGATCGGAGACGTGATGCGGCAGAAGCTAAGGTCGAGCTCGGCCGATTTGACGCGCGCTTCGGCGACCTTCACCGAGGCTTGCGCCGCGCGCAGGATGTTCTCGCGATCGTCGAACGTCTTCTTGGAGAGAAAGTCGCTCTTCAGGAGCGGGCGTCCGCGCTCCACGTCGAGGCTCGCGTTGCTGACGCTGACCTCAGCCTGGTTGAGCTCTGCCTTCGCCTGCTCGAGCGCGCGCTCGAAGGGACGTGGATCGATCTCGAACAAGAGGTCGCCTGCCTTCACCTCTTGCCCGTCGGTGAAATTCACCTTGGTCAGGTAGCCGCTGACGCGTGCGCGTACCTCCACAGTTTCAACGGCATCGAAGCGGCCCGTGTACTCGTCCCACTCGATGGTCTTGCGCGTCATCGGCTGGCTGACGGTGACCGCCGGGGGCTTCGATTCTTTAGGCGCAGGCGCCTCCGCCGTCGTGGTCTCGGTGATGCTCTCTGCGGCGGACTTGGCTTTGTCGAGGAGCGCGTGCGCACCGTCCTCTACGCTGCGGCCCTGCAATGGGCCGAGCACCGCGATCGCGCCGCCGAGGGCGATCAGCAAAGCCAGGATGAGATAGATCGGACGCATTGGTGGTCCTTATTATCTCGCGAGCGCGAGGCTTGCGCACGCCGACTTGCGTTAACCAAGACCCGATTGGATCGGGTCTCGACGAGCCGGGCCGTTTCCGGGCGCCTCGAGCCGCATATGTTGGCGCATCGACCGCCGCGAAGCGCCGGTGTGCCAAGTATAGATCGAGGTGGTTGCCCCCAGGTCAATGGTCATAACGAGACGTGGCGTATGGACGGGCGGGTCAGCTCACGACGGTTTTTGCCGTGCACCATCGATGCTGAAGGCGCCCGGTCCGGCAAATACGAGATAGAGGAAGATGAAGCAGAACAGGATTGCTGCATCGCCACCGTTGAGCGCGGGGAAGAAGCTCTGGGGCGCGTGCGCCATCCAGTATGCGACCGCCATCTGGCCCGACAGGATGAAGGCGATAGGCCGAGTGAACAGGCCGATCAAGACAAAGAAGCCGCCGACAAGCTCGAGGAAGCCAGCGAACCAGAGCAGCGAGAAAAGCTCCGGCGAGTGATTAGAAGGCGGGATGCCGAGGAGTTTCTGGCTTCCGTGCATCATGAACAAAAGCGCCGAGACGATGCGTAGAAGGCCCAGTATGCGCGGGGCCCAATCAGCCTCGATCTGCCTTACATCCATGTCGTGCCTCCCATTATCGATTGTGCCGGCGACGGAACCGACCATTGTCCCCGGCGGTATAATGCAGGACGCTAGTCGTATCCGTCGCGCGGCTCAACGATTTCGGGAAGGCGGCCTTACCAGCGCAGGAAGCGGGCCCCCAGCAGCGCCCCGACCGCCGTGACGACAACGGTGCCGAACACGTACCAGACGGCAACGAACAGCGGGCTGTCGCTCTGGCAGTGGGTGGCATAGAGCGAGGCACCGATGCCTGTTGCCATAAGCCCGGCCGCGGCTCCGGCCAGCACCGGATGGCTGGTGGCGCCATGGCGCAAGGCCAGGATCAGCGCGATCAGCGGGGCTGCCGACAGGGTGGGAATGAGCACCATGCACACCTGCCAGTTCATGCCGAATACGAGGTGCTCCCAGGCGGCCTTGGGGACCAGCACCATTTCGGTGATTGCAGCGCCGGCAAGCAGCACCGGCACTCCGGCCAAGGCAACCACCCAGCCGATCGGGATCTCGCCGGGGCGGGCAAGATGCCAGACGAGCCCCATGGCGGAGATCAAGAGCGACAGAGTGAGCACGCACTTGAACACGAAGCGCGGCGAGGCAAAGGCGCCCATGAGGTCCGGGCGGAAGCCCACGTCAGCGAAGAAGAAGGCTGCAGCCACGACCAATCCGCCCGCGAACGCCAGCCAAAGCGTGCGCCCGATCGGCATCTCGGTGGTTTTTGCGTCTGCCGCCAAGGCGGCAATCAGTTGATCCGTCTTCATTCGCCGTCGGCCTTCTGGTGCATGGCGGCCAGCGCCTTCAAGCCACGGTGCAAAGCAACACGCACCGCGCCTTCCTTCATTTCAAACCGCCTTGCGACTTCGCGGATCGACTGCCCCTCGAGGCTGATTGCGCGGACGATCTCCTTTTGCCGACCGGGCAAATCATTCACGAGACGCTCGGCGTCTTGCAGGTCGAGGTTGTCTTGCGGCTCGTCGGCGGCCAGGAATTCCAGAACCGCGTCGATGGGCACCTCGATCCGGCGTCCGCGCCGTCGCATTGCGTCGATGAGTTTGTGACGCGCGATCGCCCGGACCCAGGGGCCCAGAGGCTGATCGGAGTCCCATGTGTGGCGCTTCAGATGAATTGCCAGCAGGGTCTCCTGCACCACATCCTCGACATCGTTCAACGCCGCGCCGACTTGTGCGAAACCGCGGCGCGTCGCGGCTCGGAGGCTATGGGACAGCGACTCGAGCAGCCGTTGGTAGGATTGCTCATCTCCACCCATGGCTGCCCGCATCAAGGCCGCCCATTCCTCCTCGCGATTTGGCTGAGCCACTGGCTCCTCATCGGCTGTTCGCCCCGCGATCCCCGTTTGTTACAGGGTTCGGAACGGCATTTACCTGGCGTTTACGGGCCACACCCGTCAACACAAGATTGTGAACGAGGGAAACGGCCAGCAGCCGTTTTCCGTATCAGGCCAAAGCAGGTCGAGCAATGATCTGCCAAGACCGGACCCGTAAGACGGCCCGGGAGGGATAAGGGTAGGAGCGGCCAAATGCCAATCCCAGGAGAACGCCAGGTGGCAGGAACCGGAGCCCCCCTCGTATTTTCTTCCAACCTCTTTGTCGTCGGAGATCTGTCATGAAGATCGATATCAAGTCAGGTGCGGCTATTGCGGCGGCAGCTGCCGCTCTGTTGGTTGCGGGCACCGCGCTCAGCGTGCCGTCGCAGGCAGCAGATGAGGCGAAAGGCCATTGCATGGGCGCCAACGCGTGTAAGGGCAAGAGCGCCTGCAAGACGGCTACCAACGAGTGCGCTGGCCATAATGCGTGCAAGGGCAAAGGCTATCTCGAGATGACCAAAGAGGAGTGCGAGAAGATCGAAGGGGCTACGTTCGAGCCCATGAAGATGTAATTTCGCGTCCTCGTTGAGACAACACGGCCCGGTGGTTTATCTGCCGGGCCACTTGGACCCGAAGGTCTTTGGCTCCAATCTCGAAACGGCAGCCGGTCGGAGCGACGATGCCCGAACTGACACAATCGCCAGGAGCGCGCCCCGACGCAGCGAAGAGCGTCTCCGCCGGGGAGCGACCGCCCTATCTCGGCTTCGGGCTGGGGCTCAGACCGCAGCATTATCGCGACATTCTCGACGGCGAGCCGAAGATCGATTGGTTCGAGATCATCTCCGAGAACTATTTCGTGCGTGGCGGCCAGCCGTTGGCGATCCTCGACCAGATCGTCGAGCGCTATCCTGTGGTCATGCACGGTGTGTCGCTGTCGATCGCTTCGACGGCGCCCTTCGACGAGGACTATCTCAACAGCCTGCGCACGCTGGCAAAGCGGGTGCATCCGAAGTGGATTTCCGATCACCTGTGCTGGACGGGCGTGCACGGAGTCAATCTGCACGACCTGTTGCCGTTTCCCTATACCGAGGATGCGCTCGAGCACGTCGTCTCGCGTGTCCATTACGTGCAGGAGCGGCTGGGCCGTCCGCTTTGTCTGGAGAACGTCTCCACGTACGTGCAATTCGGCCAGTCGCAGATGCCGGAGTGGGAGTTCATCTCAGAGCTGGCGCGTCGGACCGGCTGCTGGCTTTTGTTCGACGTCAACAACGTCTACGTGAGCGCCTACAACCACGGCTACGACGCATACGCCTTTCTTGAAGGCATTCCGCAGGATCGCGTCATCCAGTTCCATCTCGCTGGTCACAGCGACATGGAGACTTACGTTGTCGACACGCATGATCATCCGGTGCGCGATGAGGTGTGGGATCTCTATGCGGCGGCGTTGCGCCGGTTCGGGCCCGTGGCCACCATGATCGAGCGCGACGATCACATTCCGCCGCTGGCTGATATGATGGTCGAGCTGGATCAGGCGCGTACGATCGCGGAAAAGACGTTGGGCACGGCGGCCCGCGCGCAAAGCTCGCAGCGGCCCACGGCTGCATAGCGGCCGGTTGCTGCTCAGGAGAGAAGCGTGAAGCTCAAGGATTTCCAGGACCAATTCCAGCGCGCGATCCTGGACGGCGACGATGCGATCCTCGCCGACATTCCCGACGGTCCGCGCGAGACGAAGACAAATCTTCTCGGCATCTATCGCGACGCCTACGTGCTGCGCCTCATCGACGTGGTTGCGGGGGATCACGAGCAGCTCAAGGTGTATCTGGGCGAGGATGCCTTCGAGCAGTTGGCCCGCCGCTATATCGCGGCGCATCCCTCGCACAATCCAAACGCGCGCTGGTTTGCGCACAAGCTGCCAGAGTTTCTGCAGGGCGTCGAAGGCTATGGGGACAAGCCCGTGCTGTTCGAGCTCGCCTCGCTCGAGCGCGCGCTCAACGACGCCTTCGACGGCACCGATGCCCCACAGCTCGGACTGGAAGACTTGACCGCCATCCCGCCCGAGCGCTGGGCGGAGCTGTCGTTCGTTGCGCATCCGACGGTCGCGATGCTCGACGTGCGGACCAATGCGGCGGCAATCTGGTCGGCGCTCAAAGCCGGTGAGGCGCCACCTGCGCCGGAGCACTTATCCGAAGCCACGCTGCTGCTCGTTTGGCGCAACGACAGCAAGTCGCGATTCCGGCAGCTCTGCGCGGAGGAAGCCATGATGTGGTGCGAGGGCGCCAAGGGGCGGACGTTCGGTGCGCTCTGCCAGTCGCTCGCGGTTTACGACGATTCCGACGGCGCGCCAGCGCGCGCGGCAGGCTACCTCAAGGGCTGGCTGGATGCGGGACTGCTGAGCGAAGCAAACCTTCCCGACTAGCGAGAGATGGAGATTCGAGCCTGCGCCGGTGACGATAGATCAGGAGAGCGACGGCGTGCCCCGGCGCGGACGCAGAGCGAGCTGCGTGTGCAGGCGCGCGCGGCGATAGTGTCGCGTATTGCTCGCCTGGGGAGTGAGCTGCTGCAGGATGCCATCGATTTGCTTGGGCGCCGCCGGCCGGATGATCGGCATCTCGGCCGGGGTGACGAGCTGGACACGATTTCGTCCAGCGCTCTTGGCCGCATAGAGCGCACCGTCGGCGATATGGAACAGCATATCGAAGTCGCAGTCGATGTCGTCGTGGCAGGCAACGCCCGCGCTGACGGTTCCAGCGATCTTCGCGCCGTCAATCTCCGCTGCACCGGCGGCGAACGCACTACGCACCGCCTCTGCGGTCGCGGCGGCCGTCGGCAGATCGGCGCCCGGCAGGATGGCTGCGAATTCCTCGCCGCCGAGCCGGCCGGCAAAACTTCCCGTTTCGAGGTTGTCGGATAGCGTGTCGGCGAACAGGCGCAGCACGCGATCGCCAATCCGATGACCGAACTTGTCGTTGATCTCCTTGAAGTGATCGAGATCGAACACCAGAACCGAGACCGGGTCGCCTTTGAGGTACTTGCCGTACTCGGCCATTTGCGCGGCGGCCTCGAACAGCGCGCGCCGGTTGGGCAATCCCGTCAGCGGATCGGTCAAGGCATCGATCCGCTGCTTGAGCTCCTGGCGCTCCTTGACGACGGACAGGACGAGGACAGCAAGGGCAATGCGCTCCAGCGTGACAACGAGAATGACGATGGGGAGCCAAGTGCTGGAGAACAGCTCGTAGGCATCATAGATCGGCATAGCGAGCGTCAGCGGCATCCAGGTCACATAGCCCGCGCCGGTGCAGATGAGCAGGATGATGGCCGGCCAACGCGAGATGAGCCCCTCGGTCGTGTCGCGTGACAATTCTAAGGCGGTGGCGAAGCTCAGTGCCGCCAGCAGCAGGCTAGCCACGATCAGGCGCGTGTCGAACCCGCCGAGGAAGCCCGCGTAGTAGGCGAGGAGGAATCCGATCGGCCAGACGACGATCCAGAAAGGCTTGAGGGCGTGGCCCTCGAACTGGCGAACGGACATCCACATCAGCGCCGCCGACAGGATGATCCAGGCCTGCCCGAAGGCGTGCAAATCCGGGCTGCGGGCGTAGGCGCCGAGCACGGCGACGATGATGCCGGCGCTCATGACGAGCAGCGCCACGCCCCACCATCCCGTGAGCGGGTTGGTGCGATCGCGCCACCACGTGAAGACGAGAACAAGCCCCAGAACGGCCGGAACCCCAATGGAAACGGCAGTAATGGTTGGCATATCGAGCTGCATAGTGGGGAGCGCCTGAGCAACTGTCCGAGGGCTGATACGATGTACGGGGCGGCCGTTTACGGCGCCTCTACAAATTCAATGAAATTGAATCGAATGCCTCGTGGGCGCTGTGTAAGGGCGTGGCTGCGCACAATCCTCGGGCCCGCTTCACGAGCGGGATCTAGCTCTACTTCTGGAATTGGTTGTTGGCGTTTCTGGTCACGGTGGGGTTCGCGATCTATTTCCTCAACCAGATCCTGTCGACCGGTGAGTTCGCAGCAGAATCGGTCATGGATCGTCGTCGCGACCGGCGTTGCCCTGACCAGGTTGGGTGCCGCCATTGCAAATAGGGCCGAGACCTTCGATCCGAAAGATCCGCCGTTTCACATGCAGGGCCTAGCGGCTTAGACGGCCTCCTCGTCGACGGTGTTGCGCATCCAGTCGGCGAGCCGCGTCATCGCCACCAGCAGCTCTTGGCGCGCGGCTTCGTCCGGGATCGTCTCATCGAGCGCACCTTGCATGCAGACGAGCCAGGCATCGCGCGCGGCGTTGCCGATGGGAAAACCCATGTGGCGCTGGCGCAGGCGCGGATGGCCGCGCTCGTTCGAATAGAGCGTCGGACCACCCGTCCATTCCGTCAGGTAGCGCTTGAGCACGTGTTTGATGGGCTCGAGATTGGTGCCGTGCATGGCGCGGATGTCTCGCGCCTCGGGGAGCGTATCCATGCGTGCATAGAACAGCTCGACGAGCCGATCGATGGTGGCGGCGCCGCCCACACGATCGAACATCGTTGCGGGCACGACCTCGTCGGTGATCCTCGCGGCCTTGCAGTTCTCGTGCTCGCGGTGGGCGTGCTCAGAATCCCTCATCAAGCTTTCCCCAGGGTGTGGCGCCGGGCACCAGCTCCGCGGTGATGCCGGCCTTGGCGATGTCCTCAAGTGACCGGTAGAGCGTCGCCTCGTGCACGAGCGTCCCGGTCGGCGTCGTCACTGCCACATAGCGTGAGGGCTTGTCGATGTCGCAAATTCGGCGAGCAGCTCTATCGTGCGCTCGTCAATCGCTCGGCCGGACTGTTCGACCATGACGCGCCAGATGTGGGCGCGGTCCTCGCGGTCGGGGGGATGATAGCGGATGAGAGCGATGCAGCGTGAGACGATCGCCTCGTCGATGAGCTACGAGTGCATCAAGGTGCTCGCGCTCGATCGTCAGATTCACGCGGCGCTCGCTCCTTCGTAAGTGCTGCCGTGCAGCCTCAAGACTTAGGGAAGCAAGACTCGCACCACCATGCAAGCCATTGAAGTGATGCCGAATTTTAGTTGGCGCTGGCGCGGGGCTTGAATGGAACCGGACAACGGCGACGCGTCTCGGTTGCAACGAAGCAAGCCGGTCCGTCGGCTCTGAGACGGCGTCTGAGACGCGAGGGGATGCGGCGTCGGCGGTCGGGACCGGGCGATATGGTTTGCGTACAGATGCAATCGATTTGGAGAGCCGCTCGGGCGGTCGGTGTCCGCGGCCCGTGTCACGAATGAGACGAGCGCGGTGACACTGCAGTCGGGGCCGCGCTCGCCTGAAGAGGGCGCGACCCGGTTGGGTCACATGCGACGGTCGCGCGCTACACTTGTTGCGTGTGCGCGCCCGACTTCTTCGCATTTCGGTATGCCATGCGCATTGTAGGCCCGCAAATTCACCATTTCTCGCCAAAAATAAAGCGAGCGCTCAGTTGTCAGGTGTGGCGAGGTGCGCTACATCCTGTCTCAAAATGTCGCGCACCATCGCGTGCGCACAAACGGGAAACGTCATCACGAGGGGGAGGCGACGGTGAATTCTCTGCTGTCACACGCCGACCAGGTCCTGCGCGTCGCGGATGCAACGAAGATCACTGAGCGTCTGGGGGACAATGCCAACGCGATCTGGCGCTCGTGGCGCCGTTGCGTAAACGAGCACGGGCTCGATCCGGCATCCGGCCATCGCACGCACGTTGTTGCCGCCGAGACACTGGCCCAGATCCGTGACCAGCTCGGCGCGTATGGGGACATCGCGCGCGCTTCGATGGAGAAGCTGGCGCGCGAGCATCCCGAGTGCGGCTACGTCATTCTGACGGACGCGAGCGGCACGATTCTCGATTTCGTCGGCAACGTGCCTTGGCACCGCGATTCGATCAAGGCGGGTCTGGTGCCGGGCGCCAATTGGGGCGAGCAGGTCGCGGGTACCAACGGGATCGGCACGTGCATCGCGGAGCAGCGCCCGGTCAGTTGCCATCTCGACGACCATTTTCACATCAGCCAGCTCGGCTTCAGTTGCGCGAGCATGCCGCTGTTCTCGCCGGAGGGCGCATTCGTTGGCGTTCTCAACGTCTCGACGATGCCGGCGACGAGCGGAACCGGCGACAATGGTCTGGCGCGCGCCTGGGCGCGACAGTTCGCGAGCCTGATCGACTGCGCCGCCTTCATGAGCCATTTTCAGAAGCACTGGGTGCTGCGGATCGAGCGCTCGACCGCGCTGCTGGAAGTCTCGCACGATCTGCTGCTCGCCATCGACGGTGACGGGACGGTGGTGGGCGCCAACGCGAACGCGAGGCAGCAGATCGGCTCGGCTCGCGGGACAATGCCGGCCAAGGCCGCGGACAGCTCTTTGATAGGCAAGCACCTGACGACCATCTTCCAGTGCGGTCATGGCGACATCTGGCAGCTCATGAATCCGCAGTCGGGGCAGGGGGCGTTGCGTCTCAAGGTGCGCGACGAGACGGCGTATTTCGTTTCTGCCACGCCGCCTCGGATCGGCAAGGCGGCGCCGCCGCGGGTGCAGAAGAGCCAGGCGCCCAACTATGCCGGGCTCAACGAGATGGCGAGCGGCGACACGACGATGACGAGCGTGCTCGACCAGGCGCGCAGGCTCGTCAACAAGAGCGTCAATATTCTAATCCAGGGCGAGACCGGAACCGGCAAGGAAGTGTTTGCGCGTGCGCTGCACAACTCCAGCGTGCGCGCGAGCAAGCCGTTCGTTGCGGTCAACTGTGCAGCCATTCCGGAATCGCTGATCGAGAGCGAGCTGTTCGGATACGCAGCCGGCACGTTCACGGGCGCGCGCAGCAAGGGCATGAAGGGCCTGATCGAGCGCTCGAGCGGCGGCACGCTGTTTCTTGACGAGATCGGCGACATGCCGCTGGATCTGCAGACGCGACTCCTGCGCGTCCTGTCGGAGCGCGAGGTATTGCCGCTCGGCGCGGACAAGCCTGTTCCGATCGAGCTGACGGTGATCTCGGCCACTCACCGCAATCTTCGCAAGCAGGTCGCCGACGGGCTTTTCCGAGAGGATCTCTACTATCGCCTTTGCGGCGCGACGTTCGGCCTGCCGCCACTGCGCGAGCGCGAGGACAAGGAATACCTGATCGATCGGCTGCTGCGCGAGGAGGCCGACCAGGTGGGCGGCGACGCCTCGATCGACGATACCGCCATGGCCGCGCTGTTGCGGTATTCGTGGCCCGGCAACGTCCGAGAACTTCGCAACGCGCTCCGTTTTGCGCTCGCCGTAGCCGACGAGGAAATCGTCGTCGACGATTTTCCGCCCGAGATCAGGCTGGGCCAGTCGGCAATCTCCGCCGTGAGCAACGCGCCCTCATCGCCGACGGACGCAGCGGCGACGGGTCAGGAGCCGGAAGCGGGCGATCCGGCGGAGCGGCTGCAGGCCTGCCTGCGGCGCAACAAGTGGAATATCACCGCCGTCTCGGCCGAGCTTGGGATCTGCCGCACGTCCGTCTATCGGCAGATGAAGCGGTTCGGCATCGTGCCCCCGACGCATTTGTAGCGACGGCCAAGGCCTTATCGCTCGATGGACCGGCAATCAGCCGCCTTTGCGAAGCGCCGACTCGACGAAGTGCGTTACCGCCTCGACGTACTGCTCGGCGGTGACGCCGCGGCGACGGTACTTGCTTCGTTTGACGTACCAGTCCTGCAGAAGCGGTTTGATGAGCGCCGCCGTCATGTCGATGTCATCGACCGCGAAGATGCCCTTGGCGACGCCGTCGGCCAGGGCGAACGCGATCAGCGTCTCGGTTGCGAGTTCGCTTCGGATCGCCAGCTCGCGGCCTTCGCGTGAGAACGACTTCGCCTCCATGTAGGCGAACACGAACCACGGCTGCATGACCTCGGTCAGGTAGACGTGGGTCTGCAGCAGCCAGCGCAAGCGGTTGAGGGGATCGTCTTCCAGATGGGCGGGCGGCTTGCTCAGCGTATCTTTGACGGCGGCGGCCACCTCGCCGAGGATCATGAGCAGCAGCGTCTCCTTGCTGTCGAAGTAGTTATAGAGCGCTCCCATGCTGAGCCCCGACTCGGCGGCGAGATCGCGCAGGCTCATCGAATGAAAGCCCTGACGGTTGGAAAGCGTCAGGGTCGTCTTGGTGATGCGGACTAAGTTGTTGACGGCCACATGCCGCTTCTGGGTGCGGACGGTGTCGCGATGGCGGTCGAGGATGCGGCCGCACAGGGATTTCGGCGAGAGATCGAACTCCTTCTGAAACGCCTCCAGGCTCCGCTTCTGGGGAGCGGCCGTCCGGCGGTTAGCAACGTTCGTCTGCATCACGTCCATCAATGGCCCCCTGCCTGGTCTCCGCCCCTCCGCGTCGGGCTGGGATCATATTGCGAACCCAATGAATACGCCATTGCGGCTGTTGCCTCTCTCCCCCATTGCATGTATTAGAGAAGCGAGCGCTCGCTCACTTTTGGGGCAAGAAGCGCGATGGGGAAGTGGACACGCCAGGGATGGAAAGCAGTTTCGAGCTCGCCGGCCGCGTCGCCCTGGTGACCGGCGCTTCGTCGGGGCTGGGCCGGCACTTCGCGCGCGTCCTGGCCGGCGCGGGCGCCAAGGTCGTGGCATCTGCCCGGCGCTTGGAGGCGCTACAGGACTTGTGCGCAAGCATCGGCGCGGAAGGCGGAGAGGCGATCGCCGTCGAACTCGACGTCACCGACGCTGCCTCGATCAGAAGCGCGCTGGCGCAGGCCAATACCGGGCCGGGTCTCGACATCGTCGTGAACAACGCCGGCGTGACCACCACCAAGCCGGTGCTCGAAGTGTCCGAGGATGAGTGGGATCTCGTCGTCGATACCAATCTCAAAGGGACGTTTCTGGTTGCGCAGGAAGCTGCTCGGCTCATGAAGGAACGTGGGCGTGGCGGCGCGATCGTGAACATCGGCTCCATCCTCGGCCTAAGGGTTGCACAGCAAGTGCCGGCCTACGTCGCCTCCAAGGCCGGTGTCTCGCATCTGACCAAAGCTCTCGCTCTCGAGCTCGCCCGCCATGGGATTCGCGTCAATGCGCTTTGTCCCGGCTACATCGAGACCGATCTCAACACGGATTTCTTTCGCACCGAGCCCGGTCAGGCCCTGATCCGGCGCATTCCGCAACGTCGCCTGGGACGGGTCTCGGACCTTGACGGTCCGCTGCTGCTGCTTTGCTCGGATGCAGGCTCATACATCACTGGAGCAGAGGTCGTCGTTGACGGTGGCCATCTCGTCTCGTCGCTTTGAGGATTGGTAATGGATTTTAGAATTCCGGCCCGAGCCGAGGACTGTCGCAGTCGCATCTCGGCGTTCGTGGAGCGGGAACTGCTGCCGCTGGAGAGCCAGCAGGAGAGCTTCGACGAGCATGAGAACATCCGTCTGGAGCTCTTGGGTGCGCTACGGGAAAAGGCCAGGGCCCAGGGCCTGTGGTGCCTTCAGTTGCACCCCGAGTTCGGCGGGCAAGGATTCTCCAGGGTCGAAATGGCGATCTGCTATGAAGCAATGAACCGCTCCATCTTCGGCCCCGCCGTCTTCAACAGCGCGGCGCCCGACGACGGCAATATGATGCTCTTGCAGGCGGCCGCAACGCCGGAGCAATGCGAGCGCTGGCTGCGCCCCATCGCGGACGGAAAGGTGCGTAGCGCGTTCGCTATGACCGAGCCGCATCCGGGCAGCGGCTCCGATCCGGGCATGATGCTCACGACGGCCACCAGGCGCGGCAAGGACTATGTCATTCGCGGCCGCAAGTGGTTCATCACCGGTGGTGCGGAGGCCCACCATTTCATCGTCGTTGCGCGCACATCGGACGATGCTCGGCACGGCTTGACCGCCTTCCTGTTCCACAAGGATCAGCCCGGCTGGAAAATTACCCGCCGCATTCCGATCATGGGGCCGGAGGAGCACGGCGGCCATTGCGACATGGAGTTCGACGAGCTCGTGATCCCCGAGGAGAACGTTCTGCTCGGCGAGGGGCAGGGCCTCAAGGTCACGCAGATACGGCTCGGGCCTGCGCGTCTCACCCATTGCATGCGCTGGCTCGGATTGTCGCGGCGCTGCCTGTCGATCGCGCAGGACTACGCCTCCGAGCGATATGCTTTCGGCAAGCGGCTTGCGGATCGCGAAAGCATCCAGATGATGCTGGGCGATCTCGCCATGTCGATCGAGATCGGGAGGTTGCTGGTTGCCAAGGCGGCGTGGCAGCTCGATCAGGGCGACAGAGCGCGTAAAGAGATCTCCATGGCCAAGGTGGTCGTGGCCGGCGTTTTGAACGAGGCGGCCGACCGTGCCATCCAGATCAACGGAGCGCGCGGTTATTCCAAGGATACGGTGTTGGAGTGGATCTACCGCTATGCGCGCCAGGCCCGTCTCGTGGACGGTGCCGACGAGGTGCACCGGATGGTGATCAATACCCTGATGTCGGGCGATGCAAAGTCGTTCTGGGAGTGGCCGGTCAAGGACGCGGACGCCGTGCTTGAGCAAGCCGCGAGCCACGCCTGAGGGGAGTGACATGCCTGAGCGGAGTGACATGGCGCGTATGGAAACGTCAGCGATGAGCGACGATCTGGCCGACACGGAAGTGCTCGACTCCTACATCCGCGCGCACGTGGGGGGCTTGGAGGGGCACATTCGGCTGCAGAAGATCGCGGGCGGCCAGTCCAATCCCACCTTCTTCGCCAGCTACGCCAACGCCGAGTTCGTTCTGCGCAAGCAGCCGCCGGGGGAGCTGCTGCCGTCGGCGCATGCGATCGATCGCGAGTACCGGGTGATGCGCGCGCTGGCGGGCACGGGCGTTCCGGTTCCGAAAATGGTGCTCTATTGCGAGGACAGCAGCGTCATTGGCACCCCGTTCTACGTCATGGAGCGCATTGCGGGCCAAGTGCATCACGACTGCGCGCTGGATGGCGTTCCGCACGATCAGCGCCGCCCCTTGTATCTGTCGCTCGCGAAGACGTTGGCGCGTCTCCATAACGTCGACTACGACGCCGTCGGGCTCTCTGACTATGGTCGCTCCGGCAACTATTTCGCGCGCCAGGTCGGGCGTTGGACCAAGCAGTGGACGCTGTCGCAGACGCGCGAGGACAAGAATGTCGAACGGTTGATCGACTGGCTGCCTGAAGCCGTGCCCGACAGCGAGATGACGACGATCGCCCACGGCGACTATCGGCTGGGCAACGTCATCTTTGCCGCGGACGCCCCGGTCGTCGCCGGCGTTCTCGACTGGGAGCTGTCGACGCTGGGCCATCCGCTGGCCGATCTGGCTCACTGCTGCATCGCTTGGCATTCGAGCTCGGTCGAATACGGCGGACTGCGCGACCGGGATATCGCGGCTCTCGGCATTCCCGATCAGGCCGAGTTCACCGAGACCTACTACGGCAACGCCCGCCACAGCGAGCGGATGACCGATTTCCATATGGCATTCGCGCTGTTCCGCTTCGCCGTCATCTTCGAGGGCATCGCGGCGCGGGCCAAGGCGGGCAACGCCAACAACGCCGATGCGGCACGGACGGGACAGCTTGCGGCGCGCTTTGCGGAGCTGGGCGTCGAGGCGCTCGATCGCGGATAAAGACAAGAAGAGGACTTAACGACATGACCGCGGCCTATATCGTCGATTATCTCCGCACGCCCTTCACAGCGGCGCACAAGGGCGCGTTCGCCCAAGTGCGGCCGGACGATCTGATGGGGCACGTGATCAAAGAGCTTGTCGAGAAAACGGGGGTCGATCCGGAGAAGATCGAGGACGTAGTTGCCGGCTGCGCTTTCGCCGAGGGTGAGCAGGGCCTCAACATCGGCCGTACCGCGGCCGTCATCGCCGGTCTGCCGCAGAGCGTCGGCGGCTCGACGATCAACCGCTGGTGCGGATCGTCGATGCAGGCGGTGCAGATCGCGGCCGGCGCGATCGCCATGGGGGCGGGGGAAGCCTTCATTGCAGGCGGCATCGAGTCGATGACGCGCGCGCCGATGATGGGTTTCAACCCGATGCCCAACCCGGCCTGGTCGCCCGAGCTTCGCTCCGCATTTCTGAACATGGGGCTGACGGCGGAAAACCTGGCTGCGAAATACGAGATCGCCCGCGAGGAGCAGGATGCCTTCGCTTTGCAGAGCCAGCAACGCGCTGCGGCCGCGCAGGAGGCGGGACGACTGAGTGATGAGCTGACGCCGGTTGCCACCAAGCAGGGCACGGTCGACGCGGACGGATGCGTGCGCGGGCAGACGACGCTCGATAAGCTGGGGCAACTCAAGACCGTGTTCAAGGAGAACGGCTCGGTGACGGCCGGCAACTCCTCACCGCTCACCGATGGCGCGTCGGCGGTGCTTGTCTGCTCCGAAGCGTTCGTGCGTGACAACAACCTCAAGCCGAAGGCGCGGGTTGTGAGCTATGCCGTTGCGGGATGCGCGCCGGAGATCATGGGCATCGGTCCGGTGCGGGCAACGCAGAAGGCCGTGGAGCGGGCGGGCATCAAGACGTCCGATCTCGACGTTCTGGAGATGAACGAGGCGTTTGCGGTTCAGGTGCTCGCCTGCTGCCGCGACCTCGACATCGATCCCGCCTGCCTCAACCGCGATGGCGGCGCCATTGCGCTGGGGCACCCGCTTGGCGCAACCGGCGCGCGGCTCGTCGGCAAGGCGGCGCTGCTGCTGCAGAGGGACGGCGGAAAGTATGCGCTGGCGACGCAATGTGTTGGCGGCGGCCAGGGTGTCGCGATGGTGCTCGAGGCCGCGTAATGAACGATATCCGTAGTGCTGCCGTGATCGGTGCCGGCGTCATGGGCGCGGGAATTGCTGCGCATCTCGCCAACGCAGGCGTCGACGTCGTGCTGCTCGATCTCGACGCGAAGGTTGCTGAGACGGCGGTTGCAGCTCAGTTACGCTCTGGCGGCTTCATGGATCCGCAGTTTGCCGCGCGCGTGCGCATCGGCTCGACGACGACGGACATGTCGCTGATCGCCGATGCGGATTGGATCGTCGAGGCCGTTGTCGAGCGCCTCGACGTCAAGCACTCGGTTTATGCGGCGATCGATGCCGTGCGCAAGCCCGGTGCGATCGTCTCGTCGAATACGTCCACGATCCCGCTCGATGCGCTGCTGCGCGAGGCGGCGCCGGAGTTCGCGGCAAACTTCCTGATCACGCACTTCTTCAATCCGCCGCGCTGGATGCGCTTACTCGAGGTCGTGGACGGCCCTTCGACCAATCCGGTCGTCACGCGACGCATCTCCGACTTCGGCGATTTCCGACTCGGCAAGGGCATCGTCGTCTGCAAGGACACGCCGGGCTTCATCGCCAATCGCATCGGCACGTTCTGGATGGGCGTTGCCCTCAACCAGGCGCTCGATCTGCAAATCCCGGTCGAGGAGGCCGACGCTTTCCTTGGTCGTCCGTTCGGCATTCCCGACACGGGCGTGTTCGGATTGCTGGATCTCATCGGCATCGATCTGATGCCGTCGGTGCATCGCAGCCTGCAGGGAACGCTTCCCGAGACCGATCCCTACCAGAGCATCGATGCCGAGCCGCCCTTGATCGAGCAGATGATCGCGCAGGGTCGTACGGGGCGAAAGGCGGGAGCAGGCTTCTTCCGCCGTTCAGCGGACCGTCAGCGCCGCGAGGTTCTCGATCTCCTCTCGGAGGCCTACCGCGACTACCGCAAGCCGACACCGGCGTCCGAGATCGGCGGACCGCGCGATGCCATGGAGCACGCGAGCCTGGGTGGGCAACTGGCCGGTGATGTCATGCGGCGGACGCTGTCGTATGCCGCGATGCTGGTGCCGGAAATTTCCGATTCGATCGCCGACATCGACGAGGCGATGCGGCTGGGATACGGCTGGAAATATGGGCCCTTCGAGCTCATCGATCGCTTGGACGCCGACTGGTTCGCGCGTTCGCTCGCCGAGAATGGAATGGTCGCGCCGGCGCTGATCTATGCGGCAGCGGAGGCCGGCGGCTTCTACCGCACGGAAGACAAGGTTCGCTGCTGCCTGTCGCCGACACGGACGTATCAGCCGATCTCCCGGCCCGACGGTGTTATCGCCTTGGATGATCTGAAAGCGGCGACGCAGCCTGTCCAAAGCAGCGAGACCGCTTGTATTTGGGACCTCGGCGAAGGCGTTGCGGCGCTGGAGCTCAAGACCAAGCTCAACACGCTCAACACCGACGTGCTCGGCGCGATCGAGAAGCTGCTCGGCCGGGTCGAGGCGGATTTTGCCGCGCTCGTCATCGCGACCGATCTGCCCGTGTTCAGCGCCGGCGCCGATCTGCGCCTCTTCCTCAATGCGGTCGAGGCCGATGACATCGGCTTCCTCAGATCGTTCATCGAGACCGGGCAGCGCGTTCTCCAAACGCTAAAGCGTTCGCCTTATCCGGTCGTCGCCGGTGTCGCCGGTCGCGCGGTCGGTGGCGGGCTGGAGCTGGCGTTGCATTGCGATGCCATCCAGGCGCATGCCGAGATCCAGATCGGCCTGGTCGAGACGAGCGTGGGCGTCATCCCCGCCTGGGGCGGCTGCAAGGAGTTGCTGCTGCGCGTCGCTCGCAACCCGGGCCTGCCGCACGGACCGGTCGCGCCGGCCCTGCACGCCTTCGACGTGATCGGTGGGGCCAAGGTGTCTGCGAACGCGTTCGATGCCCGCAAGCTCGGGTTCCTGCGGGCGAGTGACGAGATCACGATGAACCGAGACCGCCTGATCGCCGATGCGAAGGTGAAGGCTTTGAAGCTGGCTAAGTCGTACGTGGCGCCTGAGCCGGAGCATCTGACGCTTCCGGGACCATCCGGCGCGGCAGCGATTTTCAATGTCATCGATGGCGCGCAGCTTGCCGGGCGGATCACGCCGCATGACTGCTACATCGGCGAACGGCTCGCCGATGTCCTCTCCGGTGGCGATGTCGATCCGACCCAGCCGGTCACGGAGGAGCATGTGCTCGATTTGGAACGCGAGGTGTTTCTCGAGCTCGTTGCAACGGAGCCGACGCGACAGCGGATTGCGCACATGCTCACGCAAGGCAAGAGGTTGCGCAACTGAAGTTAAGCATGATGGCGAAAAGCAATCAGAACCAAGACACATTGGTCGCAAATTCCGCCGGGGATGGAAACGAGATGGGCTTGTTGACGATTTCTGACATGATCCGGGCGCACGCACGCTTGTATCCGGAGAAAATCGGCGTTCGCGATTCACGGCGCGCACTCACCTTCGCCCAGTGGGACGAGCGCGCGAGCCGCCTGGCCAACGCCATGCACGCGCTCGGTCTGCGCAAGGGCGACCGCGTCGGCCTTTATGCCTACAACCGATTTGAATGGATGGAGCTCTACGTGGGCCTTGCCCGCGCCGGGCTCGTCGCCGTACCGATCAACTTCCGGCTGGTCGGGCCCGAGATCGCCTACATCCTGAAGCATTGCGACGCGCGCTCGATCATCGCCCAGGAAGAGCTTCTGGAGAATATCGAGGTGCTGCGCACCGATCCCGAGCTCGAGAGCCTGTCCTACATCCAGCTAGGTGGCGAGGTGAAGCCCGGCTGGACTGCGTACGAGGACGTGATCGCCTCAGGATCGCCCGCGCCCCCCGACGTCAGCGTGGGGCCCGAGGACATGGCCGCCATCATGTATACGTCGGGGACGACGGGTAACCCCAAGGGCGCGATCCGCCGCCACCACGCCAACTCTCTGATCGCTATCCTGACCGCATTGGAGATGGGGTTCAGTCGCGACGACATCGGCTATCTGGTCATGCCGATGTGTCACGCCAACTCGCTCTATTTCAGCCTGTCATTCTCCTATATCGGCGCCGAGTGCGTCATCGACGATCGCCGCAGCTTCGACCCGGAAGCAACGCTGCGCGAGTTTGCCGAGCGCAAGATCACGTTCACGTCGCTGGTGCCGACGCACTTCATCATGATGCTCGGCCTGCCCGAGGCGGTGAAGGCGAAATACAACGTCGACAGCATCGAGAAATTCATGATCTCGTCCGCGCCAGCGCGCAGCGACACCAAGCTCGCGATCCTCGAGTACTTCCGCAACTCCAAGCTCTATGAGCTCTACGGCTCCACCGAGGCCGGCTGGGTGACGCTGCTGCGGCCCGAGGAGCAGCTCGACCGGCTGGGCTCGGTCGGGCGCGAATGGAGCGGGACGGGCGCCATAAGGTTTTTCGATCCCGACGGCAACGAGGTGCCCGACGGCGAGGTGGGCGAACTCTATTCGCACACGCCCTTCGTGTTCGAAGGCTACTGGAACGACCCGGTCAAGACGCAAGAGGCGTTCCGGGGCGCGTATTGCTCGGTCGGTGACATGGGACGCCGCGGAGAGGACGGGTTCATTCACCTCGTCGATCGCAAGAGCAATCTCATCATCAGCGGCGGCGAGAACATCTATCCCTCCGAGGTGGAGATCGTGATCGGTTCCCACCCCGCTGTGAAGGACGTCGCCGTGATCGGCGTGCCCGATGAAAAATGGGGCGAATCCGTTCGCTCCGTCATCGTGGCGCATGCGGGCAAGTCCGTGAGCGAAGGCGAGATCGTGGAGTGGTGCATGTCGCGCATGGCCGCATACAAGCGCCCGCGATCGGTCGTGTTCGTCAACGACGACGACATTCCGCGGACCTCGACCGGCAAGATTCTCCACCGCGTCCTGCGCGAGCGCTTCGGAAAAGCGGCCGGTGCAACCGACACGGACATCAGCGGCTCCTGATAGACAAGGGTAGATCTCATGATCTCTGATACTTCGACGGCGGCCCTGATCGCCAGGTTCTTGAAGGCGCGCGGCGTCAAGCGCGTGTTCGCGCTCTGCGGAGGCCACATCATGCCGATCTGGATGCGGCTCGACGCCGAAGACATTCGCATAGTGGATGTGCGCGACGAGCGGGCGGCGGTGCACATGGCGCAGGCCCACGCCGAGCTGACCGGGGAGATCGGCGTGGCATTGGTCACCGCGGGGCCTGCCGTGACCAACGCGATCACGGGCATTGCCAACGCGTTCGTCTCGCGCGCGCCCGTCCTGGTTCTGTCTGGAACGCCGCCGACGCTGCAGGAGAACCGCGGCAGTCTGCAAGACATCGATCATACGCTGCTCGTGCGCTCGATCACCCGCTACGCCCGCACTGTGCGCAAGCCGGAGCTGGCACTGCAGGAGCTCGACGAGGCCATTGAGCGCGCCTTCGGAAACGGCGGCGATCCCGGTCCCGTCTATCTCGATTTTCCAACCGACACCTTGCGCGCCGACGTGCCCCAGGCTCTCATTCTCGACGAGCAGTTCAAGGCCAAGCCACCGGTCGTGCAATGGCCCGATCCGAGCCTGGTCGCCGAAACCGTCGAGCTTCTGTGGTCGGCGAAACGCCCGCTCGTCATCAGCGGCCGCGGTGCGCGCGGAGCGCAATCCGAGTTGATCACCCTGCTCGACCGGCTCGGTGCCGTCTACCTCGACACCGGCGAGAGCCGCGGCGTGGTACCCGATGAGCACCCCTCCGTGGTAAATGCCGTGCGCGGCAAGGTCATGGGGCAGGCCGACGTCGTGCTGACGATCGGGCGCCGGCTCGACTTCCAGCTCGCTTACGGATCACCGGCCATATACGGCGAGGCCAAGTTCATTCGCATCGCAGATTGTCAGTCCGAGCTGCGCGACAATCGTCGCGGGGCCGTCGAGCTTCTGGCGAACCCGGCCGCGACACTGGCGTCGATCGTCGCGCTCGCGCGCGACCGTAAGCCCAGCGTCGATCGCCAGTGGGCCGATGGTTTGCGAGCCGAGCATGAGCAGCGAGCGACCAAGCTGCGGAAGACCATGGTCGAGGCGCCGCCCGACAAGGTAGGGCGGATGCATCCCAACTTCCTTCTGGCCACGCTGCAGAGCCGGCTCAAGAAGGACTGCGTGCTCGTGACCGACGGAGGTGATTTCCTCAGCTTCAGCCGCGTTGGGCTGTCGGCGCCGACGGTTCTCGATCCCGGTCCCTTCGGCTGCATCGGCGTGGGTGTTCCCTATGGCATCGCCGCCGGACTCGCGTTCCCCGACCGGCAGGTGGTGGTCGCGACCGGCGATGGATCGTTCGGCTTCAACGCCATGGAGATCGACACCGCGGCGCGTCATCGCGTGCCGGTTGTCTTCGTCGTTGCCAACAATGGCGCCTGGCAGATCGAGGTGCACGATCAGAAGGTGACACACGGCAAAGTGGTCGGCACCGAGCTGCAGTTTGCCGATCATGCGGCGATGGCGCGCGGCTTCGGCCTGCATGCCGAGCGCGTCGAGAAGGCGGAGGATCTGGGCGCGGCGCTCGATCGTGCGCTCGCCAATGCGCCGGCTCTGGTGGACGTAGTCGTATCGACGGAGGCTGTGTCGTCGGATGCGAAGTCGGGGCTCGCCTGGGTGCCCGACGTTCAGCCGCTCGCGGCCTGGAACGACGCCGAGTTGAAGTGGCGAGCGCAGGGCAAGTAGGCCCAAAGGTGCCGTACCGGTGAAGTGGGGATCGCCGTTGCGGTGAGACGGGGACGCATCGTTGCTTGATGTTTTCCTGCCATGCAAGCGACTGGGAAATTTGCCCGACTATTCGGTACCCCCCTTCACAGGTTTTACTGGGGGTCCTAGCCTGAAAGGAACGAGATAAGAGGACCGTAAGAGACGCTCTGAAAGCGTTCGCCGGCACAGGGAGAGACACGTGCACGACACACTCAGACGTAGTTTCGCACTGTCAATCGCCGTCCTTTCCCTGACATCGCAGGTCGCATGGTCAGAACAGATCGACGACAGCCGTCTGAAAGCGGCTGGCCAAGATCGCAACGACTGGCTCCACTATGGTCGCGACTACGGCCAGCAGCGTTTCTCGCCGCTCAACCAGATCAACGCCGGTACAGTGAAGCATCTCGTCCCGAAGTGGATCTATCAGACCGGCATTGCGGCGACGTTCCAGACATCGCCGGTGATTGCCGACGGCATCATGTACGTGACGACGCCGTTCTCGAACGTTGCTGCTCTCGACGCCAAGACCGGGCGCGAGATCTGGCGCTACGACCATAAGCGTGCGGCCGGAAAGCTCTGCTGCGGGCCTGCCAATCGCGGGGCCACGCTCGGCTACGGCAAGGTTTTTGTCGCCACCGTGGATGCCCATCTCGTGGCGCTGGATCAGGCGACGGGAAAGCTGATCTGGGACACCGCGCTCGCCGAGCTGGGCGCAGGAGCCACCGAGGACAAGCGCGTTCTTGCCGGAGACGACCCATTGCACGCCAGAGGCGTTGCAGGATCGACCGGCATCGCGGCTCTCATGGCTCCGCTGGTCTACGACGGCAAGGTCATCGTCGGCATTACCGGCGTCGGATATGGGCTACATCTCGATGCCCCGCGGGCTGGCGCTCCATTGGGAGCGGTCGTCGGTGTGGCGGGAAGCTACGGGCGTCCGGGCTTTCTCGCCGCCTACGACGCGGAGACGGGAAAGCAGATCTGGAAGTTCGACACCACGCAGCAGGGCTGGGAGGGCAGTTTCCGCGCGACGACGCCGGACGGAGTGCCTCTGCATCGAGACATCGATGCGGAGAAATCGAGCTTCGCTGAGCATGCCGATGCCTGGCGCAACGGCGGCGGCTCGGTCTGGCATCCGCCCGCAGTCGATACGGCAACCGGCATTCTCTATTTCGGCGTTGGCAATCCGTCGCCGCAGGCCGCCGACGCAACGCGCCCCGGCGACAATCTCTACACGGTCTCGCTCGTGGCGCTCGATTCGAAGAAGGGCAAGCTCGTATGGCACTACCAGCAGGTGCCGCACGACATGTGGGGCTACGATGTCGCCAGTCCGCCGACGCTGTTCGACGTCACGGTGAACGGCAGGACGGTTCCCGCCGTTGGGCAGGCGAGCAAGCTGGGATGGTACTACGTGCACGACCGGCGTGACGGAATGCTGCTGTTCAAATCCGATGCGTTCGTTCCGCAGGACAATCTGTTTGCGCTGCCGACACCGCAAGGCGTGCGCGTTACACCGGGCGCGGCCGGCGGCGCCAACTGGTCGCCCGCCTCGTTCGATCCGACGAACGGCTTCGTGTACGTTGCCGGCATGCACATGCCGATGATCTATCGCACGGCGGAAATGCCGGCGCAGGAGGGCAAGCCTGCGGTTCCTTATTTCATCATCGAGCCGTCGCATGAGCCGAACTGGGGAACGCTGACCGCGCTCGACCTGACGAAGCGTGGCGCGATCGCCTGGCAGACCAAGACGGATCAGCCTCTCGTCGGGGGCGTGCTGGCGACGGCGGGCGGTCTCGTGTTCACCGGCGAGGGTCGCGGCGACTTTTCGGCGTTCGATGCAAAGAGCGGCGACAAGGTGTGGAGCTTCAATTGCGGCGCCGGCGTCAACGCGCCGCCGGTGAGCTACGCGATCGACGGAGAGCAGTATGTCGCCGTCGCAGCGGGAGGGAGCCGGATCTGGGGCTATCCCCAGGGCGACGCCGTCATCGTGTTCGGACTAGCGAAGTAGGGCTCGAAGCAACGTCGCGCCGCTGCGGCCAATCATGCAGGAGACTCCGCGGTGCGATGCCGGGATCAGGCGGTCCCTGGCTCGTCGAGCGGTGCCACCAATCCCTGACGCATGCACAGGTAGACGAGCTCGATGTCGGAGCGAACGCCCAGCTTCAGCTTTATCTCGTAGTGATAGTTGGCCACGGTCTTCGGGCTGAGATTGAAGGCCGTCGCGATCTCGTCGGTGGACTTTGCATCGAGGATCATGCGCAGCACCTCGAACTCGCGCGGGGTCAGGTCATCCACAACCGATGCGTCTCCGCTCAGGTTGCTCGTGGCGATCGCCTGGCTGATCTCGGCGCACAGCGCCGGCCGCCCCACAAACACGCTGCGGATCGCGCTCACCAGGACATCGGGCGGGCTGCTCTTGGTGACGTAGCCCTTCGCGCCGGCCCGGAAGGCCTGCTGGGCATAGGTGGCGCTGGCGTGCATGGTGAAGATCAAGATGCGCGCGCCTGGATCTCGCTGGCGAATTTGACGGACGAGGTCGATGCCGCCGCGTCCGGGCATCGAAATGTCGACGACGGTGACGTCGGGCTGGCTGGTTTTGAAGGCCTGATAGCCAGACGCAGCATCGTGGGCTTCCGCGACGACGTCGATCCCGGCGTGCATCTCGATCAGCCGGCGATAGCCTTGCCGCACGACAGCGTGATCATCGATCAAGAGGACGCGAATGCTCCGGGTCATTGCGCAGCCCGGGTAGGGAACTCGACCTGAAGCTTGAAGCCGCCGCTGGGTAGCGGCCCGGCGACAAACGTTCCGCTCAGGGCGACAACCCTCTCGCGCATGCCGATCATGCCCGCTCTGGCCTGCGACGGCGACAGGCCGTCGGCGTCAGGTCCCGCGCCATCATCGATGATCGAAAGTCTGATCGTCTCGGGCCCGGCCTCTTCGATCTGACAGAGGCTGACTTTGACGTTTCGAGCGTTGGCATGCTTGGATGCATTAGTCAGTGCCTCCTGGATGATACGGTACACATGGGCGCTGGTCTCCGCCCTCAGGTGCTGCACATCTCCAGTCGTCTCGATCGAATAGGTCGTGCAACCCTCCGCGCTCTTGTTGTGCTCGGCCACGAGGTCCTTGAGGCTCTGGACCAGCCCCAGGTCGTCGATTTCCTGCGGCCGCAGATAGGTGAGGGTCCGGCGGACGGAGACCATCAAGCTGGAGGCCATGCTTTCAAGCTCCCTGGCGTCGCCAACGAGCAGCGGCGCCTCGCGCTGCGCCTTGGTGCGCAGACATGCGGCGTGCGCGCTGAGTGCACTAAGTCTCTGCGCGATCTCGTCGTGCAGCTCCCGCGCGATGTGACGACGCTCCTGCTCCTGCGTATCGACGAGACGTCGCGCAAGATCGGTCCGTTCGGTCGTCGCCTTGCTCAAGGCGTCGGACAACTCATTGAAGACCTGGCTGATGCGATTGAATTCGGCAAGCCTGAATGAGGGGAGGCGAAATGTCAGATCACCGCGTCCCAGACGGTTCAACCCTGCGAGCACCTGCCGTGTGGGGTTCAGGGCGCGGTCGATGACGACGTAGATGACGAGGCAAAGGGCGCTGACCAGCGCCGCGGCAAATCCGATCAGCGGTGCAACGGTCGCCCACGCGCGAGCAGCGGTTGCCACGCTCGAGTATTCCACAACCACGGTGCCCTGCGCGACGCCGTGCCGATAAACGGTGCGCTCGCTGGTCTGGCCGCTTGTGAGAGCCTCGTAGATCGTGAGGAACCACTGCGGCGTGCTGTTCGACGCGGCATCGACGCCGGTGCAGCTCGACCGTCCGATGTTGCCGTTGACGTCGAGGAATTGAATGCACTGCCCCGGCTGCAGGGAGAAGCTTGCGACGAGATCCCAATCGGGAAAGCGATCGGGGATATCCGTAGACCTCTCGATGCGCGAGAGCTGGAGGTTGAGCTGACGGCTCACAAGATCAGCGAGCTTGTCGTTCTCGCGCATTGCCGCGCGTCCCGTCGTGTAGACGGCAACCGCGGATCCGATGAGAAGGCAGGCGAGCGCCACCAGCGCGATCCGCCTCACCAACAGCCATTTCAGATCCATGCCGCACCTCGCGCGAGACTTGGGGCCCAGGCTAGGTCGCCCCGCCGAGGCTGTGAAGTGGGCCCCCACTATCGACAGGAAATTTTCCTACCGCCCCGAGTGGGATTCTCCGTTGTTGGTTTAAGACGCCTGCCCAATCCTCCAGACCGCCTAGATAACGGAGAGTTTTGCGATGGCCGGGCACTCGACAGTCAGAAACCAGCGAGTGGCTCGCATCAAGGCCCGGCTGTCCGCAGACGCAATGGTCCTGATGCTCTCGCTGGCAGGCTCGATGCTTCTTCTCGCAGCCAGTCTGCGGGTTGGCCCCGAAGTCCGCGACGCCGAGGCTGACGCCTTGCTCGCGAGCCTGCGGCAAGCCTCGGCGCGCTGCTCGACCACGCCGAGCGAACCGGAACGTCAAGCCGGGGTCATCGAGCTGGCGCCGACGATGAAATAGAGCCGCGAGCCTATCCGGACCTGGCGGATCCTGATCACCGCATTCCGAGTTTTTGCCCATCAAACAAAATCAGAAGGAGGAAGAATATGAAATATGGCCTCATCGCAGCCGCGATGATTGCGCTCGCAGGGTCAGCCTTTGCGCACGACGATGCCGGTGCAGGCGGAGCATACCCGCTGCAGGAGATCGAGCCCGACACCGTGATCTATCGGGACGATCCGGCGTTCGCCAAGGGCGGCCAGACCGCGGTGCTCGTCGGCGATCCGACGAAACCCGGCCTGTTCATTCTTCGACTCAAGATGGACCCGAACTTCGTCGTTCTCCCGCATACGCATCCGGTGTTCGAGACCGTCACGGTGATGAAGGGCACGATGGGAAGCGGCATGGGCGAGAAAACGGATCTGACCAAAGGCAAGCTGATGGGGCCGGGCTCCGTGCTCGCGCTGCCGGCTGGCCATCCACACTACGTGTGGGCGGGAGACGAGGAGGTGATCCTCCAGGTCGTCGCCAATGGGCCGTTCGACATCAATTACATCAACCCCGACGACGATCCACGGCTCAAGAACAAGTAAAGACAGCGCTGCTGCGCTGAGGGCGTCATATTGGGCTCGTCGCTGCATGCGGCGGGCCCATACTTTATGCCGCCCTTATGCACGCGCCCGCAAATCCGTATCGCATCCTTATGCGCCGCGACTTAGGTTCTCCGTGTCGAAGCCGACAGGAGGATTTGCCATGTTGGATCTGGTCTATCTGCTGCTGGGTTTGGGTCTCTTCGCCCTGATGAAACTCTATGCGCTTTGGGCCGCGAGCGCGTGAGGTTGCCGATGCTCGACCTCATTCTCGGAGGGGCCGTCGCCGTGTTCATCGGCGCCTACCTCGTCTACGCGCTGCTCTATCCTGAAAAGCTCTGATCGGTGACGCCATGACACTCAATGGTTGGCTCCAGATCGCCTTCATGCTTGCACTCGTCGTCGTGACGGCGCGGCCGCTCGGCCTCTTCATGACATCGGTTCTCGACGGGCGCGCCACCTTTCTCGATCGGATCGTGCGCCCCATCGAAGAGCGGCTTTATGCTTACGCCGGCATCGATACGTCGCGAGAGCAGACCTGGCTCGGCTACGTCGGCGCGCTGCTGTTGTTCAACGCTGCAGGCTTCGTGCTGCTCTACCTGATCCTGCGGCTGCAGGGCGTGCTGCCGTTCAACCCGCAAGGGTTTGCGGGCTTGAGCCCGCACTTGGCGTTCAATACAGCCGTCTCGTTCGTGTCCAACACCAACTGGCAGGCGTACGGCGGCGAGACCACGATGTCCTATTTCACGCAGATGGCCGGGCTGGCGGTCCAGAACTTTCTGTCCGCCGCCACGGGCATCGCCATCATCCTCCCCCTAGCGCGTGCCTTCAACCGCAGCGAAGCCGTAACCATAGGCAATTTCTGGGTCGATCTCACGCGCACGACGCTTTACGTGCTGTTGCCGCTCTCCATCGTCATGGCGGTTGCGCTGGTCGCCTTCGGCGTGCCGCAGAACCTCTCCGATTACACGGACGCGACAACGATCGAAGGGGCGCGCCAGACGATCGCGCAAGGCCCGGTTGCGAGCCAAGTCGCCATCAAGCAGCTCGGCACCAACGGCGGCGGCTACTTCAACGTGAACTCCGCGCACCCTTACGAGAACCCCAACCTGTGGACCAATACGATCGAGGCCTGGGCGATCCTCGCGATCTCGCTTGCGCTGACCATCACCTTCGGCCGCATGATCGGCAAGGAGCGTGAAGGCTGGGCGCTGCTGGCGGTGATGATGCTGTTCCTCGCCGCGGGATGCGCGGCGACCTATTGGGCCGAGGCGTCCGGCAATCCGCTGCTGCAGGCCATCGGCGTCGCCGGCGGCAACATGGAAGGCAAGGAGGTCCGTTTCGGCACCGCGCAGTCGGCGATCTGGGCCGCCTTTACGACGGGCGCCTCCAACGGCTCGGTCAACGCCATGCACGATTCCTACATGCCGCTCGGCGGGCTCGTGCCGCTGTTCCTGATCCAGCTCGGCGAGGTTCTGCCCGGCGGCGTCGGCTCGGGTCTCTACGGCATGGTTCTGTTCGCCATTCTCGCGATGTTCGTCGCCGGCCTCATGGTCGGGCGCACGCCCGAGTACCTGGGCAAGAAGCTCGAGGCCAAGGAGGTGAAGATGGCAATGCTCGCCGTCCTGATCCTGCCGCTGGTCATCCTGGGCTTTTCCGCGACCTCCGCGGTTCTGCCATCCGCGTTGGAGAGCCTTGCCAATCCGGGCCCGCACGGCTTGTCCGAGATCCTCTACGCGTTCTCCTCGGCGGGCGGCAACAACGGCTCGGCGTTTGCCGGCCTCAACGCGGCAACGCCCTGGTATGCGACCACGCAGGGGATCGCCATGATCCTTGGCCGCTACGGCGTCATCGTGCCGGTGATGGCCATCGTCGGCTCGCTTGCCGCCAAGCCCAAGCTCGGTGCTTCATCGGGCACCTTCCCGACCGACGGCATTCTGTTCGTCGGTCTGCTGACCGGGGTGATCCTCATCCTTGGCGGCCTTCAGTTCTTCCCCGCGCTCGTGCTCGGCCCGATCCTGGAGCATGTCCAGATGCTGGCCGGCCGGACATTTTGATGTGACCTGAGGAGATCCTCGATGGTTCGCAAACGCTACATCCCTGCCACTCTCGACCGGCCTTTGATCACGCACGCGATCATCGGCGCCTTCCGTAAGCTCGATCCGCGTCAGCTCATCAAGAACCCAGTGATGTTCGTCACAGCCGTGGTCTCGGCGCTGGTCACGGTCCTGTTTGCGCGCGATCTCGTCGCCGGCACGCATGCCGGCTTCAGTGGTCAACTTGCCGCTTGGCTCTGGTTCACTGTGCTGTTTGCGAACTTCGCGGAAGCACTGGCGGAGGGCCGCGGGCGCGCACAAGCCGATGCGTTGCGACGGACCCGTACCGAGACGATGGCGAAGCGTCTTGCAGATCCGCGCCGGCACGAAGCTTTCGAGCCGGTCTCGGCGCTCGAGCTTCGGCCCGGCGACGTCGTCCTGGTGGAGGCAAACGAGATCATCCCTGGCGACGGCGAGGTCATCGAAGGTGTCGCCTCAGTCAACGAGGCGGCGGTGACGGGCGAATCCGCGCCCGTCATCCGCGAGGCCGGCGGCGATCGATCGGCGGTGACGGGTGGCACGACCGTGCTCTCCGACTGGATTGTTGTGCGCATCACCTCTGCGCCGGGATCGTCGTTTCTCGATCGCATGATTGCGCTGGTGGAGGGCGCGGAGCGCCAGAAGACACCCAACGAGATTGCGCTCAACGTCTTGCTCGCTGGCATGAGCCTCATCTTCCTAATCGCCGTGGTCTCGCTCTGGGGGCTTGCCGCCTATTCTGGAGCCACCTTGACCGTGCCCGTCCTCGTGGCTCTGTTCGTGACGCTGATTCCGACGACCATCGGCGGGCTTCTCTCTGCCATCGGCATCGCCGGCATGGACCGTCTCTTGAAGTTCAACGTCCTTGCGATGTCGGGTCGCGCGGTGGAGGCGGCCGGCGACGTCGACACGCTGCTCCTCGACAAGACCGGCACCATCACCTTCGGCAACCGGCTGGCGACGGAGATCATTCCCGCACCCGGTGTCGGCGAGCGCGAGGCCGCGGATGCGGCTCTGCTGGCGAGCCTCGCCGACGAGACTCCGGAGGGCCGCTCCATCGTCGAGCTCACGCGCGAGCGCTACGGCGCGGTCGTGCACGAAGAGCCCTCCAGCGATGCCTTTCTTCCGTTTTCCGCAAAGACGCGGCTGTCGGGCGTCGCCATCGGCGGACGGGAGTTGCGCAAGGGCGCGGTCGATGCAGTTCTGAAGTTCGTGGCCGAGCAGGGTGCGACCGGCGCGAGAGAGCCGAAGGCGTTCCGGTCCGCCGTCGATCGCATCGCGCGTTCGGGCGGCACGCCGCTAGCGCTTGCAGACGGCGGCCGACTGCTCGGGGTCGTGCACCTGAAAGACGTGGTGAAGGCTGATATCAAGTCCCGGTTTGCCCAAATGCGCCGCATGGGCATCAAGACGGTGATGATCACCGGCGACAATCCGGTGACGGCGGCGGCGATCGCATCCGAGGCCGGCGTCGATGATTTCATTGCCGAGGCCACGCCGGAGGATAAGCTGCGCTACATCCGCGAGGAGCAGCGGCATGGCCGGCTGATCGCCATGTGCGGCGACGGCACCAACGATGCGCCAGCGCTCGCCCAGGCCGACGTTGGCGTGGCGATGCAGACCGGGACTCAGGCGGCGCGCGAGGCCGGCAACATGGTCGATCTGGACTCCAATCCGACCAAGCTGATCGAGGTCGTCGAAATCGGCAAGCAGCTTCTGATGACGCGCGGCTCGATGACCACGTTCTCGATTGCGAACGACGTGGCCAAGTATTTCGCGATCCTTCCGGCTCTGTTTGTGGCCGCTCTGCCCGAGCTTGGCGTTCTTAACGTCATGGGCCTCACCACGCCCGAAAGCGCCATCCTCTCCGCGGTGATCTTCAACGCCGTCATTATCATCGCTCTCATTCCGCTGGCGCTCAAGGGCGTCGCCTATCGGCCGGTCGGCGCTGCGGCGCTGCTGCAACGTAACCTCTTGGTCTACGGCCTGGGTGGGCTCGTGGCGCCGTTCATCGGCATCAAGCTCATCGACCTTGTCGTCGGCGGGCTGGGCTTTGCCTGAGAAGGAGACTGCCATGCTCGGGAAATTGCGCGCTCCAGCCGTGATGCTGCTGGCCTTTACACTCATCACCGGCGTTGCCTATCCGCTGTCGATGACGGGCTTTGCCTGGGTCATGTTGCACGAGGCGGCGCTCGGCAGCCTCGTCGCCAAGGATGGCCGCATCGTCGGATCGACCCTCGTCGGTCAGGCATTTACAAGCCCTCGATATTTTCATCCGCGCCCATCGGCCACCGAGCCTCCCTATAATGGCGCCTCCTCGACAGGGTCGAACCTCGGCCCGACGAATGCCAAGCTGATCGAACGGGTCAAGGCGGGCGTTGCGGGCTTGCAGCGCGAGTTTGGCGGGGGGATGATTCCAGCCGACGCCGTCACCACATCTGCGAGTGGGCTCGATCCCGACATCTCTGAGGATGCCGCCGTTCTGCAGGTTGCGCGCGTGGCACGGGAGCGCAATCTCACCGAAGGCCGGGTGCTCGAACTGGTGCGCGCGCATACTGCAGGACGGACACTGGGATTTCTGGGCGAGCCGCGCGTTAACGTCTTGGCGCTCAATCTCGCACTCGACGATACTCACGATTAGCCGGTGGCCGAAGGATGATCCATGGCGGGTGAGCTGCCCGAGCGAGCCTCTGCCGACGCACTGCTGACGCTTGCGGGCGATGAGCGCCGCGGGAGGCTGAAGATCTTTCTCGGCGCCGCCCCGGGCGTGGGCAAGACCTACGCCATGCTGGGCGCGGCGCGGGCGGCGCTGGCGGAGGGCCGCGAGGTGGTCATCGGCCTCGTGGAAACGCACGGGCGGCGCGAAACCGAAGCGCTGGCCGATGGGTTCGAGGTGCTGCCGCGCAAGCCGGTCGTCTACGTCAACCGCATCATGAGCGAGTTCGATCTCGACAAGGCGCTCAAGCGGCATCCGGCGCTCATTCTGATCGATGAGCTGGCGCACACCAACATTCCCGGCAGCCGCCACCTCAAGCGCTGGCAGGATGTCGAGGAGCTGCTCGCTGCGGGCATCGATGTGTGGGCCACCTTGAACGTCCAGCATCTGGAAGGCCTCAACGACATCGTTCACCGGATCACGGGCGTGCAGGTCCGCGAAACGGTGCCCGATCACGTGTTCGAGGATGCAGACGACATCGTCCTTGTCGACCTGCCGACGGAAGAGCTCTTGAAGCGCCTCGCCGAAGGCAAAGTCTACGTCGAGGACATGGCGGCCCGCGCGCGCAAGCGCTTCTTCAAGCCGGAGAACCTGACGGCCTTGCGCGAGCTGACGTTGCGCCGGGCAGCGGAACGCATCGACGCCGATCTCGTCGATCGCATGCAGGCGCAGGCCATCGAGGGCCCGTGGGCTGCAGGCGAGCGCATTCTCGTCTGCATCGGACCGGATCCCCATGCTCCGATGATCGTGCGCGCGGCCAAGCGGCTCGCAGACACCATGGACGCGCCCTGGATCGCCGTCACGGTCGAAAACCCGGGGCTCCAGCCCGGTGAGCACGAACGGCGTCTCCTCGACAAGGCTCTGAAGCTTGCGCAATCGCTCGGAGCCGATACCAAGATGCTGGTCGGCAGCGATATTGCCGTCGAGCTGTTGCGCTTTGCGCGAACCGAGAACGTGACGCAGATCGTGCTTGGGCGCTCACGCGGCGGCTTCGTGCGTGAGCTGCTACGGCGGTCGCTGCCGCATCAGCTTCTGCGCAGCGCAGACGGCATTGCCATTCATGTGTTGACGTCGCGCGGGCCGGCCTCCGTCGCGACGGCCCCAATACGATGGCCTTCGTGGCCGACGTTCGAAGCCGGGCCGCTCGTGTGGTCGACGCTCGGTGTCGCGGCGGCAACGCTGATCGGCCAGGCGCTCATCAGGATCACCAGCTTTCCGAACCTGTCGATGGTGTTCCTGCTGGCCGTCATCTTTTCCGCGGTGACTTTCGGCATCTGGCCGGCCATCTACACCTCGGTGCTGTCGTTCCTTATCTACAATTTCCTTTTCATCGAGCCGCTCTACACGTTCACCGTCGCACAGCCCGACGAGCTGCTCTCGCTTGTCATCTTCCTGGTGATAGCGGTCATTACGGCCGCCTTGGCCGGCCGCGTCCGCGAACAGGCACGGATATCGGCCAGCCGCATGCGGGCAACGCGACGGCTTTACGAGTTCACCCGCAAGCTGGCGAGCGTCGCCGACTTCGACGCGATCCCCGGGACAGCTGCCGAGCAGATCCACGTGGGCCTGGAAAGACCGGTCGTGATACTGGTCAGGCGGGAGGGCGAGGTGGAGCCAGTCGGGGCCAGTCCGCCGCTCGATGCGCTCGACACAGCAGCGATGTCGGCGGCGCGCTGGACGTTCGAGCACGGCGAGCCTGCCGGCGCCGACACTGCGACGCTGCCGTTGGTGCCGTGGCTTTTCGTGCCGCTGAAGACCATGCGGGGAACTCTGGGCGTCATCGGCATAGGTCAGGGCGAGGACGGCGCGGTACTCGATCCGGAAGCCCAAACCTTGATCGAGACGCTTGCCGAGCAGACGGCGGGAGCGCTCGATCGGGCGTTGCTCACCCGCGAGATGGTGACGGCGCGGGGGGCCGCCGAAACCGAACGCGTGCGTAATACTCTGCTGGCATCCATCTCGCACGATTTTCGCACGCCGCTGTCCTCGATCCTGGGATCGGCGACGGGGCTTATCGAATACGGCGACAAGATCGACCCGGCAGCGCGCCAGGAACTGCTGCATCAGATCAAGATCGAGGCGGAAGCTCTCGACGACATGGTGCGCAACCTCCTTTCTATGACGCGGATCGACGCCGGCGTCCTCGAGGTCCGCAAGGACTGGACCGACTTGCGCGAGCTGGTGGAGCGCGTTGCGGGCGCGGCGGCGCGGCGCGGCATTGCGCAGAAGATCAAGGTTTCGCTGCCGTCCTCCTTGCCGCTCGTCCGGGCCGATGCCCGCTTGATCGAGCAGGCGCTGAGCAACGTGATCGCCAATATCCGCGCTCATACCCCGGCAGAGACGCGCGTCACCATCGACGCGCAGGTTTCAAGGCAGAGCGTGAGGTTGCGGATCAGCGACGATGGGCCGGGCATTCCGCCCGACGTGCTCCCGCATGTGTTCGACAAGTTCGTCCACGTGCAGCGGCTGGATGTCGGCGCGGACGGTGGCGAAAGCACCGGCTTGGGCCTCACGATCGCGAAAGGCATCATGGATGCGCACGGCGGCTCGATCGTTGCGGAAAGCCCGATTGCAAAACGACACGGGACACGCGTTATTCTCCAGTTCCCGCTGGAGGAGGCGCACAAATGACGACCAAGACGCGTGTCCTTGTCGTGGACGACGAGCCAGCGATCCTACGCTTCTTGAAACCGGCGCTGGAAGCGAACGGCTTTGAGGTCGGATCAGCGGCGACCGCGGGCGAGGCGCTGAAGCAGATATCTGGAAGGCCGCCGGACATCGTCATTCTGGATCTGGGCCTGCCCGACAGCGACGGTAAGGAGGTCGTGCGTCAGGTGCGCCTGTGGTCGGACGTGCCGATCGTCGTGCTTTCCGCTCGCGAGCGCGAGGCGGAGAAAATCGAGTCTCTGGATCTAGGCGCCGACGACTTCGTCAACAAGCCGTTCGGCATCGGCGAGTTGATGGCGCGACTGCGCGCGGCCTTGCGCCACCGCGCGCAACGCCAGGGCGAGACCCCGATCCTGAAGGCGGGCGACGTCGAGATCGACACCGTGCGCCACCGCGTGTTGAGGGGCGGAGAGGAAATCAAGCTGACCCCGCGCGAGTTCGATCTTCTCGCCAGCCTTGCCCGCCACGCCGGCAAGGTCATCACGCATCGCCAGCTCCTAACGAGCGTCTGGGGGCCCGCACACGCGCAGGACACGCAATACTTGCGCGTCTACATCGGCCAGTTGCGCCAGAAGATCGAGACGAATCCCGATGATCCGAAGATCATCCTGACCGAGCTCGGCATCGGCTACCGCGCCGCCGAGGGGAGCTGAGAGCTAAGTTGTTGATTTGATTGGCTGGGGGACTAGGATTCGAACCTAGACAGGCAGAGTCAGAGTCTGCAGTCCTACCATTAGACGATCCCCCAATGCCGGGATCCGAGGCGCGCAAGCACGCGCCGGGACCGGCCATATAACAATTCCATCCGCCGACTGCAACGGCTGCGTGAGACACGGCCCCCGGCGCGAGAGCCGCAGGCAAGTCTATGCCCGGACGCGCGTTTTCTCCGGATCGTAGAAGGGGAAGCGGACCACCTGCGCCTTGAGGCGCTTCTGGCGCCCATCCAGCTTTCCGATTTCCACCTGGGTGCCGATGTCGGCGTGCGTCACCTCGAGCCGTGCCAGAGCGATCGTCTTCTCCAGGATCGGCGAGCGCATCGAGCTGGTCACGATGCCGATCTGGGCGCGGCCCAGGAAAACGGGGTCACCGTGCGTGGCCTTCTCGCCGCCTTCGATCTCGAGCCCGACGAGCTGCCGGATCGGATGGGCGCGCCGCCGGGTGATCGCCTCCTTGCCGATGTAGTCCTCGTCCTTGTTGGTGGGCACGGCAAATCCGATGCCCGCCTCGATCGGGTCGGTGGTGGAATCGAACTCGTAGCCGGCGAAGATCAAGCCCGCCTCGATGCGAAGCAGGTCGAGCGCATCAAAGCCCAGCGGCGCAATGCCGTGCGGCTCGCCCGCGGTCATGATCGTATCCCACACGACCGGCGCGTCCTTGGGGTGGCAGAAGACCTCGTAGCCGAGCTCGCCGGTGTATCCGGTCCGAGAGACCATCACGGGGATGCCGTCGAAGCCGTCGAAGCGTCCGATGGTGAAGCGGAACGGGCGGACCTCGGCGAGCGTCGGACGCCCGGGCGGCGTCCACACTATGCTGGTGAGGATCTCGCGCGACTTCGGCCCCTGCACCGCGACGTTGTGAATCTGGTCGGTTGCCGACTTCAGGTGAACGTTCGCGCCGCTCTTGGCCGCCTGCTCCTTGATCCAGAGCGCACTGTCGTCGCTGCCGCCGATCCAGCGGAAGTTCTCCTCGTTGATGCGGAACAATGTGCCGTCGTCGATCATGCCGCCGTGCTCGTAGCAGATCGGGGTGTAGAAGATCTGCCCAATGGCGAGCTTGCGCACATTGCGTGGGAACAGGCCCTGCAGGAACGTCTCGGCGTCGGCGCCGAGGACTTCGAGCTTGCGCAGCGGGCTCAAGTCCATGATGGCGGCGCGTTCACGGCAGGCCCAGTATTCCTCGATCGCTCCGCTCTTGGCGAAGTTGTGGGGCACCCAATAGCCGCGATACTCGCCGAACGATCGCGTGAGTTCGGAGGTCCGCGGGTGGAAGCCGGTCTCTTGGGTGAGCCGCAAGGGGGAATCGGGCGTCATGCGGAATCCAATCGCGCGCTTGAAGGTTGTCGTTTTGGGGTAGACCCGGACTTGGATCTCGGAAAGCTGCCAGCCGTTGGCGGGATCGATGTCGCATGGGCATGAGGAGGTGCCGCAGACAAGATCCGAAAGGGCGCGCATCAGCACATAGTCGCCGGGGCGCGACCAAGGCTCGTCGAACCAGATGTTGTTATGGTCGTCGACATTGGTGTTGTAGAAAAAGTTGATCGCGGGCCAGCCGCGATACTCGCCGACGCCATAACCCGACAACGCCTCGTTGAAGTTGTCCGAGCAGTTGGCGTGGCCGAAGTAGCCCAGATCCTCGTAGTAGCGGATTGTGCACGCCAGGTTGAAGGTGTCGTGGCGACCCACCGTGTCTTGCACCACCTCGACGAGCGGATTGCGGTCCTGATCGAAGAACTTGGAGAACAGGCCCGGCTGCGGATAGGCAAGCCCGGTCATCGAGCGCGTCGTCGTCGCGTCGATCCCGAGCACTTTGTTGCCGTCGATGCCGCGCCGGTGAAACGCCAGGAAATCCGAGCACTGGCGACCGGCGACGTCGATGATCTGGATGTACTCGCCTTCGAAGACCTCGTAGCTCTGCGCGCTGGCGATATCGATGCGGATGTCGAGACGCGGCTCGGCCAGCGGCTCGGGCAGATGCAGCTCGCCGGCTGGGGCCGGCCGGGCGCGACGAATGAACACCAGAACATCGGTTGGGGGCGTCTGGTCCCAAACGAGCATCGGCTCTGCCGGGGCGCCGATGACGGCGATGACGGGGCGCTCCACCTTCAACGCCGCGGCCTCGCCCGCTGGAGCGTCCTTGTCGAAGAGCACGGCAGCGGACGCGCGTGCCAGATCGAGGCCGCGCCGGAACAGCCCGAAACGGACCCGGGTCGCATCGTCGCTGTCGGTAGACAGGATGTGCTGGATGCCTTCGGGTTTGCGGCTGGCCTTCAGGCCCAATGCGGCGAGATCGTCACGGCCATCGCGGCTGAAGGCCGCGATCTCGACCGGCTGGCCGCCTTCCATCAGCACGATCTCAACGGTGTCGTCCCGGTCCAGCGCATAGACCGCCGAGCCGCCACCTTTGACGACGTAGCGCTCCACGCCCGGCTCCAGTGCCGGCGTGCCAGGAAGAATCACCTTCGGCCGCCCCGGCGAAGTGATGACGGTATCCATCGTGTCTTTCTCTGCCTCAAGCGGCGAGGGGCCGATCTCGGCACCCTCGCACTGTCGCTTCGCACTGTCGCTTTATGCGCTTAGGCGACTTTGGTCGATGGGTCAGTCGCCAGGAACATCTCCAAAGAGTCGTCCAGCGCCTCCATCCACTTGGTGTGATGCACCGGGGCCATTGTACCGGTCAACGTGGAGGGATAGGAGCGGTCGCGATAGGTGAGGATGCCTTCCTCCTTGTGGTGCTCCCATTCCTTGAACAGCCTGGCGACCATGTCGACGTCGAGGTGCGGATAGTCCGTGGCCGACAGCAGGTCGCGCACGTACTCGGTCTGGAAGTCGATGTCCTGGATCGGGTTCTGGAGCGCTTCCTCCATTTTGATCCACTTGGAGATATCGTCTGCCATGACGTCGTAGGACGGCAGCTTGATGCGCCCGAGGACGACGTCGCGCGCGTACCAAGCCTGCGCGTCGAACATGTTGAAGGTGTAGTACTGATCCTGCATGCCCAGATACATGAGCTTCGGATTGCCCCACCAGAAGATGCCCTTGTACATCTGCGGCGGATAGAGACGGTTGCGCGTCTTCAGGCGCAGCGTGTCCTGCAGGAACGGGAAGTGGTGCAGGTATCCCGTGCACAGGACGATGGCGTCCACCTCCTTGGAGGTCCCGTCCTTGAAGTGTGCGACCTTGCCCTCGACCTTCACCAGAAGCGGCACCTCCTGGAAGCCTTCCGGCCAGTGAAAGCCCATCGGCTTGGTGCGATAGGAGAAGGTGACCGACTTGGCGCCGTACTTGTGGCACTGGATGCCGATGTCCTCGGCCGAATAGCTGGAGCCGATGAGCAGCACGTTCTTGCCGGCGAACTCGTCGGCGGAGCGGAAGTCGTGGGCGTGCATCACGCGGCCCGGGAATTGGGTGAGGCCGGGAAACTCGGGAATGTTCGGCGTGGAGAAGTGGCCTGCGGCGCAGATCACGTAGTCGAAGTCCGACGTCGTGACGGTATCGGCGACGAGGTCTTTGACGGTGACGGAGAACTTCTTGGTCTTCTCGTCGTAGGACACCCACTTCACGGCGTGGCGGGTCTTGATGTAGCCACCGACGCCGCTCTTGATGATGCGACCCTTGATGTAGTCGTGCAGAACGGCGCGCGGCGGGTAGGAGGGAATCGGCCGGCCGAAGTGCTCCTCGAACGAGTAGTCGGCGAACTCGAGGCATTCCTTGGGGCCGTTGGACCAAAGATAGCGGTACATGCTGCCGTGAACCGGTTCGCCGTACTCATCCGTGCCCGTGCGCCAAGTGTAATTCCAGATGCCGCCCCAATCGCTCTGCTTCTCGTAGCAGACGATCTCGGGAATGGTGGCGCCCTTCTTGCGCGCGCTCTCGAAGGCGCGTAGCGCTGCCAAGCCGCTTGGACCCGCACCGATGATTGCGATCCGCTCTGCCATTGGGTCCCCTTCCGTTACGTTGGTCTACAGTTGGCCATGCCCCATCGCAGGTCGCCGCCTGCGATGGGCGACGAACTGGGGCCGCCACTGCAAGAGCAAGTCATGGGCCACTTTGAAAAAGTGGACTATGATTGGACTATCGCCGTTCGCGACGGCGTGCGCGCGCGTCGAGTCTGCCTAATTGTGTTGCCTATTGCCCTTCGACTAGGCGAAACGAGCGCGTTCGATCGGCGCGATATGCGCCGCTAAATGAGTGTTCTCAGCCATTGCTATTGGCTACGCCGACGGCGCCGGCGATGTGCTGAGCGAGTGCTGCTTTGTGTGAGTGAGAGCGCTCGACGGACGAATGCAGCGGCCGTGGCAGAACGATCAGCCTCTTTCAGTCAATTTTCATGTGCACCAATATGTGCGCCAAAAGGTTGGAATTGGTTCTATGCTGGCGATTGTGGTACGCGCTCGTCGGTCGGCGGGTGTCGATCACGGTTCCCTGGCGGTTCTGACAGACGGTGGACATGACCAACGACACGGCATCGAGTCTGCGAACGACAGCTTCCCAACCCCGAGGCGCGCGCTCCATCGCACGCGAATTGCAGGAAGCCATCATGAGCGGCGCTTTCGGCTATCGCGAGCAGCTTCCCACGGAGCGGCAGCTTGCGGGGAATTTCGGCGCGTCGCGCACCACCATCCGCAAAGCACTGATGTGGCTCGAGGATCAGAAGCTGGTCGAGCGCAGGGCGGGAAGCGGCACCTTCGCGAACTACGAGCCTCGCACGACCAGTGAAGACATTGCAGTGACGACGAGCCCGCTCGAGCTGATCGAGGTGCGGGCCGCCATCGAGCCGCAGATGGCGCGGCTTGCGGTGCTGCACGCCACGGCGCGCGGCCTGGAGAAGCTCGAATTGCTGCTCAAAGAGTTGAAAGCCGCGGAGCAATGCTCGGATGCAAACCGCTTTTCAGCCGCCGATGAGCTGTTCCACATGGCTATCGGAAACTGCACGTCCAACCCGCTGCTGGTTTGGATCTATAAGGAGATCAACGTCATCCGCACACACGCGCAGTGGGGCGAGATGCGTAAGAAGATCCTGACGCGCGAGTGCATGCGCCTTTACAACGAGGAGCACGAGGCTCTCGTTCGCGCGATAAAGATGCGCGATGCCTCCGGCGCCGCCGACGTGATGGTTCGACATATGAACAAGGCGCGCGACGACCTGATCGGCGCCAACAGCCGCTAGTGTTGACGGCGCGCACGAAAGCGGCCCGTTCCAGGCAATCTCGTGAAGGGGGTGTGAACGTCACGGGCGATTCGGGTGTCCGACGGACCCTGTTAACCCTCGCAGCACCTCAAAAGGCGCCATATCACGGGGGTTGCGATGGCTGCTTTACCCCGCAACGATTTCCGATAAAGTGTGAGCCAAGTGTCTTCCAGGAGACGCCTGACGACAACGGCGGTCCGGCATCGTGTCGGCCGCTCGAATTCCAGGCGCTGGAGCTAAAACTTTGCAGGGCTACCCCGAAGAGGGCGGTGTTTTCGAACCGTCCGACGGCAGTACCAGAGCGAAAGAGCACGTTGCGGCTATCGAGGCCGCGCAGGCGACCGATGCCGCGCAGGCGACCGACGCCACGCTGGTCAATGGCAAGCGCCCCCTTCCCGTTCCCGCTTCCAAACAGGCTGCGTCGCTGCAACAGCAGGACGACGAGGACGTGCGCCGCGACGTCGTCTA
>Ga0209347_1000757_pt1 | contig 69441 bp, 67 predicted proteins | sample AutmiccommuBRH23_FD_187382 | JGI IMG/M metagenome (GOLD analysis project Ga0209347, IMG submission 187382) | Deep subsurface microbial communities from Mt. Terri, Switzerland - Autotrophic microbial communities BRH/23 (SPAdes) (version 2) | ecosystem: Environmental > Aquatic > Deep subsurface >... | reverse complement strand
CCGCCCTCGACGACCGCCAACACGATGACCCGGTTCTTGTCTGCATCTGCCATAAACCATCGTGACCAGGCCTGGGGTGTAAACGATGCCGCGACACATATGTAACCAAGGCGGTGACATCAGACACCACCGTCTCCGCCACTGAGTTCGGCCCCACGTGCCAAACCGCTATACTCATTTCTCGGTCCTGTATGGACCAAGCGCCCGTAGCTCAACGGATAGAGCATCTGACTACGGATCAGAAGGTTGGGGGTTCGAATCCCTCCGGGCGCGCAGCAGGTGAAGGTCCCCGATCAGCGAATTGCTGATCGGGGACCTTTCTCGTTTGGCGCGGGGGGCCTCTCACGGAGATGTGTGGAAGCCCGGGTCGGGACCTTCATCCCGACCCCGTGGACGACCGCGGGTGTACGCAGAGAGAACCACCGTTGAGAAGAGGCGGACTCATGAACAGCGAACAGTTCACCAAGATCAAGAGTGCGAAGGGTTTCATCGCGGCGCTCGACCAGAGCGGCGGCAGCACCCCGAAAGCACTGAGGCTCTACGGCGTCGACGAGACCGCGTACTCGAACGACAACGAGATGTTCGACCTCGTCCACGAGATGCGCACCCGGATCATCACCAGCCCGGTCTTCACCGGTGACCGGATCCTCGGGTCGATTCTCTTTGAGAAGACCATGGACCGCGAGATCGGCGGCAAGGGCGCCGCGGAGTACCTGTGGGAAAACAAGAACATCGTCCCGTTCCTGAAGGTTGACAAGGGTCTCGCCGATGAGGTGGACGGCTCCCAGATCATGAAGCCGATGCCGGGCCTCGCTGAGGTTCTCGCCCGGGCGAAGACGCACGGCGTGTTCGGCACGAAGATGCGATCGGTCATCAAGTTGGCCAACGAGGCCGGTGTGAAGGCCGTGGTGGACCAGCAGTTCGAGGTGGGTCGCGAAATCCTCGCCGCGGGCCTGGTGCCGATCATCGAGCCCGAGATCGACATTCACAGCCCCGAGAAGGCAGCCGCTGAAATCCTGGTAAAGGCCGCCCTCTTGACCGCGTTGGACCGGCTTGGCCCCGACCAATACGTGATGCTGAAGGTCACCCTCCCCGAGGTGGACGGCTTCCACGCCGAGCTCGTGAAGCACCCGAATGTGTTGCGGGTGGTCGCCCTGTCTGGCGGCTACACCCGGGAGGATGCCAACGCCCGTCTCGCCAGCAACCACGGGGTCGTCGCGAGCTTCTCCCGCGCCCTGACGGAGGGGCTCACGGCCCAGCAGAGCGACGCCGAATTTGAGGCCATGCTCGACGCCTCGATCGGGAGCGTCTACGAGGCGTCCATCGCCTGATCCGCCGCCCGTAGTCTCGGGGGATGAACGAGCGCGGGGGTGAGAGCACGGGCGAGACCGCAGCGCCGCAGGCGTCCGGCGGTCGCCGGGTCGTGCTGGTGCGCGGCGCCAGGTCCGGCCCCTGGGTGTGTGACGACTGGGTGTGTGACGACTGGGTGTTTGACGGGTGGGCCGCCCAGTGGCCCGACGATGACGTGCGTGTCCCCGATCTCCAGGCGGGGCTCGACGTGGCCCACGCCACGATGTCGGACTACGCCGACCGGGTGCTGACCACGGTCGGCGGCAAGCCAGCGATCCTCTGTGGTTGGAGCATGGGCGGCCTGGTCGCGATGATGGCTGCGCGCCTTTGCCAGCCCGCAGCCCTGGTGGTGATCGAGCCAAGCGTCCCCGCAGAGATCGACGGCGGCGACCCTGACTGGCCGCTACAGGCAGGCACCTACGACGCCGAGTCGACGTACGGCCCATCGGTGCCGGGCATGCGTCACCGGCCCGAGTCCCTGCTGGCCCGGGGCGAGCGCAAGCGCGGCATCAGCGTTCCGGCCATCACGTGCCCCCTGCTCGTCGTGGCAGGCCGCGACTACGTCGCCACCCGGGGGCGTCCGGTGGCCGAGCACTATGGCGCGGAGCTCATGGAGTTCGCGGACTTGAGCCACTTCCCACTGGTGGTGGACCAGCGGGTGCGAGCCGCCATCGCAGGGTGGGCCAGTTCGGTCAGTCCCGGCTGAGCGTTCGCATCGCAGGCGTCGTGCCGGTGCGGGTTCTTCTGCTCCCTGGAACTGGGGTTTCGTGGCGTCTACGGCACGCCTGAGGCCGCGCAGGCCCTGTTAACGGCGCTTGAGGGGTTGGCCAGACGCATCGAGTTCCACCCGATCACGGGCGTTCGACGTCACGATCGATACCGCGACTGGCCGGCCCCGTGGGGCAAGCCTGACCGTCACCGCTCCGTCTTCGGCAGCGTTGAGCGCGGCCACAATCGTGTCACTCATGCTCACCATCGCCTCGCCCGAGTCGAGCCCTTCTCCGCGGTCGTCGAGCAACGTCACTTCGACACCTCGCTCCCGCGCCTTGGTTGCCGCGTCGGCGATCCTCGGTGTGATGAGCGAGCGTCCCCTCACCCCGTCGCGCAAGAGTGCCTCCGAGGTCGCGTACTGGAGCCGCGCGGAGTCCGTCGGCGGAGGTCCGTGGTCCACGAGGTAGTCCAGCAGTGGAACGGCCGAGGCTCTCAGTTCGAGCACGCGTCGCAGCCGGATCTGGGTGGAGGTTGCTCCTTCGGCGGCCTCGACGGCCGACGCTACCGAGTGCTCACCAAAGTCGTTGATGCGCTTGGCTGTTCGGCGCAGGCTGACCTCGAAGAGGGTTCCCACGAACAGGATCGCGGCGTGAGTGTCGAGCAGGAGAGCGCCATCCAACGGGCCCCGACCCACGGAGGTGCTCCACGCCAGGGTTCCGGCCGCCATCAGCACGTATCCGATCCAGGCAGCTCCCGGCCGCCTGCGCATGGCCAGGAAGAACAACATCCAGGTGTTGGAGCCCAGGTGCCAGCTTGCGCGTCCCGGGGGGCCCACGTCGGGAAGCTGGAACGCCACAAGGAGCGTGCTGACGGCGACGGCGGCCACCACGGCAACGGTCAGCACCATGGGGAATGGGTCGGGCCGGTCGAGCACGAGCAGCACGGCCGCGGCATTGACGATGAGCATGGCGGCGATGACGGGGAGCGGGTTCTTGACCTCGTCGAGCGTGGCGAAGGCGTAGAGGATGTTCGAGAAGATGAACAGGCCCATCACCACGCGCGCTGGTTCGGACGACAGGCGCAACAGTTGCGAAGAGTCGACGGGCTCAAAGCGTCTCGCCGTCACGACGGCCTCACCCAGGTGAGAGTGACCGTGGTGCCTTCGCCGACGCGGCTCGCCACGTCGCCGCTACCGCCCTCCACCATCGACATGCGTTCGATGATGCTCAGCCGAATCCCGAGCCGGCGCGACTGCACAGTGCGGGTATTGAAACCCTTGCCGTCGTCCTGCATCGTCACCACGAGGCCGCGGTCGTCGGCCGCGATCGTCACGTGGCGGGGAACGTCGCCGCCGTCGAGGCCCGCGTGCCTGATGGAGTTGCGCAGGGCCTCCGCCAAGGCGTCACAGAGGGCCGTCACCACATCTGCGGGCACCTCGACGTCTCCCGCCTCGTGGTGCGTGACCTCCGTGCTTGGCGCGACGCGCTGAATCACGTCGAGCAACGCCACAGCAGTCTCCCGATTCGAATACACGCGTGACGACGCGTCGCGGGTCTCGAGAGACGCAATGGAAGCGATGGCGACGCGCGCCTGATCCCCGAGCGACTCTGGCGGGTTCTCACGAGAAGCCGTCAGTAAGACGGACATGATGTCGTCGTGCACCATCGCGTTAATGCGAGTCTCTTCGCGTTCCCGGGTGCGGGTGGCCGCTGTGCGAGCGGCCTGCGCTCGGGCGAGAGCCGACGCGTGGTCGAGCCGGTCGGCCGCGCCCATCACACCCATGGTGGCGGCCATGAGGATGATGATGAACACAAGCGAGCCAACGCCGTCGAGGAACGCAGCCTTGGCCGCATCGTCGCGAACCATCTGTTGCACCACGCCGATGGCGACACCTTGGCTGAGGCCGTACAGCCACACGCCTCTCCGCTGCCAGGCGATCGCCGCAATCATGCCGTGGAGCGCGTGGATCCCCTGGTACCAGGGAATCGCGTTGTCGGTGAGCGTGGGGGTCGACAGGCCCCAGGGGAAGGCCATCATGCCGAACAGAAACAGCAGGGCCGTCGAGCCCGCGAGGCGCCGCACCGCGCGTCGTGGCAGGACCCACGTGAGAACGCCGAGCGCGACCGGCATCATGATCGCCACCGCGACGAGCGCCGCCGCGTACCACACCTCGAGTTGGGGAGTCTGGCCAGAGATGCCACCGGAACCCGGGTAGAGGACCCCGCCGTAGATCAGCGCGGCCAGGCCCACAGACGAGTAGAAGAGTCGTTCGAGTCGAGCTCTGGCCGTATCCTCGCTGACGCGGTCAACTGGCGTCAGCGCCGCCATCATGTGCCGTGACCGTCCAGGATGCCGTCTTCGAGGGCGCGCTTGTACAGGTCGATGCGCGAGTGGGCGGGGCGGCCGGCCTCGGCATACTTGCGCCGGATCCGGCTCACGTAGTCGGCGACAGTTTCGCGCGACAGTCCGGTGCGTTGCGCCACTGAGACGGCGGTCTCGCCGGACGCGTAGAGGCTCAGTACTTCCTGTTCACGATGGGAGAGCTTCGCATCCTGAAGAACGTCGTCGGCGTCGATTGCGGCCGCCCAATCGGTGCCGAAGACCTCGCGGCCATCGGCGGCCGTGCGGATTGCGTCCAGGAGGACCTCCGGCGTGACCGACTTCCGAATCAGACCGAGCGCGCCTGACCGCGCCGCAGACTGGATGAGCTTGCGGTCCTCGGCGCCGGTGTAGATGAGGACGTGGGAGCCACGAGCGTGAATGGCGTCCACGTTCTCCTCCGGCTTGGAGCCGTCGCTCAGCCTCAAGTCGAGCACCACAAGGTCGAGGTCCCGGCCAAAATTGTCCAACTCAGGCACGGTCTCCACCATCCCCACGAGCTCAAGATCGTCTGCTTCTGCAAGGAGATCGCGAAACCCCAGGGCGATCAGTGCGTGATCTTCTACCAAGGCGATCGTTCGGCGCGTGGACATGTTTCTCCCTCGGACTGTGTCGTTTTGTCACGATAGCGGGTTATAGCAAACTTGAGAAAGGGAATGGTCACGTGCGGTGGCTCACATGGTGCCCCCATAAATGGGGGCTTGCGGGGCTCGTCACAGGCGTGGAATGGTCTCTCGCGGGGGGGGATCTCCTTTCTCTCCACCAGTTGGAGGGGTCTACCGATGGGATGGGGCGCCGAGCAGGTTGCATTAGCGGTCGTCGGCGCCCTGTTCTTCGTGTTGGTGGTCGCTTCGCTCCACCCGAGGGTCGCCTTGTCGCTCGCCTCGCGCATCGTGCTGGCGACCGCGACGGGGGTCCACGTGACTGCGGCGCTTGTGTTCAGCCGCCTCGAGTCGCCTTGGTATGTCGCTCTGCTATGGGTTGTTCCCCTGTCCGTCGTGGTCTTCGTGACCCGAGACGTCGTGAATCACCGAGAGTTGCGTGGGCTACCCGTCTTTCCTTTGCGGCCGCGAGACCACTCCACCCGTCGCGAGTCGACCCGACAGGTCGCTGTGGACATTGCGCAGCCTGACCTGGGAGCAGAAGATCGTTCCCGCATTGATCGCGCAATGAATCCTGCGGCGTCGTCTGCGGAACTCGCGGAACTCGCTTACAGGTTTCCGGAAGCGCGGCGCGCCGTGGCTTCCCACGCTGCGACGTCAGCCAATGTCCTCAGTTGGCTTGCCTCGCACGGCGACGACGCGGTCGTCGCGGCGATTGCCTCGCGACAAGGGTCCGGCAACACGACCGCAATCGAGGGCTAGCATCGGAATGCGCCGATCTGGGCGCCCCACCAAGAGGAGAGTCACGATGCGTGCTACGGCTGTGCTGGCGGGTGCCGCGATGCTGTTGGGGGGCTGTTCGCTGGTGGGCTCGCCCACCGCGGCCGTTGGCGAATGCGTCGACCTCCAACTCGACGCGACTGTCGTCTCGGAGCTCAAGGGTTTCGATTGCTCCAAGGAGCACGACGCGGAGATCTACTTCAAGGGTGATGTGACCACGGGCGGCGATGATGACGCCGCGGCCATCGAGCAAGAGGCCGTCGACCTGTGCTTGGCGGGTTTCGAAGACTTCGTCGGGATTGAGTACTTCTCGTCCGCGCTGGACGCGTATTACGTGTTCCCGCAGGAGTACGGTTGGGCAGCGGGAGATCGTTCGGTGATGTGCGCCGTGTACGCGCTAGACGCGACGACGGGCGAGTTGACCCGCACTACCGGTTCGCTCGAGGGTTCCGCTCTCTAGGCCCGCTGCACGTCACTCGACACAGTCGCCCTGGGTGGACGCGTCAGTGGGAGCCCAGGCGATCCGCATCGAAGTCAACCACCACGGGCACGTGGTCTGACGCTCCCTTTCCCTTGCGCTCATCACGCTCGATCGCGCATCCCGTCGCCGCCGCCGCGGCCGATGCCGAGGCGTACAGGAAGTCGATCCGCATCCCTTCGTTCCTGGGAAATCGCAACTGCTTGTAGTCCCAGAAGGTGTAGCGGCGCTCGTCCGGAATGAAGCGCCTGGACAGCTCACCGAAGCCTGAGGCCTCAAGCCGCTCAAGATCCTCCCGAATCTCCGGCGTCACGTGCGTGGGAGCCTCCGCATCGAGCTCATCCCAAATGTCGGTGGGAGTGGGCGCCACGTTGAAGTCCCCGCCGATCACGACTGGTGCTCCGGCCCAGGTGACCGCGACATCGGCAAGACGCGCGAGGAAGGCCCGCTTGTAGGCGTAATGAGGGTCGTCGAGGCCACGGCCATTGGGGACGTATACGCTCCACGCCCGCAGCGGCCCACACGTCGCGCCGATGGCGCGCGCCTCCACCACCGGATCTACCCCGGGCTTGCCGAAGGCGGGCTGGCCGACAAACGACGTCTCGACATCGGAAATGCCAATGCGCGACGCGATGGCCACGCCATTCCATTGGCTGAGCCCGTGCGTGACGACCTCGTATCCGGCCGCGGCGAACGGCGCGAGCGGCAGCTGTTCGGGTTTGCACTTGGTCTCTTGGATCAACAACACGTCGATGTCGGCCCGTTCCAGATAGTCGACCACCCGGTCGACGCGGGCCCTGATCGAGTTCACATTCCACGTGGCGAGGCGCATGGCACCACGCTACCGGGGCGGCCCGCGTAGCCTGGGACCGTGGCTACAGCATTGATTACCGGAGCAAGCTCCGGCCTGGGCGAGGAATTCGCATGGAACCTCGCGGCTGCAGGGCGCGACATCGTGCTGGTGGCGCGCTCGCGCGATCGCCTCAGCGAGACCGCGGACCTGTTGGCCGGCGCCACGGGCGTGCAGGTCGAGGTCCTGGTGGCCGACCTGTCCACCCCGGACGGGACGCAGGCCGTTGCCGATCGTCTTGCGGACCTTGACCGTCCCATTGACCTGCTGGTCAACAACGCGGGACTTGCACTCAAGGCGGGATTTCTCAAGACCACCATTGACGAGGAAGTGGCGGCGCTCGACGTGATGGTGCGTGCGGTGCTGGTCCTCTCGCACGCGGCCACCCGCGCGATGGCCTCGCGGGGTCACGGCGCGATCCTCAACGTGTCCTCGGTCGCGAGCTGGATGGGCAGCGGCAGCTACGCGGCGCACAAGGCCTGGGTGACCTCTTTCACCGAAGGCCTGGCGTTCCAGCTGAAGGGCACCGGAGTGAGCGCCACGGCGGTGCTGCCTGGCCTCACCCACACCGAGTTCCACGAGCGCGCCGAACTTGACGCGTTCGACGAGCTGTCCGAGCTCGCATGGCTCGAGCCCGAGTACGTGGTCGCCGCCGCACTCGCTGCGGTGCGACGCAAGCAAGTGCTCGTGACGCCGTCCGTGCGCTACGGCATGGCGATGGGCGTCGTCAAGGTGCTCCCCCGCGCGTGGGTGCGCGCCATGACCGGACGGAGCCGTGGCTAGCCACGCGCTGACCTCGGTCCCTACGTGAGGTACGGGCCGCCGGTACGCTGACGGTCATGAGCCTGCCTACTCCGCGCGAGCAGTTGCGCGACCTGATCACCTCCCTGGCCGTGGTCCACGGCCAGGTCACTCTTGCCTCCGGCAAGGAGGCGGACTACTACGTCGACCTGCGCCGGGTGACCCTGCACCACGCCGCCGCGCCGCTCATCGGACATCTGTTGCTGGATGCGCTCGAGGAGGCGGGCTTCGGCCCTGCTGACGTCGACGCCGTGGGCGGGTTGACGCTCGGAGCGGACCCGGTAGCGGGAGCCCTTCTCCACGCGGCCGCCTCGCGAGGGCTCGAGCTCGACGCGTTCGTGGTGCGCAAGGAATCCAAGGCGCACGGCCTGCAGCGACGCATCGAGGGCCCGGACGTGGCCGGGCGGCGCGTGGTTGCGGTGGAGGACACCTCGACCACCGGCGGGTCGGTGCTGACCGCCGTCGAGGCGCTTCGCGAGGCCGGAGCCATCGTGGTGGCGGTTGCGGTGATCGTGGATCGCGACACCGGCGCCCGCGAGAAGATCGAGGCGGCCGGGCTGCCGTACCTGGCGCTCTTCGGACTGGCCGACCTCGGCCTCGAGTAACTCATGTGGCTCGCCCAACTGATGTCCCCGCGCAACATCTTGCGATTCCTCGGCGCGGCTCTGCTGACCGTCGGAGGGGTTGCCATCTACATCGGGTTCGGCACGGCGTTCATGGTGGTCGTGGCAGTGCTTGGTGCCGCGACGGTGGCGGTCTCGTTCTTTGCGGACAACGCGCAGTCCAGCCGACGTCGACGAGAGGCCCAGGCCTTCGCGGCGACGCACGGCTGGACCTTCCACGAACAATTGACAGGTCTGCTGGCCCCGCTCTCACCGCCGCCGTTCAACGCCACCGACACCAGGTATGTGGACGTCATCAAGGGCCGGTTTGGCGGATTCGAATGCTACGACGGTACGTTCGAATGGCGTGTAAGGATCGATGAGAACCTGACGTTGAGCAGCCGCCATCGCGTGGCCGTGGTGCGCCTGGCCGACGAGTTACCCCGGCTGATGCTCATCCCAGAGGGCCTCACGTCGGCCATATCCAAGGTCCTTGGCGGCGCGGATCGCGACTTCGAGTCGGCATCCTTCAACCGCAACTGGCGGGTGCTGTGTAGCGACCCACGCATTGCGCACGACATGCTCGGCCCGCGCGTCCTGGCGCGTCTCGACGCGCTGGCACAACGCGCGCCGATGCTGTTCGAGCGTGGACTGGCCGTCAGGATCGATCGGGAGGGCGAAGGGATTTCGTCGCTGGCTTCCCGGCTCGGGGGCCTGATCGCCGTGGCAAAGTTCTTGCCTCGCCACACAGTGGACGACCACGGGCGCTTCTCCAATGCACCAGGGCCCTTGCCGTCGACGACGACGCCGGGGGCATTGACGGGTGGATACCGGCCGGACTTGTTGACCGCCGATGAACTCCACCTGTTGCGCCCCAATCGGCGTGGTTTCGATCGTCGCTTCACCAGCCCTGACGAGTCATCCTCGGAAGGCGACGGCCGCCTGGCGTCCGACCCTCCCGCCCGATAGCATCGGCGACATAACGAACTGAAGGAGTTCTCGTGATTGCCGGATCAATTGCCACGATTCTGATGGTGGGCGTGCCCGTAGTGCTCGTCGTGCTCGTCTTGTGGGCGGTGGGCATCTACAACGGCCTGATCCGTTTGCGGAACCTGGTACAGGAGGCGTGGCGACAGATCGACGTCGAACTGCAGCGGCGTCACAACCTGATTCCCAACCTGGTCGAGACGGTCAAGGGCTACGCCGCGCACGAGAAGGGGACCTTCGAGGAGGTCACGCGTGCGCGCAACATGGCGGTCGCGCCCGGCTCCTCGGTGGCGGAGCAGGCTCAGCAAGAGAACGTGCTGACCCAGGCGCTCGGCCGACTGATCGCGGTGGCGGAGGCCTACCCGGACCTCAAGGCGAATCAAAACTTCCAGCAACTTCAGCAGGAACTGACTAACACCGAGGACCGCATCGCGGCCGGTCGGCGCTTCTACAACGCCAACGTGCGGGAACTCAACACCAAGATCGAGGTGTTCCCCGGCAACATCGTCGCGGGGATGTTTGGCTTCAAGCGCGCGGACTACTTCGAGATCGAGGACCCGGCCGCACGTCAGACGCCGACCGTGCAGTTCTAGCCGAAGCCTCCCGGCCGCGCTACTCGGACTCGACTGATTCGACGGCGCTGGCTACCCTGCGCGCGTCGAGGCGGTGCTTGATCCACTCGACGACGATCGGGATGAGTGACACCGCGACCACCAGCATCAGCGCCACTTCGATGTTGTTCTTCACCGCATCGAAGCCACCTAGCCAGTAGCCGAGCAACGTGACGCCGACGCCCCACGCGAGCGCGCCGATCACGTTGAACTTTACGAAGTCGACGTAGTGCATCTTGCCGACGCCCGCAGCCACCGGGATGTAGGTGCGGACGAATGGCACGAACCGCGCGAGGATGATCGCACGTCCCCCGTAGCGCTCAAAGAACGCGTGCGTCTTGTCGACGTACTCCTTCTTGAAGAAGCGCGAATCCGGCCGCCTGAAGATGGCCGGCCCCGCCTTGTGACCAATGAAATAGCCGATCTGATCGCCTGCGAACGCGGCAAGGAATAGGGCCACGCACGCGAGCCACAGCGGCACGCCGAGTACACCAGTTCCAATGAACAGGCCCACGGTGAACAGCAGCGAGTCGCCGGGCAGGAACGGGAACAGGAGGCCGGTCTCGATGATGATGATGAGGCAGATGCCTGCGAGGGCCCACACGCCGTACCTGTCGATGAAGCCGTTGATGAGGGTGTCGGGGTTGAGCCAGTCGGGGCCGATCATGGGAACCAGAGAGTGCAGCACCCGCCTAGGCTACGCGGCGCGAGCGGGGAACGGGCCATTTCTGCTGAATCTTTGAAGACCGCCGCGCCTTGCGGCCTGGAACAATGGCGTCATGACGAGCATCGGCACGCCCCTCAGCCCCGGCGCCACGCGCGCCCTCCTGCTCGGATCGGGGGAACTAGGCAAAGAGGTGGCGATCGAGTTGATGAGACTCGGCGTTGAGGTGATTGCCTGTGATCGATATGCCGACGCTCCTGCGATGCAGGTGGCGCACCGTTCCCACGTGGTCGACATGCTCGACCCGGTCGCTTTGCGCGCCGTGATTGACCTGGAGCAACCGCACCTGGTGATCCCCGAGATCGAGGCGATCGCTACCGAGGTGCTGTCCGACGTGGAGCACAGCGGGATCACGGTGGTGCCCACGGCGCGTGCGACGCGACTGACGATGGACCGCGAAGGGATCCGTCGCCTCGCGGCCGAGGAGCTGGGCCTGCCTACCTCGCCCTATCGCTTTGTGGACTCACTGGAATCCCTGCACGTCGCGGTCGGCGAGCTGGGCACGCCGTGCGTCGTGAAGCCGGTGATGTCGTCCTCCGGCAAGGGCCAGTCCGTCGTCATGACCCCGGCCGACGTCGACGCCGCGTGGTCCTACGCCATGGAGGGCGCGCGGGCGGCGGGGGCCAGGGTCATTGTCGAGGGCTTCGTCGACTTCGACTACGAGATCACTCAATTGACCGTTCGCCACGCTGGCGGCACCACGTATCTGGACCCGATCGGTCACGTGCAAGTCGACGGGGACTACCGCGAGTCGTGGCAGCCCCAGCCCATGTCCGACGCGGCGCTGGCCGAGTCGCGCCGCATCGCCGCGGCCGTCACCGAGGCCCTGGGCGGCTGGGGCGTGTTCGGCGTGGAGCTGTTTGTGCGCGGCGACGAGGTGCTGTTCTCCGAGGTCTCCCCACGTCCGCACGACACCGGCCTCGTCACGCTCGTGTCTCAAGACCTGAGCGAGTTCGCTCTCCACGCCCGCGCCATCCTCGGCCTGCCCATCCACGTGCGCACTTGGGGCCCGTCTGCTTCGTGCGCCGTGGTGGTGGAGGGAGACGGCGTGCCCATCTTCCACGGGGTGGCCGACGCCCTCGCCGTGCCCGACACGGACATCCGGCTGTTCGGCAAGCCCCGCGTCACGGGACGACGCCGCATGGCGGTCACGTTGGCGCGCGGCGCGGACGTGGAGCGGGCTCGAGCGGCCGCCCGCGAGGCAGCCACGGCGCTGACGGTCGAGTTGGCAAGCGTGGACTCCGCATGAGCGACACCCCTTTCGAAGCGGACATGGCACCCGCTCACGGCGTCGGCCCGTGGGACGGCGAGTGGCCCACGGACCCGCACTTCGACCCCGACCTGCTGTGCGACGGCGACCGGCGCAACGTCGTCGACCGCTACCGGTATTGGCTTCACACCGCAATAGTGGCCGACCTGGACTCGCGCCGCCATCCGTTCCACGTGGCCATCGAGAACTGGCAACACGACTTCAACATCGGCTCCGTGGTGCGCACCGCGAACGCCTTCAATGCCCGCGAGGTGCACATCGTGGGCAACCGCCGCTGGAACCGCCGCGGCGCCATGGTGACCGACCGCTATCAGCACGTGCGCCACCACCCGACGGTGGAGGAGTTTGCCGCGTGGGCCGCCGCGGAGGGCCTGCCCGTGATCGGCATCGACAACCTGCCGGGATCCGTGCCGCTTGAGACCTACGCGCTCCCGCGCGAGTGCGTCCTGGTGTTCGGCCAGGAAAGCGTCGGCCTGTCCGATGCGGTGCGTGAGGCGGCCGACGCCACGCTCGCGATTGCGCAGTACGGCTCGACGCGCTCGATCAATGCCGGAGCCGCGGCGGCCATCGCGATGCATGCCTGGGTGCGCCAGCACGGCGATGTGGAGGCCGGGCACCTCTAGCTCTTGCGTGGCGGCTTCGTTATCGCGTCAGCGATAGTCGAGCTGCGGGTCAGGCGGCGTTGCGGGCAGAGTTCTCCCGGGCGGCGGAGTTAGGCGGCCTCGCGGACAGAGCCCTCCCGGGTGTCGTCCACTGGGGGGTCGGCGTCGCTATCGCCCCCGATGTTGAGTGCGTCGAGTCCTCCGAGACGTGGTTGGCCGGTGGGGTCGATGTCGGGTGGCGGGATAAATTCGACTCGTTCGTTGCGGATGTGGATTTTCCAGTGTTGGCGGTGGATGTCGTGGTGACACCTGGTGCAGAGCATGACTCCGTTGCCCAGGTCGGTGCGGCCGCCCTTGTCCCACCAGCGGATGTGGTGGGCTTCGCAGTGTTCTGGGGGTGCGTGACATTTCGCGCATCCACCATCGCGTTCGAGTAGGGCGAGGCGTTGGGCTTTGGTGAACATCCGCGCCCTCCGCCCTAGGTCCAGCGTTTCGGACTCGCCACCGAGCACGGTGGGGATGATGCCTGCCTCACCAGCGAGACGCCGCAGTTGACCCACTGAGACGGGTTGCGTGGTGCCGTCAATGCTGCCTAAACCTTGTCCGGTGTTCAGGTCAGTCAAGTTCATGCGGACGATGATGGTGGTGCGAATCCCTGAACTGTTCGTTTCTTTGCAGCCGAGTGCGTGGCGCGCGAGGTCGTGCATGGCATCGGCCCGCATTTGCCCCACCGTGCGCTGATCCCGCTCTTGAGGGTCTTGGTCACGGCGGGCACGGAACTGGTGGGTGACCATCTGTTCGATCACGGTGCGCAACGGTGCCGCGGTGACCGCATCCAGTCGACCGTTCAGGGTCACCATTCCGGTGTGGTCTTCAGTCCAGGTCATATACCGGTCCGCATAGTGGCGTCGTTCACGCTGTTCATGACCTGCAAGGTCGGCACGGGCCACAGTGGTGGCGACCAGCCGGTGCACTTCACGGACACCAAGATGCAAGGCCTTGTCCACCAGGCGCTTCTCCAAGGCATGCAACTGGTCGCTGGGGACACGGTCCGTGAGCGTCTCAAGGCCAGCGGAGATGATCGCGCCCGCGTCCCTGGACAGGTTACCGGCCAGTGTTGCTTCGGCAATGGCCGGGAAGCGAGGCGCCAGCAGGGTTGGGGTCTGGTCACGGTGTTCAGCCTGGTCAGGCATGTCGGAAGGCAAGATCGGTTCTGGCATCAGTGCCCGCCCGACTTCGATGGACCTCCACGCACCCGCCGTCGAGCCACCCGTCACAGTTGCGACCATCGACGCCGCATTGCCAAAGCCTTGTTGGCGTGCCAAACCACCACCGGGCAGGTCGGGGGTGGAGCGTCGTGCGATCTCGCCTGCGTACCTGGCCTCCAATGCGTCAGCCCGACGCCCCAACCTGGCTACAGCGTCGTACTCAGCCAACAGTTCCTCGTGCGACAAACCAGAGATGTCGCGACGCACAAGCTCACCCGTCAGGGCGCTCACGTGCGTGATCCGTGCAGTGTCCACCACCGCCACCTGGTCTGTCATGAAACCAGTCAACCACCACCCCCTGACATGCACCTACCAGGCACGATGACCTGTGGAAAGACCCCACGACACAAGCCTGGGCACGACACCGGGAAGGCGACGCGCGGCTGGAGGCAAGGGCACGCGACGGGAGCGAGTGGTGGGGGAAGCGGGCTGGCATCCACAACGGCGAAAGGAGTCTGCGGTCGTGACTCCGTCGCGACGCCCGCTTGGGCAGCCAGCGCGGGGACGCGGAGGCGGGGCACCTGGAGCCGCGTGGAGGCGCGTCGAGCGGCCACAACCGCGTAGTCCGTCGCGGGACCTAAGCCATCCGCGTAGTTGCGGGGTTTCTGACACAATGGGAAGCGGTTCTTTTCCACCATCTGACTTTCAGGAGAGACGCATGGCACTCGCCACACCCGAGTCCTACAACGCAATGCTGGACGCCGCCAAGGCCGGCGGCTATGCATACCCCGCGATCAACATCACGTCGTCGTCGACCGTCACCGCAGCAATTCAGGGCTTCGCGGAGGCCGAGTCCGACGGCATCATCCAGGTTTCCGTCGGCGGCGGTCAGTACGCGTCCGGCGGCACCATCAAGGACCAGGTCGTCGGCTCGCTCGCCCTCGCGGCGTACACGCGTGAGGTCGCGGACAGCTACGGCGTCACTATCGCGCTGCACACCGACCACTGCCACGCGCAGTACGTCGACTCGTGGATGCGCCCGCTGCTCGCCGCGTCCACCGAGCGAGTGAAGGCCGGCGGACTGCCGATCTTCCAGTCGCACATGTGGGACGGCTCCTCGGTGCCGATGGACGAGAACCTCACCCTCGCAGCCGAGCTGCTCGAGCTGTCGCAGGCCGCGCACACCATCCTCGAAATCGAGATTGGCGTGGTCGGCGGCGAGGAAGACGGCCACTCGGCGGAGATCAACGACAAGCTGTACTCGACCCCCGAAGACGGCATCCGGACCATCGAGGCTCTCGGCACCGGCGAGAAGGGCCGCTACATGACTGCCCTCACGTTCGGCAACGTGCACGGCGCTTACAAGCCCGGTGCTGTGAAGCTGCGCCCGGAGATCCTGGGCGAGATCCAGGCCGCCGCCGGCGCGAAGGTCGGCAAGGACAAGCCGTTCGACCTCGTGTTCCACGGTGGCTCCGGTTCCACGGCCGAAGAGATCGCCATTGCCGTCTCGCACGGTGTCATCAAGATGAACGTCGACACCGACGCGCAGTACGCGTACACGCGTCCCGTCGTCGACCACATGATGAAGAACTACGATGGCGTCCTGAAGATCGATGGCGAGTGGGGCAACAAGAAGGTCTACGACCCGCGCGCTTGGGGCAAGGCCGCCGAGGCCGGAATGGCGGCCCGCGTGGTCCAGGCATGCGAGCAGCTTGGGTCCGCTGGTAGGAAGATCTAGGTACAACGATTTCGCGGAACGCCCCCGGAGTCGTCAGACACCGGGGGCGTTCGCACGTTCCGGTAGCAACCAAGCCCCGGCTTCGACTGGGTGAGGGGAGTGCGCGATGCCAGGCATCGTGATCGTAGGAGCCCAGTGGGGCGACGAGGGCAAGGGGAAAGCCACCGACCTTCTTGGCTCTCGCGTCGACTACGTCGTGAAGTTCAATGGCGGAAACAACGCCGGACACACCGTGGTGATCGGGGACCAGAAGTTCGCCCTGCACTTGCTGCCATCCGGAATTCTGACGCCCGGCGTCATTCCTGTGATCGGCAACGGCGTGGTCGTGGACATCGGCGTGCTCTTCCATGAACTCGACGAACTGCTCGAACGCGGCGTCGACCCCTCGAAGCTGCTGATCTCGAACGCGGCGCACGTGATCGCGCCGTACGCGCGCACGTTGGACCAGGTGTCGGAGCGGTTCCTCGGCAAGCGCAAGATCGGAACCACGGGCCGCGGCATCGGCCCGGCGTACGCCGACAAGATCAATCGCCTGGGCATCCGCATCGGCGACCTCTTTGACGAGGCCGTGCTGCGCGACAAGGTCGAGGGCGCGCTGGCGGCCAAGAACCACCTGCTAGTCAAGGTGTACAACCGCCGGGCCATCGAGGTGGACGAGGTGGTCGACGAACTGCTGGGCTACCGCGAGCGGCTCGAGCCGATGGTGGCCGACACGTCACTGATCCTCAACCAGGCGCTGGACGCCGGCAAGAACGTCCTCTTCGAGGGCGGCCAGGCGACGATGCTCGACGTGGACCACGGCACCTATCCGTTCGTGACGTCGTCCAACGCGACGGCTGGCGGGGCCTGCACCGGCTCGGGCGTCGGACCTACGAAGATCGACTCCGTCATCGGCATCGTGAAGGCGTACACGACGCGCGTCGGCGAGGGTCCGTTCCCGACGGAACTGCTGGACACGTGGGGCGAGCGCCTGCGCGATGTGGGTCACGAGTTTGGCACCACCACGGGGCGCCCGCGCCGTTGTGGCTGGTACGACGCCGTGATCGCTCGCTATGCGTCCCGCATCAACGGGCTCACGGACTTCGTGCTCACCAAGCTCGACGTGCTGACTGGCCTGGACGAGATCCCGGTGTGCGTGGCATACGACGTCAACGGCAAGCGCTTTGACGAGCTCCCGCAGGACCAGGCTGACTTCACGGCCGCCGTCCCGATCTACGAGACGTTCCCCGGCTGGACCGAGGACATTTCGAAGGTGAAGAGCTTTGAGGAGTTGCCGCAGGCCGCACAGGATTATGTGAAGGCGCTCGAGGGCATCTCCGGCTGCCGCATGTCTGCCATTGGCGTGGGACCCGAACGCGACCAGATTCTGGTGAGGCACGACCTCCTGCACGCGCGTGGCGTCTAAGCGGGGCTAGGTAAGCCGCTCCGACACCCCCGCGGCCTCGGTAGGCTGGGCCATGTGAAGATCCTCCTGGTCGGCTCCGGCGCGCGCGAGCACGCCATCGCCCGCACCCTCAGCCTTGACCCCGCTGTGACCGCACTGCACGCACTCCCCGGCAACCCCGGCATCGGCTCACTGGTGAGCATCAAGGGGCGGCCCACGATGCGGCACTCTCGTGACCCGCTCAACCCCGCGGACGTGGCCGCGCTCGCTGCCGAGATCGGCGCAGACCTGGTCGTCATCGGACCCGAGGCTCCCCTGGTGGCGGGTGTGGGCGACGCCGTGCGCGCCGCGGGGTTCCCCGTGTTCGGGCCCGATGCTGCGGCCGCCACGCTTGAGGGCTCCAAGGCGTTCGCCAAGGAGGTGATGGCCGCCGCTGGCGTGCCCACGGCGACAGCGCGTGTGTGCCGTACGACTGACGAGTTGGAGGACGCGCTCGACGAGTTTGGCGGCCCGCACGTGGTCAAGGACGACGGCCTGGCAGCTGGCAAGGGCGTGGTCGTCACCGACGATTGGGAACAGGCGCGCGCGCACGGCCAGGGCATCATCGACGCGGGCGGCACCGTGGTGGTCGAGGAGTTCCTCGACGGCCCCGAGGTGAGCCTGTTCTGCCTGTCCGACGGCAAGACCGTCGTGCCGCTGCAGCCCGCCCAAGACTTCAAGCGCGCCTTCGACGGCGACGCGGGACCCAACACTGGCGGCATGGGCGCCTACACGCCGCTTCCCTGGGCCCCTGCCGAACTGGTGGACGAGGTGGTCGCGACCGTCGCTCAGCCCACGATCGACGAGATGGCCAAGCGCGGGACTCCCTTCGTCGGCGTCCTGTACTGCGGCCTCGCGCTCACGTCCAAGGGCTTGCGCGTGATTGAGTTCAACGCCCGCTTCGGCGACCCCGAGACGCAGGCTGTGCTGTGCCAGCTCGTGACCCCGCTCGCCGGGGTGTTGCTCGCCGCCGCCGAGGGCCGACTTGCCGACCTGCCCCCGCTTGATTGGGCCGAGGGCGCCGCCGTCACCGTCGTCATCGCCGCTAAGGGCTACCCCGTGTCGCCGCGTACGGGCGACGCCATCGGTGGTCTTGGCGAGGTCGAGGACGAGCCGGGTGTGCACGTGTTGCACGCCGGCACCGAGTTCAACGAAGACGGCGCGCTGGTGTCCGCGGGAGGCCGGGTCCTCTCCGTGGTGGGTTACGGTCCGTCGTTGGCCGCAGCGCGCGAGCGTGCCTACCGTGGCGTCGACTACATCAAGTTGGACGGATCGCAGCACCGCAAGGACATCGCGAAGGCGGTTGCCGAGGCGGAGAACGCCTGATGCCTGGGTTCGTGGACGTCCCGGTCGCTCAGGAGATTCCCGGCTGGCGCCACGTCTACACCGGCAAGATCCGCGACCTCTACGAGCCCGTGGCTTCGCACCCGCGCGGCGACGTGATGTTGGTGGTCGCTTCCGACCGCATCAGCGCCTACGACTGGGTGCTGCCCACGGAGATCCCCGGTAAGGGTGCGGTGCTCACCGCCCTGACGCTGTGGTGGTTCGACCAGTTGAGGGACATCGTGCCCGACCACACGGTTGAGGCCGACGTCCCAGCGGAAGTCGAGGGCCGCGCGATGATCTGCGAACGCCTCGACATGTTTCCCGTGGAGTGCGTGGCCCGCGGCTACCTCACCGGCTCGGGCCTGGTGGAGTATCGTGCGACCGGCTCCGTGTGCGGAGTGCCGCTGCCTGCCGGGCTGGTGGACGGCTCGCGCCTGCCCGAGCCGATCTTCACGCCCGCCACCAAGGCCGAGGTGGGCGAGCACGACGAGAACGTGACCCTCGATGTGGTCGCCGCACGCATCGGCCGCGAGGACGCCGAGGCGCTGCGGGATCTCACGCTCGCCGTGTACGAACGCGCGCACGAGATCGCCCGCACCAAGGGCATCGTGCTGGCGGACACCAAGTTCGAATTCGGACGCTCGGCGGCGGGCGAGATCGTCCTGGCAGACGAGGTGCTCACCCCCGACTCAAGCCGCTTCTGGCCCGTCGATACGTGGGAGCCGGGTCACGCCCAGCCCAGCTTCGACAAGCAATACGTGCGCGACTGGCTGACCTCGCCCGCATCGGGCTGGGACAAGAATGGCGACACCCCGCCGCCGCCACTGCCGGCTGACGTGGTGGACAAGACGCGCCAGCGCTACCTCGAGGCGTACGACCGCCTGGTGGGCTGACCCCAACGCTTTGGCGCCCCCACGCGTCTTACGGGTGTGAGGAACTTCCGGGTCATTGCCGCCGCCGTCGCCTTTGCCGCAGGCCTGCTGGTGGGTATCGCAGGTTGCGCCGCGCCTGGCGGCCTGCCGGGCTCGGTGACCACACCCGACGGACGCCTGGATCTCGGAAGCCCGGGCGCCCAGATTGCCACGTACGACGGCGTGCGTTTCTACCCGGCGTGCGGAAACGAGACCCTCGCGTATGAGGGCAAGGTGTGGTTCCCCTTCAGGCCCACCAATCCCGAGGACTTCCCCATCGCGCGGGCTGCGGCGGACGACGCGACCGCAGCGGCGCGAGGGCTTCCGGGTATGGCAGGCGCATCGGCGCCGGGAACCGTCTCCGCGTCGGTGGGGATGGTGGTGGCGCCCGGACCCGGGGACGACGTCGGGACGCTCACGGTCTACGACGGTGGCTTCGCATATTGGATCTCGGAATCGGGAGACTTGGATACGTGGCTCACCAACACCAAGATCGAATACAACTGGGTCTGCTAGGTCCCGATCTGGCACCCTGCGTCGCCGCTAGACTGCACCCATGCCAAAAATCATCGTTGACGTGATGCCCAAGCCCGAGATCCTTGACCCGCAGGGGAAGGCCATCGGTGCGGCGCTCGAGCGCCTCGGCATCGAGGGCTTCCGCGAGGTCCGTCAGGGCAAGCGCTTTGAGCTCAAGGTGCACGGCGAGATCACCGACGAGGTGCTCGCCAAGGTCCGCCACGCGGCCGAGACGCTGCTGAGTAACCCCGTGATCGAGGACGTCGTGTCCGTCAAGCAGAAGGAATGCGGCGGCAATTGCGGTTGCGGCCACGCGAAGACCGAAAGCGCCCCGGCAGGTGCGAAGGACCTTCTGGCGTGACCGCGCGCATCGGCGTCGTCACCTTCCCAGGCTCGCTCGACGACCGCGACGCCCTGCGGGCGGTGCGCCTTGCGGGTGCGGAGGCGGTTCCCCTCTTCCACGCCGACGCGAACCTGGGTGGCGTGGACGCCGTGGTGCTTCCCGGCGGCTTCAGCTATGGCGACTACTTGCGTGCCGGCGCGATCGCACGCTTTGCGCCCATCATGGACACGATTGTTGATGCAGCAAACGGCGGCATGCCCGTCCTGGGTATCTGCAACGGCTTCCAGGTGCTGACCGAGGCGCACCTGCTGCCCGGCTCGATGATCAAGAACGAGCACCTTCACTTTGTGTGCCGCGACCAGACCCTGCAGGTCGAGAACACGGAGACCGCCTGGACCAGCGAGTACCGCGCGGGCGAAGAGATCGTGATCCCGCTCAAGAACCAGGACGGCCAGTATGTGGCCGACGAGCACGTTCTAGACGAGCTCGAGGGCGAGGGCCGCGTGGTCTTCCGCTACGTGGGCTGGAACCCCAACGGCTCGCGCCGCGACATCGCCGGCATCACCAACGCGCGCGGCAACGTGGTGGGCCTCATGCCGCACCCCGAGCACGCGGTCGAGCCCGGCTTTGGCCCCGACTCGGTCGAGGGCGGCCGCACCGGCACCGACGGGCTCGCTTTCTTCACGTCCGCCATCGAGGGTCTCCTGGCGAGGGCTAGATGATCACCGACGCCCGCACCGAGACTCCCCGTGCAGCAGTCCTCGCATCGCTCGCCGATGCCGTGATGGAGCGGTCCGGCGAGCACAAGACTCATCCGGTGCGGGTGGGTATTGACGGTCCCGACGGGTCGGGCAAGACCATCCTGCGTTCCGAGCTCGCGGCGGTGCTGCGCGAGCGGGGGGCCGACGTCATCGAGGCGAGTGTGGACGACTTCCACTACCCGCAGTCGATCCGCTATGCCATGGGTCGTGGGTCATGGGAGGGCTACTGGGCGGGGGCGTTCGACTACGCGCACCTCATCACGGATCTCCTCGGACCGCTCGGGCCCCGAGGCAACCTCAACTATCGTGCGAAGTCTCATGACCTCGAGGCGGATGTGCCCATTGAGGGCGGGTGGCTCGATGCAAGCCCTGATGCGATCCTGCTGGTCGATGGGGTGCTGCTGCAGCGCAGGGAGCTGATCGGCTCCCTCGAGATGGTCATCTACGTGGACGTGCCGTTCGAAGAGGCCTATCAGCGCCTCGCCGTGCGGGAGGGATTTCCCACCGACCCCGAGGCCCCGAGCAATCTGCGCTACACCGAGACCCAGCGCCACTACCTGCGCACCTGCGGGCCGGTGGAGCGCGCGGACATCGTGGTCGACAACACGGACCCCGCCAACCCGAGCATCGTCCGACCCGCCGATGCCTAGCGCCAAGCCGCGCCGCACGAGATCCGGCTAGCGCGCCGCCCTCGGCGTTCCCACCGAACACTTCTGACCGCGAGAGCGCGTGACTCGCTGCGCACCCGCCCCTTGTCCGGCGTGTCGGAGCGCCCCGCGGTCAGAACTGACCGTGCAATTGATCTGCGCCGGCTTGGCGCTCGTGATCGTGGGGATGCGGCGGAGGAGGGTCTAGCCCTGGGAGAGTTGCTCCCGGATCTCGACCAGCGCATCGAACGTCACCCGATTGAAGTCGGCGCCCAACTGGTTGGGGATCGTGACGAGGACGGTGTCGGCCGACATCACCGCGTCGTCCTCGCGCAGTTCTGCCACGATCTTGTCGATGTCGCCCACGTAGGACTTGCCGAACGTGCCTGCCGAGTTGTCGATCGAGCCCACCTGGTCCTTGTTGCCGCCCAGCGCGTCGCGCTCCAGGAGGGGGCCAAAGTAGAGCCGCGTCTGGTCGTCGACGATCGGCATGATGGACCGCGAGATCGACACGCGCGGCTCCCCCGGCTGTCCCGCCTCGTGCCACGACTGGCGAAAGGCCTCGATTTGCCGGTTCTGGACCACGCCCAACGGTTCGCCGGTGGCCTCGAGAATCAGGGTCGAGGACATGAGGTGCATCCCCAGCGCACCCACGCGCCGCGCGGACTCCGTGTTGCCAGCGCCGTACCAGATGCGCCGGGACAGCCCGGGGGCCTGCGGCGTAATGGGCAACTTCTGGCCCGGCGCTCCGTGTGCCTGCGAGCCGGGCTCGGCCATGCCGACGCCGGAGATGGCCTCCCGAAAGCGTGCGATGCGCTCGGCCGCGTCCTCGACAGGGAGCTTCCCGACGGGCAACGGATAGCCGAAGGTAGCGGGTCCGTCGGCTGCCGGCTCCGGTGAGCCGCGCGAGACGCCCAACTGCAGGCGCCCGCCCGCGATGAGGTCCGCCGTGGCCGCGGCCTCGGCCATGTACAGGGGGTTTTCGTAGCGCATGTTGATGACGCCGGTCCCGAGCTCCACGCGGGAAGTCCGCGCGCCCATGGCCGCGAGCATGGGGAAGGGAGAGGACATGTTCTGGTCGAAGTGGTGGATGCGTATCCACGCGCCGTCCATGCCGGCGTCCTCGGCGGCCTCGGCGAGCGCGATCGTGTCGTGCATAAGGTCAGCGGGGGTCCGCACCTTCGAGCCTGGCGCCTTGGAGTACCAACCAAAAGACAGGAAGCCGATGTTCTTCACGGCCGCATCCTTTCACAAGATTTGTTGACGCGTCATCATCCGGAGGAAGAACCGGACCGCAGGACCCACTATTCCCCGCACGGCGGCGATACGCTCGGGACATGATCTCGGTGGAGCCCGTCGGCCTTGACGATCCTCGCGTGGTGGCGCTGTGGCAAGAGTTCGACGCGGAGCTGGAACAGCTCTACGGCGAACCAGACATCCAGGCGCCCGTCGGGCCCGACGGGGTCGTCGCGAGCCTCCTCGCGCTCGCCGACGGCGGAGAACCCGTTGGCACCGTCTTGGTGCGCTGGTCTCACCACCACCCGGACACCCCCGGCACCGTCGAGATCAGGCGCCTGTACGTGCGACCGCGGCACCGTGGACACGGACACGCCCGCGTGATGATGGGGGCAATCGAGAGGGCAGCCTTTCGAGTCGGCGCCACTCGGCTGGTGCTCGGCACCGGGGAGGCCCAGCCCGAAGCGATCGCGCTGTACGAGGGCATCGGCTACAGCCGGATCCCCCCGTTCGGCATCTTCACCACCTATCCGAGGGCCGTGTGCATGGCGAAGTCGCTTCCGACGCGCCTGCTCGTGATCAACGGCGCGATGGGCGCCGGCAAGACCGCCACTGCGTCGGCCATTCGGGACGTGTTGGGCGACGCGGGTGTGCGGGTGGCCTTCATCGACGCCGACGCCCTGTGTCAGGCGCGGCCGGAACCAACGAATGACCCGTACCAGCAACACTTGCTCATGCTGGGCCTCGCAGCCCTCGCGCCGATCTATCGGGCCCGAGGCTACGGCTGCATCGTGGTGGCAGGAGTGGTGGAGGACCCGGAGGATCGCGACCGCTACGCGCGGGCGTTCGCAGGCCGCGTGGGGCCCGCTCAGGTCTCGGTCGTGAGGGTGACGGCCGCAGACGAGACGCGCGCTGAGCGCATCACCGCGCGCGAGCCCCCGGGCCGGTGGCGAGACTTCAGCCTCGCGCGCTCCCGGGAGTTGGACGAGATTCTGGACAGCCTCGACCTTGACGACGGCGTGGTCGCCACCGATGCGGCACCCAGCGAAGAGGTCGCGAGGCAAGTACTCGACGTCGCGGGCTGGTGGGTTCCTGGTGCGGAGAACCTAGCCCAGTAGGGCGAGTTCCCACACGTCGGAATGGTCGCGGATCCACTGCGCATCCGCCTGCCACACCGTGCCGATGCCCCGGTCCCACAAATCGGTCCAAGGGGACACTCCCGTGGCGCGCATCTTGTTCAGGTAGTCGTACATCCGCTGGGACCTCATCGAGAGCAGCGGCACCAACTGCTTGCGCCCCTCGTCGTCCAGCCCATAGCCGTCCACGAGTCCCCGCAGACGTCGTGAGGAGTTGAGGATGTCGCCATCGGTTTGGTACAGCGGGGCGAAGGAGTGCGCGGCGTAGGCCAAATCCCACAGCCGCGTGCCCGGGCCCGCGGCATCCCAGTCGATCGCGGCGAGCGTGCCGTCCGACTTCACCACAATGTTCGACGGCGCGATGTCTTGGTGCACGATGAGGTCGCCGCCTGGAGGCGGGAGCCCGTCGAACCACAGCGCGTAGTCGGGCGCTTCGAAGCTCTCAAGGGCGTCGTGCATGTTGTGCATGAAGCGGCCGATGCGCGTGGGGTCGAGGGCCTCCTCGGGCGCCTTCGTGTGGTCGGCACGCGTGCCCGCCACGAACTCCACGAGGTGGCGTCCCTGGTCGTCCCATCCGAAGGACCGCGGTGCTCCCGTGAAGCCCGCGTCCTCGAGGTGCAACAGCAGCGCATGGATCGCGCCCGTGTACGGATCGGGAGCAATGATGCGGACGTCCCGGTGGCCGATGCGCTCCGGCGCGCGTGAGGCATCCCGCGAGGCTTCCCGCTGGGCTTCCCGCGCACTCTTGGTCGCGTCCCGCGTCTCGCGCTCGTGCTGCTCGCGCTCGGCACGCCGCTGCCTGCGGGTGGGGCCCAAGTCCACGGGGGTGGGCGCAGGGCGCGGGATCGGACGGGGCAGCATCGACGGCCGGGCTGGCAGTGGCGAAAGAGCCATCGGAGGTGGCGCGAACCGAGGAGGAAGCGGCGGGGGCACGTCGATTGCCGGTGCGGGGAACCGGCGGTCGGTGGGCGTGGGTGCGGCTGCTGGTGCTGGTGCTGGTGCTGGTGCTGGTGCTGGTGCTGGTGCTGGTGCGGGTGCGGGTGCGGGTGCCGCTGCAAGGGCGGCGGGCCGCGCGAGGGGCGTGGGCTCAGTCATCACGCTCGCGGACGACTGCACCGTCGCCGCGGGCCACGCGCTCGCGGACGGCTGCATCGTCGTCGACGGTCGCACCGCCGCGGCCGGTTGCGCGCGGAAGAACGCTGCCGCCGACTCGGTACGCGCGGGCTGCCGCGCTGGCGCTTGTTGGCCGTAGGGCGTCGGCAGGTGGGGCCCCGGCACGTGGGTGTCCGGGCTGACTGCGGCCGGGCCCGACCCGGAATGCGGGTCAACCCGCATGGCGGCCGTCGCCGTGCGATGCGCGAGAGCAGCGTCGGCGCGAAGGGCGTGTCCTCCGCGATCCGGAGGAACCGCCCGTCCGGTCCAGTCAGGCTTGGGCGGCCAGGTGGGCTCGAGAATCCGCGGCGTGGGACGCAATCGCGGGCGCCTCAAGAAGCGGTCGACCGACCATTCCCAGCCGTCGAGGCTGTCCAGCAGCCGCGCCTCCGAGTCGTCTTGACCGACCGCGTGGACCACGAGTTGACCGCGCCAACCCGATTCGAGCACGGCATGCGTCACCCACCGGTCCCTGCTGCCAGCACCGAAGGGAAGGATGACCCGGCCAGTGAACTCGGCCCCGGCATCGGCGCCGCTGAGCATGAGCGCCACCAGGTATTCGTCCATGATGCTCAAGTGGTGGTCGAGGTCGGCAATGAGGTGATGGGCGTGCTGGAGCCTGAATCCAATCCCGACGTTGCCTAGGCCGCGGCGCGCCAGTTCCCTCACCACGTCAACCAGCGTGCGCGGCTCGCCGGCCCACCCGCCGTGATTGGTGAGCACGATGCACATGCCGTGGCCCCTGGCCAGCCGCGCCAACCCCGCGAGGTGGTCGGCCGCACGGTTCACTTCCACGCGATGCACGCGCTCCGACAGTTGCGCCGGGGCGCCCGGCTGGCCGAAGCCGATCTGGGTCCAGAGGTCGGGCGCGAAGCCGCGGCGGGCGGCCTCGGTGATGAGCGTCTTGATGGCGGTCGGGACGAGGCCGAAGCGGTTGGCGTAGTCGGGCTCCTCATACGCCGGCATGGGAAGCGGCGTCCAGATGCCAGACAGCTCGACCTCGTATTGGCGAAGCGCGTCGAGTTCGGCGTCGAAGGCGCCCAGGTGCTCGTCGCGCCAGTCCCACACGATCTTGCGGATGCCGATGCGCCGCAGCATTTGGGCGCGCTCACGGGGGCCGCGACGTAGTGCGTCGTGAGCGACCAGGTGGCTTGCCGCCATCTGATCACGCTGGCACCAGTCAGGAATCACGGCCTGGGACGGCGAAACGACACGTTCTGGCAGTGTCACTTCGAGACCCCCTTACCTCGTGTGCGTGTCTTTACGATAGACCGGGATTTCGCAGTGGTATAGAGGGCGAGACCCATATGGGCGAAACACCCATATACGCGCTGATATGTCGCGATTAGCAGGTTTTTCAGTCCGCGAGAGCGAATTCCACGGCGGCCCGGGCATGGAGAGCGAGAGCGTCGAAGTAGGGTCCGTCGACGTCCTCGGCGGTCATGACCATCGGTATCTCGGTGCAGCCCGCGATGACGCCTTGGGCGCCGCGCGCGAGCACGTCGGCGGTGACGCGTTGGGCAAGTTCCCGGCCATGTTCCGTGACGACGCCGTGCGCGAGATCCGTGTAGACGAGGTCGTGGATCGCCTGCAGGTCCGGCTCTTCCGGCACGATCGTGGTGACGCCGTGCAGGGCCATGCGCTCGCGGTAGAACGGCATGCGCATCGTGAAGCCCGTGCCCAGTAGCGCCACGGTGTCGAGGCCGGCCGCGACGATCGCCTTGGCGGTTTCGGCGACGATGTGAATCACGGGCACGTCGACCGCTTCTTCTACAGCGGGTGCCACCAAGTGCATGGTGTTGGCGCAAATGAGGATCGCTTCGGCCCCGCCGTCCACGAGCCACTGAGCGTCCGTGGCGAAGAGGCGGCCCAAGCCGTCCCAGTCGCCCGCGGCTTGCGCCTGCCCGATCGCGCCGAAGTCGTAGTGCCGGATCACCAAGTCCGCTGTGTGGTCGGGTAGCGCTGCGGCGACGCCCTCGTGAAGGAGTCGCTCGTAGTCGAGCGTCGAGTGCCAGGAAATGCCGCCGAGCAGGCCGATCTTGCGAGGTGAGGTGCGCATTGCCCCAGGTTAGGCCGCCCGCCGGGTGCCTGGGGGAGCCGGGCGGCACTGGAAGTGTGCACCCGCTGCTCTCTGGCGGGACCCGCGCCTCGCCGACCCGTGCCTGGCCGAAGTCACAGTGTCACGGGAGCTCGTGCCTGAATAGCTTGGTCTCGCAGTCCGAGGGCGCCTGTCGCTGTGACTTCGGCCCGCGGTGCTGGTCAGGGAGCGGGGAGCAGGGAGCCGGGAGCGGGGAGCAGGGAGCAGGGAGCGGGGAGCAGGGAGCCGGAGAGGCCCCGGAGATTCCGCATGCGCGCCGCAATCCTTCCATCGCACTGGAAGGTTGACGTAGAATAGGACGATGCGCATCGGAGAACTTGCCCAGCAGACGGGCCTCACCACAAAGACTGTGCGGTACTACGAGCAGATCGGGCTCATGCAGGAGCCCGACCGGCACGGGAACGGGTACCGCGACTACCGCGACGACGCAGTCGAGCGGCTCCGCTTCATCCGCGACTCTCAGGCGGCCGGCCTGACCCTCGCCGAGACGGGAGAGATTCTCGGCATGAAGGCGGCGGGAGAATCCACGTGCGCACACACCCGAGACCTCCTGGCGCGCCACCTCGCCGATGTCGACGCCCAGATCGACCGCCTGCTTGCCACTCGCACCGAGTTACGCGCCATGGCGGAACGTGCGGCCACGATGAATCCGGAGTCGTGCGACGACCCCGCTCGCTGCCAGGTGATTGAGGCGAAGGCGGCGGCCCAGGGCGCCCCGCCCCGACCGGCACCGCACCAGCGTCTGCTGCCGCTCGCCTGAGCCCGTAGACGGCGGCCACACACCTCTCAACGGTCCGACTTGACCTTCCAGTCCAGTGGAAGGTCTAACGTGATCTTCACGCCCCGGTTCACACACCGGCACGCAGCGAGGAAGCATCGTCATGACCACTGCACATGAGATCCCCAGCATCGACGTGACCGTCGAAGGCATGACCTGTGAAGGCTGCGCGACCAAGGTCCGTTCGGCACTGACCGCCACCGATGGAGTCGCAAGCGCCGACATCGACATGGCAAGTGGACGGGTAAGCGTCCACCCTGATGGAACGGTGGACCGGGGCTCACTCGAATTCGCGATCGACGGGGTCGTACACTACGTCGGTTACAGCGTCGCCTCCTGACGACGCCTCCCGCCGCTGCAACCCCAGGAGCGCCTACGACGACGACTAAGTCCGAGCCGCAGACCATCAATCTGGCCGTTGGCGGAATGACCTGTGCGGGGTGCGCCTCGACCATCCAGCGGGGTCTCGCCCTACTGCCCGGTGTGGACGTCGCCGCCGTCAACATCGCCACCCGCCGCGCGACGGTCAATGTCGACGGTGAGATGGACCCGGCCGAGCTCGAGGACATGATGCGGGCCGCGATCACGGGCCTTGGCTATCAGGTGCTGACTCCGGCCAAGGGGGCGACCCCCGAGGCGGGCGCCGAGTCCATGTCGTTGGCCGACGAGCACGCCGCCCACCCTCAGGCAGATGCCGCGCGCATCGCCGACTTCCGCCGCCGCTTCATCGTGGGCGCGGCGCTGGCCGTGCCCACCGTGCTGATCTCGATGATTCCCGCGTGGCAGTTCGCCGGCTGGGAATGGGTCGTGGGTGCGCTCGCGACGCCGGTTGTCTTCTACAGCGGCTGGCCGTTCCACCGTTCGACCGTCATGTCGGCCCGCCACCGCGCCACCACCATGGACACTCTTGTCACCGTCGGTTCGGTGACGGCGTGGACGTGGTCCATGGTCGTGCTGCTGCGCGGCACCGGACACGTGTACTTCGAGGTCGCGGCCGTGATTGTCTCGCTCATCGTGTTGGGCAAGTGGCTCGAGGTGCGCTCCAGGGCGCACGCGGGTGACGCGATTCGTGCCCTCAGCGCGCGCCAAAGCGCGACCGCCACGCTCGAGGACGGCACCGTCATCGCGCGCGACGACCTCGGCATCGGCATGCGCTTTGTGGTGCCGTCCGGGCGAGACGATCGCGACCGACGGCGTAGTGGTTGAGGGCGAGGCTGCGGTCGATGCTTCGCTCGTCACCGGAGAGTCGGCGCCCGTGGCCGTCGCCCCCGAATCCGAGGTGGTCGGCGGCACCATCGCAGCCGACGGCGCCCTCACCGTCGAGGCCACCCGCGTGGGTGCGGAGACGATGCTCGCGCAGATTGCTCGCATGGTGGACGAGGCCCAGTCGGGCCGCGCCGACATCTCAAGACTTGCCGACCGCATCGCGGCCGTGTTCGTGCCCGTGGTCATCGGGCTGTCCCTCTTCCCACTGGCCGCCGCCGGGCTGCTCAACCCCATGATCGCTGCCGGCGCGATGGCCACGTCCAGCCTGTTTGTGGTGGGCAATTCGCTGCGCCTGCGCCGCTACGACGCGCGGGCCTAGCGCTCCCGCACCTCGATGGCGCGCCTAGACCGCACGCCCCTAGACCGCGGCCAGCGCCCGCTCGAGGTCCTCGCGCAGGTCCTCGACGTCCTCGAGGCCGATGCTGATCCGCACCGTCGCCGCGCACATGCCCACGGCCGCGCGGCCCTCGGCGCCCAGTTTGCGGTGGGTCGTGGTCGCGGGGTGGGTGACGATCGACTTGGCGTCGCCCAGGTTGTTGGAGATGTCGATCACCTGGAGTGCGTCCATGAAACGGAACGCAGCAGCCTTCGCCTGGGGGCCATGGGGGTCGGTGCCCTCGGGGAGCGCAAGGTCGATGGTGACGAGCGTGCCGCCCAGCGTCATCTGCGACTTCGCGCGCTCGTACTGCGGGTGCGAGGGCAGCAAGGGGTAGCGGGCCACGGCGACCTTGGGGTGGGCCTCGAGCCAAAACGCCAGGTCCAGCGCCGATGCCGCCATGGCCTTGACGCGGACCGACAGGGTTTCCAGGGACTTGGCGAGCACCCAGGCGGTGAAGGGGCTCATGGTCGCGCCGATCGTCCGCACCATGGTTCTCACTGGCCCGTCGATGTACTCGGACGAGCCGAGAATGGCGCCGCCCAGCACGCGACCCTGGCCGTCGATGTGCTTGGTCGCCGAGTAGACGACGGCATCGGCGCCAAGTTCGAGCGGCCTCTGACCGATCGGGGTCGCGAACACGTTGTCCACAATGAACAGCGCGCCGGCCTGCTTGGCGAGCGCGGCCACGAAGGGGATGTCGATGACGTCCTGCATGGGGTTGGTGGGGGACTCCACGTAGATGGCGTCGGCCGGGGTGGCGAGCGCGCGCTCCCAGTCCTCGTTGACGTGGCCGTCCACGTAGTCGACGCGGATTCCCCACTCGGTGAAGTAGTCGTTGAATACCGAGATCGACGAGCCAAACAGCGCGCGGGCCGCCACCAGGCGCGAGCCCTGCTTGAGGATCGAGGCGAGCGACACGAACACTGCGGCCATGCCGGTCGCGGTGGCGAAACAGGCCTCGGCGCCCTCGATCAGCGCGAGCCGCTCCTGGAACGTCGTCACCGTGGGGTTGCCATAGCGGCTGTACTGGTAGCGGTCGATCTCGCCCGCGAAGGCCGCCTCGGCGTTGGCTGCCGTGGGGTACACGTACCCCTGCGTGAGGAAGATCGGCTCTGACATCTCGTCGAACGGCGTGCGGTGCATGCCGCCGCGCACGGCGAGCGTGTCGGGGCGCAGTCTGTCAGGACCGTGCGGCGGAACGGCGGAGGCTGCGCCGGTGGGGGAGGCGGCAATGGGCGACGTGGCGTCTGTCATGCCCACAGGTTAGTGGCCGATGCCTTGTGTCGGTCAGTTGCGGACCGTGGTCGCCCCCGTGATGGCGGCGATGACTTCCTCGTAGGCGTCGTGCGGAGCACTGAACGTGCCGTTGAATCGCCCGTGCCTCAGTACCTCGATGCGGTCGGCGACGGCGCGCACGTCGGTGAGGTTGTGGCTGATGAACACGACGCCGAGGCCCAGGCCCCTGAGGCTCTGGATGTGCGTGAGCACCTCTGCGGTTTGTGCCACGGACAGGGAGGCGGTGGGCTCATCGAGCACGATCAGCTGGGGGTCGCCCACGAGCGTGCGCGCGATCGCGACACATTGGCGTTGGCCCGCCGACAGGTGAGACACCGGGGTTCGGGGCGAGGGGATGCGTGCGTGGAGGCGCTCAAGATAGTCGCGCGCAAGCGTCTCCATGTGTTCTTCGGCAAGGAGGCCGTGTTCGCGCACTTCGCGCCCGAGGAAGATGTTGGCCGTGACGTCGAGATTCTCCGCAAGCGCGAGTCCCTGGAACACCGTGGCGATGCCGTGGGCTTGGGCGATGGCCGTGCGCGGAAGGGTGACCAGCTCGCCGTTGATTTCGATGGTGCCTGACTCGGGCTGGTGCACTCCCGCGATGACGCGTGCGAGCGTCGACTTTCCGGCGGCGTTGTCGCCCACCAGCGCGACGATCTCATGGTGCTTGACCTCGAAGTCCACATTGATCAGAGCCTGAACCGCCCCGAATGACTTGGAGATGTGGCGCATGCGCAGCAACGGTGGTGCGGTCATTGTCGTCTCCTGTCGTGCCCGCGGTTCCCGGTCGACCATCATGGACCTCCGGGAACATGGGTGAGGTCGGCCGCCATAGCGAGGGCTCCTTGGACGGGTGCGAGCGAGCCCAACTCGCCGCGGCGCACTTCGAGAGGGTCATCCCTGGTAATGAGGACTCGGTGGTTCACAGCGGCGCGGATCGGATCCAGAAATATCGACTCTGTCTCGGCCAGTTCGCCGCCGACCACCACGATCTCGGGATTGAAGGCAACCGCAAGGTTCGCGACGGCGACGCCGATCGTGGCGCCAGCATCGGCGACCACTTGCCGGCAGCCGGGGTCTCCCGAGGAGGCGAACTCGAGCAGGTCGCTGAGCGACAGCGGACCGCGACTGATGCGGAGCGAATCGATGAGAGCCTGTGCGCCTACCCGCGTGTCGAGGCACCCGCGGCTGCCACATCGGCAGATCGGGCCTTGCGGGTCGACCAGCGTGTGCCCGATTTCCCCCGCCGTGCCGCGGGGTCCGCGGTGGATCTCGCCGCCAATGATGAGCCCGGCGCCGGTTCCGTACGAGGCCCACACGTAGAGCACGTCGCGGAAGCCGCGTGCGGCACCGAAGCGCGCCTCGCCGAGTGCGCTGAGGTTGGCGTCGTTGTCGACGGCGACGGGCGAGTTGATGCGGGAGCTCACCACATCAGCGATGGGAACGTCGGCCCAGCCCCTCATGAGCCCCTCGTCCAGGATCATTCCCGTGGTGGGGTCGACGGGGGCAGGCAGGCCGATGCCGACTCCCAGGACTTCCGAGGTCGTAGAACCGAGCCCCTCCACGAGTTCCATGGCGAGCAACGCCGTGCGATCCAGGGTCGTGTCGAGGCGATGGTCGGACGGCAGCGGGAGCGTGCGCTCCGCGAGGAGTTCGAAGCGGGAGTCCGAGATCGCGAGCCGAAGCGCCCTTGTTCCGATGTGTGCGCCCACCAGCAAACCGGACTTGTGGGCAAGGGTCACCATCTGCGCGCGGCGACCGCTGCGCGTGGTGGACCGGGTCTCGACGATTCCGGCCACAAGCAATTGCTTGACGATGGTGGAGACGGTTGCGGGGGATAGTCCAGTGGCCTCGGCGAGCTCGACCTGCGTGATGCCGCCGAATTGACGAACGGCCCCCAGCAAACGGGCGCTGTTCGCCTCGCGCAGTGCCGACTGCGACCCCGACGACAGCACGTGTCTCGCCACAGGATGAGAGTACCTGGAGAGCTTCGCTTGCACCAGCCTTGGGTTCGAAAGTCAAAGCCAGATAAATCGTTTGCAACGCTTGGGTTTGAGTTGCGGTCCCCTGCTGGTGGAGGGCGGGACCCCCGCCCTCGCTCAGCCGTCGGCTGCGTTTGAGGCGAGAAATCACTCGCCGAGACTTGACCCTGTAGACGGGGCTTGCTTTGGCTTCCATAACGAAACGGCAACAGTTGGGTTCGAGACTTGACGACAATATCCGTCGGGAATAGCGTCTGAACCGGTACAAGACCCCGGACGAATACTCCGAGCTCGACGAAGCGTTGGGAGACGACGTAGCAATGACGCACGTAACACTCGAGATGCGCCACATTACCAAGGTGTTCCCCGGTGTGAAGGCGCTGGATGATGTGTCGATCGCCGTGCGGCGCGGTGACATCCATGCCATCTGCGGAGAGAACGGCGCCGGCAAGTCGACGCTCATGAAGGTGCTGTCAGGCGTGTACCCCCATGGCACCTACGAGGGCCAGATCGTCTTGGAGGGAAAGCACGTCGAGTTCCGCGACCTCAAGGCCTCCGAGCACGCGGGCATTGTCATCATCCACCAGGAGCTGGCGCTCATTCCCGAGCTGTCCGTGACGGAGAACATCTTCCTCGGCAACGAGGTAGTGCGAGTCGGCTTGATCGACTGGGACGAGGCGCATATCCGCACCCTCGAGCTGCTAGAGCGGGTGGGACTCCATATCGACCCCAACCTCCCCATCAAGGCGCTCGGCGTGGGCCAACAGCAACTCGTGGAGATCGCGAAGGCTCTGTCTAAGGATGTGCGCCTGCTGATCCTCGATGAGCCGACGTCCGCGCTCAACGCCGAGGACTCGGAAAACCTCCTCAACCTCTTGCGCGGCCTCAAGCAGCGCGGGCTGACCTCCATCATGATCAGCCACAAGCTCAACGAGATCGCCGAGATTGCCGACGCCGTCACGATCATCCGCGACGGCGTCACGGTCGAGACGCTGGACGTCGCGGACGAGCCACTCGACGAGGACCGCATCATCCGCGGCATGGTCGGGCGCTCGCTCGAGTCTCGCTTCCCCGCGCACACGCCCAATATCGGCGAGAAGTTCTTTGAGGTACGCGGGTGGACCGTGGAGGACCCGCACGTCGCGGGCCGCCTCGTGGCCAAGGGATCCAGTTTCTTTGTCCGTCGCGGTGAAATCGTTGGCTTCGCCGGTGTGATGGGTGCCGGGCGGACAGAGTTGGCGCGCTCCGTCTTCGGTCGTTCGTACGGCATCTACCGATCGGGACAGATCTTCATCGACGGCAAGGCGGTGTCCATCCCGACCGTGAAGTCGGCGATCTCGCACGGCATTGCTTACGTTCCCGAGGATCGCAAGACGCTCGGCATGAACCTCCTCGACACCATCCGCAAGACGATCGTCGCGGCGGGTCTACGCAAGATCAGCCACCTTTCCATGATCGACGAGGACGCTGAACTCATCGCCGCAGAGGAGTACCGCAATTCGTTGCGCATCAAGACCCCCAGCGTCAATGAGGGTGTCTCCAAGCTCTCGGGCGGCAACCAGCAGAAGGTGGTCCTGGGCAAGTGGATGTTCACCGAGCCCGAGATCCTCATCCTCGATGAACCGACCCGCGGTATCGACGTCGGTGCGAAGTACGAGATCTACGGACTCATCCAGAGGCTTGCAGATGCAGGCAAGGGCGTGGTCGTCATCTCCTCGGAGCTTCCCGAAGTCATTGGACTCTGCGACCGCATCTACACCGTGTGCGAAGGGCGCATCTCCGGTGTGGTCGATCACGCAGATGCTGACCAAGAAAAACTGATGCGCCTCATGACAACCACCACCGCAAACGCTGCCTGACCGGCCTCGACACACAGAAGGAAAGTCAACGATGAAATCCTTGAGAAGCCTGTTCGGCGGAGACGTCCGCCAGTTCACGATGTTAGGCGCGCTCGTTGCGCTGCTGTTGTTCTTCCAGATCATGACCGGTGGCAAGGTCCTCACGCCGACCAACATGGTGAACCTGATCAACGGCAACTCCTACGTGCTGATCCTCGCGATCGGCATGGTGATGGTGATCGTGGTCGGCCACATTGACCTCTCCGTGGGGTCCGTCGCGGCAGTGACGGGCATCATCGTGGCGATGGCGATCCGCGACTGGGGCATTCCGTGGTGGGCGGGAATGCTGCTCGGGCTCTTCGTCGGCGCCGCGATCGGTGCCTGGCAGGGCTGGTGGGTGGCCTACGTGGGGATACCAGGCTTCATCACCACGCTCGCGGGCATGATGCTCTTTCGCGGCCTCAACCAGTTCATCGGCAAGTCGAACTCGGTTCCCGTTCCTGACGAGTTCCAGTTCATCGGCGCGGGTTATTTGGGGGAGTGGGGGCCGAACACCGGGCTCAACAACCCGACGCTTCTTCTCGGCATCCTCGCGGCCGTGTACGTGGTGTGGCACGAGTGGCAGCTGCGCAAGAAGGCGCTACGCGTCGGCGCGCAACCCCAGAGCTACACGATCGCCGGGATTCGCGCGGGCGGGCTGATCCTCATCATCTCCTACATCACGTACCTGTTCGGCTCCGGCCGCGTGGGAACGTCATTCCCGGTACCCGGACTGCTGTTGGTGGGCCTGGTGATTCTTTACCACGTGCTCACACAACGCACCGTCATCGGACGCCACATCTTCGCCGTGGGTGGCAACCGTGTGGCGGCCTCGCTGTCCGGAGTCTCCACCAAGCACACGTACTTCTTCGTGATGATGAACATGTCGATCCTGGCGGCCGTGGCAGGGATGGTGTTCATCGGCCGCTCCACCGCGTCGGGCCCGTTCGACGGGAACATGTGGGAGCTCGACGCCATCGCGGCCGTGTTCATCGGCGGCGCGGCCGTCTCCGGAGGCATCGGCACGGTGACCGGGTCCATCATCGGTGGCCTTGTGATGGCGACGCTCAACAACGGACTTCAACTCATGGGTGTCGGCTCGGACCGCACGCAGATCATCAAGGGTTTGGTGCTCCTCCTCGCAGTCGCTTTCGATGTTTACAACAAGCAGCAGGGCAAACCGTCAATCATCGGGCTCCTTTTTAGGAACCGCTCTGCACCAGAAGATTCCGTGGACGGCGGGGCCGAGACGCCTCCCAACGTTGATCCACGGACCGCAGAAGTGGCGGTCGTAGGCGCGGAGCCGACGAACGTTACTGCCCACGAACAGCATCCATCGGCGGATGCACAAGACAAAGAAGGTAGGACGTAATGCGCAAGACCCTTCCAGGGCTCATCGCCCTCGCGGCGGCGAGCACTCTCGCGCTCACCGCTTGTTCGTCGGACCGGGTAGACACCCCGGCCAGCGACCCGACCACCGGATCGACAGCCTCCGGCACTGAGCTTTGCATTGCTGAGGGCTCGACCATTGGCGTTTCCCTCCCGCAGAAGACCTCCGAAAACTGGGTCCTTGCGGAGCAGCTCTTCAACGACGGCCTGACCGCCGCCGGATTCGCGCCGATCGTGCAGTTCGGCAACAGCGGTGTCACCGAGCAGCAGAACCAGATCGACGCCATGGTCGAGGCCGGTGCCAAGGTCATCGTCGTCGGCGCCATTGACGGTTCGCAGTTGGGTACCCAGCTCGAGTCCGCCAAGGCAACCGGCGCGACGGTCATCGCATACGACCGTTTGGTGAAGAACACCGAAGCCGTCGATGCGTACATCGCGTTCGACAACTTCCAGGTCGGCGTGCTCCAGGGCACGGCGCTGCTGGAAGGCCTTGCCGAGCGCATGGGCGACGGTCCCTACAACATCGAACTGATTGCTGGTTCTTCTGACGACGCGAACGCCATGCCGTTCTTCGAGGGTGCCATGAGCATCCTGCAGCCGAAGATTGACGACGGAACGCTCACGGTTGTCTCCGGTCAGACCACGTTCGAGCAGGTCGCCACGCAGGGCTGGAAGGCGGAGAACGCGCAGAAGCGCATGGACACCGTCCTCTCGGGCTTCTACGCGGGCGACGTCAAGCTCGACGGCATCCTGTCGCCGAACGACACCCTGGCACGTGCCGCGCTCGTCGCGGTTGCCCAGGCTGGCAAGGTCACCCCGGTCATCACCGGTCAGGACTCCGAAGTGGAGTCCGTCAAGTCGATCGTCGCAGGAGAGCAGTACTCGACGATCTACAAGGACACCCGCGAGCTCGTGGCCCAGACGATCGCCTCGATCGTCGAGCTGCAGAACTGTGGCGAGATCCCGATCAACGACACAGAGCAGTACGACAACGGCGTGAAGATTGTGCCCGCGTTCCTGCTGACGCCGAAGATCGTGACTCAGGCGAACGCCGCTGAGGTCTACGCGAACGACTCGACGCTTGGCCCGCTCACTGCTGGCTAGGTAGTCGTCACAACACCAGAGGGCCCCCACGGCTTGCGCCGTGGGGGCCCTCTTTGGCGTTCAGCGCTCGCTACTACCCCTGACGCCACGGAAGCCCGGCGGCCTTCCAGCCCTGCACGCCGCGGTGACCCTCCTGGTCGGCGCCGCCCTCAAAACCGTCCAAGACGTTGTACGCGGGGCGCATCCCCGCGGCCGTCGCGGCGATCGCGGCGCCGATGCTGCGCTGTCCGGAGCGACACAAGAAGATCACGGGCGCGCCGGTCTCCTGGCCGATCCCGGCTTCGGTCAACTGTTCGACAAAGCGGGCATTGCGCACACCCTCGGGGTAATTGACCCACTCCACGAACACAGGCTCGCGGCCCGTCTCGGAGGTGTCCGGTACGCCGACGAAACGCCACTCGGCCTCTGTGCGCACGTCCACCAGTACAGTTTGGGGATTGTCCAGCATCATCTCCCAAGCCTCTTCGGGTGTGATGTCGCCCTCGTACTCGGCCATGAAGTCTCCTCCGGATTGAATGTGTGCACATTCTAGGCAGGGGGAACCCTCACGGCTAGGGCTCCGCAGGACGGGGCCCGTAGGACCGGCCCCGGCAGGGAACTCACTACCAACCGGCCATTCAGGCGTGCGGCTGTGCGAGCCGTCCGCGAGCGGCGCGTTTCTGGTAGTGAGTTCTTCACTGGGGGTGCCCGGGTCGCGGGTGCGAGGTGCGGGGTGCGGTGTATGTGCCGCGTCGCGCCAGCACCGCCACTCGACATCCGCCGCTGCCGCCCCGCACGGCGTGCGCGCCTCAAGTGGATTCGCGGTGCTCACGCGACGGTCCAACGGGAGACGGGCCGACGCGACGGTACGGGTTGAGCCACCGGGCGCCCGCTGCGGCCAGAAGCCGGTACGGATCTAGCCACTGGGCGGGCGGGGCTACCGCGGGTCGAGCACCTGACCCACGAACAGCACCGCGCCCGTGTCGGCGTCGCGAATCACGTACAGGAACGGGTGGTCGGCGCGGATCTCGAAGTCCGGGGGCAACGGGGCGCTCGTGGTGCCGGCGATGATGGCGGTGGCTGCAGCCGCCTCGGTGCCGGCCTCGTCCACGATCACCTTGGTCGCGTGCACCGCCGCGCTCACGTAGAGGTCCGGGGCGATGCCGTCCAGCCCGACCACCCCGAACAGGTTGTCGATGCCCAGCTCGCCCTCGATGACGGAGCGCAGATTCGTGGTGGACTCGGCGGTGAAGCGGGGCATCGCGAGCGTGTACCCCGTGCTTGCCGCCCCAGCGTCGATCGCGTCGAGCAGGTCCTGATCCAGGCCCGACCTGACCGCCTCAAAGCCTCCGGGCGTCGGAACGATGAGCGTCATCTCGAGCTCGCCGTACGCGTAGGGGAGTCCGACCGCAACGAAGTCATCGCCCTGGTAGACCATGCCATCGCGGGTGCCGCTGTGCATCATGGGAACGACCGCGCTGTCGCCCCCGGTCAGCGCAAATGGCTCATCAGACGTCGCGAACTCCTCGAACGGCTGCTGCCACGCGGCCTTCATGTAGAGGGCGTTGACGAGCGCGAGGCGCGAGTCGGCATCGAAGGCGTCGGGCTCTACGAGCTTCGGGATCAGCCCCTCGGTACGGTCCTTGACCCAGCCGTTGATCGCATCCGCAGCCGTCTCCGGGTCCGTGCTCATCGGCGTCTCTTCGGCGCCTGCGCCAAAGTACGTGGCGAGCGCCTCGCGGTACGCCTGCTCCGGCGCGAAGCCGTCGTCGAGGTACATGCGGTTGGCGATGCGGACGATGGCGTGGTCGGGTTCGTCTTCGCCGGGCGCCGGGAAGTTGCCCGGTTCGGACGATGCGCGCTGGGTGAGCGAATTGAAGGCGCCGAGCAGGGGCTCGCCGTCGACGGGCCACCCGAACGCCTCGTCGAGCGCGCCCGCCACCGGCGCCGTGGCGCCCTCGTTGAGCATCCCAAATGCGGTGCCGATGCTGAGCGGGGAGACCGCGGTGTTCTCGTCGTCCTTGGCGGCCGCGCGGAAGATCGCGAGGCCGGCATCGTTGAGCGAGCGGGCGAGGTCCTCGGTGTGAGGGGAGTCGGGATCCGCAGCGGGAGAGCCGGGTGACGCGCACGCCGCCAACGCGAGGGCGGCGGCGGCCGTGATCGCGACTGCCATGTGGTGACTGGTTCTGGTCATGGGAACCCCCTCCAAGACTGGGCCGCTTGAATACTAGGACGCTTGGGAGGGGCCGATGCGTTGGGTGCGCCTATTCGGGGAGTGTCTTCGTGAGTGCCCCCGGGAGTGCCTCCGTGAGCGCCGCCGCGTAGTCCGCGAGCGACCGTTGGTACCGAGTCAGGTTGGGGACGATACCCTCGATGGCCTCACGCAACGCCTCGTCGGGCCGCCCCGCCGAGTGCAGGGCGAGCGCCAGGAATGCCTTCCGCGCGGGCTCCAGATCGCCTTCCGCAGGCACCGCCAACAGCGCGAACACCTCGTCCATGCGGCCGATGTTGCCTGCGTCGTTGAGATTGCGCCGGTCGTTGAGATTGCGCAGCGTGCTGGCCAGCTGGATGCGCGCCCGCGCCGCGTGGCTCGCGTCCAGTCCGGCGGCAAGCGCCTCCCGATACAGCGGCACCGCGTCGTCCTCGAGCCCGAGCGAGTCGTGCACCCCCGCCATCTCGAATGGCACGAGCGCCCCCGCATCGTCCGCCTTCATGGTGCCCAGCAGGTGACTCATCGCAGCGACAGTTCGCTCAGGGTCGTGTGCTGTGAACTCCTCGCGGTAGAACGTGTCGATCCTGTGATCCCATGCGGAGAACTCCATGCTGGGAAGTATCGCACCCGTCCAGCGGCGGCGCCATGGACCAAACGGGCGAATCGGACACCCCGAGAGCGGTCGTGGCCCGTGTGAAATTTGCTACATAGACTGGACACCAGTTATCGCCCGGGGGGTTAATGGAAGTGGACGAATCGGTAGTAAAGGGGCAATCGGATGACCACACGGGGCATGGGCGACATCGACACCGCCGCGCTGCAGACGCTGACACATCGCCTGCGCGAGGGTGCGTCTGAGTATGCGCCCAGCGAGGCAGACGACGCCCCCGAGCTCCCCGACCGCTCGCCGGGCGAGGCCCTCGCGCGCGCTCCGCGTGTGCCGGTCGGACCACGCGCAGTCCTGCTGGATTGCGGGACGTCTCGCGTGGAGGGCTACACTCACGTGCTCCTTGTTGCGGCGTCCGCCGAGATGTTGCTCGGCTCGCACGTGATGAACCAGTTGGGCATCATCCTGGGCCACGTCGTTGGTGTCGAGTCATACGGCTGGGAAGGCAACGAGTTGCTCCACGTGCGCGCACCGGGCCTTGAGTGGCAAGACCTGCTGCGCGAGGCGCAGGACGCGCTCGCCGAGTACCTCACCTCTCAGTAGTCCCGACGCGAGGCCCCGACTGAGGGCCGCGTTGCGACGCGCGCGCGCCGGATGGGATGTACCGTCCCTGACACCTGAGCCCGCGCCTTGGCGGCGTGTCGCGCCTGGCGCGCCGGATGAGGCATCGTCCCAGTGTCAGTGACGGTACAGACTCGGCGGCCGCGTCGTCACGGTTGCGCTGTGACTGAGGGCCGCGTTGCGACGCGCGCGCCGGTAGGCTGAACCCCAGCCGCCGACCCCCCGAAAACAGTAGGGACCCGCATGACCGACGCGCCCGCCGCCAGCCCCGCTCCCGCAGCCGACCGCCCCGCCGCCAGCCCCGCTCCCGCAGCCGACCGCCCCTCCGCAACTTCGGCGGGATCGCATCTCGACACCGTCGAGCACGCGCAGGCGACCGCCACCCAGGACATGCCGTACGCGGCCCTGGGCCTCAAGGCGGACGAGTACCAGCAGATCGTTGACCTCCTGGACCGCCGCCCCACGGCCGCGGAGCTCGCGATGTACTCCGTCATGTGGTCGGAGCACTGCTCCTACAAGTCCTCCAAGGTGCACCTGCGCCAGTTCGGCGACAAGACCACCGAGGCCATGAAGAAGCACCTCATGGTCGGCATCGGCGAGAACGCCGGCGTCGTGGACATCGGCGACAACTGGGCCGTGACCTTCAAGGTCGAGTCCCACAACCACCCCTCCTACGTGGAGCCCTACCAAGGTGCCGCGACGGGCGTGGGCGGCATCGTGCGCGACATCCTGGCGATGGGCGCAAGACCGGTCGCCATCATGGACGAGCTGCGCTTCGGCGACATCGACCACCCCGACACGGCCCGCGTGGTGCACGGCGTGGTCGCAGGCGTGGGCGGCTACGGCAACTCGCTGGGCCTGCCGAACATCGGCGGCGGCTGTTCCTTCGACCCCTCCTTCCAAGGCAACCCGCTGGTCAACGCGCTGTGCGTGGGCGTCATGAAGCACGAGGACATCCACCTTGCCTCCGCCGAGGGCGTGGGAAACAAGGTCGTCCTGTTTGGCGCGCGCACCGGCGGCGACGGCATCGGCGGGGCCTCGATTTTGGCGTCCGAGACGTTTGTGGACGGCGTGCCAGCCAAGCGCCCCTCCGTCCAAGTGGGCGACCCCTTCATGGAGAAGGTGCTCATCGAGTGCTGCCTCGAGTTGTTTGCGGCCGATGTGGTGCAGGGCATCCAGGACCTGGGCGCCGCCGGCATTTCTTGCGCGACCTCCGAGCTTGCGTCCAACGGCTCCGGCGGCATGCACGTGTGGCTCGACGACGTGCTGCTGCGTGACCCGTCGCTCAACGCCGGCGAGATCCTCATGTCGGAATCGCAGGAACGCATGATGGCCGTCGTCACGCCCGAGGAGCTCGACGCCTTCATGGCGATCACCGGCAAGTGGGAGATCGAGTCCTCCGTGGTGGGCGAGGTCAACGACTCCGGTCGCCTCACGATCGACCACCACGGCCAGCGCATCGTCGACGTGGCCCCCCGCACCGTCGCCCACGAGGGCCCCACGTACCACCGCCCCTACGCGCGGCCCGCGTGGATGGACGGCCTCCAGGCCGACGCGTCGTCGTCCCTCCCGCTACCCGTCGACGGCGACGCCTTGCGCGCGACGACGCTGGCGCTGCTCGGCTCGCCGTCGCTAGCGAACCGCGCGTGGGTCACCAGCCAGTACGACCGCTACGTGCAGGGCAACACGGCCCAGGCCCGGCCCGACGACGTGGGCGTGGTGCGCGTCGACGAGGTCACCGGCCGCGGCGTCGCCATCGCGACCCGCTCCAACGACCGCTACACCAAGCTCGACCCGTATACGGGCGCCGAGCAGGCCGTCGCCGCCGCGTACCGCGCCGTCGCCATCGCGGGCGCCGAGCCGCGCGCGGTCACCGATGGGCTCAACTTCGGCTCGCCCGAGGACCCCGACTCGATGTGGCAGTTCGCGGAGGCCGTGCGCGGCATCGCCGATGCCTGCCTCGCCTTGGGCGTGCCCGTCACCGGCGGCAACGTCTCTCTGTACAACGGCACGGGGGAGCCCGGCCGCATCGACTCGTCGATCAACCCGACGCCGATCGTGGGCATCCTGGGCGTGTTCGACGACGTCCGCCGCGCCACGCCTTCCGGATGGCGCGAGCCGGGCCAGGCGCTGTACCTGGTGGGCGCCACGCGCGCCGAGCTCGACGGCTCCGCCTTCGTGGGGCTGTCCGGGCACTTGGGCGGGCTGCCTCCCAAGGTGGACTTCGCCGCCGAGAAGGTGCTGGCCGCGGTGATGGTCTCCGCGTCGCGCGACGGCCTTGCCGATGCCGCCCGCGAGGTCACCGAGGGTGGACTTGCCGCCGCCGTCGCCATGGGCGTGCTGCGCTACGGCGTGGGCGCGCGCATCGTGCTGGATGAGATCGTGACGCGCGACGGGGTCAGCCCCGCGCAGGCATGGCTGAGCGAGTCGCAAGGCCGAGTGTTGGTCGCGATCCCGCGCACCGAAGAACCCCGCTGGACCGCGATGCTCGAGGCGCGAGGCATGGTCTTCGCGCGCATCGGCGTCACGCAAGAGGAGCCCGTCATCGAGGTGCAGGGACAATTCACGCTGCCCGTCGCCGAGCTGCGTGAGACCTGGGACGCACCGCTTCCGGATCGCTTCGCGTAGCCCACCGTTCCACCGTGGCACTCTGGTGCCATGCCTCGTCGCATTGACCCCGCCATCGGCCGCGCCGCCGTGGAGCGCGCTGCTGTGCTGTGGGAAGCGGCCGATGCGCCGGACCGGGACACGACCGCGACCGCCGTGCGGTACTTGCTCCAGGAGCTGGGGGACCGCGCACCCGGGCGCAGCGTCGAGGTGCGGGTGCCGCCCTTTGGCGCGGCGCAGTGCATCGAGGGAACGTCGCATCGGCGCGGGACGCCTCCGGCGGTCATTGAGATGGATGCTCCGACCTGGATTGCGCTGGGCACGGGCGACATCGCCTGGGCTGATGCGGTGGCGCAGGGGCGCGTGCAAGCGTCGGGTGAGCGCGCAGATTTGTCGCGCGTGGTCCCCCTGATGATCCCGGAGTAGACCGGCTTGCTGCCCTCGTTTCAATGAGAGCGCTCCCCCGGAACGCGAGCCCAAAACGGATTCGCTCGGCTCGCTCTTCGAGCCGCGCCAGCAAGCGTTTTCGGCACCCGACCCGGTCCAGTGATAACGGTTGCAAAGTGGTAACGAAAACGTTATCGAACAATACGAAAGCGTCTCGATTCGGTTCTGCGATTGCCCGACCCCAATCGGTTCTCTATGGTGGAAATGGTCGCGCACGGTGGTCAGGCTTCCACATGACCGTCGCGGCTACCTACCAGGTAGGGTGAGAGAAAGACCTCTCGCCCACGGGTGGGAGCAAATGCACGACTCAACGGAGAGGAAAGCAACGCAAATGAAGCGAATCATGAAGGTTCAGCTTGCTGCCGTCGCTGTCTCGGGTCTCCTGCTGGCCGGCTGTTCGTCCTCGGACGAGCCGGACGCCACGAGCGCCATGACGAGCGGTACCGACGGCGGAACAATGGCCGCAGGATGTGAGGCCTACGAGGCTTACGGATTGCACGAAGGCGAGGCAGTGGAGCTCTACGGCACCATTACCGGCGTCGAGGCAGAGAACCTGCAGGCGTCAGTCGCCGATTTCGAGAAGTGCACGGGAGCCACCGTCACGTACAACGGCTCGGACCAGTTCGAGACCGAGATCAACATTCGCGTCGACGGCGGTAACCCGCCCGACCTCGCGATCTTCCCCCAGCCTGGTCTGCTCCAGCGCGTGGTAGGCACCGGCGCTATCGTTCCGGCGCCCGCAGCGGTTTCCGACAACGTCGACGAGTGGTGGTCGGCTGACTGGAAGAACTACGGAACCGTCGGTTCCACGTTCTACGCAGCGCCGCTGATGGCATCCGTCAAGGGTTACATCTGGTACTCGCCGACCGACTTCGCCACCAACGGCTACGAGGTTCCGACCACGTGGGCAGAGATGATGGACCTCACGGCCACGATGGCCACCACGGGTGGCACAGGCCCCAACTACAAGCCGTGGTGCATTGGTTTCGAGTCGGGCACTGCGACCGGCTGGGCAGGTACCGACTGGCTTGAGGACATCGTCCTGCGTCAGCAGGGTGCGGACGCCTACGACCAGTGGGTTGCCGGCGACCTCGACTTCACGTCACCTGAGATCAAGGCGGCGTTCGAGGCTTTTGGCGCGATTGCGCTGAACCCCGATTACGTCAATGGTGGCCTTGGCGACTCGGCTTCCATCGTCGCAACCTCCTTCCAGGAGGGCGGCCTGCCGATCCTCGATGGCAGCTGCTCGCTCCACCACCAGGCATCGTTCTACGAGAGCCAGTGGCCGGAGGGCACCACCGTCGCACCCGACGGTGATGTCTGGGCATTCATGACGCCCCCGATGGCCGCGGGCGACCCCGCTGCTGTCACCGGTGGTGGCGAGTTCGTGGGCGCGTTCAACGACAACCCCGCGACTGTCGCGCTGCAGACCTACATGTCCTCGGACACGTGGGCCAACGAGCGTGTCTCGCTTGGTGGTGTGATCTCGGCCAACAAGGGCCTCGATCCCAACAACGCCTCCAGCCCCGTCGGTAAGGCATCGGTTGAGATCCTGCAGGGAGCGGACACCGTGTTCCGTTTCGATGCTTCGGACCTCATGCCTGCTGAAGTGGGTGCCTCGGCATTCTGGACCAGCATGAACGACTACGTCACGGGCACTCCCCTTGACACCGTCCTGTCGGACATTGAAAACGCTTGGCCGTAAGGGTTAAGTAGGTCCATAGCCGACTGGGCCCTGCGCATTGTCGCGGGGCCCAGTCGGTGCGTGCCAACGAGGTGAAAGGAGTCGACGATGATGTCGACTGAGGTGCCTTTGTCTTTGACCCGCGGGCTGCCTATGGCAGGACTTGATGGAGAGTTCTGGTCAACACAGGGCAGCAACGTGTTACTCGCCGCAGTTGCAATCGTTGTATTTCTCGTCGTAGTGGTGCTCGTGATGTACGGCGCCGATCTGGTTCGTGGTGTGGTCCGCGACAAGGTGCAGCTGGTGGTCCTCATATCACCAGTGCTATTTCTTCTCGCAGTCGGTCTGATCTATCCGGCGCTGAGCACCATCTGGCTTTCGTTTAACGATGTCGTGGACACCCCGGACGCGGTGACAGGTATCTACACCACGGTCACTCAGTTCGTTGGTCTCGACAACTACCAGTTCGCCCTGACCGATCCCACGATGCTCCGCTCGATCATCAACACCATGGTGTGGATGGTTCTCGTGCCAGCGCTGTCGACTGGCATCGGCCTTGCCTATGCAGTGTTCATTGACCGAGCCAAGGGCGAGAAGCTCCTGAAGTCCCTCGTCTTCATGCCGATGGCCATCTCCTTCGTGGGCGCCTCGGTGATCTGGGGCTCGATCATGTACGACTTCAACCAAGTCGGATCCCAGACGGGCATGCTGAATGCCCTGCTCGTCCAGTTCGGTTCTGACCCAGTGAACTTCCTGACGGGCGCGCCGTGGAACACGTTCTTCCTCGTCATCATCCTGGTGTGGATCCAGACTGGTTTCGCCATGGTGATCCTCTCGGCGGCCATCAAGGGTGTTCCGATCGATATGAACGAGGCTGCGTCTCTCGACGGCGCAAACGCCTGGCAACGGTTCTGGTCGATTACGGTGCCTTCCATTCGCCCGACGATTGTGGTGGTCCTCACGACCATTACGATCGCATCGCTGAAGGTCTACGACATCGTCCGGACCCTCACGCAGGGTCGTGACAGCACGGACATTGTCGCGAACAAGATGTACGTACTGAGCTTCGTGGAGGGCCGCGAGCCTTTGGGCGCTTCACTGGCCGTCATCCTGTTCGTCTTTGTCATCCCGATCGTCATCTACAACGTGCGGTCACTCAACAAGGTGAAGGAGACTCGCTGATGAGTATCACGATGCCTCCCGCTGGTCCTGAGGCCACGCCGGACGCGGAGCCCACTCGCAAGAAGACGCGGGTTGGCCAAGCAAAAGAGAACCTCACATCGCCATGGGCGACTGCGGCCGCGATCGTCATGGCCATGCTGTGGACGATTCCCACGGTGGCGCTGTTCATGACGGCCCTGATCCCTGGTGATCGATACCGCGTCGATGCTTGGTGGACGGTGGCCGCCGACGGCGATCTCACGTTCTCCAACTTCGGCTACGTGTTGTTCAATTCCTTTGGGGACAACTCGACCGCACCGCCGTTGTTGGGCAACGTCATCAACTCGATCGTGGTGACCGTACCTTCGGTCGTTTTTCCCCTCGTGTTTGGTCTCATGGCGGCGTATGCGATTGCGTGGATTCCCTTCAGGGGCTCCAACCTCTTGTTCGTGATGATCTTCGCGTTGCAGGTGGTGCCGCTGCAGCTGGCCCTCATCCCGCTGCTCAAGATCCTCGGTCCTAACAACCTGGACGTCGCTGGGCAGTTCCCTGGCGTCTGGATAGCGCACACCATCTTCGCGATGCCGTTGGCAGTGTTCCTGTTACACAACTTTGTGTCACAGATACCCAGCGACATTCTCGAGGCTGCGCGCGTGGATGGAGCCAGTCACACTCAGACGTTCTTCCGGATCATCATTCCCTTGTCGCTGCCTGCGGTGGCGTCATTGGCGATCTTCCAGTTCCTGTGGGTGTGGAACGACCTGCTGGTATCTGCGGTGTTTGGTGGTAAGGGCACCTACCCACTCACGTACCCCATCTCGAACCTGGCCGGTCAATACGGCCAATGGGCGTATCTGGTCCCGCCAGCTGCGTTCATCTCGATGATCATCCCGCTGATCGTGTTCTTCTCGCTTCAGCGGTACTTCGTGCGCGGCCTGCTGGCCGGCTCCACGAAGGGCTGAGGGTGACGCCCGCGCCGGTCACGCACCGGCGCGGGCGTGTCACCGCCTAGACTCATCCCGTGATCGACGGCACCGAGCCCACCCCAGACAACGTGCGCGACAGCGCCGTTCCGGCGACCTATCGGCGAGCGCCTCGCACGGAGCGCTTCATCCTGACGGGCGTCGGCATCGGCCTGATCGTGGGACTTGTGCTGGGCGCCATCCTTCCCGCTGGCACCGGCGTCGGCCGAGGCGCGGCGATGTTGCTCATGGGGCTCGCGGGCGCGCTCGCGGGCGGCCTCATCACGGGCGCACAGGCCGCCATCATCGAATACGTTTCGGGCCGCTCGGCAGATCGGCAGCGAGAAGTGATCGAGGCCGAGGCCGCCACCGACTTTCAGCCACAAGACGATGAGGGGACGGCCGATGGCCCGCGGTGACGGACGGCTCAATCACGACCTGATGCCGGGCGACAAGGGCCCTCAGGACGCGTGCGGCGTGTTCGGTGTCTACGCGCCGGGCGAAGAGGTCGCGAAGCTCACCTACTTCGGTCTCTATGCGCTGCAGCACCGCGGTCAAGAGTCCGCGGGCATCGCTGCCTCGGACGGCAACAAGATCCTCGTCTTCAAGGACATGGGGCTGGTCTCACAGGTGTTTGACGAGGGCGCGCTCGAGGCACTCCAGGGCCACATCGCCGTGGGCCACGCGCGCTACTCGACCACGGGCGCATCGACCTGGGCAAACGCCCAGCCGACGCTGGGCCCCACCGCCCATGGCACGGTCGCTTTGGGTCACAACGGCAACCTCACCAACACTCAAGAGCTGATCGACCTCCTGGTGAGTCGCGAGGGCATGGCCAAGCGGCTCGACCTCAAGGGCGGCAAGTGCACCGACACCGCCATCGTGACCGCGCTGTTGGGGTCGGACGAACAGGACACCCTCGCCGAGACCGCCCTTGACTTGCTACCGCACGTGCGCGGCGCCTTCTCCTTTGTGTTCATGGATGAGCACGCGCTGTACGCGGCACGCGACCCGCAGGGCGTCCGCCCCCTCGTGCTGGGCGAGCTGCCGTCCGGCGGCTGGGTCGTGGCGTCCGAGACGGCCGCGCTCGACATCGTGGGCGCGCGTCAGGTTCGGGAAGTTGAGCCGGGCGAGCTGCTCATCATCGACGACGAGGGAGTCCACTCGGAGCGCTTCGCCGACGCAGACCCCAAGGGCTGCATCTTCGAGTACGTCTACCTGGCCCGGCCCGACACTACGATCGCCGGCCGCTCCGTGCACACCGCGCGCCTCGAGATGGGCCGCCAGTTGGCCCGCGAGTTCCCCGTGGAAGCCGACCTCGTGATCCCCACGCCCGAATCCGGAACCCCCGCGGCCGTCGGCTACGCCCAGGCATCGGGAATCCCGTTTGGCCAGGGGCTGGTCAAGAACACGTACGTGGGACGTACCTTCATCCAGCCGTCGCAGACGCTCCGACAATTGGGTATCCGCCTCAAGCTCAACCCCCTTCGCGAGGTCATCGAGGGCAAGCGGCTGATCGTGGTGGATGACTCGATCGTGCGCGGCAACACTCAACGGGCGATCGTGAAGATGCTTCGCGACGCGGGCGCGGCCGAGGTGCACGTGCGGATCTCCTCGCCGCCCATCCAGTGGCCCTGCTTCTACGGCATCGACTTCCCCACGCGCGAGGAACTGGTCGCCGTGGGCCACACCATGGAGGACGTTTGCGCGCAGTTGGGCGCAGACTCCCTGGGCCACATCTCCCTCGAGGGCATGCTCGCTGCCACCAAGATCTCGGAATCCCGCCTCTGTACCGCGTGCTTCACCGGCAAGTACCCCATCGGGCCGCCCGCGGACGAGCGTCACCAGTTGGTGGCCCAAGGCGCGGAGGTCGCCGGATGAGCGACGACGGCATCACCTACGCCTCCGCGGGCGTCGACACCCACGCAGGGGACCGCGCGGTGGAACTGATGAAGGAGGCGGTGGGCAAGACCCATGGCCCCGAGGTGATGGAGGGAGTCGGCGCGTTTGCGGGGCTCTTCGACGCCTCTGCTCTCAAGAACTACCGCCGCCCGCTGCTGGCCTCGTCGACCGATGGTGTGGGCACCAAGATCGTCATCGCCCGCGCGATGGACATCCACGACACGATCGGTCAGGACCTGGTCGCGATGGTCGTGGACGACATCGTGGTGTGCGGCGCCAAGCCGCTCGTCATGACCGACTACATCGCTTGCGGAAAGGTGGTGCCGGAACGCATCGCCGATATTGTGCGCGGCATCGCGGAGGGCTGCCTGATGGCGGACACCGCGCTCGTGGGTGGCGAGACTGCCGAACACCCGGGCGTGATGGCGCCCGATGACTACGACGTGGCAGGGGCCGCCATCGGAGTAGTGGAGGCCGATGCCCTGCTCGGCCCGGAGAAGGTGGTCGTGGGGGACGTGGTGGTCGCCATGGCATCGTCCGGTCTGCACTCGAACGGCTATTCGCTGGTGCGTTCCGTCATGGCGCATGCGGCGTGGACGCTCGACCTCCACCTCAGCGACCTGGGGCGGACCGTCGGCGAGGAGCTGCTGGAGCCCACCCGCATCTACGCGAAGCTGTGTGTGGATCTGGCCGCCACCGTGCCTGGCCTCCACGCGTTCTCGCACGTGACCGGCGGGGGACTCGCGGCGAACCTCGCGCGCGTCATCCCCGCAGGGCTCTCCGCGACCGTGGCTCGAGACGCGTGGCAGCTGCCGGCGATCTTCAACGCGATCGCGGGGGCGGGCAAGGTCTCCATGCACGATCTCGAATCGACCCTCAACATGGGCGTCGGCATGGTCGCAGTTGTCTCCGCATCCGACGCGGACGCGGTGATGGCGGCTTCGGCCGCTGCGGGCGTCCCGGCGTGGGAGCTGGGGAGAATCGCGGCCGACGACGGGCGCGCGGTATCCGCCGACGTGGTTCGGGGAGCAAAAGGCGTCCAGGGTGGCGCCGTGTACCTGAGTGGGGCCTACCGCGCCTAGTGCGTGCGCCGGCACCTTGGGCCGACTGCTTGAGCGGACTGCCTGCACCGGCTGCCTGCACCGGCTGTCCGCACCGGCTGTCCGCACCGAATGCCCGCTGCGGCTGCCCGCGGCGCCGGCCCGCACTGCCTGCCTGCCCGCACCCGCTGCCCGGCTCGACCAACTCAGAAGTCACATTCTGGGGCTGTCGCGCTAGCGTCGTACCTGGTTGACGCGGCCCGAGGTGGTTCTCGCTGTGACTTCGGTAGGCCACGACGCCGCAGACAAGGCAGCGCGCACGGCTGCGGCGAGGACTTCCGGCTTGCCCACCACCTCGGAGTAGGTGAATCGGAGCACCCGGTATCCCCGCGCGATGGCCTCGCGATCACGCCGCCGGTCGGCGGCGAACGCGCTCGGCGTGCCGTGGTGCTCCCACCCGTCGAGTTCGACGATCACGCGGCCCGCCACAAGAAGGTCGACGCGCCCGACCCCACCGATCTCGACCTGGGACTCCAGGGGCAGCCGCGCGGAGACCAATGCGACGCGGGCGAGAGTCTCGAGCACGCTCTCCGCCTTTGGGTCGGCGTGGCGCGCAATCCACTCGATGCGCGCCTTGCCGCCGCGTTGCAGGTGATTCAGATCTCTGGGCAATATCAGACCGGAGTGGAGCGCGGCGTCGATCGTGGCCAGCTGTGCCTCGCGGGGCAGGCAACTTGCTGCGTCGTCGAGCACTGCGCAGATGTCCGGCGGCCCGCCGCGGTCACTAGGCAACGGGTGGCGGGTGATGCCGGGCGGGATCGTCATGTTGCGTCCCGACTGGCTTCTGTCGCTCGGGACGCGCAAGTGGATGGTGGAATCCGCGAAGAGAACGGGAAGTCCTCGTGCCCGTGCGGCAGTCACGCAGGTCGCATGGCCTCGCCATGCCACCTCCGCGACGTGCACTGGGCTGGCCCCGGTCAGGGCGAAGCAGCCTCGCCGTACACGAGTCACCCGGCCGGTGGCGACTTCCCTGTTGAGCGCTGCGCGGGTCACTCCGTAGCGCGCCAAGGTGTGCCACTCGGCGGCGCCGCCGAGCAGTCCGAGGAGGTGTAGCGGTTCCATTCACACACCTGACCACGGGAGGCCGCACGGTGAGCGAGGAGCCCCGCGATCCTGTGGGTGAGTGGCCGGGCGCGAGTCGGTGTACGACGTATGTCACAGCCACCGCGTGGCCCGTTCGCAACACTTCAGGTAGATCGGGTGCGAACCGGCGGACGCTGTGACTTCGGAAACCGCGGGCCTGCGCCGGCAGGCGCGGGTGTACCGGGTGCGCCAGCAGGCGCGCACAACAAGCCTGCTACGACAAGCTCAGTGTGAAGTGAGCGTGCTGGCACCTTGGGCCGACGAACGGCGCTACAGGCCCAGGTTCAGTCGTCGTCGTCGGACCAACGGTCGTGACCGTCGTCCTCCGACTGTTGCGCAGGCACGCTGGAGTGACCGATGAGCTCGCGTTCCAACTCGCGCAGATCGCTGCTGTGGTCGGTGTACTTGAGCTGACGCGCAATCTTCGCGTCTTTTGCCTTCTGACGGCCGCGCCCCATGATCGCCCGTCCCTTCTGACTACTGAGGACGCGCAAAACTGCGGTCCTCCGCTTCGAGTCCTGCGGACACTCTACAACCTTCGTTGGACCACTCGTAATCTTCGGACATACCAACAAAATGGGAAATCTTTCCGGAACCGCGTCATAATCATCTATGTCGCAAGTCTCATGTTGTGAAGATACCCGCTGGGCTACCGGCATAACTGAGGGAAAGAAAATGATGGCTGATACTCTCCATGACCCGGAGAAGCTGCTCACGCCAAGTGAGGTTGCCGCGATTTTCCGCGTCGACCCCAAGACCGTGACCCGTTGGGCCAAGGTCGGCAAGCTGTCTTCGATTCGCACGCTGGGTGGACACCGGCGCTTCCGTGAGCAAGAGGTACGTACGCTGCTCACTGAGGCGCAGGATCAGGCGCACTCCGCATAACATTTGAAAACGAGCACGGCCCCCGCCCCACAAGGACGGGGGCCGTTCCCATGCCCGTTGGCCTCTCGCCTCAGCGCCGCCGCCGAGTGGTGCCACGTGGAGCGCAGGTGGCTCCGACTCGGGGCCTCAGGTGACCCGTAACCTTGGCCCATGACCCTGCCCCTCACGCATGAGTGCTTCGAGACACCCGTGGGTGATCTCAGCGTGTTTGCCAGCGAGGACGGCGTGGTGCGCGCCGCCGGCTTCAGTCCCGCGGCGAAGGTTGCGGCGCAATTGCCCCCCGACCTTCTGGCTGATGGGTGGTCTCCAGGCGCGTTGCCGCACGTGCGGGAAGCCGTCGAGGCGTGGTTGGACGGTGACGGCGCCGCGATCGCCACGGTTCCAGTGTGCCAAGAGGGTGGCCCGTTCTTCCAAGACGTGTGGGAGGCCACGAGGGACATCCAGCCCGGGCAGCCGCAGTCATACCAAGAGGTGGCGGCGGCGGCGGGCAGGCCGCGGGCGATGCGGGCGGCAGGGACCGCCTGCGGACGCAACTCGATCGCGCTGTTTGTTCCGTGCCATCGCGTGATCGCGTCGGGCGGACGGCTGGGGCAGTACGGGCCAGGTGGCGTCGGAATCAAGGCCGCGCTCCTCGCATTCGAGGCCGGATGGAGTGACGCGGCGGTGCTGCGTGCGGGGCGGGAGGCCCACCCGGACGATGCCGCTCCGGCGGTCGGCGTGGCGCGGCTGGGCGCCAGCGACGCGGGAGGCGGCCGATGAGCGGGGCTCCGGCCCCGCAGCACGCGCCGATGCGGATGTGGCTGCCGTCGTTGTTGGTGGCCGCGCTCGGCTGGGGATCATCGTTCCTCTTCATCAAGATGGGCCTCGAGGCCTTCACCCCCGCACAAGTCGGTTTCGGTCGGCTGCTTGTGGGTGCGGCGGTGCTGGTGGCGATGGTGGCGTTCTCGCGGCGGTGGCCTCACTTCACGTGGAAGCAAGTGGGCGCGATCGCCGTGGTGGGTGTCGCAATGTCCGGCGTGCCGATGGTGTTGATCCCCATGGCGGAACAGGACATCACCTCGATTCTTGCCAGCCTGCTGAACGCATCGACGCCGCTGTGGACCGCCCTGTTTGTCGCGCTCCTGATCCCCGCAGAGCGCACCACCCGCGCGCAACTCCTGGGACTCCTCGTGGGAGCCGCAGGGATCGCGGTGTTGGTGGGCGCGTGGGACGTGCGCGAGTTCTCGTTGCGGGGCACGGTGCTGATGCTGACAGCGACCGCGTTCTACGGCATCGGCGGCACGTTGTCACGGATGCTGCTGACGCGGGTGAGCAGCGGTGCCGCGGCGCTGTCGATGACACAGGTGGGACTCTCGGCCGTCATGCTCGCGCCCGTGGCCGTACTGTCAGGCGCGCCGGGCGAGGGAGCCTTCTCGCCCACGGGGCCGGCGCTGTGGGGAGTGCTCGCACTCGGCGTGATCGGCACGTCCTTCGCCTATGTGATGTTCTGGAAGGTCGTGAAACTCGCCGGCGCGACGACCGCCACGTCGGTGACGTTCCTGGTGCCCGTCGTGGCGACGATCTTGGGGATCGCCGTGCTGAACGAGAGCCTGCAGTGGTACGAGCCGATAGGCGCGCTCGTGGTGTTCGTCGGGGTGTGGCTCGCGGGCCGGTCCCGACCCAAACAGCCGCCGCCCCCGGCGGCCACCCCCCCAGGGGCGCCGTCGGTGGATGTGGCCTAGTTGGCGAAGTAGCGGCGCAGGGTTTTGATCGCGCGCTCGGGCTTGAGATCCTTGTTCTTCTTGATCTTCGAGTAGCCGATCGCGATCAGGATTCCGCCGATGAGCAGCAGGCCGCCGCCCACCACAAGCGCGGCAAGCCAGGCGGGCCAGACTTCTGAAAGTCCCAAGACCGCGGCCGCAAGGAACACGCTCAACGCGAAGAAGAGGAACGACGCCGCGCCGGCCACGAGGCCCACGCCGATGCCGATGCCCTTGGCCTTCTCCTGCATCTCGGTCTTCGCATCTTCGAGTTCAGTGCGCATAATCCCCACGGCCTGGCCTGCGACGGCCGCGACAACGGCGTTCACCAGGTACTTACCAAAGCGGGCGGTTTTCATGAAGCCTCCTAGGAATGATGCGTCAAGTACATCGCTTATCGGGGGCTCTGCGCAAACGCATGAGCCCCGCTGGACGGGGCGTCGCACGAATCAGGCGCGGTTCAGGTGCCGGGCGCACGCGCAGGCGTCGTCCTAGACTCCGAGCATGAGAGTCGCCATCGCTCCTGACTCGCTGAAGGGCTCCCTGAGTGCGGAGGCCGCGGCGCGCGCGATTGCGGACGGCTGGAGCCGGATTCGCCCCGGCGACGAACTCCTCCTCATGCCGCAGGCCGACGGCGGCGAGGGCACGTTGGACGCCATCGAGGCTTGCGTGCCGGGTGCGCGCCGCGAAAAGGTATTCCCGGTCGACGGCCCTGATGGCCGCCCCACGCGCGGCAAGTGGCTCATGCTTCCCGACGGCACCGCGGTGGTGGAACTCGCGCAGATGTGCGGACTGCCGCTGATGCGAGACCTCGATCCGCTCGGGAGCTCAACCCGTGGCCTGGGGCAGACGGTCGCAGCGGCCCTGGAGGCGGGAGCCACGTCACTCGTGATCACGCTGGGGGGGTCCGCCTCGACCGACGGCGGCTCGGGTGCGCTCGGCGCTCTGGGTCTGCAACTGCTCGATGCAGGTGGCACCCCGCTGGGGCTTGGCGGAGCTGCGCTCGCCGCACTCCACGGGGTCGACCGGTCGGGTCTCGCGTCGCCGCCGCCAGGGGGAGTCACAGTGCTTACTGACGTGACCGCGCCGCTGCTCGGCCCCACGGGGGCCGCCGCAGTGTTTGGACCCCAGAAGGGGGCAAGCCCCGCCGACGTGCGCGTCCTCGACGACGCACTGTCCCATTACGCGCGGCTGCTGGGCGGCGACGCCGATGCCCCAGGCGCGGGAGCGGCGGGCGGAACGGCCTTTGGCTTCGCGGCCGTGTGGGGCGCCCGCATCGAGCCGGGCGCCGACCACCTGCAACGTCTCACGGGACTCTGGGGGGCCATCGGCAGCGTCGACCTTGTCATCACGGGCGAGGGCCAATTCGATGGACAGTCCCTGGGTGGCAAGGTGGTGGGCCAGGTGTTGAGGCGGGCCGAGGACGTGGGCACGAGCGCGGCGGTGATCGCCGGTCAACTGGCCGACCGTCCCCCCGTCTGGGCGGCCTCGCTCGTCGAACTGGCGGGCTCGGTGACCGAGGCGCTGGCACATCCGGACGAGTGGTTGCGCGCCGCCGGGGAGTTGGCTGCGACCGAGCTGGGCGGGGGCGCGACGGGCGCCTAGGAGCGGACCCGGCCCGGCATCATCCCGTGGCGGGGAATGCAGAAAACCCCGCTGTGTCGGCGGGGCTTCTTGTGGTGGCTCCGACGGGCGTCGATCCCGTGACCTCACGATTTTCAGTCGTGCGCTCTACCAACTGAGCTACAGAGCCGCGTGGGGAACGGCATCGGCGAGAGACCGAACCCCACTAGGACGAATGCCCCTCTCGAGAGAGGGGCATTCGTACCCGCGACCCTGACGGGACTTGAACCCGCGACCTCCGCCGTGACAGGGCGGCGCGCTAACCAGCTGCGCTACAGGGCCTTCGTTTTTCTCGCTTTGAGACCTCATGAAGTGTAGACCATGAGCCACCTTGAGAAGTACCCCCAACGGGATTCGAACCCGTGCTACCGCCGTGAAAGGGCGGCGTCCTAGGCCACTAGACGATAGGGGCTGAGCCAAGTGTCAATGATAGGGGTACTCGGGGGGTGGGTCCACCCACGGGTGGGTGACAATGGGCTCATGGTCACCATGTCCCCGGAGGAGTTCGAGCAGGCGGTCGACGACGCGCTTGAGTTGGTGCCGGACGAACTTCTGGACCTGATGGACAACGTCGTGATTCTGATCGAGGACGATTCGCCCGAGGGTGAGCCCGAGTTGCTGGGTCTCTACGACGGCGTCTCCCTCACAGACAGGGGAGCCGACTGGGGTTTCGGGGAACTCCCGGACCGCATCTTCATCTACCGCAACCCGACGCTCAGCATGTGCGAGGACTCCGACGACGTGCGCGACGAGGTTGCCGTGACGGTGGTGCACGAGATCGCCCACCACTTCGGGATCGATGACGACCGGCTTCACGCGCTGGGCTGGGGCTAGGCGCACACCGTCCGCGTGCGCGCACTGCGGCGACGGCTGGCGCCACGGAGACTCGTCCTCCACGTCACGAACTCACTACTGCGCTCGCGTCGGTGCTCGCGGTGCCGCACGCGCCCCAGCGGCAGGGCCCGTCTAGTAGTGAGTTCTCAACGTCCACGCTCGGAGATCAACCCGGACAATATTCACAGGGCGTACTTGTCCACTGAAACCCGGAACTCTGCGCACGGCGTCAGCGAATTGCGTCCACACTGCGGCGAATGACACCGGAACAGGTTCTCGCGTCGGTCGGCGGCGCAGCAACCCGGCAGAAGTTGCGAGAGTCAGGGCTCACCGACAGGCGGATCGCGGCCGCGCTGGCAGCAGGCACGGTGGAGCGGGTCAGGCATGGCGTGTACGCGCTCCCGGTTGCGGACCCCGTGGCGGTCGCGCGCATCGCGTGGCGTTGCGAACCCACGTGCGTGACTGCGGCACGCAGACTCGGCTTGCCAACCTCGTCCCGGGACGACCGACTTCATGTGGCAGTGGCCAGCGATCGCAGTTCGGCTCGCCCCAACGCGTGGCCCCCGCGGTCGATTGTGGTCCACATGTCTGGCGCGATCCCGCTGAGAGTGGTCAGCGCTGCGGATGTCATCGACTCCACGGCGCGCTGCGTCTCGCGCATGGAGCAACTCGAGATGGTGGACGCGGCCCTGAACATGGGCCTCATGCTTGAGGGCGACATCGGCGGGATGCGCCTGACGCCAGACCGCACGCGACGATGGCTCGCACGTCACTGTGATGGACGGAGTCAGTCCTTGCTCGAGACTCGCACGAGGTTCGCACTGCGTGCGGAGGGCCTGCGAGTACAACCACAGGTGCCAATCCCCGGCGTCGGCCGCGTTGATTTCCTGATAGACGGCAAAGTCGTCGTAGAGACCGACGGGCGCGCCACCCACGCACTCTCAGCAGCCTTCGATACCGACCGAAGGCGCGACCGAGCCGCGCTGATCGCGGGCTACCTGGTGATGCGATTCGGCTACGCCGACGTGATGGGCGACATTGATGGCGTGGTGCAGCAGGTGGTCGCTGTGGTCCGCGCCGCGCGGGCGGCGAGTCGGTAGGTTCCTGAGGGTGGGTGCGCGGTGGGTGCGCGGTGGGTGCCTCCGGGGCCCTGACCTCTCTTCGGTGAGCGCGGAGGCCCGCAACGAACCGCCACTCCGTGAAGAACTCACTACCCATCGGACCAAGGCGCGCCAGTCTGTGCGGTGGGACCGCAACAATCGTCGAGTTTGTAGTGAGTTCTTGACGGCGGGTGTGGCCGGCGAGGCTGGCGGGTGTGGCCGGCGAGGCTGGCGGGTGTGGCCGGCGGGAGTGCCGGGGTGATGGGTCGGTCTTGAACCGCCAGGGGGCCAGAGGCGGCGCACGAACGCCGCGCCCGCTGAGGCAGGCGCGGCGTTCGGCTCGGGTACTACCTCTTCTTCTTGACCGGGGGCTTGACGGTGGTCTTGCCCGCGGCAGCCCGGACCGCCACCACGTCCGCCTCGACGAGGGCGGGGGTCGTGGGCGGCGTCTCTTGCGTGCCCCGCTTCTTCGCGACCCAGGACAGCCCGTGGTAGATCACCAGGGCTGCGATGGTGCCCAGCGCGATGCCGTTGAACGTCATCTTGCCCCACACGGCCACGTAGTCGGCGGTGCCGATGATGAGCGCGACGGCGGCGGTCACGAGGTTCACCGGGTGGGAGAAGTTGACTCCGTTCTGCACCCAGATGCGTGCGCCAAGCACCGCGATGAGACCGAAGAGGAGGGTTGCGAGACCGCCAAGGACCCCGATCGGAATGACGGCCACGAGGGCACCGAACTTGGGCACGAGGCTCAGGAGGAGGGCGACCCCAGCGGCAACCCAGTAGGCGAGGGTCGAGTACACCCGAGTAGCCGCCATGACGCCGATGTTCTCTGCGTACGTGGTGGTACCGGAGCCGCCGCCGAGGCCGGCCAGGGTGGTCGCCACGCCGTCGGCGAAGAGCGCCCGACCAGTCATCGGGTCCAGGTTCCTGTTGGTCATGGCCGCGACCGACTTCACGTGGCCGATGTTCTCGGCAATCAACACGAGGACCACCGGAATGAATGCGATCAGCACTGATCCCTCGAACGTGGGCGTGTGGTACTCGGGGAACCCAAACCACGAGGCGTTGCCGATGACGGCTCCCGCCCCGTCCCACTCGCCGCGGAAGGCGGCGAACATGCCGCCGAGGACGGCGCCCGCAAGGATCGCGATGCGCCCAAGGAAGCCCTTGGAGAGCACCATGAGCAGCAGAACGGCGGCCAACGTCACGAGAGCAGTCCAAGGGCCGCCGTTCCACATGCTCTTGGCGGCCCCTGCGAGGTTGAGTCCGATGAGGGCCACGATGGTTCCGGTGACCGCGGGGGGCATGAGCTTCTGAATCCAGCCGGCGCCAAGCAGGTGAACCAAGGCGCCCACCGTGGCGAGCAAAATGCCGGCGAGCACGATGCCGCCGAGGCCCTTGGCGATGGTCGCGCCGTCGAGCGGGCCGTTGCCTGCGTTGACGCCTGCCGCCGCGAGCGGAGCGATGAACGCGAAGCTCGAGCCAAGGTAGGACGGCACCTTGTTGCCCGTGATCGTCAGGAACAGCGCCGTACCGATCGCGCTGAAGAACAGGGTGGTCGAGGCCGGCATACCGGTGATTGCTGGCACCAACAGGGTCGAACCCATCATTGCCAGGACGTGTTGGGCGCCGATGCCGATGGTGCGCGGGTAGGTGAGGCGCTCGTCGGGCGCCACGGCCTGGTTTGTGGAGATGCGCTTGCCGTCGCCGTGGACGGTCCAGCTCATAAAGCTCTTGAGTTTTGACAGGACGGTAGACATGGGGCTCCTTTGCCGTGTTTTCTCCATCGCCGGGCCTGCCGTTGCTCCCGACCTGGTCGAACTCTAGGGGTAGGAGGTCCCGGGTATCTGAGCCCCAGGTCCCGCGCGTTGCTCGGGGCGAGAAAGAGGTCTCGCGGGGCCGCCCGGTATGTGTGATGATGTTAACGCCAACATTTCGGGATCATCGAGGGCGCGCCCCGTCGTCTGCACAGCGGCATGGCGGCTAGTCTCTCGATGTCGGTACTCAAGACAGCGAGGTTTCAATGGCGAACGTGGTGCGCGGTCCGAGCATGCATGACGTCGCAGCGCGCGCGGGAGTCTCGCACCAGACTGTGTCGCGAGTTCTCAACGGTTTCGAGGGCATTCGTCCCGGCACCAGGGACCGAGTGGTCGCCGCGATCACGGAGTTGGGGTACCGCCGGAACGTCGCCGCGCGGTCACTTGCCACCGGTAGGTCGCAGGCCGTCGGCGTGCTGATCCCGGATACGCCAGACTTTGGCCCCACCTCCAGTTTCTATGCGGTCGAGCGCGCCCTCAGGGACGCCGGCTTCCAGGCACTGAGCACCGCGACCGCCAACGATGCCGAGTCGGTCGACGAGGCGCTGGACTTCCTGTTCGGCCGGTCGATCGAGGCGCTCGTACTCATGGCGCCCACGAGGTCCGTGCTCAAGGTGGCGGATGCGCGCGCGAGCGACGTCCCGGTCGCGTACCTCCTGACCGGCGACGAGCGCGCGCCGTGGTCCGTTTCCGTCGACCAGGCGCAAGGAGTCAGGCTCGCGATCGAACACCTCGCCGCCATGGGGCACACGCGAATCCAGCACATCACCGGGCCAGCAGACGCCACCGAGGCGCAGTTACGCAAGAACGCCTTCGTGTCCGAGATGAAGCGCCATGGCCTGCCGCGCCTGCCCATGATCGAAGGCGACTGGTCCGCACAGTCTGGTTTCGATGCAGGGTCACAGTTGCACCACTCCACGACGGCGGTGTTCTGCGGCAACGACCAGATGGCTCTCGGCCTGATTCACGCTCTCGGCCTTCGTGGCATCGAGGTTCCGCGCCACGTCTCCGTGATGGGTTTTGACGACATCCCGGAGGCGGCGCACATGATGCCGCCGCTCACGACGGTCCGTCAGGACTTCCGCCGGGTCGGCGCGCTCGCGGTGGACGTGTTGGTTGCAGCCCTCTCTGGCGAGGATCTGCCGGACACCACTCCCTTGCCGCCCGAGTTCATCGAACGCGAGTCGGTAGCCGCACCCAGTACGAAGTGGGCGCGCGCGTGACCGCGCCGCTGCCCACACTCGGACCCAATGTCCCGGTTGCGCTGAGAAATGTTAGCGTTATCATTCAGGGAGGGTGATTCCGATCGCCCGCCGCACCACCGTTGTTCCCAGGGCAAGGAGGCCCCCCGTGCAGCAGGAGACCTATGTAGTGGGCGTTGACTACGGCACCCTTTCGGGGCGCGCCTTGGTGGTTCGCCTGAGCGATGGCGAAGAGCTCGGCACCGCGATGCATGACTACCCACACGGCGTGATGGACGCCACGCTCGCCGCGACCGGAGAGAAGCTGCCGCCCGAGTGGGCGCTTCAGGTTCCGCAGGACTATCGCGAGGTGTTGCAGAAGGCCGTGCCCGCAGCGATCGCCGCCGCAGGCATCGACCCTTCGCAGGTCGTCGGCATCGCCACGGACTTCACCGCGTCCACGCCGATGCCGGTGCTGGCCGACGGCACGCCCATGTGCGAGGTGCCGGGGTTTGAGAACCGGCCCCACGCCTACGTGAAGCTGTGGAAGCACCACGCGGGCCAGGCGCAGGCTGATCGCATCAACGCGCTGGCGCGCGAGCGCGGCGAGGAGTGGTTGCCCCGCTACGGCGGCTTCATCTCGTCCGAGTGGGAGTACGCGAAGGCGCTCCAGCTGGTCGAGGAAGACCCCGAGATCTTCGAACGCATGGACCACTGGGTCGAGGCGGCCGACTGGATCGTCTGGCAACTGTGCGGCGAGTACATCCGCAACGCATGCACCGCCGGCTACAAGGGGAATCTTCAGGACGGCGAGTACCCGTCCGAACAGTTCGAGGCCGCGCTCAACCCCGCCTTCAAGGGCTTCGCCGCGGGAAAACTTCAGCATCGCATCGGCCAATTGGGTGATCGCGCCGGAGGACTCACGGCCGAGGCCGCTGCGTGGACGGGACTGCCCGAGGGCATCGCGGTCGCGGTAGGCAACGTCGACGCTCACGTTACCGCCCCCGCAGCCAAGGCGGTCGAGCCGGGGCAGATGCTCGCGATTATGGGGACATCGACGTGCCACGTGATGAACGGCGTGGACCTCGTCGACGTGCCGGGCATGTGCGGCGTGGTTGACGGCGGCATCATGGCCGGGCTCTACGGCTATGAGGCTGGCCAGTCCGGCGTGGGTGACATCTTTGCCTGGTACGTGAAGAACCAAGTGCCGGGTCGTTACTTTGACGAGGCCGATGCGGCGGGCAAGTCCGTGCACCAGCACCTGACCGACCTCGCATTCGAGGAGCCGGTTGGCGCGCACGGATTGGTCGCGCTCGACTGGCATAACGGCAACCGCTCCGTGCTGGTGGACACCAACCTGTCCGGCATCATCGTCGGCCAGACCCTGGCCACGCGCGCCGAGCACGGATACCGTGCGTTGCTGGAGTCCACGGCCTTCGGCACCCGCATTATCGTCGAGACGTTCAACGCCGCAGGCGTGCCGGTGACCGAATTCGTGGTCGCTGGCGGACTGTTGAGGAACCCGCACCTCATGCAGATGTACGCGGACGTGCTGCGCTTGCCGCTGTCCACAATCGACTCGGAGCAGGGGCCCGCGCTGGGTAGCGCGATCCACGCCGCCGTCGCGGCGGGCGCCTACCCCTCGGTCGCCGAGGCGGGCAAGGCGATGGGCCGCGTGGAGCGCGGCAAGTATCAGCCCAACCCGGAAGCGGCCGAGGCCTACGACGGTCTGTTCGCCGAGTACCTACTGCTTCATGACTACTTTGGCCGCGGCGCGAACGACGTGATGAAGCGCCTCAAGGCAATGCGAAGGGAGGCGCTCGCGTGACCACTCACGACATCGGCGCCATCGAGGAGGCAGTCGCAGGCCTCCGCCAACAAGTCAGTGACTTGCATGCCGAGTTGCCCCGGTACGGGCTAGTGATGTGGACGGGGGGCAACGTGTCCGGTCGAGTGCCGGGGCACGACCTCTTCGTGATCAAGCCCTCCGGCGTGGGCTACGAGGGCCTGGCCCCCGACAACATGGTGGTGTGCGACCTCGAAGGCAACGTCATTCCCGGCACCTTCGGCTCGGAGCGCAAACCCAGTTCCGATACAGCAGCGCACGCCTACGTGTACAGGCACATGCCCCACGTGGGCGGCGTGGTGCACACGCACTCGACCTACGCCACGGCGTGGGCGGCGCGCAACGAACCCATCCCGTGCGTCATCACCGGCATGGCCGACGAGTTCGGCGGCGAGATCCCGGTGGGTCCATTCGCCATCATCGGCGACGACTCGATCGGGCACGGCATCGTGGCCACTCTCGACGGCCACCGCTCACGCGCGGTGCTCATGGCCAACCACGGCCCCTTCACCATCGGCAAGGACGCCGCGGACGCCGTCAAGGCCGCGGTGATGTGCGAGGACGTCGCGCGCACCGTTCACCTTGCAAAGCAGGGGGGCGTCCTGGTGCCGATCCCCCAGGACAAGATCGACGCGCTCTTCGATCGCTACCAGAACGTTTATGGACAGCAGCCACAAGGAGGCCTCTCATGACAAGCATCGTTCCGAACCTCGCCGAGTCCGAGGTCTGGTTCCTGACCGGCAGTCAGACGCTTTACGGTGATGAGGTCTTGGCCCAGGTGGCCGAGCAGTCGAAGGGCGTGGTGGCCCACTTGCAGGGCGCCGACGCCATTCCCGTCCAGGTGACGTGGAAGCCGGTGCAGATTTCGCGCGAACAGATTCACGCGACGATGCTCGAGGCCAACGCCGCGCCGAACGTCATCGGCGTCATCACGTGGATGCACACGTTCAGCCCCGCCAAGATGTGGATCGCTGGCCTGCAGGCCCTCACCAAGCCGCTGCTGCACCTCAACACCCAGGCCAACGTCGAGCTGCCGTGGGACACGATCGACTTCGACTTCATGAACCTCAACCAGGCGGCGCACGGTGACCGCGAATACGCGTACATCGAGTCGCGGCTCGGCGTTCCGCGCGCCACCGTCGTGGGTCACGCATCGCACGCGTCGGTTCAGGAGCGAGTGGGGGACTGGACGCGAGCCGCAGCTGGCGCGCACGCGGCGCGGTCGATGAAGGTGGCTCGCTTTGGCGACAACATGCGCTTCGTGGCCGTCACCGAGGGCGACAAGACGGAGGCCGAGGCGGTCTTTGGCACGCAGATCAACACGTGGGGAGTCAATGTGCTCGCGGAGCGGGTGAACGCGGCGACCGGCGCGCAGATCGATGCGCTCGTCGCGGAGTACATCGAGCTCTACGACGTTGCCGACGAGTTGCTTCCGGGCGCCGCCAGGCACCAGTCGCTGCGTGACGGCGCCGCGATCGAGGTGGGTCTGCGTGGGTTCCTTGAGGAGGGCGGCTTCACCGCCTTCACCGACACGTTCGAGGACCTCGGCGAGCTGAAGCAGCTGCCGGGCCTCGCCGTGCAGCGCCTCATGGCTGACGGCTACGGCTTCGGCGCGGAGGGCGACTGGAAGACGGCCATGTTGGTGCGCATTGCCAATGTAATGGGCTCCGGGCGTCCAGGCGGCGCGAGCCTCATGGAGGACTACACCTATCACCTGGTCGAGGGGCAGGAGCTTACTCTCGGGGCCCACATGCTCGAGGTCAGCCCCGGGCTGACGTCCGCTCGGCCGCGGCTTGAGGTGCACCCGCTGGGGATCGGCGGTAAGGAGGACCCCGTGCGTCTGGTGTTCACCGCCGATGCCGGGTCGGCGTTCGTGTTGGCGCTCTCCGACATGCGCGATCGGTTCCGATTGGTGCTTGCAGCCGTCGAGAACGTCGACTTGCCCCAGCCGATGCCGAACCTGCCCGTTGGGCGGGCGGTGTGGCGCAGCAAGCCCGACTTCAAGACGGCCACCACGGCGTGGATGATGGCGGGAGCGGCGCACCACAGCGCGATGTCGAACCAATTATCGCCCCAGGTAATCGAGGACTTCGCGCGAATCATGGGAGTCGAGCTGGTACTCATCGACGACGGCGTGACCTTGGGGGACATTGAGAACTCGATGCGCGTCAACGCCGCCCACTACGGTTCGCCGGGGCGCCGCTAAACGGGCACTCCGGCATCGAGATCCGAACCGGTTCTCGTCGTAACCGGATCGTGACCATATAGAGTTTGACATCGAAATGTTAACGTGAACATACTGACTATACGACGGTTGGTGACAGGCCCGGTCTACTTCGAGGAGGCGAGTGGTGACGGCGTTGCAGAATGCGGAGCGGGCCACTCAAGAGCGAGTGGTTGTTGGCGGTCCTGAGCCGATTTAGATTTGATGTTTCTGCCGAGACGCGAGAGCGAGGTGCTCGTGAGATTGAGATAACGTACGGTCAAATTTGGGCAATGATATCCAAACACAAAGGAGTGCTGGAATGAGCAAGTTAACGAGCAGGAGGCGTACCCGGCGGTTGACGGCGTACGTAGCGGTGACAGCGGTGGCGCTGGTGCTGGCCGGTTGTGGAACGGCGAGTGAGGATGGTGCGACCTCAGCTGGCGGGGGCGGAGCCACCGAAGTAGATGCCAAGTCGACGGGTGAAGGCCTCGTGATCGGCCTCAGCCAGCGCGGGATCAGCGGAAGCGACTGGTGGAAGACGCTCGTAGACGGTGCGCAGAGCGAAGCCGACGCGATCGGCGCCACACTCGAGGTGCTCGACGCCAACGGCGACACGGTGCGTCAGAACTCTGACGTGCAGACGCTGATCACCAAGGGTGTGGATGTCGTGATCATCAATCCTAACGATCCCATCGGAGTGGGAGCGGCTGTGGCTGCCCTTAAGGATGCCGGGATCCCGCTGGTAACCGTGAACTCAAACCTCGATCCGTCGCTAGTTCCCGACATGTTCTGCTATGTGGCAGAGGATCAGACGTACACGGGGGCGCTCGCAGGGGAGGTCGTCGCTAAGAAGGCCATCGAGAAGTTCGGCACTTCGGGTGAGTGGAAGATGGTAGGGATTGGGGGTTTCCCGGGCGATGTGATCAGCGACCTGCGGCTGGATGGGTTCCTGACTGGCTACAACAAGGTCATGGCGGACTACCCAGACGTGAAGACCGTCCAACTGGAGACTAAGTACGGCGAGTGGAAGCCCGACAAGGCTCTCGCACCGATGCGCGACGTTGCCACTGCGAACCCCGATCTTAAGATCGTTTTCAGCATGAGCGACGTGATGCAGGGGGGCATCTTTCAGGGCCTGGATCAGGCTGGCTTGTGGGGCGACAACCTGATTGAGGGCAGCTATGACGGCGGCATGAATGCCGTTAAGGAAATGCTTGATAAGCCCAATGGCCCTCTTCAGGCCACTGCCTCGAATCAGCCATGGGATCAGGGCGCGACGGCGGTCAAGATGGCGCTGGCCGCCTACAATAACGACCAGTCCGCGTGCCCGGATGGCACGACATATATCGACACGATCGTCGTGACCCCGGAGAACGCGGCCGACTACTACAAGCCGGAGGACACGTACGTTCGGGCCAACTAGTTGAGCGTTGAAGTGTTCGTGCGTCCGGGGCTACACACAGCCCGATAGTCCCGTTGCACCCTGTCCCTGGACCGGGTGCAACGGGCGGTTGACTCCAATGATGTGATCGAAGGTGGATTATGGGTTCCGATGGCGGCGGCGGTGCAGAGCAGGTCGGTCTGTATGTTGAAGGGGTCGCCAAGAGCTATCCCGGTGTGCGGGCCCTGAAGGGCGTGAACCTGTCCGTTAAGCGCGGCAGCATCCATGCCCTGGTCGGCCAGAACGGCGCTGGGAAGTCGACCCTTGTCAAGATCCTCTCCGGTGCCGAGGCGCCGGACGAGGGTTCGATCTCCGTAGGAGGCGTGCCGACGCGCTTTCGGGGGCCGACGGATGCCCAACGCGCCGGCGTGCACACGATCTATCAGGAGTTAAGCCTGGTTCCGACGCTCTCCGTGGCAGAGAACATCTTCCTGGGACAACTGCCGACGCGAGCCGGCGGGCGGGTCGACTGGGAGGCAATGCGGGATCTCGCGACAGACGCGTTGGCGCGGGTTGGCTTTGGATTCGACGTCCGTCGCCTTGTCTCCAGCCTCTCGGGGGCCGAGCAACAGGGTGTCGAGCTCGCCAAGGCACTTCACAAGAACGCACGAGTCCTTCTCCTCGACGAGCCCACGTCCACGTTGCCGCGTCCGGATGTCGCACGGCTATTCGTTGTCCTGCGGAAGCTGGCCGACGAAGGGGTTACGCTCCTCTTCATCTCGCACCGAATGGACGAGGTCTATGCGCTGTGTGATGCTGTTACTGTCTTGCGTGATGGAGCCGTCGCGGCCGACATGATGACCACGGACATCACGCCTTCCGACATCGTCACTGCAATGGTCGGCAAGAGCCTCGAAGGGACGATCGCCGATGCGGCTTTGCGCGGCGAACGGAGCCCACACTTGGGTGCCGGGCCGAGCGACGAGGTCCTTATGTCTGTTCGTGGACTGAGCGCGGGGAGCGCCGTGTGCGACGTCACTTTTGATCTTCACAGAGGCGAGGTTCTCGGCCTCGCGGGTCTTGTTGGAAGCGGCCAGTCGGAACTCGCGTCCCTGCTTGCCGGAGCTCGTCGTAAGACGGGCGGAGTAATGACTTTCCATTCCGAGATCGTCTCCTTTGCGAACCCTCGCGACGCCATCCGACGAGGTATCGGCCTTCTGCCGCAGGACAGGAAGGCGCAAGGGTTCGTTCCAGAAATGAATGTTGCTGGGAACGTCACCCTCGCCAGCCTGTCGTTGTTCAGTCGGTTTGGAGTCATCAAAGGCGCTCAGGAGCGGAGTTCCGCCAGCGAGATGGTAGCGAGGCTCGGTATGAAGGTCTCGAGTATCAATCAGCCTATGAAGACTCTCAGTGGCGGGACGCAACAGAAGGGGATCCTTGCGCGATGGCTCGTCCGGTCCTCGCAACTGCTGATCTGCGACGAGCCGACGCGCGGCGTGGACGTGGGCGCCAAAGAGGACATGTATGAACTCATTCGTGACTTCGCCCGCTCCGGTGGAACCGTCATCATTGCGAGTTCAGAGACCTCGGAAGCGATGATGTGTGACCGAGTCCTAGTGATGGCCCGAGGTGCCATAGTGGCGGAATTCGACCATGATGGGATCGACCCTCAAGGAAAGGTCCTACTGGAGTCTTTCGCCTAAAACGTTCGCCTTATCCTGATGTCGACCAACGAGTAGTTACGGATACGATATGACTCACAAAGTTCCCGAAGCGTCCGCCGCGAAGGTGGCCCGTCCACACGAGGCCGCAACTGCGAAAGAGAGGTCCGGCGCATTGGTGAAGCGCCTGCTCCCGGGCAGTTATCTGCTGATAGTCCTCCTCCTGATTATCATAGCCGGCTCTTACATGTCGCCTGATTTTATGACTCCCAGAAACGCCCAAAATGTCATCGCCGCGGCGTCAATCGTAGCTGTCATGGCGATCGGCCAGTTCTTTGTTGTCCTCACCGGCGGGATCGACTTGTCGGTCGGTTCGGTCCTGGCGATGTCTACCGTGATCGCCGCATTGACCCTCCAATCTGGAATGTCCGCGGGGCTCTCGGCTGGCGTCACCCTGGCGTGTTGCGCCGCAGCTGGCCTGTTCAACGGGGTGCTGGTTGTCTTGCTGAAGCTTGCACCGTTTATCGCGACGCTCGCAACAATGAGTGCGATCAAGGGGCTGAGTTACATCATTCAGTCGACGAGCCTAATCCAAATTTCGAACGACTCGTTCATTGATGCATTCTCGCGGGGCACAAGCTTCGCGGTTCGTAACCCAGTCCTCATCTTTATCGCCGTGACGGTTGTTGGTGCACTGATAGCGAAGTTCTCGACGTTCGGGCGCTCGCTCTACGCTATCGGTGGCAACCCTGAGGCTGCCCGGCTGTCTGGCTTGCCCGTGAATCGCAATCTGCTGATCACATACATGATATCCGGTCTCCTTGCAGGTCTGGCGGGTCTCATTGCGGCGGCACAACTCCGCCAAGGCAGCTCGCTGATCGGCGTTGGCTACGAACTGGATGCTATCGCGGCGGTTGTGGTTGGTGGCGCATCCCTCTTCGGCGGGAAGGGTAACCCCATCAGTGCCGTGGTCGGTGTCTTCATTCTTGCCATTATCGTCAATGTGATGAACTTGCTGGGCATCTCATCTGAACCCCAGCTCGTGATCAAGGGTTTGGTGATCATCATTGCTGTCTTCCTGTCCAGCGCGGGCGGGGTCCAGCGAATCTCCGAATTCGGAAAGCGACATTTCCGTTCGAACCCCGCGGTGGGGGGGCTGGGTAGTTTGGGAGTCGGGCGCTAGAAGATACGCGAGACTAGTTGGTTGAAACACTCACTTGAGCGGGGAAGGGTGGAGTTGAGTCGCTTCAGTTTGGTGATCGGCCTCGTCCGCCGGCAATGAGACACGTTGCGGAGTTGGCGGGAGTCTCGCATCAGGCGGTATCCCGTGTGCTAAACAAATCCGGCCGCGTCCGTCCGGCGACGCGGCGGCGTGTAATAGGGCTCTTCGCATTTAGGGGTGTAGCGCTGGTCTGAAGCCGCCGGTTTCGAGGAGTGACCGGGTGATGTAGTGCTCGAGGTTGCGAAAGCCGAGGGCTGTGCCGCGGAGGTGTTCGAGGCGTCCATTG